>Ga0153943_1000045_pt1 | contig 57295 bp, 45 predicted proteins | sample TSNJ027MetaG_FD_104721 | JGI IMG/M metagenome (GOLD analysis project Ga0153943, IMG submission 104721) | Attine ant fungus gardens microbial communities from New Jersey, USA - TSNJ027 MetaG | ecosystem: Host-associated > Fungi > Mycelium > Unclassified | place: USA: New Jersey, Brendan T. Byrne...
ACCTGCTGCCGCGGCCAGCGCATCGGCCTCTTCGCCGGTAAAACAGAGCGGTTTTTCGCAGACCACATGCAATCCGGCCTCCAGCGCCGCGCGGCAAATGGCGTAGTGGGTATTGTTCGGCGTAGCGATGGAAACGGCTTCAATACCGTCCTCCCGCGCGGCCTCTTCGCGAAACAGCGTTTCGTAGTCGGGGTAACAGCGCCCGGCCTCCACGCCCAGCTGCTGGCCAAACTCACGCCCGCGCTGAGCGTCAATATCGAAGGCCCCGGCCAGCAGGGTAAACGTGCCGTCGCGCAGCGCCGCGGAGCGGTGAATATAGCCAATCTGGCTGCTTCCGCCGCCGCCCACCATACCCCAGCGTAACGACCGGCCAACAGGTTTAATACCGTTAATCATGTTTCATCTCCCGATTAAAAACCAACCGAATGCAGGTAGCGCAGGCTTTCCGTGACCGCCTTAAGGCTGCCCTCGACGTTGCGCGGGTCGCGCTCTTGCTCAATGGTGATCCAGCCTTGATAGCCGCGTTTGTCGAGAAAGGCGCGTACCGCCGGATAATCAATGGCGCCGCTGCCGAGCGGACACATCACGCCCTCCGCGCAGGCAGAGAAGAAGTCGATACCGCGGGAAATTACGCTCCTGAATACCTGCGGATCGACATCTTTAAAGTGCAGGTAGTCAAGGCGATCAAAATGGCGATCCAGCCAGCTGACGGGGTCCATACCCGAATAGAAGAGATGGCCGGTGTCGAGACACAATCCGGCAACATCATGGGGGATTTGCGCCGCGAGCAGGTCGATTTCGTCGGCAAACTCGATGCAGCCGCCGGCGTGAGGATGGATAACCGGGCGAACGCCGTACTCCTGCCACGCCAGTTGGCTGATGGTAATAATATGGCCGATCATCCGCTGCCAGTCGTCGGGAGAGAGGCGGGGCGCCAATTCGCTGTGTCCGGCGTATTTCGCCCGCAGCGGATTGCCGAAATCAATAATCACCAGATAAGGCGGCTGGAAGGGGTTGCCCGGCGTCTTTTCCGCCGAAGGAACCTGCGACAGGTTGCGGCAAATGTTATGCGTCAGTGCGACAATGTTCGCAAAGTTCTCTTCGCTGACCAGATCGTCAAAGATCGTTCCGGCCACCAGCGACAGCCCCTGCTTATTCAGCGCGGCGCTGAGTTCATCGGCTCGGGTCGGCAGATAGCTCCACGGCCCCAGTTCAATACTTTTATAACCGGCCGTCGCCGCCTCTTCCAGCACCTTGGTCCACGGCGGCAGGTAAGGATTTTTGGGATCATCGACGCCCCAGCTGCACGGCGCGTTGGCAATATGTATGGTCATGATGGCTTCCTTTTCAGATGAGGAGAAAACATGACCAGTATTGAATGAAAATTTCATCTTCAACAATCATGAAATTTAAATTCTTTGATGGAATTCAAGGTTTATTTTGATGTCTTAATTGATAGTTTTTTATCAAATGTAGCGCTGAAGCGGAGCGCGGAGAATATACCCGCGCTTTCGCCGATCAGAGGTTTTCTTTGGTGAGTAAATCAAAAGGCTGCAGGGCGTTAATAAACGTCGCCTGCGGCTGGTGAGCGCACTGGACAAAGGCGTCGACGGTCGCTGAGGCGAATTCGGCAAGCCGATGAGCCAGCATGAGATCGATTGTCCCGTCGATTAGCGCCAGCTCGCCGTGGTCTACCGGGCCATGACAAATCAGCGTGACCTGATGCTGACGCTGATGCGCATGCAGCGCGGCGATAATCCCTTCCACGCCGCCGCAGGGCGCGTAGATGGCCTCCAGATCGGGATAACGCTGCAGCATCTCCTCCGTCACCCGGCGGGCGATATCGGCGCGTTCGTGGCTGCGTACAGGCTCCAGCACCCGGTCGCCTTTGCCATGTTCGCGCAGGTAGGAACGGAAACTTATCTCGCAGCTTTCCTGACAAATAAATCGGTTATCGCCAACGATAATGCCGATTTCGCCGCTTCCATGACACAGCCTGTCCACCGCCCAACCGGCGGTGCGGCCCGCTTTCTGATTATCCAGCCCAATGTAGCCGGTGCGTTGCGGGATGCTCATATCGGAGAGCAGGGTAAAGACGCGCACGCCTTTATCAACGGCCTGAGCAACGGCATGGCGGATAAGCGGATTATCCAGCGCCACAATACCGATTGCGTCAACCTCTTCGCTGAGGCGGGCGATTGCGGCAACCATGTCGTCAATGGCGTTAATGTCATAATGCAGAAACACCGGCGCTTGTGCCGGACTATGCCAGGGCAATGCCGCCTGCTCAAGCACCTGCGCCAGCTGATGGTAAAACGAGTGCGACTCCTGCAGCAGGATGAACCCCATTCTCAGCGGGATCGCCGACTGACCGGCTGCCAGCCGATACTGCGATTGTTCGAGCGCAAAGCCTAAGCGCCTGGCGGACTCAAGCACTTTACGTTCGGTGCTCTCTTTCACGGGAGTTCGTTTATTCAACACTCTGTCCACCGTCGCGATACCGACTCTGGCGTCTCTGGCTATATCCTTCATGGTGACTTTTTTCGCTGACATTGTTCTCTTCCTGTGAGGTGATTGATAAAAATCTATCATTTTTGTGGCGGATAAAAAGCGAAGCCACTCAGGGTTTATGCAAATCAGCAAAATGACCCGCTTCATTGAGCTGGTATTCAGGCGCCAGGGTCTACACTAAGTGCATCCCCATTATGGAACAGGATGTCATGACTTATTCCCTCTCAAAAAAATTCCTTACCGCCACCTCTGCGCTGCTATTGCTTTCCATGAGCGCTGTTCCGGCTAGCGCCGCTACCGACAGCACCGATGCCGTCTCTCCGCTCAGCGCGGAGAACGGGTTAAGCGAAGCGGCTAAGCAATATTTTCTGCGTTATCCTTCCCACAGCGGCGTGAACGGTAAAACCGCGCGCGAAGATACCGCGGCGGTCTTTATTCCCTTTGGCGCCACGCCGGAAGGGGGATGGCCAGTGGTGGTCTGGGCTCACGGTACCGTTGGCGTGGCGAATCACTGCGCGCCGTCGTTAAACCCGCGCAGCGATCGCGATAAGCAGTATCTGAACACCTGGCTGTCGCTGGGCTATGCGGTGGTCGCGCCGGATTATGCCGGTCTGGGCTCGTCCGGGCTGCACCACTATCTGAACGCCCGCGGCGAAGCGTGGAGCGTACTTGACAGCGTTCGCGCCGCCCTGAAACAGTTTCCGCTCAAAAATGAACTTATTCTGGTAGGACAGTCGCAGGGGGCGCATGCCGCCTTCGCCAGCGCCGGCTATCAGCCGCAATATGCACCCGAGCTTAATATTCGCGCAACGGTGCTGACCGGTACGCCTTATTTTGAAAAAGGGACCACCGCAGCCGACATTCTTCCGCCGGCAGGCGGCAAAGCGCCGAGCGGCGGCGATCCGAAAATTCCGTATATTTTCTATATTTATCTTTCAGCTGCCGACAGCAACCCGCAGCTCAATCCGGCCGACTATTTCCAGGATAAAGCGCTACCGCTGCTGAAAGAGGCGAACCATTTATGCATTACGCCGCTCAACGATGAGGTGATGAAGGCCGGTCTCAATGCGGCGAATGCCCTCAAGCCGGGAGTGGATTCGCTGTTAAACGCCAGCGTAGAAACCATGCTCTACCCGACGCTAAAAATCGATCATCCGGTATTTATCGGTATAGGCAGCGTCGATATCAACGTACCGACGGCGATGCAAAAACGCTTTGCGGATGCGGTTAAAAGCGCGGGAACCCGGGCGGACGTGCATATTTATGAGGGGCTGGATCATAGCGGAACGGTTAACCCGTCATTGCGCGACTCGGTGCCGTTTTTGATTAAGACGCTCAACGATAAGCGGTAATGGCGAGGGTCGATGAGCCGCCCTGAGCGATGGGGCGGTTCAGCGCAGGTATGACGTCGATTACCAGTATTTGGGGATCAGATAGCCATACATAACGACCGCGACAACAATCATCAGCGTAATAATTGCCCAGTCTGCTTTTAATGATTTTACTGCCTTCATAAGTTCCTCTTTTTTCGATGAATCACCGGGTAACGTTACCGCCGCCACCCGCACCGAAAGGTGATGAAGATCACACAATAATATTTGTCGTACAAATAAAGTGTGTCGATTTTTAAATATTGTTAGCAATATTTTGTCCGCTCATTCGTCTACCTCTGCACAGGTTACTATTCACAAGCGTTATGAGGTATACAAAGCATGAGAGATTTCGACAGGCGCGAGCAGCGCCATCAGCACCGTTTTGGTGACCACAGAATGGCAAAACCGCTTCTCATCGGCGCGGCGTTAATCATCGTTCTCGGGCTGCTGGTCATGTCGCTATGGAATGCGCTACTGCCCGCTATCCTTGGGGTAAAGAGCATCGGCTTCTGGCAGGCGATAGGTCTTCTGGCGCTGTCGCGGATCCTGTTTGGCGGTCTCGGTTTTCGCCCGGGAATGTTCGGTATGGGACACGCGCGGCGTCGAATGCATGAACGCTGGATGAAGATGAGCCCCGAGCAGCGCGATGAGTTTGTACAGCGCTTTGGTCATCGCGGGCATCGTGGCCACTGCGGCTGGCGCGATCGTCGTAGCGAAAATGCGCCGCAGCAGGAGCCTGCGGTGAAAAATACGGATCCCGAGTGAGCGCAATGAAAAACGGCATCGCGACGCCATCGCGGCTGATTTCCGCTCTCGACGCCTGCCGGACGAAGCTGAAGGCGTTTATTCGCGCCCGGATCCCGCAAAGGGATGAGGCGGACGATATCCTGCAGGAAGTGACTTATCAGCTGATCCGCGTCGAGCAACCGGTGGAGAATATTGCCGCCTGGCTGTTCCGGGCCGCGCGAAACGAGATGACCGACAGGGCGAGAAAAAAGCGTGAGCTGCCGCTGGCTGGCGATTTCAGCGAGGAAGAAGAGGGTGGCTTTCCCGAGGATGAGCTGGCCGAGACGCTGTTTGGCGTTGCGCAAACGCCGGAGGAGGCGTATCTGAAAACGCTGCTCTGGGAGGCGGTAAACCAGGCGCTCGCGGAACTGCCGCCCGCCCAGCGCGAAGCATTCGAGAAAACCGAACTGCAGGGCTACAGCTATCGGGAGCTGGCCGAAGAGACCGGCGCAAGCGAGCAGGCGCTGCTGTCGCGTAAGCATAAAGCGGTACTCTACCTGCGAACCCGCCTGCGCGCGCTGTATGACGATCTGCTCGCCGATTAGTCTTTCTTCGGCCTCTGGCGCGGGGCCGAAGACCTGGTCTTTATCCGCTTAGCAGAATAAGGGCGGCGACAGGCCTGAAAGTGGCTGCGTAAACCTGGATTATGGCCGGTAGCCCCAGGCCTTGAGAAAGACGGTAATCGCGCATTCCGCGAGCTGTTCCAGCTTCTCCGGCTCCACCGCTTTTTGCGCAATTAAGGCCCCCGGCAGCGGATAGCCCATAATCGCGCCGAGAAATGCCGTTGCTTCGAGCTGCGGATCGCTGATGGTCAGCAAACCTTCGTTTTTTTTCTGCGCCAGTATCTCGCTCAGTGCCTGCAAAACGCGCCCTGAGGGGCGCTGTTCGAGCGTGACGTAGAGTTCGGGCTTTTGCACCAGCACCTGGATCAGCAGGCGTTGAAAGTGAATATTCTCCGGCGCATAAAAGTGCGCTTGCACCACTTTCGCAAACCCGCGCAGCAGCGCGGGAAAATCCTGCTGACGCTCCTGCAAAAGCTGGCGCAGAGGCGGCTGCATGGTGTCATTGAGAAACGCAAATGTCTCCAGCAGCAGCGCGTCTTTACCGCCGGGGAAATGACTGTAGAGCGTCGGCCGCGAGGTTCCCGCTTCGGCGGCAATCGTATCCAGCGACACATCAAGCCCGTGCCTGAGAAACAGCTCGCGGGCGGTTTGTAAAATGCGTGGGCGGGCTTTCATTGGCCGCCCGCGTTGATTTCCCATCAATTGAGTCCTTACCGTTTGCGCCCTTTAAGGCGCATCATTCCTTGCTGTACCAGCAGGAAAAAGAGTGGAACGAAGAGCAAGGTCAGCAGCGTCCCGGTGAGCATACCGCCGATCACCGCGGTGCCAATCTCCCGTTGGCTGGAAGCGCCGGCACCGGTAGAGAGTACCAGAGGGATAACGCCGACAACAAATGCAAGTGAGGTCATAATGATGGGGCGTAAGCGCAGACGAGCGCCCTCCAGCGCCGCGTCGGATAAGGTTTTTCCTTGCTGAAACTGCGCCAGCGCGAATTCAACGATCAGAATCGCATTTTTGGCGGAAAGCCCCATGGTCGTCAGCATACCGACCTGGAAGTAGATATCGTTTTCATATCCGGCGAGCAGCGACGCGCTCACGGCCCCCAGAATCCCCAACGGCACGATCAGCAGTACGGCGACCGGAATCGACCAGCTTTCATACAAGGCGGCCAGACACAAAAACATAAAGGCCAACGACGCCAGATATACCCATAGCGTTTGCACTGAAGAGGCCTGCTCCTGCCAGGACAAACCGCTCCATTGCAGATCAAACCCGCTCAGCGTGCCCACCAGTTCGGCCATTTCCGCCATCGCCGAACCGGAGCTGACGCCCGATGCCGCATTGCCCTGGAACTGCACGGCTGACAGTCCGTTAAAACGCTGAAGCATCTGCGGCCCGGTGGTCCAGCGCCAGGATGAGAAGCTGTCGAAGGAGGCCATGTTGTTGCTGTCGCCGCGGACAAACCAGGCGGATAAATTTTCCGGCGTCGAACGCCAGGCTGCGTCTCCCTGCATGTACACGCGCTTGACGCGCCCGCGATCGATAAAGTCGTTAATGTACACGCCGCCCCAGGCCGCAGAGAGAGTGCTGTTTATCGCGGCCTGATCCAACCCCTGGGCCTGCGCTTTCTGTCTGTCAACATCGACCTGCAGCTGCGCCTTCTCCTCCAGGCTGTTAATGCGCACCGCATCCAGTTCTGGCTGTTGTCTGGCGGCAGCGAGCAGGGTGTTTTGCGCCTCGATGAGCGACGGGCTGCCGTTTTGCGCGCTATCCTGTAGCCAGAGTTCAAAGCCGCTCGACTGCCCGAGCCCGCGCACGGTGGGTGGCGACATCACGCTGATGCTGGCCAGCCGGGAGGTTTTAACAAAGTACTGGTTCGCCCGGGCAATGATCGCCTGAGCGCTGTTCTGTTCTCCGGGACGCGCATCCCAGTGCTTGAGTTCGGCGAAGGCCATGCCGACGTTCTGCCCGCTGCCGGCGTTATTTCTGCCGGTGACCATAAAGATGACGTTGAGGTTATTCTCTTCCTCGCTCATGAAATAGCGGCTAATTTCCGCGCCGACCTCTTCGGTCATCGACATCGGCGAGCCGGAGGGAAGCGTAAACTGAACCATCACCGCGCCCTGATCCTCTTCCGGCAGAAAGCCGCCAGCCAGTTTCTGATACTGCCAGAGCATCAAAAACGTCAGCGCCAGGGCCAGCAATACAAAGCGGAAGGGGCGGACCGCTATCCGCCGGAGAATCGCCAGGTAACGATTCTGAGTGGCGGCGACGCCGCGGTTGAAACCGGAGAAGAACGGCCCTTTTTTAAGATGGCCGGGTTTGAGCAGATGGGCGCACAGCGTCGGCGTCAGGGTCAGTGCGACCAGCGCGGAAAGCACCATCGCCGAAACGATGGTCACGCTGAACTGCCGGTAGATAATCCCCACCGAGCCGCCGAAAAACGCCATCGGGATAAAAACCGCCGAGAGTACCAGCGCGATGCCAATCAGCGCGCCGGTTATCTCATTCATCGAGCGCAGCGTGGCTTCAAGCGGGGTAAGATCCTCTTCCACCATCAGGCGTTCAACGTTCTCCACCACCACGATAGCGTCATCAACCAGCAGACCGATTGCCAGAACCATCGCGAAGAGGGTGAGCGTATTGATGCTGTAGCCCAACAGGCTAAGGATGCCGAAGGTACCGAGCAGGACGACCGGCACCGTGAGGGTCGGGATCAGCGTTGCCCGCCAGCTCTGGAGAAAGAGATACATGACCGCCACCACAAAAAGAATCGCCTCAATCAGCGTGCGCACTACGCTTTCGATAGAGACCGTCACGAACGGCGTGCTGTCGCGCGGATAAGCGGCGACAACGCCCTGCGGAAAGCGGGGCGTCAGGCGTTCGACTTCTGTCCGGATCTTCTCCGCCGTCTCCAGCGCGTTGGCCCCGGAGGCCAGCTGAATTGAGATTCCGGCTGAGGGGAAACCGTTGAGCGTGGTTTGGTTTTGATAGTTTTCCGCGCCGATCTCCACCCGGGCGACATCGCGCAGATAGACCACCGAGCCGTCGCTGTTGGTGCGCAGAATAATGTTTTCAAACTGTTCGGGATGCTCAAGGCGGGACTGCGCGGTGACCGTCGCGTTCAGATACTGCCCCTCCAGCGTAGGCAGTGAACCAATTTCGCCGCTGGTGACCTGAGAATTCTGCGCCTCGACGGCGGCCTGCACGTCGGAGGGCATCAAACCGTAGCTGGTCAGCTGCAGCGGATTGAGCCAGATGCGCATCGCGTACTGGGCGCCGAAAACGGTCGTTTCCCCCACGCCTTCCACCCGGCTCAGCGGCTCCTGCAGGGAGCTAACGAGAAAGTCGCTGATATCAAGGCTGGTTAGCGTTCGAGTTTGATCGTACAGGGCCACCACCATCAGGCTATCACCCTGTGACTTGGTTACCGTAAGGCCTTGCTGCTGCACCTCTTGAGGCAAACGCGTAATGGCCTGATTAACGGCATTTTGTACCTGCACCTGCGCCATATCGGGATCAATGCGTTGATCGAAACTGAGGCTAATACGCGCCTGGCCTGCTGAACTGCTGCTGGAGGAAAAATAGAGCAGGCCGTCGATGCCTTTAATCTGCTGCTCCAGCACCTGGGTCACGCTGTCTTCAACGGTTTCAGCCGAGGCGCCGGGGTAGTTGGCGGTGACGTTGACGCCGGGAGGAGCAATATCCGGATATTGTTCAACGGGCAGGGTCAGCAGGGCGAAAGCGCCGGTCGCCATAATACAGATGGCGATGACGGCGGCAAAAACCGGGCGAAACACAAAAAAGCGAGCCAGCATCGTTATGCACCTACGGTCAGTTGAGGGATTCTTGTAGCGCAAACACGGCCGGCGGTTCGCTTAGCCCGGAAGATGGGGGAAATACCGGCGTGGGTGGAGCCGGTAGCGCCGCATCCAGCGCCCTCGACAGAAAAAAGCGGCTGATTTCAGAACATGCAGTCGTACGCTGGTATTCACCCCATAGAAAGTCGTAGGTCTGAATGCTGAAAATATTCTGCTGCAGTAAAAAATGCAGATAGCGTTGGCGCTGCTCCGCCTGCTGGCTAACGAGCAGGGCGTGACATAGCCTGGCCTGAGCCGGTTCATCTACACGTGAACATGCCGCCTGAATCTGCTGATCCTGCGTAGCCAGACTCAGCAGTGAGGCCTTCGCTACGCAGGGAAGAAATGATAATCCAATGAAACAAAACAGCTTTGCCCATTTTCCTTCGTTGAACATCCGCCTTACCTCGCCAGTTTATTTACTTTACAGTAAAGTAAATAAACTGTTTAAACAAGTGCCCATCTGTACGAAGCGAAAATGGGTAAAGCGGAGGGAATGATGAGCAGAGGAGCTCTGCTCAGGCTCAGAACATGCCGTTGCCGCTGGCGGTTTTCTGCGGAACGTTCTGGGTCACGTCCCAGTGCTCAACGATTTTATGCTGTTCATCAACGCGGAAGATATCGATAATCGCCCGCGTCACTCCCGGCTCGCGACAGGTTACCTCCACGTGGAGGATCACATGATCGCCGTCGACAAAGGCCTGCTTGATATCGCTGCGCGAGTCAGGATATTTACTCTTCAGGAAGGCGATAAACTGCTGAAAGCCTTCGACGCCATCTTTCGCCATCGGGTTATGCTGTATGTAGCGGTCTCCGAGGTAGGGCCTGGCGGCGGCAAAGTCCTTGTCATTTAACGCTTTGTTATAAAAATCAATGACGTTCTTCTTATTCAGCTGTTCGCTTTCACTGTTGCCCGCAAAAACAGCGGGCGACAGGGCGCAAAACAGGGAAAAGGCGATGAGCGATTTTTTCAACATACATCCTCCGGCGGTGATTGTAGTAACAGGCATCTGGCCTGTCAGGGGGAATCAACCTCCCCAGCGGCCTTTGAGGTAGTTAACGGCCTGCTGGGTCTGCGGCTGATTAAGGTAATTCTCTCTGAACAGAATAGTGCCCTGAATTTGCGGCATGGATTCATTCAGATCAAGCTGCTTTTTCAGCTCCGGCACGCCGCCGCTAATCATCCAGTCAGGCTCGCTCTTTGACGGTTCGCCAACTTTGTACAGCGCCACGCCGATATAAAGCCGGGTGTGGGTAGGCTTCACCACCTCAGCCCACCACTTTGCCAGCACATCGTAGCGCGCGGCGTCGCGGGCGAAGGGCCAGTAAATTTGCGGCGCGATATAGTCCAGCCATCCCTGCTGAACCCACAGGCGGGTATCCGCGTAAGACTCATCGTAGGCCGCCGCGCCGCGGGTATCGGACCCGGACGGATCGTGAGAGCGATTGCGCCAGACGCCCGCCGGGCTGACGCCGAATTCTACGGCGGGGTTCAGCTGCTTGATAGTGCGGGAAACCTGCTCAATCAGCAGCTGGGTATTGTGCCGCCGCCAGTCCGCTTTGGCAGCAAAGCCCTGGCCATACTGCTGGAACGTCCGATTGTCGTTCAGCTTCGACCCCGGCGTTTCGGTATAGAAGTAATCATCGAACTGGACGCCGTCTACCGGATAGCGCTCTACGACCTCTGCCACGATGCTGGTGATCCAGTCGCGCACTTCCGGAATCCCCGGGTCGAGAACGAAACGGTCTCCGGAGGTACGGATCCAATCCGGATGCAGGACATAGACGCTGGCGGGAAACTGCGAAAGGGTACCGTTAAGCTCGGTGACGGTTTTGGGGCGAGTATTGACCGAGACGCGATAGGGGTTGAACCATGCATGAACGCGCATGCCGCGCTTATGGGCTTCATCCAGCATAAACTTTAACGGATCGTAGCCCGGGTCCTCGCCGATTTTACCGGTCAGCATATCGGACCACGGCAGGATCTTCGACGGCCAGAGCGCGGTGCCATCAGGTTTCACCTGGAAAAAAACGGTATTGATACCGAGGCTTTTTAAATTATCCAGCTTGGCAATCAGCGCCTGCTGCTGCAGGGCGATGCGGCGATCGGCGGTAATGCCGCCGTTCACGGATTCCAGCGGCGGCCAGTCGAGGCGCGAGACGGTGGTCAGCCAGACGCCGCGCACCGGCTCGTGGCTTTTGGGTAACGTCGGCTGCTTTGTCGCGGGCGGCAGCGGCGTGACAAGAGAAACGGGCGGTTTACTGCCGCAGTGCGACAGCAGCAGCGCTGCAGCGATAGCTACGGCGGATGCTTTTACTTTTTTCAGGATGCTATTACGGGAGTGAATCGTCATATTTGCCAGCATTTCTGGTCAGCGCACAAAGAAGTCATTTTCGTATTATTCTACTTTAAGTCAATAATTTAGCCATAGACAGCGCCGCTTTTGCCTCAGCAAATTTCGCAGCCAGTCGTCTGCGCCATCACGCAACGGCTGGCCATGATATATCATTGATATGCATTAAAACTTGATCGGTTCAGGGCGAGTTTAAAAAGGATTTGTTAAAATCTGGCCAAACAATTGACCGCCGGCCCCCGATGGCGAGTCTAACTGGATTAGCATAATGAACTACTCATCGTCACGCCATCGTCTGTGGATAATCCTATTTCTCATGGCATTAATCAGCCTTGGCACCGGCCTTTGCTACTGGCAGATGCAAAAAAAGGTGGATAAGGATATCCAGTCGCGGCTGCAGCAGGCGATAGCCAGCCTTGATGTGACCGTTTCCCACGCCGAACAGGCCGCCGACCTGGCGGAACCTTTTATGGGAAAAAACTGCAATGAGAACGTCCTGACGGAGCTGCGCACGCTGGTGGCGACCATTCCCGACGTGCGCTCGGTAAATTTAGGGCGGGATAACGAGATCTACTGCACTTCAGTTTTTGGCGGACGCAAATTTCAGTTTGATAGAACTCAATATACCCAAGGATCGTTGCAGTTATTCCAGGGGAACGATATTACGCCGTCTCATCCGTTAATGGTGTATAGCGAACAGGACGACCGGGGGAATACCACGCTGATAGGTATTGATGGCTATTATTTATACAATATTTTATCCGTTCTGGATGGCGATGCTCATCTGTATCTTCAGGTTGGTAATCGGGTAATGAACCGCAAAGGGGAAGTCACCACGACGCCGAAGATCAAAATTCCCGTGCGTCTGACCTCTGAGCAATTTAATTATTCGGTCATTGCCGATCGCGGCTTTGCCTCCGGCGCAGTCGCATTTATCCGCTATGAACAGCATACCCTCATCGCCATTCTTCTCGCCTCCTTGCTGCTCGCCTTTTTGTTCAGAAACTATCTCCGCTATCGGCAGACGATTGAGTACCAGCTGAGGAAGGCGATCGAGCTGAAGCAGCTCAAACCGTATATTCAGCCGATAATTAACGATGAGGACGGCGCCATTATCGGCGGCGAGGTGCTGGTACGCTGGGAACATCCCAAACAGGGATTTATTGCGCCGGATAAATTTATCTCCGTTGCGGAACAGACCGGTTTGATTAAAGACGTGACGGCGATTTGCTTTGCGGAGGTAAGCCGACAGCTCCGTCGCCAGCAGTCCCTGCTCCCTAAAGGACTCTTTATTTGCTTTAACACCAGCTCGGTTAACTTTCAGGATGACGAAATAGTCCAACTCTGCCAGACGTTTATCCGGGAGCTGAAAGAGGCGGAAGTTCGTCTCGTCCTTGAGATAACCGAGCGGGAGTCGATTGAAAATACGCTGCAAACCTCGGAGGTGACGGATAAGCTGCGGCGCATCGGGATTCAGTTTTCGCTGGATGATTTCGGTACCGGCTACGCAAACTACAGCTACATCCAGCAGTTTAATCCTGAGATTATAAAAATCGATAAGGTGTTTACCTTCAATATCGTCACCAATAATGCTTCCGCGCTGGTGGTCAAGAATATGGTGAATCTGGCGAAGAAGTTTAACTGTCAGATTATCGCCGAAGGCGTGGAGGATAAGGAGCAGCTTACAATGCTCAGGAATATGGGCATCTCTATTTACCAGGGCTACTACTTCTCACAACCGGTGCCGGTTGGCGAGTTTATCAAAATGCTGCCACGTTCATTTCGCTAGTCAGGAAAGGGCTGGTTTGTTCGATCACAAACAGGAAATTAAAAGGTGATCGACTCGGCAAAACCGAATCGTAATTTCCTGTTTCACCTGAAAATTTGTCATCATTGAGGAACAACTCAACAACACGGAGGTTGTCTTGTTCGAATCTCACCTGAATATTTTTATCCGCGCGGTTTTCGTTGAAAATATGGCGCTCAATTTTTTCCTTGGCATGTGTACTTTTCTCGCTATTTCCAAAAAGATCGATGTCGCATTTCGGCTCGGGATCACCGTGACGGCGCTGCTAGCCATTGCGACGCCCATTAACAACCTGATTTATCATCACCTACTGAAAGAAAATGCTCTGATTGAAGGCGTGGATCTCAGTTTTCTCGATTTCATCACGTTTATCGGCGTCCTTGCGGCGCTGGTGCAGATCCTGGAGATGGTGATCGACAAATATTTCCATGCGTTAAACCATGCTTTAGGGCCGTTTCTGCCGCTGTTGACCATCCACTGCGCCATTTTTGGCGCGACCATATTTATGGTGCAGCGTGAATACAGCTTCCTTGAGTCGCTGACTTATGGCACCGGATGCGGTATTGGCTGGACGCTGGCGATTGTGGCGCTGGCTGGCATTCGCGAAAAGCTGAAATATGCCAATATGCCGAAAGGGTTACGCGGATTAGGCAGCGTGTTCATTACCGCCGGACTCATGTCGCTGGGCTTTATGTCGTTCGCGGGTATTTCCCTGTAAACAGAAGTCGGGAACCATGAGAGAGAGAGCGTCTGGCCTGACGACGTTTTACCGAAATTCTGCCGTACACCTTTGGGCGCGCACGGCAGAAGAGGGCGCTGGCGGGCGATGAATGCGCGTCGCGGGTTCATCGCACCGGGCCTGCTGGCGGATTTCAGGGGTAGTTGAAAGCCTCTGGATGGTTTTCCAGGCTGCCGCTCAGGGCTGCAAAGAGTACCGTTTTCCCATCGATGGATAATGGATCGCTAACGTTAAGCCAGGTCAGCTTTTCCTGGGATGTCTTTTCGTCAACGGTGGAAAAAACTCCGGACATTTGTCTGGATTTTTCCGACCACAGCACCGCGAGCCGCTCCGCAGCGCAATCGTGAGGTTTGCAGACGCTGAGCACCTGATAAACATCCTCGCCAAGCTTTACCGTACGCGCGGGCGTGGTCGTGCCGCCTGAACTGACCCAACCGGGCAGGTGATGTCCTTTGAGCATCTGATTAAACGCGGCGGGCTCCTTTTTGGCGAGGCTGTTCAGCGTAATATCGTCCTGTGCCATAGCGTTTGCTGACGTCGCCAGAATAGCCAGCGCGGTTAACATTCTAAGCATAATAATACTCCTGTGATCTTTCCGATTCCGTTTAACGCCTGTTAATCATGGCTCTGGTTGGCGGTGAATGCAAATTTGCTCAGCTGGCTTCTCTATATTTCGCAAATGGTCGGGAAGTGGTGATTTCATTTCTTATGGTTTTGTAAAAAAGAATGTCACTATAGAATGCGAATTACTTACAAAGCATATAAAACCGGCAGTGATTATTACTATCGCGAGCTTTTATTCAACATTTTCGTGTCGTTGGTTGAATCACCATTAAGATAACGCGTCAATAATGGCTCAATCACTGTGCTTATTCGCTTGACCGCTAACGTATAATAGAATCCAGACTATTCTGCTGTTATTTTTCGGTAAATTAATGACTGTGTCATTTCACAAAAGAAAATTTGATCGCCGGCATCGCGCTTGTTAAAGTTCGCGCCACTTTTCAGGAGGGTATGATGAAAAAGACTCAATTCATTATCGCGTGTTCTTTAATTATGGCTTCAGGCTCTGCCCTGGCAATGGGTTTTACCGCTGAGCAGGGGAAAAACTTTACCAATCTTAATATGGAAATCGGTAAGAGTTCTTCCGGCCTGTATGCGGAAAGTAACTGGATTAAAAATACTCAGGACGGAAGTCAACTTGGCGGCGTCGGCGTTGGCTACAATCTTGCGCTGGGTCCGCTCACGGCGAATATTGGCACAAAAGCCGTATATCTCGGGCCGAAGAAAGGGGACAACGGCGTCGCCTTCCCGATTGGCGGCGGCATCGATCTGGCGCTGACTGACAGTATCCATCTGTACGGCGAAGGATATTCCGCGCCGGAAGGGTTAACTAACAGCGTTAAAAATTACGTCGAAGCGAATGGCGGAATTAGCTGGACGCCGTTGACGCCGCTGACTATCAAGGCTGGCTATCGTCACGCGAGCGTTGATGGAAAAGATGGCCGCCCGGGACATACTATCATAGATGGCGCTTACGTAGGCGCTGGCGTGACTTTCTGATATGACGGTCGGGAGCGTGGGCTCCCGACATATTACTGAGCACTGGGAAAAATCTCAAAAGGCGCTTTCAGATGCTTAGCTGTTTTTGGTCTGTACCCAAAAAGCGTGAATGAGCCCTGGAATGTAGCCGAGGATCGTCAAAATAATATTGAGAATAAACGCCCAGCCAAACCCTTTTCCCAGCAATACTCCCAGCGGGGGTAGAATAATCGTTAAGACAATTCGCCAGAAACCCATAATATCTCCCTGTGTTGTTAGCTAACTTATTACTATTTTAGTGGCTGACGGTATTTTTGCAAATTTTAGCTTTTTAAATCATAAGCCTGCTAACTTTTCTGAGTTTCAAATACTACATATTTAATAAATTTAAAAGCGCTAATTTACGCCAGATATCTATATGGGATTATTCCATGTTATTGCTTAAATTATGTTCTTCAAAGCTCAGTGGAAAATTTGTACGGAAGAGGGGGGAATTACGCGCGATGATAGCCTGCCGGGTGGGGTAAATTGCGCTACACTGCCCGTCCAGGGGATAAGATATTGACGGCGGGGTTACATGGACAACATCGTTCTTCAAAAGGTCATCGCCATCTTTCTGATGGTTTGGTGGGGTTGGGATATTCTGAAAAGAAAAAAGAAAAAGCAGAACCCCGATCCCCTTATTGCGCAGGCAAACGCTGCGGAGCGCTATCAATGGCGCTACTTGCGTTGGGGATGGCGACTCTTGCAATTCGCCTGTGGCGGGTATTTGCTGATAATGATGGTCACCTTTCTTTTACGCTAGCGCTGGCGGGTGAAAAGAGAGCCGCTAACGCGGCTCTTTTGCTGACCAGGCACGTATCCGGAGGAGTTGCGCGCTGGCGCTCAACCTGGGCTACCGAACTGCAGACGGCCTGGACCCGCCCGAGTCCCTGTCGCCCGGCTAAGCGTAACGCTAGCCGGGAACAGGCCGCGCCAGCTCTTTTAGGCTACGCCGGTACCGCCATCTGAGCACCAGACCTGACCCGAAGCGTAGGAGCAGGCGTCGGAAGCCAGAAGGACGTAAAGCGGCGCAATCTCAACCGGCTGTCCCGGTCGGCCAAGCGGCGTATCCTCACCAAATTTTTGCACCTTCTCCTGCGGCTGGCCGCCGCTCGACTGCAACGGTGTCCAGTAAGGGCCAGGGGCAACGGCGTTAACGCGAATACCGCGCGGTCCAAGCTGCTGCGCCAGGGATTTAGTAAACGCCACGTTGCAGGCTTTGGTCTGGGCGTAATCCAGCAGAATCTCGCTGGGTTTAAACGCCTGAACGGAAGAGGTATTGATGATAACCGCCCCCGCAGACAGGTGACGAAGGGCGGCTTTGGTTATCCAGAACGGCGCATAGACGTTGGTTTTAAAGGTGGCATCAAACGCAGCGGTGCTCAGCTGTTCGATGGATTCGCAATACTGCTGTCTGCCGGCATTGTTCACCAGAATATCCAGCCCGCCCAGCTCGGCTACCGCTTTTTCAACCAGGGTGTCGCAAAAAGATTCAACCCGAATATCGCCGGGAATGGCGACAGCTTTTCGTCCCTCGGCCTGAATCAGCGCGATAACGGCAGCCGCGTCCGACTCTTCTTCCGGCAGGTAGCCGATGGCGACATCCGCGCCTTCACGCGCATAGGCGATAGCGACAGCGCGGCCAATACCTGAATCACCGCCGGTAATAAGCGCTTTTTTTCCCGCGAGCTTCCCGGAGCCGATATAGCTGGTCTCACCGTGGTCGGGAAGGGGCTTCATTTCAGATGCCAGCCCCGGAGCCTGCTGCGGCTGCTCAACAAACGGCGGAAGAGGATAATGTAGCGATGAATTATTTCCTGTTGTCATACCGGCCTCCTGATAAATGAAATTTAAGATTAGCCAATCGTTGTGATTGAGCGAGCAAAAAGCGTAAACCAGGAATAATTAACTTTGTAAAACCAGGAATTATTTACCTGACAATTAGTTCAACATGTAATACCAGAACAGCGCAATTTCATCTTTTTCCGCTAAAGCGTTGTAGAGATATCGATCGTATCCTCCGAGAGTAAAACCATAATTTCGATAGAAGAGGCAGGCGGGCACGTTAACGTTCTGCGTCTCAAGCTTTAATCCCGCAGCGTTCATACTGCGGGCCCAGATATGGGCGGCGGCCATGAGCTTGTTGGCCGCGCCGGCTCTGCGATGTGAGCTTTCAATGGCAATATAATCGACGGAAATAAACCTGTTCCAGCTCAGGGATGCGGTGATAAAACCGGCCATCTGTCCCGCTTCGGTTTCGGCAATCAGGAATATTGCATCCGGATTAATACAGTGGTTTTCCAGCGTCTGGATATCCAGCTCATAGGTTTTATTATAAGCGCAGGGAAGTGTCTCAATTTTCAGATCATTATTGATGAAAGGGCCTCTGGCAACCTGGCTGACCGTGAAGGAAAAATCACAATATTCGAGGCGAGCAAGGTCAGAATTTAATCCTTTACGAATCTGCATAGCATTCCTTATTTTTTAGCGATTTATTAATGATAGACAACGTCGTTAAAAATAACAGTCAGGCCATCAACAGCGCATTCGTCCAAACCTGGGCTAATCTTATATTTCATGCTGCATTTCCTGCAGGTCGTTTGAGGACATTGAATGGAATCCATATCGTTTAAAAAGCATTGGGGGGCGGAATTCATTTCCGCGGATATTGTCCGCTTTCGCGTCTGGGCCGAAGGTCAAAAGTCGATGACGCTTAGCCTGAGAGACCGGGATATTGCGATGGAAGCCGTGGGAAAGGGCTGGTTCCAGATCGATGTCCCTGGCGTTAAGCACGGGGATGAATATCAGCTTCGTTTAGCCGACGGCCGCCTCATTCCCGACCCGGCCACCCGCGCGCAGCGCGATGATGTCAATGGCCCCTCAGTAGTGATCGATCCCCGACGCTATCAACCGGTTAACCGTGACTGGAAAGGGCGTCCCTGGGAAGAAACCGTGATATATGAACTTCATCCGGGCACCTTTACGCCAGAAGGCACCTTTGTCGCCGCTATCGAAAAGCTTCCCTGGCTGGCAGAGTTGGGGATCACCCAGATAGAGGTTATGCCGGTGTCTCAGTTTGGTGGTTCGCGCGGCTGGGGCTACGACGGGGTACTACTTTATGCCCCGCACTCAGCTTATGGTACCCCGGCGGATTTTCACGCCTTCATCGATGCCGCTCACGGGTTAGGGCTTTCGGTGGTTCTCGATATCGTGCTGAACCATTTTGGTCCGGAAGGCAACTATCTCTCTTTGCTGTCGCCGGGCTTTTTTCATCAGGACCGAATGACCCCCTGGGGTAATGCCATTGCCTATGAAAACGAGGCCGTGCGTCAGTATATTACCGATGCGCCGCTGTTCTGGCTTACCGAGTATCAACTTGATGGGCTACGCTTTGATGCTATTGACCAGATTGAAGATCGCTCCGCCCGGCACGTGCTGATAGAAATAGCCGAGAATATCCGCGCGGCTATACCCGACCGCCATATTCACCTGACGACGGAAGATAGCCGTAACGTGATTTTCCTCCACCCGCGCGATGAAAACGGGCACACACCGCTGTTTACCGCTGAATGGAATGATGACTTTCATAATGCCGCGCACGTTTTCGCGACCGGTGAAACCCATGCGTATTATCAGGATTTTGCGCATCAGCCGGCAAAGAATGTCGCTCGGGCGCTGGCGGAAGGATTTGTCTATCAGGGGGAGGTCTCTCCACAAACCGGGCAACCTCGCGGCGTCTCCTGCGCCGTTCAGCCACCGCAGTTCTTTGTCGACTTTATTCAGAATCACGATCAGACCGGGAACCGAGCCCATGGCGAAAGGCTTATCTCCCTGGCCGGCGCTGAGAAAACGCGCGTGCTGCTAGCCGCATTGCTTCTCTCTCCCCACATTCCCTTACTGTTTATGGGCGAAGAGTATGGTGAAACCCATCCTTTTCTATTTTTTACCGATTTTCAGGGTGCTCTCGCCAAAGCGGTAAGAGAAGGGCGGGCAAAAGAGTTTGCCGGACACGCAGGGCATGATGCCTCCGTTCCGGATCCGAACGATCCTCAAACCTTTATCCGCTCTAAGCTCGACTGGCAGAAGGCGGCAAGCGAGGAGGGGAAATCCTGGCTGCGCTTTACCCGCAACCTTATCTTACTGCGCCATCGCTATATCGTCCCGCTGCTCGCGGCAGGGGGCGTCGTGGAAGGCAGGATCCTGCACGCGGCGGCGCATGCGCTGGCGGTGAGCTGGCGCTTCCCCGACGGGACGCTCTCCGTGGCGCTGAATATCGACGCGGACCCCGTGACGATGCCGGAGATACCGGGAGAGGTCATTTTTAGCTGGCCGGAGCGGCAGGAAGCGTTAACGCCAAACAGCATTGTTGTCCGTTTTGCACATGGAGAAGCTTCATCATGATCCCTTCCGCAACCTATCGTATTCAATTCCGTAATGGTATGACCTTCGATCGCGCGGCGGCGCTGGCCCCGTATCTGAAAGCGCTGGGTATTAGCCATCTTTACGCGTCGCCGATATTTACGGCGACCACCGGCTCCACCCATGGCTATGATATTACCGATCCAAACGAAATCGACCCGGCTATTGGCGGCCGCGAAGGGTTTGACCGGCTGGTAAAGGCGCTGCGGAGTGCGCAAATTGGCCTGATTCTGGATATTGTCCCCAACCATATGGCGACCTCTCTGGAGAATCGCTGGTGGCGGGACGTCATTGAACAGGGTAAGCACAGCGCCTGGGCCAATTATTTCGATATTGACTGGACGCGTCCCGTTACGCTGCCGTTTCTGGGGGATACCTTTGAGGCAGAGCTGGAGAGCGGGGCGCTTGAGCTTAAGCGCGATCCTGAAACGGGGAAACCGGCGTTCGTCTATTACGACCAGGCCTGGCCGCTGAATCCTGAAAGTCTGGCAACAGGTGAGCAACTACTAACTTCGCCGGATCGCGACGCGATTGTGGCGCTGCACGAGGCGCAAAGCTGGCGGCTGATGTCGTGGCGGGAAGCGCCCAGACAGCTCTCCTGGCGGCGCTTTTTCGAAATTACGGGCCTGATTGGCGTCAGGGTCGAAGAACAGGCGGTATTCGACGATACCCACCGTCTTATTCTTGAACTGGTACATGCCGGTATCGTCGATGGTCTGCGCATCGATCATATCGATGGGCTTGCCGACCCATTAGGGTATTTGCAGCGTCTGCGCCAGGCCGCCGGGCCAGAATGCTACATTACGGTGGAAAAAATTCTTGCAAAAGGCGAGCAGCTTCCCGCTGATTGGCCCGTCTCCGGCACCACCGGATATGAGTTTATCGCTTCGCTGGCTGAAGTGCTGGTGGATGACAATAATCTCGACCAGCTGCAGCAGGTGCATGACGAAGCGCTCGGCGGCGCGTTAGATCGTCACCAGGCGCTGCGTGAGGCTAAAGGGCTGATGGCGGATCGCAACTTTGAGGGCGAATTTACCACTTTGTTGAGGCTGGCCATCGAACTGGCGCAGCGTAATAGCATGGAGGTTGAAAGCGAAGCGCTGCGCCACGCATTACGTGAACTGCTGCTGGCCTTTCCGGTATATCGCACCTACGGTACCGCTGAGGGGATGAGCGCCGAGGATATTACGCTATTAAACCGGGTCGTCGATCGGGTTAACGCTCGGGAAAACCGCCCCGATCCCAGGGCCCTTGAGGTCATTATCGCTATCCTGACCGGCAATTTACAAACAAGCAGCCTCGATGCCGCCTCGCTTTTCAGGACCCGTTTTCAACAGCTGACAGGGCCGTTAATGGCTAAATCGGTCGAGGATACGCTGTTCTTCCGCCATAACCTCGATCTGGCGCTGAATGAAGTCGGCGCCGATCCCACGCCGCGCGCTTTCTCGCTTTCTCGTTTCCATCAGGAGATGCGTATTCGCCTTGCTCGCCAGCCCGACGCGCTGCTGGGCACTTCGACGCACGACACTAAACGCGGGGAGGATGCGCGCGCCCGTCTGTATACCTTAACGGAAGCTCCGCAGCTGTGGGCGACCAATCTTGCGCGCTGGCGTCAGATGAATCAAACCCTGGTGCGTTTTTTGAACGACGGTACGGCGCCGAACGCGGCAGATACGTGGATGATCTATCAGGCGCTCGCCGGCGTGTGGCCTGCAACGTTGCTGCCTGACGATAGCGCAGGGCTGAAAGCCCTCGAAGAACGTTTTCTCGCTTTTATGGAAAAAGCGCTGCGCGAGGCTAAGCAAAGAACCGACTGGATCGACAGCAATGAAAGCTATGAAAGCGTCGTACTGAACTACGTTCAACAGCTGTTTTCTGCTGATAATGCGCTGTTTCTCAATGATTTTCACACCTCCCTGCAGCCTTTTGTCCGTGCCGGTCTGGTGAACAGCCTTAGCCAGACGGTCATCAAACTGACTGCGCCCGGGGTACCGGATATTTATCAGGGGAGCGAGGCGCTGAACTTTAGCCTCGTCGATCCGGATAACCGCCGTGAACCTGACTTCGCCGCCCTGGCACAACATCTTGATAGCGGAAGCGCGGAACTGTTTCATCATGAAAGCGCATGGCGAGACGGACGGTTGAAGCAATACGTCACCGCTTCGTTTCTCAGATTAAGGCAGCAGCATTCCGCGCTCTTTCATTATGGTGACTGGGTACCATTAAAAGTCGCGGGTGAAAGAGCAGATAATTTTATCGCCTACGCGCGTATCAAAGACGAGGAAGCCCTCATCATGGTGGTTCCTCGGCTGGTGTTTGACGTGGCGGCGCACGGGTTGGTCGAGTCATCGGCGCAACTGTGGGGCGAGACGGCAGTATCGCTCCCGGAAGATCTGGCCGGAAGGCGTTATTGCGATGCATTAACTGGTGAAAGCCGTCTGGTAGAAGAGACGCTCGATCTGGCGTCAGCAACGGGGTGGTTATTGACGCTTATTAGTGAAAAGGAACGTGGGGAATAACAATGTCAAAGGAAAATGCTTTTATCATACGGCCAGGCCACGGCCAGCAGTTGGGGGCTAATTTCGACGGGAAGGGGGTGAACTTCGCACTGTTTTCAGCGCATGCTGAACGCGTTGAGCTGTGCTTATTCGATCCTTCCGGTAAAACCGAAATAGCCCGGCTTGAACTGCCTGAATATACAGATGAGATCTGGCACGGCTATGTACCCGATCTGCAGCCCGGCGCATTGTACGGTTATCGGGTTTACGGACCTTACGATCCGGAAAACGGTCATCGCTTTAATCCCAATAAATTGCTTATCGATCCCTACGCGCGGGAGCTGGAAGGCGATGTTGAGTGGAACGATGCGCATTTCGGCTACGAGTTGGGCCATGAGGAGAGCGACCTGAGCTTTGATAGTCGCGATAGCGCGCCCTATACGCCAAAATGTAAGGTTATCGACCCGGATGCCTTCGACTGGCAGGGGGAAAACCGTCCCAATGTACCCTGGCCGAAGACGGTTATCTACGAAACCCATGTCAAAGGTTTTACCTGGCTTAATCCGGCGCTTCCTCAGGAGCTGCGCGGCACATTTGAGGGGCTTGGGCATCAGGCTTCCGTCGATTATATTAAAAGTCTGGGCATTACTTCCGTCGAACTGCTCCCCGTACACTGGTTTCCCGATGACCAGCATCTGCTCGATCGGGGACTGAAAAACTTCTGGGGTTACAATACGCTAGGCTTCTTTGCTCCCGCTTCCCGCTATTATGGCCCTGAAGGTATAGCGGGCTTTCGCAACATGGTGCGCGCTTTTCATGATGCCGGTATCGAAGTGATCCTTGACGTGGTGTATAACCACACCGCGGAAGGCAATGAGCTGGGCCCGACGCTCTCATTTAAAGGTATCGATAACTTCTCTTATTACCGGACGATGCCGGATCAGCATCGTTATTACATTAATGATACCGGGACCGGAAATACGGTGAATACATCGCATCCCCGGGTGCTGCAGATGGTTATGGATTCGCTACGGTACTGGGCGCAATCGATGCACGTTGATGGCTTTCGTTTCGACCTCGGGACTATTCTTGGACGCGAGCCAGAAGGCTTCGATCCGCGAGGCGGTTTTTTCGATGCGGTAACCCAGGATCCGGTTTTATCGAAGCTTAAACTGATTGGTGAGCCGTGGGATATTGGCCCCGGCGGCTATCAGGTCGGCGGTTTCCCGCCTGGCTGGGGCGAGTGGAACGACAAATATCGTGATACGGTGCGGGAATACTGGAAGGGAGATAACGTCTCCAACGACTTCGCCGCCCGCTTACTGGGCTCGGGGGATCTGTACGATTTACGCGGTCGTCGTCCGTGGTCCAGCGTCAATTTTATTACCGCCCATGACGGCTTTACGTTGAACGATCTGGTTTCATATAACGAGAAGCATAATGAAGCCAACGGTGAGGACAATAACGACGGGCACAACGATAACCGTTCCTGCAACTATGGCGAAGAAGGCCCAACGGAAAATCAGGATATTATTGCCGTCCGTGAACGCCAGAAGCGTAATTTTCTGGCAACGTTATTTTTCTCCCACGGTACGCCGATGCTGCTGGCCGGCGATGAGTTTGGTCGTTCGCAGCAGGGCAATAATAACGGCTACTGCCAGGACAGCGACATTTCATGGTTCAACTGGGAAGCGCAGTCTGAGCGGGATCGTGCATTACGAGACTTCACCCAGCATCTGATTGCACTGCGCGAGGAGCAACCGCTTTTACGTCGTGAAAGCTGGCGCGACGGGCTGGAAATACGCTGGTTTAACGCCGGCGGCGGTTTGCAGCAATCAGAGCAATGGGATGAGGGTTCGACCTTAGGCCTTGCCATCAGTCGACCCGATCTTGAGAAGGAGGAGGGCATCTGGCATGACGTGCTGATGCTGTTCAATCCCTTTGAAGGCGATGTTCCGTTCCAGATCCCGCAGTTTGGCGAAGGCGGCTGGGTTCTCGAATTGTCGACCGCAGAGGAAAAAACAGACGGCGCGATTATTACCGAGACGATTGATTTTGTTCTGGCCGGGCGCAGTATTGCGCTATTCAGACGGCCTTAGCCTACAAGACAACCCGGCGCAGATGGCCGGGTTTTTGTCATGTTGAAAAAGAGGTAATAATGTTCGATCCCGTAAACCTGCAATTGTTTGAGTTAATTTGCCACCTGGAATTTAGCCTGCATCAGGCATCAACACGCCGCAGCGCGCAGCTTTTGCAGCAGTTGTTGCATGACGAATTTCTGGAGATAGGCCGTAGCGGAGAACGTTACGATAAAACGCAGACCGTAGCAGCATTAATTAACGAGGACGTGGAGGCCATCAACGCTTACAGATTTCAGTTGGCTTTACTAACCAAAGATTGCGCGTTGCTTACGTACCGCAGCGAGGTTATCGATTCAGACGGACGCGCTGCTAAAAAAACGCTTCGTTCGTCAATCTGGCAGAGGAGCCATATTTGTGCAAATCATCAGGAATGCTGGCAGCTCAGATTTCACCAGGGGACGCCAGTGAAAGAAGTTCAGGAAGAAGAGCAGGCGAGCAAGACGGCGAATTAAGAACCAGGTGTGCAGGCGTTAAGCTTCGAAAAGTCCATTTAACTTATGTTGTGTGATAATTCAGTTCATAAGAAAAACACGCCTTATCTCATTGCTTTAAATGAATATTTTTAATATAAATATCAACTCACTTTCAGATAACTTCATGAACCAACATAGAGTCCGCTTCTTATGGGTATTTTCTGAAAGCCTGCTTACCTTGTGAGTTGAGTATTGGAGAAAACGAAAAAACCGAGAATGCAAGGTAATCTACCTGAAAAACCGGTGAATGCTCGAGCCGCGCCTCTGGCTGGAAGTAACCAATGGCAAGGTTGAAGAGTGTGCTGCCCAGAACAATGAAATCTTACGATATGACGGTTACGAAGTTGTCAGAGATGGCAACTTCTACAAAGTTCGTGAACTTGCTGGAGCAGTGATCGAGGTTGAACACCACTTTGCAGATTCAGATGCGTTGAGTGAAGTGCTCATTGAAGAACAGATTCAGAAATGCAGAGAGAAGGTTGAAATCGGCGATTATTCGGGTGTAATTACTAATGGTTCGCAAGAAAGAATAAATAGACAAGAGGTAGATATGTCTCAACCCTATCCTAGCCCTATACAGCTTTGGGCAATGCAACCACACCTTTTTAATGAGTGGCGTGCAAACAATGATCTACCGCAACTCTTTGAATTCTTGAGGGATACTCTGCCAGGATTTAACGACTGGTTGAATGGGCTTCCTTTTGATATGGACGTGGCGCTAAGAATTGTGCCGACTGGCGATATTTTCAAAGGCGATAAAAAGAGAGTCGTTATAAAAAGAGATGGTGAATTTCCAGGGACGTTTGTATATGAGTGTAGAGAAGGGACAGCAGAAGAAGCTACCGAATGGTGGAAGATAAGGTATGCTGATATTTCGATTCTTGGTGAAATAGAGCCGTACTTCAAATGGGCGGAAAGGGTGCTAGGGCGGAAACGTTTTTCCATGTGGAAAAAAAAGAATAGACCCTATTCCGATAGATTGCTTTATGGCTCTTGGGTAGGATTGAATGAAGGCGGATGTGTTACCAAAGCAAATCTCTTTGGTGATTTTACCGTTCTAAAGCTAGGTCAAGTAGAGCTTGAGCGTGGAGCAGTAATTGGACACAAAAATCTAGATTTTTGTGATTTGGATTTTCTAACAATTAAGGCTGGTTGGCATGGATATGGCTCAAGCTGGAAGACAATCAACTATAGCTCTTGCAGAGAAATTTCGTTTGTAGAAACTGAAGTGGCTTTTTATGAGTTCTATAGTTGTGCTGCCACTAAATTTACAATCACAAATACAAAGTTTCAGGATTTGTATTTTGAGAGAACGGATGTTCAAGAGCTAAGGTTGTTGAACTCATTTCTGTTTAAGGTTGGGATTAAAGATTCTAGTGTAACCCCATTTATTCAAAATTGTGAAATTAGAGAATTGAGTTACCTCCCCAAAGTGGGTGCCCCACATTTGGAGACATCAACGACCTATAGGTTACTAAGAGCCGCTTTCCAAAGCAGCGGACTCAGGCAGGAGGCATCGAATTTTTACTACAAGGAAAGAGTATATGAAAGGAAGTCATATTTTCACCCTCAGTTAATAGATAGAAAGATATTTCAGGGACTTGATCACGGCGGTCAAATTTCCATATTGAAAGATTTATATGATCGAGGGTTTTTCGAAAAAAAAGATTTGCCCAAAGAGATTCGTAAGGTTCTTGTTTCAAAAGTCAAGATGCATGTTATTCCGAAGTACTTGTTTCCTTTGATGAAATCAAGATTTAAGTGGTTTGTCTCTTTGTTTGAATCTATTCTTTGGGGGTATGGTGAAAGACCATCAAGAATCATCTTGGTTGCTCTAGCCACTGTCACTTTCTACTCTGGAATTTATAGCTATTTTGATTGGCTGGATGAAAAAGGAAATCCATATCATCTAAGTCTACTGGATAGTTCATATTTTTCGGTTGTTACATTCACCACTCTTGGTTATGGTGACATAACACCAAAGACCGAAATTTTGAAATTGTTAGCAGGTTCTGAAGCATTATTGGGGGCTTTTACAATGGGACTGATAGTTGCAGGTTTTTCAAACAGAAGTCGGTACTAAATATATAAGTTTTTGAAAGATATAGATACATCAATACCCAATCAGGACTGAAGTCTCTGATGGGGTAGAGTTCTTACTGCGGGCTAGGTTACCTAGGCACGCTTCAAATTCGAGTTAACAGGTGACAAAATTGATAAAGCCATCAACTAAGGAACTTCACAGTTTTTTAAATGACAAAAAAGGGTTAGTAGTTCATTTTTCAGGATGCCCGAAAGGTATTGGTCCCGGGAAAGAATTATTTCCTGATGACCTTAAAGATATTTTATCCGGGAAAATCACTGGGGCATTATCATGCTCAGTAGTTATACCCGGTGACTTCTATTCACCAGAACCTGACAAAGGACATGCAACAGGGACTATCGGGGTAATCTTAAATGTTGAAGATTCAAACTTATCCGCTGTAGGTCATCGCGATGCTGGTAGTTATGTTGATGACGATGGTAATCGCCACGTACCAGAAAAAGCCATTACAATAAATGACCTAGAAGACTCTTTGTCCAGTCGGATTACTTATAATGAATGGATCGTAAAACCGTATGGCATAAAAGGCATTTTTATTTTTCATCCTGATCATATCATTATAAGAGCAATGGTGGAAATACCTGATTATGAAGGATTTATTGAAGATGATGTGCAGATCGATCTTCATGAAGTATGTAGTCATTTCCCCGCATGCGAAATTTTCACCTTCACAAAAAATAAAATTTCCAAACTAGACCGTAATACCAACAAATTCATTGTCCAAACAGAAAAATTTTACGGGTAAATACACAAGCCATAGTTAATTAATAGTGAAATAATAATTTCAACGATATCCATACAGTTTATCTCGGTCATGTCTCGTGGCGGAACGATGATTCAGCGTAATCGAAGAGCTAAGGGCAGGAAACACGCAGGACTGCTAGTCAAAATAAGCCCTGAAAAGGGCTATTTTGTATGCTCCAGACTGTGTTATTGATTTGCCACTCGATAAACCAATTTCGATAAAAAATTTCCGGTCGTTCCCCTTAATGATAAAGCAAGATTTGTACTCCAGGCACAAGAAAGGAAGGTCAATAATGGCTGGACAACGCCTCTGAGGCTGAACGCGATGCGGCGAAACAAGAGCTTACTAAGGAGGGTAAGACAACGGATGATGTTGTAACCATTGACGATTACATTAAAAGCGAGGCGATACAGGCGGAATTTAATCAGCAACAGTGGGGAGTCGTAACCGGCGTATTGTTGAGGCAGAGACGGCGCTGATACAGGGACTGATTAACGTCGTTAGTCTGGCTTCAGCGGACTACACCGTTGCTCGTATAAACTTAAACAACCTATTTGGTTTCACCCTGATCGCAACTGCATAACCAAGCATTAAAATTTTAAGGATCATTTACTAGAGGCGTCCTCTTTCTGTACTGGCTTAGATGACTACATCTGAACTCACTGAGAAGTCTGCCGTTTACCAGAATATGCAACCAACCTGAGTTAGGTTATTTCTAACTATGCCTGGATCATATTCTGGGTCATGGTCACAGGTCGATGCTAACACGCATAAATAACATATACACTAACGATTTAACCAGCAAATTAATAGCACTTAGACTGAAATTCATTAATTCCATCAATAATCAAATCAAAGTACTCATTTAACTTTTCCCTTGCAATGAATTTATTAGAAAGTTCTGCAGGATGAATTGATAATGTTAATTCGAAAATGTACTCATCATCATCTGAATCCAAAACGCTTCTATTGTCACTTTCAGGCAAATAAATATAAGCCCTGGTAAGTCTAAAGTTATAAAGTACGTACTGAGGTATATATGACACTAACTCATGAAATCTATCAACGTTACTGACGTCAAAAATAAACCAAGCCGAAAAAAATCTATCAGTTTCAATATCTAAGGAAGACATCAACTCAGACCAATTCCGTTGTAGATGGAATTTATCTAGATCTTCTAGGCGCGCATTTGATGACCGCATCAATCGGCAAAAATCAAGTTCTTTAAACTTTTCAGATAGCTTTTCAAAACTCACATTTCTGCATGCCTCTAACTTCTCTCTTAGTTCCTGATCCGAACGGTATGCCTCTTCGTGATCATCCCAGTTACCCTCCCGCTTCATACCATATAAATAATTGTTGATATAAGGTGAATAGTAATCGTAGTGATCTGGGTCATAGTGGTCACTAAACTGGAAATAAGATCTTAGTTTTACATCAAATGTATAACATTGTCCATCCTCTAATGCATACCCGTCACCTAAGTAATGTTTAATTTCAGCTGAGCTATATTTTGGCATATCTGCATCTGGGTACATGTAATCCAAGTACCATGTATAATTTCCATTCTTGTCGTCGAAATATACTGATCTAACCCGTATAAAATGATTGTCAGGCATTATAATTGACTCAATTTCCTCAATTCTTTTACTTATACTCTCAAAATGGTGCTCATGATATGAGCCGATTCTATTAGCTAAGTGGAAATAGTAACCTTTATAATTTACTACCCAATGATTTGGATTTTCAGTCGCATATACTTTCCAAGTAGTTGATTCTGATGATACTGGGAAAAAACGTTGAGCCACTCGCCAAAGGGCTGGGGTTGAAAGCGCTTGCTCAATAAAAATATAATCCCAATATATGGCTGTGATATCATTCCTTTGATTATTAGTAATCGATTCAAGTCGGTCGACAACAGCTGATGATGGCTGAGTCGAACACGCCAAAATAAAGCCTGTCGCACCATGTTGAGAACATGAATCAACAATATCATCAAGATCCTTGATTCCTACTGATCCGCCTCCGTTAGCATTATGCTTGCACTGAATTAACCACTTTTTTTGACTGGGCGCGAAGAAGCTTTTATGTTCTTCTATACAAACGAGATCTCGACCACCATCTGGCCCGACACCACTCCAATAGACCTTAAACCCTTTGGAAAAAAGCAACTCCCTAATTAGGAGTTCAAATTCTTTTCCATCTTTGCTCAACTCTTTGAAATCTAACATTTGTAAACTTCACCTTTCATGGGTGGATAAAAGTAAATTAATTCTTCAGAAATACTATTATGTAGGGTCGCTACAGTCCTTGTCCTCACGATATGGCCTCCGAACGGTTTCAAGTGAGTTGGTACGTTACGCTACGACTTAACTTCAGGCTAGTGAAGGTCGCAGGTACCTGAGAAGCCTTTACTTAACTGTCCGGTGACGCCCGCGGCATGCAGAGCACGACGCACTTGCTTGGAACATAATCATCAACTCGATGATGAATCTGCCCATAGCCCATATTCAACCACTTAGTTAGTTATCAGGTCAAACGCTGGCACCTTAATTACAGCACTGATGGTTAGGCGTTATTCTATACCTGTTAAATGTCAAAATATTGATAAATGATTTATAGATAATAGTAAGTTAGTCATATTTTTCATTGACCTAAATCGCCACGGGTGTAACAGACACCTCAGAGTCATTTATGGACTGACCCCGCCCCGGTAGACGATCCTGCCCTATAGTTTGGACTGACCCCGCCCCGGTAGACGATCCTGCCCTATAGTTTGAGCATAGGAGAAGCGTATGGGCACACCACGATTTACACCTGAATTTAAGGAAGAAGCCGTCCGTCAGATAACGGAACGCGGTTATTCCGTTGCTGAAGTATCTGACCGTCTGGGCGTTTCTGCGCACAGCCTCTATAAGTGGCTACGGGCTATCAAGCCTGATAACAGCGAACATCTTACCTCGCCTCAATACCAATACATTTTTAATGGGTATAATATGTGACTGCTTTTGCCGCATTATTGACAGGAACAAGGACTGGTGATGAATATTGATTTCAGTTTAATTCGCAGCGCCCCCAAAAGCCGTAACGATAGCTTTGAAGCACTCGCCGTACAGTTATTTAGGAAAACCTGTCGAGTACCGACAAATTCCACATTTATTAGTCTGCGTGGAGATGGTGGAGACGGTGGCGTTGAGGCATATTTCCGCTCACCGGACGGTGCCGTATTCGGTGTTCAGGCAAAATACTTTTTCCAGCTTGCTTCCGCAGAGCTTACACAGATTGATAGTTCCCTTAAAGCCGCGCTAAGCAACCATCCCACACTAACCGAATACTGGATTTATATACCGTTTGACCTGACCGGGCGTGTTGCTGCGGGAAAGCGAGGAAAAAGCCAGGCGGAACGCTTTGAAGAATGGAAAAGTAAAGTCGAATCGGAAGCGTCAGCGACAGGGAAGTCACTTTCTATTGTCCTTTGTACCGCGGCTGTTATCTGCAATCAATTACTTGAGATAGACCCTTACGGAGGGATGCGCAGGTATTGGTTTGATGACACGTTGCTGACAGCAGCTCAAATTCAACAATGTCTGGATGACGCCATTGCTTTTGCAGGGCCAAGATATACTTCAATGCTGGATGTGGTGACGAATGCTCATGTTGGTCTGGATTTTTTTGGTGGGACCGGTGACTTTCGCGAGTGGTATGAAACATCATTAACACCAATCGTTCGAGAGTTCCATTCACTGAATGGATACGGACGCAAATCGCTGGATATACTCGGCGAAACCTGTGCTACATCTGCCACGGCATTGATTGAAGAAATAATCGCCTACTGTGAGAGCATGAGAGATAACGATGTCACGGCCACATCGGTTACAGATCTTTGCGTTGCTCTGTCATCCCTATTGACACTTATCGCTGATGCCCGCCATGCTCAAGAAGATAAATTTTATGAAAAGCATGGCAAGCATAGTGATACAGAATCGTTCCGACAGTTCCACGCAGAGTATATGTGTGCATTTCCTGCCGGAGATATGGATGCGGCGAGAAAATGGGAAGAGCAGGCGCAGCAACTGCAAAATTTGTTGACTTCTCAGGTCATTGGTGCTGCAACAGCACATTCCTTACTGCTGGTTGGCCCAGCGGGTATCGGCAAAACCCACGCAATTGTCAGCGCTGCATTGCGTCGACTGGAACATGGTGGTTTTTCCTTGGTCGTCTTTGGAGACGACTTTGGCAAAGCAGAGCCTTGGGAAGTGCTGCGCAGTAAAATAGGGCTGGGTGCCGCCATCGATCGTTCGACATTATTTGAATGCATACAGGCCTGCGCCGAACATACTGGCTTACCTTTTGTCATTTATATCGATGCCTTGAACGAAAGCCCGCGAGAAGTGCGCTGGAAGGACAAGCTTCCCGAATTGCTCGCTCAATGCAAGTCTTATCCAGACATCAAAATCTGCGTTTCAACCCGAGATACCTATCGCAATCTTGTGGTCGATTCACGCTTTCCAGGGTTTGCTTTCGAACATATCGGTTTCTCAGGACATCAATTCGAAGCGGTACAAGCTTTCGCAGCCTACTATGGGCTGGATGCAGAGATTACACCACTTTTTTCACCCGAACTCAGTAATCCTTTATTTTTACACTTAGCCTGTAAAACGCTAAAGGGCGAAGGCCGTGACAATCTGGATATTTCTTTGCCGGGTTTTACCTCTCTGTTTCAAGGACATCTCAAACATTGCGATGTTTTAATTCGAGAACACCTCCACTACGCAAACCCTCGCAATCTGGTAAGGGCTGCAATGATGGCACTCGCGAATACCCTGACACATGAGTTGCCGCAGAACCGAACCTGGGAAACCTGTTGCGAAGCACTGAGCAAAATAGTGGGAACTGAGACCACACCTGAATCCTTTTTAAATGCATTGGCACATGAAGGCCTCATTATTCTTTCTGTTGTAGATGAGGATACCTTCCTGATCCGTCTGGGTTATCAACGCTACTGTGACATACTCCGTGCTATCAGCCTTGTGGAAGCTCTTGATTCGGATACAGCGAAACTCGCGGAGAAAATTGCAGCGTTAACAGAAGAAGATGCTGGATTGCTGGAAGCTCTTGCCGCCGTGCTGCCAGAGAAAACTGCTCTTGAAATTACTGCTGAAGAAGTAGGATTACCATCCGAAAAAGCCCATAAGCTGTTCATCCAGTCATTGGTTTGGCGCTCCCGACAAAGTGTAGTGGAAGAAATTGATGAACACATCCATGCAGCACTGCATACACCTGGATTATGGGAGTCGGTTTATGAAGCGCTGTTTTCACTTAGTCTGGTTCCTGACCATCGTCTAAACGCAACTAACTGGCTGGGGCCATTTTTACGGCAGTCATCCTTAGCTGAACGTGACACCTACTTGTCATTAGCTGCGCTGGGATCATTTGATAACAAGACTGCTGTCTATTCACTCATCCATGCAGCACTATTTGCTGACATAACCCATTGGCCTGCTGAAAGCCGGAGGCTGGCCAGTCTAACACTTGCCTGGCTCACTTCGTGTGCTGACCGCCGAATCAGGGATTTATCCTCAAAAGGGCTAAGCAGAATCCTGGCAAACTACCCGGAGAACTGCCAAACAGTAATCAGTGAATTTGCATATTGTGATGATGATTACGTATTAGAGCGTATTAGCCTTGCTATCTACAGTGCATGCTTATTGTCACACCAACGCAGAAATGCGTTTATGCCAGCGCTCCCTGGTCTATTAAGCATTGCGTCAGATAGCAAGAATATTCTGCTCCGGGATACGGTTCAGCTATTAGTAAACTTGTTGAAAACAGGAGAATTTCCCACAGCCGTAACAAGCCAATTACAGCATTACCAGACAAACGTATCATTACCATCACGATGGCCTGTAATGGCGGATGTCAAACCCCTCCTAGATCTGGAACATTTACCATCAAACATGGTGCTCTGGGGAGAGTCCATGGCCCCGGATTTCTGGCGTTATCAGGTGGAATCGAAGATTTCCGGCTTTGACTTGGAGAGCGCCAATATCAGCCATGAAAACATTGCCTGTTGGTTAATGCGAGAAGCACTTAATTTAGGATATCCCGGTTATAACCACTGCGCGCTCAATTATGATCGCCATATCGGGAGTCAGTATGGCTCGGGACGGGGTAGAAAAGGGTATGCTGACCGACTCGGTAAAAAATATTACTGGATCGCCTTACATCGACTACTGGGCATTCTGGCCAGTAATGTTCCCGCACTGGAAGACCCATATTCCGACTACGAACCTACAAGTGATCATCTATGGTCAGTCGACGTCCGTAAAGTCGACCTGACCGATGTACGCGACATCACCGCAGAAAGTGTCTATCCAGTACTGATGGAAGAAACAAATTATGCATTCCCTGACCGCAATTCAGATATCAAAGGTTGGGTTCGGACCGATGATTTGTCACCTTATGAAGCTTGTCTGATTCGAACTGACAAGGAAGGGGAACAGTGGGTAGCGCTTTCACACAGCTATTGGGACGAGGATAAAGCGCCGAATGAAAATAGCTGGAATTCACCTTACCTGGCAGTTCGTGCTTATTATTCAAGCGCACTCATAAATGAAAGCATCCAGAACTTTAAACAGAAAAGTGCGCGCGATATTTTCCAATATAATCAGGGGAATAGCTGTTATCGCGGTTATCTTGCTGAATATCCTGACAGCCCAGTGTACAAACAACTTCTTAATAATGAGGAAGATAGTGAAGCATTTAATTTTACAGAAGTCAGTTTACTACGCGGAAGCGAATGGGAATATGACTACTCATATACCACGCCCGAGCGCCAGGATAGCCTCATTGCGCCATGCCAGGGAATCATTCAAAAACTCGAACTTTTATGGGATTGTCAAAGCGGTTGGGTTGATCGTTCTGGCAAACTTATCGCCTTCCATCATAAAGGTGTAAGACAAAGCGGACTTTTCATTCATCGTTCGGCGTTGAACGCCTACCTGTCCATAACAGGTGAAGAACTTATATATCGCCGTTTTGCTAACAGGGGATATTTTGATTTAGCTGGCCGTAACGGCTCGCAAATAGACCTGAAAACTTGGATCCAGTACCGGGCAGACAAGGCGCCAGTAGTTTTACGAGAAGAGGAACTGCCGTTTAACTGCTGACAACGATACTTATTAAGTAATCAACTGGCTCTTCTGGCATCGAATGCCAGAAGAGCCATTTCACACTACCAATTTAAGTAGACTGAAGGAATACTTGGTACAAGCAAACGCACGCCATATCGGATAGAGGGGACTATGAACGAAACCATCGAAAAACTGATTGCCAGTGGAAAGGAAGGGCCATGGTGGGACTTTAAACAAACCTACCACCAAAACAATGCAGCCCTTGTTCACGATATCCTCTGCATGGCAAACGTCCTGCATGACGGTGACCGGTATCTGATTTTTGGCGTGAATGATGAAGGGGTGATTACCGGCGTGCCGGAAGATGGTAAGCAACTTAACCAGGCAAATTTAATCGATCTGTTAAGAAAAGTCAGTTTTGCAGAGCACCATTGTCCGGATATTCAGCTGCACCACATCACACTCCAGCATAAGGTGCTGGCTATTCTACAAATTCGTAACGTCAGAATGAAACCCTACTATCTGACCCAGGACTATATAAAAGAGGGAAAAACTGTCAGAGCCGGTGTCGTTTACACCCGGCAACAAGATGCCAATACGCCCGTAACTAGCTGTGCCAGCCCTGGAGATGTCATGGCAATGTGGAGAGAGCGCTTTAACCTGGACCTGGCACCCGCTGACCGCATAGTCAGACTGCTTCTGGATTACGACAATTGGGAATATGACGGTATCAGCGAGGCCTATTATCGGTTGGACCCGGATTATGCCATTCATATTGGCGACACAGAAAAAGATATAGGAGGACAACACTGGTGGTCAACGATTAGCATTGAGCAACCTTGTCACTATGAATACATCCTCAAATACCGTGGGCTTGTACTTGAACGAGTGCCAATCGTACATTACAGAAATGAGGGTTTACAGTTTCCCTTTCCAGAGATGGATACGCTGGCTTATCCAGGAAAAAGGGATGGATTCGTAACTGATTATTATGCAGACGTTTTTTACTTCGTAAAAAACACCTTACCCTACAATCTGTTGAGTCATATCAGAGAATTACACTCACTGCCTGGCCGTAATTCAGGCATAACCATGCCGTTAACCACCCAGACCAAACCGCCGATTATCGAGCTGCCATTCATGGTGTTTGAGAACGCAGGGGAAAAAGAAGAAAAGCTAAAGTTTATTCAAAGTCAGCTTGCTGATTTTTGTCCGGATGGTATGCCTGATACAGCATCGATGAAAACTGACCCAGAACTAAGAATGGAAGTAGAGAGACAATTTTCCTGGTGGGTTTTTAACCATATGCGTTGAGCCGAAGCCAGTAACCCTGCCTGGGAGTTGTTCATTTTTGACGTTGCAACTAAAGGTCAGCGCTACGATAGCGTGTTTTAGTGCGCACTCGCGTATTTTCTCCCTCTTGGGTGAATTTGGCCTACTTTCGCAGGCCATATACTGCCCCACGCACGACGATGTGCTTTAAGAGAGTCAACGGCAATACCAATAAAAAGCGCTCGGTTGCACGATGTGGACAGCATCCTGATATGGCTCCCGTGGACTTAGCCCCCGGCCGCGTCCAACATAGCGAAGCCAGCACTCAGGCTCCATGACATTTTTTATACTTTACTCCCGACCCGCAGGGACAAGGTTCATTTCTGCCTACCGCCCCGAACAATCGCGTTACTTCGGATTTAGCCGCCTTGTAAGCAAGCTGCGCGATGTAGTTCGACTGATTTTCAACCTCTAGTCGCTGCTCACCTGTTAACCCTTCAAAAAAGGGGGCTAGCCGACACATCTCCGCTTCTGCCTGCTCATGTTCGCCTGCAAGTGCCAGTATAACGGCGTACTGGCTTCGGACCTGAACCAGTCGCTGTACTAGACCGGCTTCATTGACGACTGGCAGGACGTATTGCTCCATCACCTCTCTGGCACCGACATAGTCCTTTATTGCGACAAACTCATCAGCTAGATCCTGTCCTACCCGGACCAGAGATTCGGGGGCTGCGGTCATGTTATAAAATTTCATCGCGTGAATGCGCAGAAACGGTGACACCTTTCCCTGCGCGTCATTAATTCTGGCGAGCAACTCTAGGGCATCGGCCAGATGTTTGATGTGCTCGTGAACATTTTCAGGCTGGTTGATGATTGCCCACAGCACATCCGAGTTTTTACCCATGACATCCTGTGGGGTAATACCAAATAACGCGTAGTAGCGATTCACTACGCTCAGACACAGTGTTTCTGCTTGTTTGTATCTTTTCAGTCTCCAGAGCGCGATAGCATGGTTATAGTCAAAAATACGCGCATGCTCCTCATCCGGAAGGCTGGGGCGGGCATCTTCAGCCAGCGTTTGCACTTCACTAAGGTCTCCCTTTTCGGATAAGAAAAGCATCCGTTTCATGGTGTAGGCCGTGCGTTCCCGGTAACCAAACTCATGTTCTGTAAGCAAAGCTCCCATCGCTTCCAGCCATTGTGCAATTTGCTCAGAAACACCGTCTTTAAGCTCGGAAAAAACGAGCCCATCAAGTGCCCAGAACTTTTGTAAAGGCGCCAGAGAGTCCGAAGCTGTCGCCTGTTTCAGGCTTTCCATAATGTCGACAGCAATGCCCATCTCATAAAACAGCTCTTCACCAGATAGAGCGATGAGCGTCATGACATCGTTAAGCTTGATGTAAATCTGCGTTAGAAGAGAAAATCGCGAAGTGTCGCGTTCTTGCTGAAGGCTCTCAATCAAAAGATCTTTTAACGCCAGTAACGCGTTATTTACGATATCCACGTCCATCATGGTCAGGTGTTGCAGCCCCAGCGCCCTGACAGCATCGTGTACCTTTAACGTCTGGTTTCCATAGTTTTCAATGGTTCCGGTGGCCCGCATTTTTTTAATTAATGTGGCTGCCCCGTTTGAAGGGATATTCAATGAGCGGGCAAGGTACTCTGAAACTTCATCACGGCTTAGCCCCACATCGGACAGACTGAACAACGCCAGAGCGTTCTGGACCAGTGGCTCAAACCCCTGATAGACACGGCTGAGAATGACTTCCTGCGCGGTTTCCGTACTGTTTTCCTGTTGCCGCAGTTCAGCACACAGCGTGTCTATATCCCCTTTGTATTCCTCTGCGGCAACTCTCGCCGCGCTTTCGACATACAGCGGCAACCCTCCGGTGTAGCTTCGTAGCTGCTCATATCCCAGCGCACTGGCGTGCCCACCGAGGTCGGCCACTGCGGCAGCCACTGTGTCGATATCCCATCCCTGTAACGATTCACGCTGAAGTCCAGTCATCGCCTCCAGTTGACGGACATTGTCATGGGGCTGGCACAGCAGCACAAAATGGATACGGGTTGTGGCGTGCAGAACATCCCGCAAGTTCTCCACAGGGATACGATGCGCATTATCCAGAACCAGCAGCAGGTTGTCGTTCCGTTGCTGCAAGAAGGTGTCGAACGTTCTCAGCGCTTCAACGCCACTGGCACCAGGGAGCAGTATTCTTCGCAGGCCACCTTGCTCCTGAGTCGCAAACCGGGCTGCCAGCTCACGAACCAGCGTACTGGCAAGTGCAGGGCCTGGAAGGTCGCCAGCGTCGTAATATGCACACGCCTGAGTACTGTGCTGGGCAGCCTGTGCTGCCCATGCTGTTTTACCTGCACCGGACAAGCCGCAAATGATGCGTATCCGCTCATCCGACACAAAAGAGGGTTCCTCTCTTTGTGGCCGGTAGAGTGTCGGCGGTGCAGGGAAGTCCTGTAACTGAACGATGAGTTGTTCGAACAGGGCAGGAAGATCCCGGGTATAAAACGCATGCTGTCCGTCAGCATCACCTCCGGTGGCGGCGAGCTGGACCAGACCGGCCATCTTCCAGATCAGGGATTCTGGCGACAATAACGAAAAATTCAGTTGCTCTGCTTGCGCGATGCACCACGCGGCCGCATCAGCCACGGTGTCCCAGGCAGGGGGAAGTGCGGGATGGCGCTCAGCGGTTGACTGGGGCCAGATAAAACGGACATCCGCAGGAAGCATATTATCCTCAATCATCTTCTGCAGATGTGAACCTGGTGCCTGGTTGGCGACGATAACGAAAGAAGCGCTTCCCTGGCGGCGCCCATCAGTGTGCTCGTTACGCAGCTCCGCAAACCGCGCGAGCGCGCCAGACACATCGCTGAGAATGATGGGTTTCAGGCGGGTTTTAACCTGAACGTAAATGCGCTCCTGCCCGGAGTTCAGCTCAATATCCTCATCCAGCTCAACGGTCACTGCCTCCACGCTGGCTTTCTGTGCCAGCAGCAAGCAGCCAACGGCATACAAGTGCTGATAAAGGAATCCCCGGTGTACGGCTTCAATACGTACCAACTGGGCAGAGTCCAAAACATCCGGCGTAGATTTTTCTTCGCTTCCCCGCATTTTTGTTCCTCAAGTTACTTGTCAGAAGTACCCAAGATTTACCTATCAGCGTGCGCAATGGAACTTAAGTATGGCTACCAAAAGTTTGACCAGAACACACGGATTAATCGGTGCGCAACAATTTCACCTCATATTCTGGTGGAGGCTGATGTAGTTCGTATGGTGTTACATCAATAAATTGAAGGAAACCGCATCGGCTTACCCGGTTACTGAACTCACTGGGGGCCAGGGAAACACCGCCGCCACTTCAGGTTTTTCTGACCACACACTCTCCCGTGGCCGTGCGTGAGCTTAATGGCAACCAGCTCTTTGTCGTGCGGGGCCATCCGACAGCACCCCACCTGGTGCTGCCGGTGGGCATTTCCGATGATATTCAAAGTACGGTCCGGGCCGACCCCGAAGCCTTTCTGGCGCGTAGCGTGATCGTCTGTGAAGGGGCGAGCGAGGTAGGGTTAATCCGCGGGCTGGATCACTACTGGACCTCCCTCAACGGTAATTCCATGCTGAGTGCAGGAACCGCATTCGTGAATGTTGGTGGAGGAGAGCCTGACCGATGTTTTGTGCGTGGGCTAGCACTGAGTCGACTTGGCTACCGTGTGCTGGTTCTGGTGGATGCGGATAAGCCGCCCACCCCGGCGACGGTCGAGGCCTTCGAGGCTGCGGGTGGAGAACATATCACATGGCGAGCCGGTCGCGCGCTGGAGGATGAATTGTTTATGAGCCTGCCGGATGCAGGCGTCGACGCGCTGCTTCAACGAGGCATTGAGCTTATGGAGGAGGAACTGGTGGCGGCACATATCCAGACGCAATCCAACGGTCAGGTAACGCTTGCCCATATTCGGCAACAGCGGCACCTGATTGGGGGGCCTTATTCTCCTGAAATACGACAACTATTGGGACTCACTGCGCGTAACCGACGAAACGGGTGGTTTAAATCGGTGACCCGGTATGAGGATGTGGCGCACGATATCCTCGGTCCTCATCTCCCCGCGTCCGATGCCGGGTTCCAGGCGCTGATTAGCCGGCTTTACTGGTGGGCACATGCCGCCTGACTACAACCTGCTGGAATATCATCGGGGGGCGATTACGGCCCCGGCCGGGTGCGGTAAAACACAAATCATTGCGGATACCCTGGCCCTGCATACGGGGACCAGGCCGGTACTTATCCTCACGCACACCAACGCGGGTGTGACAACACTGCGTCTGCGTATGCAACGTGCCGGGGTTTCTGCCGTGGCCTACCGTATCGCCACCATTGATGGATTTGCCATGCGTCTTGTGGCGATGTTTCCGGCGCGGAGTGGGCTCAATGTTGAGGTCCTTCAACTACGCAATCGCAGAACTGACTATCCCGCTATACGGCAGGCTGCCTGCCAGTTGCTGCAGGCAGGGCATCTCAATGATATTCTGGCGGCCAGTTACGCTCACCTCATCGTGGACGAATACCAGGACTGCAACCTGGTGCAACATGCACTGGTAACCGCGCTATCAACGGTGCTGCCTGCCTGTGTACTGGGTGACCCCATGCAGGCCATTTTTGGCTTTCGGGGGAACCAGCTCGTGGACTGGGATGCACATGTACTCTCTCACTTTCCACTGATTGGTGAGCTCAATCATCCATGGCGCTGGGCTAACGCAGGGGCGCCGGAGCTCGGTCGCTGGCTTCTGGACTGCCGACGGATGTTGCTGAATGGTAACGCCATTGACCTTCGCCAGGTGCCTGCTGAGGTGACCTGGGTGCCGTTACGGGCAGAAACAGTTGTTCAGCAGCGCCTTACTGCAGCCCTGACACGCGCTGTCACCGCAAACGGGCAGGTACTGGTGATTGGAAACAGCTATGACACCCGCGGGCGTCAGCAGATGGCCAGCCAGACCCCGGGAGCAACGACCGTCGAAGCCGTCGATTTAGTCGACCTTACCGACTTTGGTGCAGCGTTTAACCTAGACGCTGCGGATGCGTTGACGCGCCTGGTGCAGTTTGCCGCAGGCGTCATGACCCAAGTTGGCCCCGCAGCATTGCTGCCCCGTCTGGAAACGCTACGAAGAGGGCGAGCCCGCAACCCGCCGACGGTTGCCGAAGCAGCGTTAGTGGCATTTGCAGAGAGACCCGGTTTTACGCTGGCCGCTGAGGCACTGCGCCTTCTGACCCGCCAGGATAATGCGCGGGTCTATCGGCCAGAGGTTTTGCGCTGTTGTTTGCGCGCCTTGCAGTCGGCTGCTGCCGGAGGCTGCACATTTGCAGACGCGACGGTAAATGAGCGCGAACGCAATCGCCACGAGAGTCGACCGCTGGCCCGGCGTGTAATCGGCAGCACATTGTTGCTAAAGGGACTTGAAGGGGAGGTGGCTGTCATCACATCCCCGGAAGAGATGGATGCGCGGCACCTCTATGTCGCTATGACGCGAGGATCTTCGCGGCTGGTTGTGTGCTCGTTAACTCCCGTATTGACGGCCCGCTAACCCCGATGCAAAGCGCCCTTGTTCGCCCAGCGATGTACTGACCCTCTATAAGGAAATGAGCGTATTGAACAATAAAATCCTCTCCCTGATACAGAATGTGGCCGGTTGCAACCATATATCTCCTGCATAGGCAGCAGAGTTGCTCTACACGCAATGATAGAACCGATTCAGTGCACCAGTCTGTCCCTGATACAGGCCACTCAGGCGATAATTTCAGTTTCACCAGACGATCAACGCCTGCTCTACAGCGCTGTACTCTGGCTGTGGCATGATAAAAGTTATCGCCGCATCTGAAGCGCTTAGGAAGAAAGGCGAAGCCAATAGCGGTTAATAAAATTCAGAAATTTTTAATTTCAGAGGTAAGACAATGGCACCTACGGTATTTATATCCTATTCGCACGATAACGAATTGCACAAAAACTGGGTGTTGCAACTTGCAACGAGGCTGAGATCCAATGGCGTTGATGTCTTGCTGGACCGTTGGAATCTGAAACTGGGTCAGGATTTGGCGGCCTTCATGGAGCGTGGTTTATCGTCATCTCATCGGGTGCTGTGTATTTGTTCTGAAACCTATGTCACCAAAGCGAATGACGGTGAAGGGGGCGTCGGTTATGAAAAGCAGATTATCACAGACGAGCTATTAGGTGATTTGAATACAAACTGGGTTATTCCTGTTATCAGAAACAACCCTCAACTCAAAAAAGTGCCCAGTTTTTTGGCCGGAAGAATGTATGTTAGCTTTGAAGACGATAAATTGTACGAGACCCGCTATGAAGAGGTGTTGAGAGAGCTGCTGGATGAGCCTTTGTTACCCATACCTCCACTAGGTCCCAACCCATTTAAAACAGCAAAAATATACGGCGAGCAAAAATTCTTTCCGACCAGCGAGCGGTACGTTTCACCCACGCCAAAAGGCCGGGTGACTTTTGACTACTCCAATAATAATGGCCGCTATTTTATCGGACAGGAAGTGCTGGCGTTTGAGCTGTGTTTTTATAAGTCCGGCGACCAGGATATTCAACTGCTGAATGACCCCATCAGTATAAATACCGTTGCGGTGGTTAAAGATAAAAATGATTTTTCCGAGATTAATGACGCACGGGTTTATGATGGCTCGTCGAGAATCAGGAGGCCAAAAATAAACCAAATTGCGATACTTCAGAATAGTAATGGGTTTTATGCGGCCATTAAAATTCTGTCCATTAAGGACGACACTCGTGGCGCCGAGTATGATGAGGTTACATTTGACTACGTTATACAGACTAACGGCACTCCCGATTTTACGGCGTTGAAACAGTAGGGAAAAGATTCTGAGCATAAAAAGAAAGAGCCCATATGTTTATGGGCTCTTTCTCTGACGCCTCATTAATCCCGTCGAACTTTTATTGGATATCACAAACGAGGCAATTCCTATGTCTAGTCAACATCCACTCTAGCCTTTTACCTGCCAATTTACAAGAAAAATGTTCGTCTTAGACACTAGATTAATCATGAGGTAATAGTTATTGAGCATTCGAGAGTGAAAAAAACCTCTACCGGATTGATTGTGAACAATAATAACAAACAGGCGAATCGACTAAAGCTGAACGGGCATGTCCATGCAGTGACATAAGAGAGAGTTGAATCCCATTCGCTCTCTCTTCAATACAGCCTGACCTCACATATCGAGAAAAGACTATTGCCTTAGATTAATTGTGTTATCGACAATGTTTTTTAATGTGTTAATTTTTTCATTCGTTCGGATGTATTTCCTGCTTTGCTCAATAGAAAGTTTTCTGAATTCTTTTTCTCTATCAGGCATTATCATTGTTAATTCCTCATAAATTTCTTTTGCTCCAGATATTTTTTCCAATTCGCCCACATATTTATCAATAAGGCGTTTCAGAGTGATTTTTGTATCATTACATATCTGAAGTGTGGTGTGTTCAATTTTTGAGAGTGTAATGTCTGATTCGGGATAGATTAGAACTGTACTTTCGATTGCACGGTCAAACTCCTGAGTGGTAGAGTATAAGTATTGATAAATTCCTTTTTGTCTTACTTTATTTAACAATCCTCTATTGACGAGATTTTGTATTTGATTATATGCAAAAGCTTTTGCCTTCAAATAATCTCTCTGCAATGAAAATCTCTCAACAAGAATCCTTGCTAAATCGTTGCTAGTAAAATTAACTTTACCAAGATAAATAATTGCAGAAAAAATGTACGATTTAGGAGCGATTACACGACTATTCATAATGACTTTAGTGAGGCAGTTGACTTAGGATTGCTAAGTATACAACAATGGCCGATACTTAGACAATCTAAGCATCCAGGGCCGATGAAGATGAATAAGTGTCAGAAAAAAATCCGATACCAGAGAGACTTAAGGAAGCCAGAAGCAGGGCCGGACTATCCCAGCGCTCTCTGGGAATCATGGTTGGTTTTGATCCCGCGTCGGCCAGTAGCCGTATGAACCATTACGAGAAAGGGCGTCATGTCCCGGATATCGATACGCTACGACGGATAGCTGCGGAGTTAAACGTGCCATTGAACTACTTTTTCTGTGATGATCAGACGACGGCAGAACTTGCATTGATCATATCCCGGATGACAGATGAAGAGCGAACTAATCTTGTCGAAGCACTCAAGTTGTCATCAGGGATTAACCATGCAGACAAAAAATGAAGTGATTCGCCTGGCTACAGCGCTTTTCGAAGGGAATGTAAACGCCGCACTAAACTGGTGTAGCAGACCAAACCGGGCGTTACACTGGAAGTCTCCCTTTGAAATCATTGACTCAGAAGAAGGGGCAATGATGGTTGCCACACTCATTTTGCGTATAGAACATGGCGTTTATTCTTAAGTCAGCAAAGTTTTTTTTGCATAAACCCATCCCTGTATAAGTTCATTGATTCTTTTTCTGGTCATGTAACTCCATAATCAGATGTGGGGCCAGAAAGTGTTCTACCGGAATGACTGTATTAATTTTAACTGCTTTCACAATTTCAATCAAAGACAGTGTGTTCTGTGCAAGTTGCTCGCGCAGCTCTTTATTTTCCTCCTGCAATTGCTGATTACGGCCAAGCAAAGCTTGGCGAGTCTTACGATTAACGTACTGCTGTTTTTCTTTATGACGAAGATTTAGAGGCGATAGTTGTTGATCGATATAGGCTGCAATAAGACGCTTACGTTCCAAGTTACTTAATGTACTTAACCCGCCTTTGACGATGCCTTTTGATTTCAGTCTGGCATGTAAGCTTTTGGCTGAAATAGGTGATTTATCAAACCCTTCAATCAACATCAGTTGTAGTTCATGCTCGATCTGAGTATCCAATTCTTTACCACGCATTAGTCTTCCCCCTATTTGATTTTTTGGTACTCGAGGGCAAATAATTGAGCCAGAGTACGAATTTCACCTTCCACCTTTATATCTCCAGATAGGGCCATCTGAGAGGTGATTACTTGCAGCGAGTTGGAGCGTCTGCGTAATTGCTCACTTATTGCATCTAGTTGTGCTAGGTTATCGTCAATGTTGCCTTGTACAAGCTGCTTGCCCGGTAGGGCCGCGGTATATTTTTCAAGAGCAAGCTTTGCCTCGTTTAATGCCAGACTTTTAACTTCAACTGCGGAGTACTCATCAATACGACCGGTCAATGTGAAATGCTCACAGGGCTTCAAAGACTGACACTTCATACGGTAAGGGCATCCCCACAAGTTAACGTCTCTCATGCAGGAGCCCAATTTTAATGGATGCAGTACCGCATGCCTTTTCACCATTTCAGACGCTTGTAATGGCCCTTCATTTTTACTGATTTCCTCGAACGCAGCGGCTATGTCGTCGAATAATCCATCGTCAAACGATGCTTCGATGAAACCTGCTACATCGTCGCGATTATCGAAGGTATGCAGATTCGCTTTTATGTTGGTTTCCAGATTCTGCGTGTGGCTAAATAGCATCATACCGCTTCGCTTTACCGCATTGAGCGGTGTATCAGCGTCCATAGCAATATATGCTGTCTGTACCGGTATGGTTGGAACTAAAGGGGTCAGAGAAGCAACTTTTCGGCGTTCCTTGAGAGCCAGGTGCTGATAATGTTGATTTTGAGTAATATCAACACGCCCCATCAACAGCGCTTGTAAGTGGTCTGAAATTTCTGCAATCGCTAGAAACGTGTTTATATTGTGTCGAGGTATATGCGTACGTAGTTGGGTAGGGCGGCCGTCATCTTCTAGCAACCTATATTTGCTGAAAACGGATGTGTAACCCTCATAATTACCAAGAAATTTGTTTAACCCATTATTATTCAGTGGTAATGGCGTGGCTTTTAGTTCCAGCGTTCTCTTTAAAGTCAGTGATCCTTTGGGATAAAGGAACAATAGATCTTCATACTTAATCTCGTATCTCCTGCCATTCTCTACCCATGCGTGAGTACAAGGAGTGTTTGCACTGTTATCCCCGAATTCATTTTTAAGAAAATGACTAAGGTCTGATTTTAAATAGTATTTTTCTTTTCTATTACCTGCCCCAATAATGACTTTAATCGGAATACAACCTCGGTTCGCTAACGCTTTTGACGCTTTATCACGTAATCCTGCACGCCCTCGAAACTCTGATGAGGACTGGGCTATGTGTTCTAAAATATCATCAAGTTCAACGAGTTCGCCAGTAATATCACTGATTGTCTTTGGTAGATAATCAGAAAATTCTTTTGAGCGTAAATTTATGAGATGTTTGCGAAATCCAGCTGTTAACAACTTAACCGATTTGAATATATTTTCGACCAGCGGTACAGCTAGAGGCTCGACCCAATGTGTTCGTTCGCCAGCCCCCTTAACACCAACATAACGTATACCAAGAAAATAATCCGGTAAGCCTTTATCTCTCAGACTTTTACTGACATCAGAATTATCTATCTGTCGTTTTACCAACGCATCCTGCCTTAGATTGAATGCTTCAACAGAACGAAACCCAGTTATAATCAGTAACAGAAGGCAATTGAGAGCAATCTTTTCAGTACTGCTTTCGACTAGCTGGATTAATGACACGATATTGAGGAACCCTCTAATGGTAATCAGCGCATCTTCATTATCAGTGGTCGTATCATCCAGCTTGTCTTTTTGTTTTAAAGCGATTGTTTCCCGGGCTTTCCGGGTCAAATTGGTCTGGTTGGTGTAACGTTCATCGGATACATATTGCAATGTTACTAAGGTGAAGGCGTGATGATTTACTAATTTTTGAATCTTTACACACCGTCCCTTGTAGTTGGCTATGTTGGGATCACCTGGTCGGGATGCCGCACTCAGACTATCCATTGCGCTACGTACGACACCTGTAGTCAGATAGATGGGATGAGTTTGTCCGGTTAACTTGAAGAGAGCGCAGTACCAACGTTTCAAAATGACCAGTGTTGCAACAGCAACCGCAGGAGAAATACTACGATTTCTGCCTCGATAGGTGAGTACCAGCATGGCTTTCATGAACAACTGATAAGGCTCGGATACAATATGGCGATCGTCAATCCCTTTGAGCCGATTAATTTCATCAAAACGCAATATATTGGCCCCATTGCCTCGCAACCAACCGGAGCCTTTACTCCCACATACCCAAGCGCGACTATCCCACGGCTCTGCAAAATTTTCTGCCAAATTCTCGTCGAACCAGGTTTTTTGTTCCACAATAAAAGTGTCAAAGTTCTCGATATTTTTTTTCATTGTTCACAACCTTTGGTGTGATGCAAATGACAACGGGCTATCACTGACTTGACTTCGATCTGCGTTGTTTCGTGGATGGAAATTAGTGGATTGTGAGCATTACCGACGCTATCGGAAACAGCTATCAGCTCATCGACTTCTTTAGAAATGCTATCCAATACGTCCTGGTGGTAGCCATCGAGGAAAGGGCGGTAATACAAGCAACCATAACAGCAACGAACTTCACAGAAAGGACATTCGTCATCGGTTCTTGCACAGCCACCAATCTCATAGTGCAATCGATCACCAACCATGCCAACCACACGTCGACCTTGCCATTCCTCTGACCTGACCAACTTGCCTGTCAGCATCATAGCTACCATGTTTTGCCACACAGGGTTAAAACCGAGAGCTTTAGCACGGATCAATGCCAAGGCAGGCGTCGCCAAAATGTAATGTTTTGCCACAACTAGAGATGAATGACCGAGAATATGAGCAATCTCCTCCGCACTGGCACCTTGCATAGCCAATGAGTGACCAACGTTATGGCGCAGATCAGTTGGTGTGATTGATGGCAGGGCGGCTTCTCCACAAGCAACAGCGGTTTGATAATCTGAGGGACTGAAGTTTAGAACTGTTTGGCTAATAGCTTGAGAGACAAAAGCTGGGGCGGACACCCCCATCTCAAGCAATTTATCATCAGATAATAACTGAACTCTATCCACATAATGCTTGATTAGCGCACCAATTTCAGGCGGAATAGCCAGTAGTAAACGCTCGGTTGTAAGACGTCTTTGTTTTACGTAGGGTAACAGAATACTGTATCTAATTAATCCTGTATCAGTATTACAGGTATCAATACGAAAGTCTTTAACAGCTAGCTTTGCCAACTGTACAGGACGCGCTCCTGTAACATAACTTAATCCGAGTACTACAGCATGTTTGAGCTCTCTAATGGCATAGCATTTACCTCTGGCCAATGCCGTTGCCATTTCAAATAAGCCTTTACTTATCATGCTTTTTTCAACAGGATCAAGAAGATTGTCAATATCCTGATAAATCTCCCAGTTATATGCATTTGGTCTGGGTATAAACTCAAGATCCTCATAGTCTTCCAAGGAAAATCCAGGGAACTCTTCAGAACAAAGGATCTTCAACCCGAATAGTATAGAATAGAAGGATCTTACATCTAGAGCATCGTTTTCTATATATTGTCGCAATATAGGTAATGTAAAACCACCATTTCCTTTGCAGTAATTGAATGCTTGTGCCCACTGATGCGACAGTACTGGTAAGAAAGTTGGGAACATCGTTGACGCATATTTGAAACAAAAATATTTCAAGAGCGTATTTGTTAACTCATCAAGCTTAAAATAAACATACCGCTTACTCCCGGAATAATAAAAAACCCATTTGCTCCCTTTGTTATGAATATGTGTATCATCAAAATTGCTGCTGGATTTCAAGAAAATACGTTCAGGAATAACTAAAGATACTAATTTTGAAGAAAGATCCTGATCATACATTTCAGAATCTTGCGGGAGAAGTGTGTTAGGCTTAATCTCCATTAAATAACTCCTTTATTAAGCAATCCAAATCAGAGTTATGTTGCAATATTCGCTGAATGTTTGCTGCATTAGCTTGCTCAGATAAAAATCTTTTGGCATAAAGATCAGGCATTTGGCTTTTTATGCTCCAACCGCCTAGCAAACGGAGAGCCTCTTTTGCCTCATCCATCAACCCTATTGAAAGTGAGTTTTTGACGAAATCATTACCAGAGCCACTGAGTCTTTTATTTTTTAAATGATATAGTTTCTTTAAAGTTAAGTAAGCCCAAGTATGCCTTGTAACATGAGGAGTAAATTTTTTTATAGCATCAAAGCGTTCTGCTGATTTGCATTCAGGATAGTTAAGTGAAAAAACCTTATCGATCTCAGAGAAAATCAAATGTACTGCATTATAGGATAAAGGGTTTTCAGGGTTTTGGCTCGATGCAAATATGAAGTCGTGAGTCATTGAATTTTTTCGGATTTTTTGCATATAAATCATCAGGAATTCATAATCTATTTTGTCTAGTTCCAAAACTCGATGTGAGTAATCATTTTTTAATGATGGTGCATGTACTCTTGGATCATTCATACCACAAGGCATGCTAATGATTAAGCTAAATTTATCTCCTTTGATACTAGTTTTAACAGACGCGCACTCTAACAACAACAACTCACCAATACGCAGCCCATAGTTGAGCATTAACCGCATAATTAAATAATTTCGAAACTGAATTAATCCAGAAGGGAAGGGGTTTAGAAAGTTATTTTTATGTTTTGAACTTGGTATTACTATGCGATATACATTTTCAACCATATCACCAGTCATGCTCTGAAATCCTTCAGTAACTCGAGAGTTATACCGCTGATTGCTTCTTTCTAGAGTTTTAAACTCGTTTTTGCATATCAGCAAACGAGTGTTTAGGCGGGATGCATACCGAGACAGTTCTTTTGGCGTTTCATTTCGATAGTACGGAGATATATAGGTAGAGATCAGGTAGCCTATGAATCGAATTACTGCACGGACTCTGGCAGCATTCGTCATGCCGCTAGAATGTTTAAATGGCAATGCTCGTGGTGCGAAGCTAACTAGGCGGCCATTTTCCAAATATTGAAAAAAGGCCGCCATCTCATGAATGGCGATTGCAGGGTCATGTCCGGAGCAGTAAAAGCTATAGCAGAATGTCGTTCCATGCTTTATGAACCAAAACTCATAAAAAAACTTAATCGCTTGAAGAGAAGCTGATTGAGTTGATAGCGAGCGATACTCCAGGTGGTCAACTAGATACCTGAGCGGATAAAGTGCTGGCAAACAGATTTTTACATCCATCAGGATCCATTGCCTTCGGCCACCTGAACTTACAATCTGGGTAAGTGAGTACATCGAAACACTCAACAATCAAAATACGGTGAACTAAATGTACGACAGACCTAATGCAAGAAAAGGGAGGTATCTCAAAATTCACAACATGCTGATTTCTGTGGCCGCACCAGTGAACCATGAAGTAAAAGACCTATGGAGGTTATTTAACATAATATACATTATGCGCACTAATGATGTGACGGCTCAATGCTAATGCCTATTTGTGGTCCATCATCCATCAGGAATGTCCAGGCCATATATAGGTTCTCAGACCTGTATGGCTGGTCAACATCTCACTTCACTTTTCCTGATGAGGAGTTTTCTGTGGCTATACATGACGCCGGGATGTTCACCGTGAAAGAAATCAACCTCCTCAAAATCCTTCATGATGTCATCGACCGCTGCCCCGGACTTCTGAACTTAGCTTTGACAAATATGGTGTCAGCCAGATTATGCGGTTGTGACCAGAACTCAGGTTAACCCGCCAGGGATTCTGCTAATGCTCCCGGCGTTTCCATTTCCGCTGCCGGGATCTTGCGACATGTTATCGCTTACTGCCTCCCGGATGGTATATGCAGCGGTGTTGTTCTTTTACCGGCTCAAGAACCAGAACCAGAACCACTCAGGATATTCTCAGCCAACGTCTGACAACAAAGACGAAAACGTACCGTCTGCATATTGCCGTGCTCTCATGCCAACATCCTTTCTGAATTTCTTAGACATGACCACCTGGCTTCACCGCAAGTCTTGCTATCGTGACTCCTGCCATCAGGATAACGCTGGATTAATCCTGGGATTGCCACGGTGTTCACCGTCATTTTTTGGCGATACTGAAAATGGCTACTATACTTAAAATGAAAAAGCTTTCGATGAGCTTTATTTAAAGGAGATTAGATAATGAAAAAGGTATTAGCTGCATTAGCGTTATCCGTGTTTGCATTTGGCGCCTCAGCCTCTCAGTTGATTACGAAACAAGAAGTTGACCATTTTAAACTGACCCATGTAGGCAGTATCTCTGTAGGACCTTCCGGCGGTCAATTCTCTTCTCCCTCTGACTTGCACGATCAGCTTTCAAAATTAGCTGATGAAAAAGGTGGCAAGTTCTATGTGATTACCGCGGCTCGTGAGCATGGTCCAAACTTTGAAGCAACTGCTGAAGTTTATAAATAACGATCCTGATAAATTTCATCAGAGCTTAATATAGCATCTGTTATATTTAACAGCCTGTTTCTCCTCGCACAGGCTGTTTGCTTATTTTTCTATCAGCTACGGTAAATCCCATTTTCATCAGTTTATCGGGTAACCACCCTGCTCCCGGGTTTCCGCCATTACAGAGGCAGACATCAGGTTGTGTGGCCGGGTTGTCAGTCGGCTTAGATTGCTCTTTTAACGAAAAACATCGTTTTTTGTATCAGATACGGTGTAAAGCATATAACAGATGAAAACAGCACAGAAAAAAACAACGTTGCTCCCTGGAGAGGAATACTGCGCGGGATTAGCCAGGTGTAGACTGCAACAAATAAAGAGTGCCAGACATGACAGTAAAGCAGAACATCAAAAGCGATGACTGAAATCACATAAATAGCCAGGGAATGTTTTCCCGGGTACTCGAGCCAGGTGAGATCTATTACGGCCATTCTTTTCACTAATAGATAAAGCCAAATTGCAATGCCGACACAAATTAAGAGAAATGATGGTGTCCAGAGCTTCTTAACAATCGGTATCGAAAAATAGATGCGTTGCAGCACCCCCATGATTTTGAAATGCTCCTGATCGTACAAAACAAAGACAATTGCTTTCAGAAATATTCCTGTCAGGACTAGAACCGTTGACCTTATAAACAGGCCTCGCAGCGTGATTTTTTTAAGACGATTTGACAGCGTCAGAGAAATACCCACAATAAAAAGAAACGTAGGAAACACGGTATCCGCCAACGATAACCCCGCCCATTCTGAGTGGATTAACGCAGAGTTCGTTATCCTCAAGTCTACTGGGCTATTAACAACCAGCATCAGAAAGACTGTGAGTCCCCTCATACGATCAATATCTTGATTACGCGTGATTTTCATACGTGAACTTTTTAAAGTGGGCTGATTTTGTATTATTTTTTACAAACACTAATGTCGATTATGCCTGGAACGTCAATGCCAGCATTAATTAAATTACACACACCCGGACCGGGATCAACAATCAGTGCTGCAATATCATCATCTGCAATAGCGGAAAAGGTAAACATAGATAGTAAAAACGCAAAAATTGACAGTTTAAACATTTTAACCTCTCAAAATATGGGATGTTTATTCGCTATGTTGTTGACTCCATCGCTGCGTCAACGTTTTAAAACTAGCAGTTAATTAAAATACTGCAACAGCGAGTAAGAATATTTAAACCATTAAGACCTTATTTTGCCTCGGGTTAAAAAACTCAATACTTTGAGCAATAAGGAATTCGATACAATCGGCAAGAACATTTGAATCTAACAAAACAAAAAAAATGACATTTTTGATAATAATCAGCGCCAGGATGCCCTGAAGGAGTCACGGCACTTCCCTGCTCCACGTTCTTCGTGTTCATAAAGTCGGTGTAAATCATATCACCTCCGGCGATCTCTGCGCCCATTTCTATTCGGATAATGAAAAAAGATAGCCACGGCACTTCTTAAGTAACTGAAAACCTCATAACTGCTAACGACCTGATGACATACGCGAAAAACAATGTCGCCACTCTCGCAAAAGAGACATTATCCACTTTATTTACAAAGTAACATGTTAAATAATCAGTTAAGAATTAATACGCAGTAGAGGAATTAAGATGCGTTTCAGTACCATGCCCGACGGTGAAATTATTTCTGAACTGTGCCGAAGAATTAAAGAAACGCGTATACAGCTGGGATTGTCACAGATTGAGCTGGCCGAACGCGCCCAGGTCGGTGCGGCAACCATTAAGCGCGTTGAATTGGGTGAGTCGGTGACCCTCAGTACGCTTATTGGCATTTTGCGCGGTCTGGATCGTCTGCATCAGCTGGAGTCGATTTTATTCGATTCGCACATGCGCACCTTTAAGGCGCAGCTCAATGCCGAGACCCCTTCCCGTATCCGTATCCGTAAAAAAACGCCTCAGGCAAAAGAGAAATTGCCCACTGCTACGCCGCCTGGCGAGGCTAATGCCACCATTAACGAGTGGTACACCTCATCGGCTTCGAACAGCGTGGTATGGTCTTTCACACCGCCGGACGCGGAGAAAAAAAGCTAAGGGACTTCAGAAGACGGCCGGCAAGTTTCGCGGCCAGAGAAAGAGTAAACCGCCTGCAGCGCGCACAGGCGGTTTTATCCAAAATCAGGATTCACATACCGCGACTTTTATTGCCAGACCGCCCCGGGCGGTTTCACGGTATTTGGCATTCATGTCTTTGCCTGTCTCAAACATCGTTTCGATGACTTTATCCAGTGAGACTTTTGGATCGCTGGTCCGGTACATCGCCATGCTGGCCGAGTTAATCGCCTTCACTGCCGCAATCGCGTTACGCTCGATACAGGGGACCTGGACCTGCCCGGCCACCGGATCGCAGGTCAGGCCGAGGTTATGCTCCATGCCGATCTCCGCGGCAATGCACACCTTCTCCGGGCTGCCGCCCAGCAGTTCGGCCAGACCGGCAGAGGCCATTGAGCAGGCCACGCCCACTTCTCCCTGGCAACCAACTTCTGCTCCGGAAATCGAGGCATTCATCTTGTACAGAATGCCAATGGCGCCCGCCGTCAGGTAATAGCGCATATAGATTTCCGGCGTCACCTCTTTGATAAAACGATCGTAATAGGCCAGTACCGCCGGAACAATGCCGCAGGCGCCGTTAGTCGGCGCGGTAACCACTCGCCCGCCCGCCGCGTTCTCCTCTCCCACCGCCATCGCGAACATATTGACCCAATCCATGGCGCTCAGTGGCGTAATCGACTGGCTCTGGGGCGCCAGCACGCGATGCAGCGCAGAAGCACGGCGCGGTACTTTCAGCGGCCCCGGCAAGATGCCTTCCGTATTCATACCCCGGTTAATGGCGTTTCTCATGGTCTCCCAGATTTTCGCCATATTTTGCTCCACGCTCTCTCTGCCGTGGCGAGCGATCTCATTTTTCATCATCACGGCAGAAATCGACAGGCAGTTGTCATGACAGTGCGCCAGCAGATTACGTGCGGAATAGAACGGGAACGGAATATCGACTTCGGCATCCTGATTCTTACCAAAGTTTTCCTCCGTCACGATAAAACCGCCGCCGATGGAATAATAGGTCTGGAAATGGGCAATTTTGCCGTCGCAAAACGCCGTAATGCTCATGCCGTTTTCATGTAGCGGCAGAAATTCATTGTGAAAACGCATGCATTCCGCCACCGGGAACTGAATTTCTCGCTGGCCTTCTTCTATAAACAGACGATGCATGGTGTTCACATCACGAATAATACCGGGGATGGCGTCGATATCCACGGTATCCGGTAAATATCCCGATAGTCCGAGAATGATGGCGATATCGGTGTGGTGACCTTTACCCGTTAATGACAGTGAACCATACACATCCACTACCAGACGATTCACTTTTTGCAGCAGGCCCTTTTCCTGCAGGGTATCAACAAAATGTTTTCCCGCTTTCATCGGCCCGACGGTATGTGAGCTGGACGGCCCGATGCTGATTTTGAAAATATCGAAAACGCTAATCATGTGGCACCCATGCGGTTACATAGCAAAACGGATGCGCCGCCTGTGGCAGGCGGCGCTGAACACTTAGCTAAACAGAGAGAAGAAAATGGCGGAGATGGCAATTAACCCCATGACAACCACAAACGCATTGCTGATATGACCGCTGTACTTGCGCATGGCCGGGACTTTGTTAATGGCATACATTGGCATCAGGAACAAAATCATCGCGATAACCGGACCGCCCAGGGTCTCAATCATGCCCAGGATGCTTGGGTTCAGGGTAGCGACAAGCCAGGTCGTCACCAGCATAAACAGCGCGGTAATCTTGTTCAGCTTATTGATTTCGATGGATTTACCTTTTCCGCGCAGAGATTTAATCACCATGCCGTTGAAACCTTCACGCGCCCCGAGGTAGTGGCCAAGGAAGGATTTGGTAATCGCGATCATGGCGATAATCGGTGCCATCCAGGCAATCACCGGCGCGTTGAAGTGGTTCGCCAGGTAGGAAAGAATGGAGATATTCTGAGCCTTCGCTTCCGCCAGGTTTTCCGGTGAGAGGCTTAGTACGCAGCTGAACACGAAGAACATCACGGTCAGCACCATCATGATGTGGGCGAAGCCCAGGATGCGCGAGCACTTGCGCTCAGCGTCCTGACCATATTCTTCCCGCTTTGCCACCGCAAAGGAGGAGATAATTGGCGAATGGTTAAAGGAGAACACCATGACCGGGATTGCCAGCCACAGGGTCATCCACAGACCGTTCCCCGTTGCGGAGGCGCTGCTCAGCGACAGCGTATCCAGTACCGCGCCGTTCCATTGCGGTATCAAATACAGCGCCAGCACCATCAGCGCAAAGACGAATGGAAACACCAGCACGCTCATGGCTTTAACAATCATTTTTTCGCCAAAGCGGACGATTCCCATCATGCCGACAATGAGAATCAGCGACAAAATGGCGCGCGGCGGAGACACCAGACCAAGCTGGTGAGTAATAAAGCTATCGACCGTGTTAGTAATAGCCACGCTGTAGACCAGCAGAATCGGATAAATAGCGAAGAAGTACAGCAGCGTGATGAGCTTACCGGCGCCCGTACCGAAATGCTCTTCCACAACTTCGGTAATATCTTCTCCCGGGTTTTTGCCCGACAGAACAAAACGAGTTAAACCACGGTGGGCAAAAAACGTCATCGGAAATGCAAGAATAGCCATGATGATTAACGGAATTAAACCGCCGACCCCGGCGTTAATTGGCAAAAAAAGCACCCCTGCGCCAATCGCAGTACCGTACAGACCCAGCATCCAGACGGTATCACTCTTTCTCCAGCCGCTGCTCTCGCGAGCGACGAGGGTATTTTGAACGGTTTCCATAATATGGCCTCAGTAATATAAAGTAGCGTCAGGTTTATTTGACGCTGATTCAGGTAATAAAAACGTGGTGTTTATTTGGCTATTTTATGAAATGCAACTATGCTAATTCACTAACCGCGATCACATAACCTGATTTATTGCAGTGACTTTTAACGTATCAAAATTAACCCCGAGAATTCGTTATTTTTTTAAGGTATCATTTTTAATACGTTATTATTTTCGTATGCTCTTAACTGCCGTTTCTTTATATACCCAGAACCTTGAGGTAACAAACAATATTTGTCATACGATTAATAAAAAAATCAAAGAAATTATTTCCCGACATTAAAATTCACCGCGGGTACCGGTCCTGCTTTTGCGCAGAGGAAATGACCGCATCGTCACCTCCTCCCCTTAAACTGCCCTACACCCCTTTGTAATGCTCTTTACTCAGGCCATACTTCTTCATTCTGAGATAGAGTTTTTTACGCGGTATAAGCAGATACTCCGCCACCTCATTGATACGTCCCTGGTGGATATTCAGCGCTTCAGTGATAATCTGCCGCTCGACGTCCTCAACCCGCCGATCCAGCGGCGTCGGTTCGCCGACAAGCATCTGCGGATTCACCGTTTCCGCGAGCGGTAATACCCCCACCGCAAACAGCTCGGCGGCGTTCGCCAGTTCGCGAACGTTATTTGGCCACACTCGCCGCATCATCCCCTTCAACAGACCGGC
>Ga0153943_1000048_pt1 | contig 56320 bp, 59 predicted proteins | sample TSNJ027MetaG_FD_104721 | JGI IMG/M metagenome (GOLD analysis project Ga0153943, IMG submission 104721) | Attine ant fungus gardens microbial communities from New Jersey, USA - TSNJ027 MetaG | ecosystem: Host-associated > Fungi > Mycelium > Unclassified | place: USA: New Jersey, Brendan T. Byrne...
GCTGGCGAAGAAAATCCTGCCCGTGGTCCGCTACTATAGCTATATCGAGATAACCCGCCGTGCGCACCAGACGCTGTGGCGGGAGTATGAACACCTGCAGTCGACCTTTGAAAACTTTGCCATGCAGCATATTCGCGACCCGGAAGATATTTATCCGGTGTTCCGGGAACTGTTTCACAAGCAAACCTCAAAAGCGGACGGTTAATCTCTTCCCGACAGCCAGCTTTCACAGCTGGCTGTTTTTTTCGCTTTATCCGGCCCGGGTCTGCTGTAGAGTGCCAGGGTCAATCTCCGCCATTATCAGGTCGGGCAAGCTCTCCAGCTGGTGCACCTTGCCGCACTTAACGATGATCTGCCGGGCCCTATCATATCCCGGCGCCCACAGCCGATTATTCATGCGCACATCCTTATACACTGCGACCAGCGGTTTTTTCCACGCAGCCGCCATATGAACCACCGAGGTATCCGGCGAGATAACCAAATCGGCCTGCTCAATCAGCGCCATGCAGTGGTGCAGCGTTTTAAACGGATTCACGCTGACCTTCTCCGGCAGAGAAAGACGAATTTCATTGCGGTGGTCGAGCAATATTATATTGATAGCGGGATACTCTTCGCGTAGTCGGGTGAGAAGCGTGGCCAGCTGCTCCTGCGACATGCTGCGGTCCTGATGGCCGGCAAAAATATTTATGACCACATTTCGTCCACTTTTAGCCGCCAGATAATCACGCACCTCGTGCTCGACATTCTCGGGAATATGCAAGTCATAAGACTGCAGATATTTTTTGTCCAGCTGGAGATAATCGGCAATGAGCGTAAAGGTCTTGCTGACGTGCCAGTTTGCACAGTCAAAATCAAAAGAGCGGGTATAGTGATTAATAGAAGGCCATTTATTAAACCCCAGCACCGAGCGCGCTTTTATCTGCCGTAACAGCAGCATCCGGTGCACCGGAATATCAAACAGCGAGGGGTCAATAACAATATCATACTTATTATTCGCAAGCTCATTAATAACGGACTGAGGAACGTTATGGGTAAACTTACGCAGATAAGCCGCCGAGTCGACATTCTCAGCTTCATAAATATGGCGAATATGTGGATTATCACGCATGACCTGGCTGTTCGATTTCGTTAACAGAAAATCAACGGTCATACCTGCCTTGTGGAGGCATTTAACCAGCGCAGAATCAACGACAACGTCGCCTATCGCGCCTTCATTGCGCATAAGCAGTACCGTTTTGGCGGACGTTAAATCTGCTTCGCGACGCGCGCGACTATCCCATAACGCTTTTGCGATATAAACCCGCAGAATATTGCGTAATTTCTTAAAAAAATAATTGCGGCGCCGGTTGAGCTCTCTAATTTTTTTAAACTTCCGGGGAGCTACCTGCACCGCTGCGTTTTCCATCATCATAACCTCGTCACCACAATCAACAACACCTCTGCTAGTCATCCTAATGACTAATGAAAATAAGAAAAGTTCTCTTGTTATATAAAATTATCCTGTTTTTGGCGCAGGGCGAATAGTAATACGTTTCGTTATTGCAGCATATCTTATTGCATGCAAAATGAGGGAAAAGTGAAGTTAATGTGGATAAAAGGGGTATGAAAGCCTACAATTAGCTTGCTTATAGTTTGCATGAATTCTGGTTTCAGTTTTCATATCGCTATCGGGATCGCCATACACAAAGTGAACTCTTTCTCCATTCAACACGTAATGTGGCTAAACATGCACACGCTTTTGCTAGAATCTACCGGTGACAACTGCTTAAGTTTTATCACAGCGTATCCTGATTTTTCCCCTTCATGACATGAATAGACCGTGCGCAGGTAAACTGACCTTAACGATCTGGTGAACTAACGTAATGAAATTAAAGAATAAATTACTTCGTCATTTGATTTCGGCTGGGGTAGTGGTCCTGACCTCTTCATTCCTGGTCTATGAGTTAGTCGTCAGCCATCGGGATATGTCGGAATATATGCACTATATTGTCGAAAAAGGCGAGTACGCTTTTCTCTACGATAAATATCAAAATCAGCTGGTTATCTCCCAGATCGCCCGCAAGTTAGATACCCTACCTTCTGCTGAAGTTGCTCAACAGGCATGCGACAGCGTACAAACAAAAGGCAGCGTTAGCGGTCTGAATATTACGGAGTACACCTTTCCCCTGCTTAGCGGCACGCTCAGTGCGAATCAGTCTTCCTGCCTGGCGTGGGTTAACGATCTGCCCGCGCTGCAGGCCTTTGATACCATTATCGACCATAACAGAACCCACCATGGCCAGGAAACCGGTCCTTATAAATCCGACAACAAATTACGTTACTTCATTGATTTTAAAAATAAATATGTGTATTTCCATACTCAAGTCGAGATTAAAAACCGCGCACTGGACAACTGGAACTTTCTCCACGACGGCAAATTAGGTATTACCCAGACTAACCTGAACAGCTTACTGCGCGGCCGCACGCTGATGTCCAGCATCTACGTGGACGCGGTAACAGGGCAAAATATTCTCTCGTTTTTGTCCCCGGTGTATCACCACGAAGGGCTTAAAGGGGTCGTCATGGTCGATGTCAGCCGTAAAGATATCGAAGAGCTCCTGTATACCGCTGACCGCCCGCTGGTGTGGCGTTATCTCGACATCACATTAACGGATTCGGACTCAACCTCAGAAATCATTGTTCACCGCAGCAAAACGCATCTTTTTAGCTATGCCCATTATCAACATGCGGTAGCCACAAACCTGCAGATCTCGCTGTCGCTGGACGTGATGTATTTCCTGCTCAGCTCCTGGAAGCTCTTCCTGTTTTACCTGATTTCTACCGGCGTGCTGCTTCATCTTGTTCGCATGCATTTTCGTTTGTATATCGATGTTTTTAAAGAAAATATTAGTGATTCATTAACCGGTCTTTACAACCGTAAAATTCTCTCCTCGCTGCTGGAATCGCGCATGCAAAAGCTGACGGAACAGGGGGTGAATATTGTGTTTATGGCGCTGGACTGCGACCGGCTTAAATACATTAATGATACCTTTGGGCATAACGAAGGCGACCGCGCAATTGTGATGCTTGCTCAGTCCATATCCGCCGCCATACGCAAAAGCGATTACGGTATCCGGTTGGGTGGCGATGAGTTCTTTCTGATACTGATTGATTACGCCGAAGAAGACGCCAAAAATATTACCGAGCGTATCCGCCAGCATCTGCGAACGATTGACGTCAACAAGCGCGTTAACTTCTCATGGGGCGCCTGTAGCATGGCGCCGGGAGATAGCCTGGCCGATACCATGCAAATCGCCGATGCCCGGCTGTACGAAAATAAAAAACAAAAAAAGCACGTCCATCCAGGGCGAGAGGATTAATCTTTAGCTTTAAATTTTTAAGGAACCATCAGCATGAACGCGTCTGCAGGACTCAACATTCATCAGCAGCTGATCGCGCTGCTTAACCGCTCCCATGCCCGCTACCGGGTTGTGGAACATGAAGCCGTCGGGAAATGTGAAGCGGTGTCGAAGATCCGCGGTACCGCGCTGGGTCAGGGAGCCAAAGCGCTGGTATGCAAAATTAAAGGTCATGGCGTAAATCAGCACGTTCTGGCGATTCTTGCCGCCGACCTGCAGGCGGACTTAGCCCGTCTGGCCGAGTATATCGGCGGCAGTAAAGCCTCCCTCGCCAGCCCGGCGGAAGTGGACTCCCTGACCGCCTGCGTGTTTGGCGCGATTCCCCCCTTTAGTTTCCACCCGGCGTTGCGGCTGGTTGCCGATCCGGTCCTGTTCGAGCGTTTCCCGGAAATCGCCTTTAACGCCGGGCAGCTTGATAAATCGATCATCCTGGATACCGCCGACTATCTGCGCATTGCTCGGCCGGAATTGGCGGCTTTTCATCGCCAGCCCTGAGTCTGCTCCCGCCGTCTGCAGCACGTTTCCGCTTTTTTGCGAGCTTCGCGGCGGAAAGATCGCCATCGGGCAGATGCCTGAAAACATCATTCTGAGATAAAAAAAGCCTGTTTAGTCACGCAATTATGCGTAGAGTAAACGGGCTTCTCTTTTTTGTTTTCTGGCAAGGACCTCTGCACATGCTCGACACCACCCTGTTAATACTGCTGGGCCTGGCGGCGCTCGGCTTTGTTAGCCATAACACAACCGTGGCTATTTCTATCCTGGTGTTAATTATCGTTCGCGTCACCCCGCTTAACGCTTTCTTTCCGTGGATAGAAAAGCAGGGGCTGACCATCGGTATAATTATTCTCACCATTGGCGTGATGGCGCCAATCGCCAGCGGTACGCTCCCGCCTTCAACGCTGCTGCATTCCTTCGTTAACTGGAAATCGCTGCTGGCCATCGCGGTAGGCGTTTTTGTTTCCTGGCTTGGCGGGCGCGGCGTAGCGCTGATGGGCTCGCAGCCGCAGCTGGTTGCCGGGCTGCTGGTCGGCACCGTGCTCGGCGTCGCCCTCTTCCGCGGCGTACCGGTCGGCCCGTTGATCGCCGCCGGGATAATTTCGCTGTTTATCGGGAAGTCGTAGCCAGGCTGGCAAGATAGCGTCCCGGCGTCTGCCCAAGGCCCTTTTTAAACATAGTAATAAAAGCGGTGGTGGAGTCGTAGCCCAGGCTCTGCGCCGTCTGCTGTACCGTTTGCCCGCGAATCAGCATCTGCAGGGAGAGAATAAGCTGCAGCTGATGCCGCCAGCGCCGAAAGCTCAGCCCCGTCTCGCGCACCACCAGCCGCGCCAGATTGCGTTCACTCATGGCAAACTCCGCCGCCCACTGCGCCAGGGTTTGCCAGCGGGCCGGGTCGACGGCCATCATTTCCGCCATTTGACGAATTTTGGCATGTCCGGAGACCGGTAGCTGCAGATGCTCCTGCGGCTGCTGCGGTAGCTCATCAAACAGCACCTGCACCAGCCGGTCCATCTCCGGTTTACCGAGCCAGGCCCTGCCGCGCTGGGCCATCGCGAGGATCAGCTCGCGCACCAGCGGCGAAATCTTTAACGTACAGCAGAAATCCGGCATCGGCGCAGCATCGGGTTCGATAAATAAGAAGCAGATTTGCGCCTCCGGCGTCGCGCGATTACTGTGCGGTACCTGCCCGGGCACCCACACCGCGTACTGCGGCGGCACCATCCACATGGCGTTCTCGACTTCACAGGTTAGCGCCCCGTGAAGGGCAAGTATGAGTTGCCCTTTACGATGCTGATGGCGCGGAATGTACTGTTCATCCGCGACAACCTGAATACGAAAAGCCAGCGCCGCCTCGTGGCCGCTGTCCGGGTCGTAGCCGTCCAGGCCGAGTCCGATCATAAAATTGTCCGATTTTAGCGATAATCTGTCATTTTAGCTTGATTTAAACATCCCACAAACAGGCTATTGTGAACGCCTCGTATTCTTGTTTGAGATCGCCATGAATTCTGTTTTACCTTCTGCCGGCCGCCGTCCTCTTTTGTTGATTGCCGGTATTCTGCTTATCGCCACGACCTTACGCGTGGCATTTACCGGCGCCGCGCCGCTGCTCGACGCCATTCGCAGCGAATATGGCCTCACTACCGCACAAACCGGGCTGTTAACGACGCTGCCGCTGCTGGCCTTCGGCCTGGTGTCACCGCTGGCTGCGGGAGTCGCTCGCCGCTTCGGCATTGAACGCAGCCTGCTGCTGGCGATGATACTGATTTGCCTCGGAATTGGTCTGCGCTCCCTGCCCTTCGTCTCGCTACTGTTTATCGGCACCGCGGTGATCGGCTGCGGTATCGCGCTGGGGAACGTACTGCTGCCGGGGTTAATCAAACGCGACTTTTCGCAGCACGTCGCCAAAATGACCGGCGCTTACTCTCTCACCATGGGTGGCGCGGCGGCATTGGGCTCGGCCATGGTGGTACCGCTGGCGCTTGCCGGACTTGGCTGGCGCGGCGCGCTATTGACGCTGATGGTTTTTCCACTGCTGGCGCTGTTTGTCTGGCTGCCGCAGTCGCGCAGGCAGGCTACCGCGCCGCTGACCGGTTCGGGAGCCATCCATAACCGCGGTATCTGGCGTTCTGCGTTAGCCTGGCAGGTGACGCTGTTTCTTGGCATTAACTCGCTGGTCTATTACGTTATCATCGGCTGGCTGCCGGCCATTTTGCAAAGTATTGGCTACAGCGAAGCGCAGGCGGGTTCCCTGCACGGGTTGCTGCAGCTGGCGACAGCCGCGCCGGGACTGGCGATTCCCTTAATCCTTCATCGGTTAAAAGATCAGCGCGGTATTGCGGTGCTGGTCGCTATGATGTGCGCGGTCAGCGCGCTCGGATTATGGTTTCTCCCGGGTCAGGCGGTAATGTGGACGCTTATCTTCGGCTTTGGCTCCGGCGCGACCATGATTCTGGGGCTGACCTTTATCGGACTGCGCGCCAGCTCAGCCCATCAGGCCGCTGCGCTGTCGGGAATGGCGCAGGCGGTGGGCTATCTGCTGGCCGCCTGCGGGCCGCCGGTGATGGGTAAAATTCATGACGCCTCGGGCGACTGGCATATTCCGCTGATCGCCGTGGCGCTAATTTCTGTCGTGATGGCGGTCTTCGGCGCGCTGGCTGGCCGCGATCGAGAAATTCACGGCTAGCGGCACTCTCGCCCGGCAAACGCTGCCGGGCGTTTATTTAACGGCTCGCGGCGTGTAAAAACGCGTGAACCAGCGGCGCGGGCCGCCCCTCCAGCGCATTGCGCTCGTGCTGGAACAGCGTGGCGACAAAGAATGGATGCGTAACCAGCTCGACCGCACGAATCTCGCCGTCATCGTCCCAGCCGGTCACCCGCAGATCGCCCTGCTCCAGTTCGCGAGCAAAATCGTCGGCAATCCCATAATTACAGTGGTATCCCTCCTGAATGCTATCGCGACCGTAAGCGCGCGCGATAAGCGTATTGGCGCGCAGCTCAATATTATCCGTCTTTTCAACCAGCGAGCAGCTTAGCGGCGCGATCACCATCCGGCCTTCGGTATCGGTTTCCGCATGCGCGGCATCCTGCCAGCCCATAACGTTGCGCGCATACTCAATAATGGCGTGCTGAAACCCACCGCAGGTACCGAGGAACGGTATGCTGTTTTCACGGGCGTGGCGAATGGCGATAAATGCGCCTGCGGCGTTTTTATAGGGGCTGGCGGGTACCACCCAAATAGCATCGTAGTCAGCAAGATCCTCAGTAGAGTTTATCTCACTGGTTGCCAGCCAGTCATAGCGCAACGAAAGCTCGAGGACGGCTGCAGCATCATCTATTGCCAGGGGAATCGCTTTGTGGGCGACAACATCGGGGTTGTAATCACCAACCAGGGCAATACGCAGGGGGGAGTTCATAGCAGGATCCTTATGTCAGAGCGATTATCAGGCAACACAAGGAGCCTCAGATTAGCGATCTCACATGCAGAAAACAATCCTTATTTTCTCTGCGCCTGAAGACGGGCATTTTGCGCCGACTGGCGGTATGGTATAGGACAGAAGAATGGCTATGGATACACGATGAAGAGCAAAATTCTGGTTAGCGCCTGCCTGATGGGCTTTCAGGTTCGCTATAACGGCAGCCACAAGGCCCGCTTGACTGACGCATTGACTCGCTGGCAGCGTGAGGGACGGCTGGTCACCCACTGCCCGGAGCTGGCGGCCGGATTGCCTGTACCGCGACTACCGGCTGAGATCCTCAACGTCCAGGGCGCAGAGGTGATGCAAAATCGCGGGCAAATTGTTGAAAGCGACGGCAAGGATGTCACTGCTCATTACCAGTTGGCCGCCTGGCTGGCGCTAAAAGCGGCGCAAGAAGAAGGGTGCGCTGCGGCTCTGCTTACCGATGGTAGCCCCACCTGCGGCAGCCAGTTTATCTATGATGGTACCTTTAAAGGCCAGCGCAAACCCGGTGCTGGTGTTGCAGCCGCTCTGCTTCGTGAGCACGGCATTAAGGTATTTTCTGAGCAGCAGCTCCCGCAGCTGCTGGCGTGGATGGAACAAAGGGAGGGCAATGATGATTCAGTGTAAACGCGTTTATGACCCGCAGGAAACGAGCGACGGCTACCGGATACTGGTAGACCGTCTGTGGCCGCGCGGGATAAAAAAAGAAGCGCTGAACTACGATGAGTGGTGTAAAACGCTGACGCCATCAGCAGATTTACGCAAGGCTTTTCACAGCGAGACCATCGATTTCGCCCACTTTAGCCAACTCTATCGCCAGGAGCTTGAGGCTCAACGGGAGGAAGGCAAACGCCTGGCTGCCCTGGCCAGTCAACAGCCGCTGACGTTACTCTATGCGGCGAAAAACACCCGGCAAAACCATGCGCAGGTGCTGGCTGACTGGCTAAAATCGCTACAATAAACGCTACGGCTTATTCGGGTGATCGCGCCGCCAGAGCGCCCATTCATCTAACGTTTCCCCGCTGGGCAGCTTACATTCAGTGCGTACGCCCTGCGGGCTTTGGATGGGAACCTGCGTGCCGCCGAGCTGCTGACAGTAAACCGAAGCCGGGTTAGCCATCCCCACCGGATGCGCAGGTTGCGTCGGCTGAGTCTGCGCACATCCGGCCATCGCCAGAGGCAACATAGCTATCATCCACTTCATTTCTACTCCTTAATTGATCAAAACGGACTTTCGCCCTGAATCTCCACCTTTTCTCCATTTTAGCTGCACTTTTGCATCGTAGAGTAGCCCTGTTCTCGAACTGACCAGAGAACAGATCATTCCATAATCAATGAGTTTTTCCCCGTCGCCCCCGACGGGGCTTTTTTTTGGGATTTAATAAATTGAAATAAAAGGATTTATTTCAAAAGTGTCCACATATCGACCACATTGACAAGAATAGCCCCCTTTCCAGGGGGCTATTCTTATACTGCAAGACTAAGTTGACTGTTCCCGTAATGAGAAGCCGGGAAAGCATCGCCGGGGATAAATCCTGGCGGCAAAGGATCTACGCTGGTTGAGCGCTTCGTTACTCTGCGCTCTACGGTGTTAAGTGTCGTGAATGACTCGCTGCATTCAAGATTCTGGCATTGATGATATTGCCGGATGGTGAACTCGCTTAATCGGCGACTGGTGCGGGTGCGGGCGTTTGCGCCGCAGTAGGGACAAACAAACATGATGATCTCCCATAGGGAGTTGAACTCACGCCTATTATGGCCGCTACTGTTCAGTTTCTGCAATCCAGTCGCTTATTTTCGCCTCAAGCTCCATTTTCGTGGTAAATCCGTTATCACCGATTACATGCTCTGCTCTTGCAATGATCCAATCCTGAGTATCGATTTCAGTCTTAAAGCCCGACACGTTCAGATGCATACCCGGATATAAATCGGCGCGGCCGCGCGCCAGGGTTATCGAAAACTGTGCTGCGCCTTTCTGGAGCTGTATCCATTTTGCCGTAGCTGCGCGCCTGGCCGCCGTTTCGTTCTGATAGGTTTTACGCAAAACATACACGTTACCTTCAGCGCCTTCCATGTAATCCCCCTCCGGCCGGCTGCTTTTCTCCTCAGCCTTTTTTCTGGCAGTATTCGTTTTGCGCTTAGTGACCTTGACCGGTTTTTTCTTGCCGAAATTAAGATCCAGCCAGTACGCCCTCACGCCGGTGTAAGCATCGCGATCGGCAATGCGGAACCTGTGACGATCTCCGCTGGCACGGGTTATCTCAGCCGATGGCAGCGCCCTACCGGATGCACTGACGCCTCCCCCAGGCAGGATAAACAGCAGACAGCCATTTTTCACTGTGGCAATGGCCCCCAACATCTCCGCCATGCGCGTTAAAAACGACATGTCACTCTCTTCGGTCTGGTCCGCATGGTCGATCTCAATGTCGATCAGGGCCTCGCTAATCATCGGCTTCAGGTCATAGCGCCGGGCTATGGCCGATACCACCCGCTCTACCGTTACATCATGCCAGGACAACTCCCGCCTGACGTTCATCTCTTCGCGAAAATCAGCGCTGTGCGCGGTGATGTCGATAACATCCGGCGGCCCGCTATGCCCCACCTCGTCAACGGTGTAGAGACCTTTGTAGATCAATGCCTCACCCAGCCAGCCGATGGACACCGCCAGCTCCGCACCACGCGGTGGTAAATCCGTTACTCCATCAGAGTCATCTACTGACAGGGTTAGTTGGTCAGCATCAAAACCGTTGTTATCTGTCACAGATAGCGAGGTGATGCGGTCGGCCAGTTCAGTCAGGGCGACCCCACCCAACGTGATACTAAAATCCGGTGTCTTTACGACCTCACTTAATTTTTCTAAATACCCTTCGGCTGCTGTTGTTAGCGTGTCTGCTATCGACATAATTCCCCCGTTTTTTGCTGATGATTCCATGCCCGCGCGCGGGGCTGAATCCCTTTTTGTTGTCAGCGAACGGGCAGACCGGCAACCAAGCGACGCCAGCAGACTTAACGTTGAATATTGCCCTGAACTCAAAGAGCAACATGATGGTGAACTTATGTCTGAAACTCGTTTTCACGGCGTCCGCTCTCGCGAAAATACCGACCTACAGCAGGCAATCAATGACATTGATTCCAGCGTGATCGGTATTGTTGCGGTTGCTGATGATGCCGATCCGGAAACCTTCCCGCTCAATACACCGGTTCTGCTGACGCGGGTGCGTAACGTGCTCGGTAAGGCAGGTAAAACCGGGTCGCTTTACAAAGCCCTCAAAGCCATTTCCGATCAGTGCAGTCCACGCGTTGTGATTGTCCGGGTGAAAGAGGCTTCCAGTAACGGAGCCAGCCAGTCCCAGGCCGTTATTGGCGGAACAGATGGCGACAGCTATACGGGAATGTATGCCCTGCTGACGGCGGAAGCCAAAACCGGCTATCGTCCGCGCATCCTGGCGGTACCGGACTACGACACCGAGGAGGTAACGTCACAGCTTTGCGTGATTGCCCAGAATCTTCGGGCTTTTGTTTATGCCGGTTGCAACGGCTGCGCGACCATGGCGGAGGCTATCGCTTATCGCAAAACCTTCGCTTACCGCGAGCTTATGCTTATCTGGCCGGACTTTATCGCTTACAACCCCCTGACGGATGATAACGAAACGTTTCCCGCCCCGGCTTACGCCTGCGGCCTGCGCGCCGCTATTGATAACAGCCAGGGCTGGCACAAATCACTGTCCAACGTTGTGGTGAATAACGTTCTGGGTATTTCGAAAGATGTTTTCTGGGCATTGCAAGCAGAAGACAGCGACGCGAACGAGCTGAACAACAACGAAATCACAACGCTTATCAAGCGTGACGGTTTCCGCTTCTGGGGTAACCGCACCACGGACACCGAAACCTACACTTTCGAGGTGTTCACCCGTACCGCGCAGATCCTGGCGGACAGCATTGCGGAGGCGCAACTTACCTCTGTTGACAGCCCGCTCACTCCGGCCAACGTGAAAGATGTGGTAAGCGGCATCCGCTCTGCGCTCAGCAAAAAAGTCACTGCCGGCCAGCTTATCGGCGCTGACTGCTGGTATGACACGCTGGACAACGGCACCACGGATTTGCGCCAGGGAAAGCTGATTGTGCGCTATAGCTACAGCCCGGTCCCGCCGCTTGAAGATCTGACGCTATACCAGACCTTTACTGATGATTTTTACGAACCGGCGTTCGCGTCGCTCGGGGGTGAATAATGGCTGCTCCTCACAAACTGCGGCTTTTTAGCTGCTTTGTTAACGGCGACAACTATCTGGGAAAAGTGACCTCTTTCACTCGCCCCAAACTGTCACGAAAGGTAGAGGACTATCAGGGCGGTGGCATGCTGGGCGCGGTCGGGGTTGATCTCGGCCTTGAGGCTGGCGCGCTGGATTCCACCGTTGTTTTTGGCGGCGTTATTAAGGCTCTGTTTCTCGAATACGGGGCAGAAATTGACGGCACGCGGCTACGCTTTGCGGGTGAATATTTCACTGATGGCGAAAGCCAGCTTGTCGAGGTGGAGCTGCGCGGGCGATTTACTGAACTCGACGGTGGAGACTCAAAACAGGGGGAAGACACGGAGGAAAGCTACACCTTTAAATCCACCTACTACAAATTCTCCATTGATGATCAGCCCATTATCGAAATCGATCTGCTGAATTTCATCTACAAAAAGAACGGTCAGAACATGTTCCCGGACCGCATCACCTCCGCCCTTGGCATGGGCAATTGATAACCTTTCAGAGGGTGGCAAAGATGCCGCCCGGAGATTTTAAACATGGCTAAAAATACTAAAAACCTGTTCACGCTGATGCAGCCGGTAGTTCGTAAAGACAGTGAGATCGGTCAGGTGGAAATCACTGGCGCCATCAGTCAGGCCGGATCGTTGCGCGGCCTGAATCTTATCCGCGTTGCCAATATGGATGCGGACTCCATCGCCACGCTGTTAACGCGAGTCACCGCGCCTGCGCTGACGCAAAAAGAAATCAACGAAATGCACATGCTGGACTTTATCGGGCTGGCAGAGAAGATGGTCCCTTTCTTGAATCCGCCGGAGCCTGGAACGTCGAGCACGGCGGAGACGGAGAGCGAGTAATCACCGTTGCATTCGACCAGATCGACGATCTGGTCGCTGATATTGCCGTAATTTTTAACTGGCCGCCCTCCGAGGTCTTCGGCATGGATCTTGGCGAGGTGATAGCCTGGCGCAAGCGGGCGGCGCTTCGAAGTGGTGCCAGTGATGAAGAATCTTGATATCCGCGTTGCATTCAGCGCTATCGACAGATTTACCCGCCCCGTTAATGCTGCCCGCCAGAGTGCGGGCGGCCTTTCCGACTCCCTCAAAAAAACACAATCCACCCTGAAAGGCCTCGATAAAAGCTCTGCTACCTTTCAGCGTATGACTGCCGCCGTCAGCAAAACAGATCGCTCTATCTCACGTGCGCGCACTCGCTTTGAGGGGCTGTCAGAGACGCAGCGCAAAAACGGGACGCTGACGGAAAGGCAGCAAACACTGATGACGAGGCTGGGTGAGCGCCTCGACAGGTTGAGCGCAAAGCGCGTGACAGAGGTGGCCCGCCTGCGCGAGAGCGCATCAGCATTGCGCCAGCATGGCGTGATGCTTTCCGGTAGTAGCGCCACCATCGGCAACGCGATACGCCGCACAGAACAATACAACCAATCCCTTGAACGGGAAAAACGGCAACTTGCTGCTGTCACTCAGGCTCGTAAACGTTACGAAGGTGCGCAGCAGATGGCCGGGAAGTTGCGCTCTGGCGGTGCCATAGCATTAGGTACAGCAACCGCTGCCGGGTACGGTGCCGGGAGCTTCCTGTCGCCTGCGGTTGGTTTTGATGAGGAAATGTCAAACGTCCAGGCGCTAACGCGGCTTGATAAGGGCGATTCACAGCTGGCCGCCTTGCGCACTCAGGCAAAAAAACTCGGTGCTGAAACCGCCTTCACCACACGTGACGCCGCCAGCGGCCAGGCCTTTCTGGCAATGGCGGGCTTCACACCAGATGCTATCCGTGCAGCACTGCCCGGCGTGCTCAATATGGCGCTGGCAGGCAGCATGGAACTGGGTGAAACGGCAGACATCGGCTCAAACATTCTTTCTCAGTTTTCCCTCGATGCCGGAGAAATGGACCGCGTCAGCGATGTGCTGACAGGTACATTTACCCGTACCAACACCACGCTAAGCAGCTTAGGCGAAACAATGAAAGTTGTCGGGCCCGTAGCGGCAGGGCTTGGGATTAGCCTGGAAGAAGCTGCAGCGATGACCGGCACACTGGCGCGGGTGGGAATCCGTGGCAGCGAGGCTGGGACGGCAATGCGTCGCTCCCTCTCCCGCCTGGCCTCCCCTACTACGGCAGCCAAAAAGGCACTCAAAGAGCTGGGAGTGGAAACTGCCGACGCGAGCGGAAAAATGCGACGTCCGTTCGATATTCTTCTCGATCTACAAAAACGCGTTTCCCGCTTTGGCGAGGTGGATCAGGTTTCATTTTTCAAAGATATCGCCGGAGAAGAGGGTTTTACGAGCCTCCAGTCTTTGGTCAACGGCGCAGGTGATGGCTACCTCCAGTCACTCTATGAACAAATTGCAGAAGCACATAAAAATCAGGAGGCCTTCGCCGTCGCTAACAAGAAGAAAGACAACCTGGGCGGCGATTTGAAGGAGCTGGACAGCGCGTGGGAGGCGTTCCGCATTTCTGTGGCTGAGACAGTAGACGGCCCATTGCGCAGGCTGACACAGGGGCTTAGCCGGGTTATTGGCACTATTCAAAGCTGGATAGAAGAAAACCCCAGACTTTCACGAACGTTGTTACTCGCCGGTGGTACTGCACTGGCATTAACCGTAGTAATTGGCGGTATGTCATTAGCTGCTGGTCTGCTGATAGGTCCGCTGGCGAAGCTCAGACTGGGGTTTGCGCTGCTGTCCGGCAGGAGCGGCATCGGAGGTACGGTATCAGCGTTCCGCATATTGAGTGCTGTGGGCGGCAGTTCACTGTCAAAAATCAGCGGATGGCGTGCCTTACTCGGCGGTCTGGCTGGACGCGCCAGCGTATTAACCAGGTTGATGGTAACCCTGCGCGGCGCGTTACTTGGCGCCTTTACCTCTCCGGGGACTGCTATCAGCGCCCTGTCAAAAGGCGTTGGCGGGCTGGCGCTGCGTCTAACCGGGATCCCTGCTCTGCTCGGTATTGTGAAAGGTGGAATTACGACACTGGGCGGCGGATTATCAATGCTCTTGAGCCCAATCGGTTTAGTGGGTGCTGCGTTTGTAGCTGCTGGGGTACTGATCTGGAAATACTGGGGACCAATTAAGGCCTTCTTTAGCGGTTTTTTTACAGGCGTCATCCAGGGGTTAGCGCCTGTTTATAACGCATTTTCCCGGCTGGCGCCCGTTTTCGGGGTCATTGGGGATGGCGTCAAAAACGTCTGGAACTGGTTTAAAAAAGTATTAACGCCCGTTGAGGAGAGTCGCGAGGCGCTAAACAAGTGCGCCAGCGCCGGGCAGGCCTTTGGCGAGGTCCTGGGGACCGCACTTAGCGTTCTGCTTTGGCCCCTTCAGAAGTTAATGGAAGGCGTCGGCTGGTTACTGGAGAAGCTCGATCTTATCCCTGATGGCATTGAAAGAGCCAGGCTGGAAGCTGCTAGGCTCCGGGCTATCCCAGTCATGTGGGTATGGGATGAAAAATCCGGACGCATGGTTAAAAAGGAGTGGCAATGGTCAACGGAAAAACCAGCAGACAAAGTTAGCGTAACACCGCCTAGTGTACTTGGGGGGGAATCAGGAACAGAGCGACGTCTGGGCCAGATTGCAGATAACACAAAAGGCCTTCTGGATGAGGAAAAACGCAAGCGCGTCGGACCTGGGGATATCGTATTCAAAAACCTGCCCCCTGCCCTGGCAGTACGAGGTGAATGGCAGGAGTCGAAGCTTGTCCGCCAGTCTGTCAGCGCTCGCCCGGTTATTGCCGCTGGCGAACCATTGATAAAACAGACGCAGGCATGGCAACCGGTACGCCGAAATCAAAGCACCCACACGGCGGCTGCGGCTTCAGGTTATAGTTTTTCCGGTGATATTCATGTTCATCTGCATGACATTCAGAGCAGCAATCCGCGCGAACTGGCGCGACTTGTTGGCGAGGCTGTTCGCGCGGAAATTGATAAAAAGCGACGTGCTGCACGGAGTTCGTTCCGGGATAACGATTAATAAGGAGTAATAACTATGATGATGGTATTTGGACTTTTTGTATTTGAACTCAGGACACTGCCCTATCAGCAATTGCAGCTGTCACGTAACTGGCGGCACGTTAAGAATGACCGTGTGGGCCGGAGCGCAAAATGGCAGTACGTTGGCGCAGGTGAGAACCAGCTGACGCTGGGTGGGTCGCTGTATCCCGAAATTACCGGCGGCAACTTGTCGCTGGGTGCTGTCTCGACAATGGCCTACACCGGACTAGCCTGGCCTCTGATCGATGGCGTCGGGTCCATTTACGGGATGTATGTCATCACGGGGTTGCAGGAAACTCATCAGGAGTTCGATCGCTACGGTAAGGCGAAAAAAATTGAGTTCACGCTCTCGTTGCAACGGGTTGATGAGGATATCCGGGAGCATCTGCAAAGTGCATCTGTTAGCGATTTGCTGATAACTCTTAAGTCCGGGACTGAAACGGCTATGAATACGGCCAAGAAAACGCTCGGCAGCCTATCCTCTTGAGCTGAAGCAATATTAGTTTCATTAATAAGCAACAAGTGTTTAACAATTTAGCAATATTAATAATGCAAAAAAAATGAAAATTTCTGAAGATAAAGAGTTTTAATTATCGTTAACATCAATAGCAAAGCACACACTAAATAATGTCTAATAAAAAGAAATAAAAAAGCCTCCCATAGGAGGCTTAATTTTAATTAATAATAAATATTTGAAATAAATTCCGGCAGAAGACTTTTAAAATCATCTCGATACATATCCATATCACTTTGGAAGCGAGTTATTATCTCCGATATGTCTTTTCGCTTAGAAAGTCTACCTGCTGTTGCTGGCTCAAGCAATGCAGATCTCGTTAACACTCTTTTTATTACCGGCAACCAGAGTTCTTTTGCTTGGTCTCTTTTTACGCCTTCCTTGAAGGATAAAATATATTTATTGGGAATTGCTGAACCAAGTATAATTTCCATTATACTGGCGATGGCGTGTATCATTAATAATGACACACCTGGCTGAGTTAATAACTTATGTTTAATAGCATCTACTTCAGGGAGTTGATTATGCCTGTACTGCTCATTAAACTCCGATTTTGTTTGACTGATTGCTTCATTTAGCGAATAAACAAAAATTATATGGCCCATGGTTATGGTATCGTCAAAAGCTTTTTGATACAGTTCTTCATCATCCCAAATATCTTTTTTCCTATGATATGCACTAGTAGGATGTTCGTGAAACGCTATCAATATTTGAGCTACTGTATCCGTGGGAAGAAGAATTCTTTTCTGCGCTGGCGTTAAAACTTGGCGAAGCCCACCAGTATATAAAGATTCTTTGTTCTGACTAAAATCTCGCCTTAATCTTTTTTGAATTGGATCACTAGAGCGAAAATCTGAACGCAACACTTTATTTTGTGAGTTATTAGCTAGGGTGATTTCGTTAATTAATTCAGGATTTTCCACCTTAATGAATCTAATAGCAATTTTTAAATCATCATCAGGTTCTGTATCAATATTAGAAATACTTCCAGTTGTTTGAGCGCCATTAACAATAGATATACCTGTCACACTTTTTAATTGCCCTAAGATTGGTGAGTCAGCATATAAATCCAGTTCAAAGTCGTGTACTAATGCCGTAATGCCATTATTAAAAACAAAAAAGTTTTGAGGGTGAGACTTAGCCGTGTTCTGAATTTCCTTATTAATTGACAAGTCTTTTTTATTGCTACCCAAATAAGATCTAACATTTGCACTAAATAAACGATCCTCACCATAACTACTATAAAGATCTTTGATAAACTTACCAGTTACAAATGTGGAAAAGGATGCCCAGTGTGTATCTGAACTCTGATAAAACCCATGAATATCTGTTAACGATATTTTATCAGATATCAAAATTGGGCTATGCTGGGAATTATAAAGCTCATCAAGAGAATTCAATCCCATTTGCTTAGAACTAACTCTCAAATTTTCAATCTGATAAATCGCTTTTATTTTATCCATAATAGCACGGCCGATCGAATGTAAAGGTCTCTCACATTCTTCGGTTTCTGGACAATTATGAATAAACCATACATTTATTTTATCAACTTCCTTATTTCTCAAAGCTTCTCTTGCATCACTAACCTGTTCCCTGATTCTTAGTGGGATATTATCAATATCAGCCGAAAGTAATGCTGTCTCAGCATAAGATGTTTCTTGAGCTTTTGAGGGCTTGGCTCCTTGAGGTCGAAATATGGCAGACTGATAAGATTGTATTAGATAAATTTGCTTACTTTCCCTATCCGTCATTAATATATCAATATTTTCGTCATCTCCACCTTCAGTTATGATATCAGGCGCTATCAAATCAATACTATCTATATTGTTATGTAATTCTATTGCATATAAAGCGCAATTTAGATTGCCATACTTTTCCAAATCCTTCCTTTGTTGTAGAGCTAGCCAGAAGGAACTATCCGTAAGTTGAGAATATTTCATAATAAACCCTTGTTATAAATCCATTACCTTAAGTCTTCGTTCTTTCACTTCTACCAATCTCGAATTGTATGAGCATACGAAAAAACAAACAATATAATTTGAAACTTTCTTTTACAAGCAGAGTTAACATTCATTACTAATGAGTGTTTTCTTAGGTCATGCGTTTCCACATACACAGGCAAACAAATTCGTTAGTCACATCTACCGCTTTGTTTTGAGTTTGTGTCAGTCCATAGGCATCAACGTAAGTCCCCTCCGTAAGAGCTAGCGGGCCACTTTTCTGATTATCGGTACCGTGAGTGGCGCTGGGATCCCACGTGGCCCCGGGTGATCTATCACCCGAACGGTGCCAGTGCGGTGGTAGGTTATCAGCTTCAAGTTTCACCTTGTTACTGCCGCCGGTCGCGCCGTATTGAGAGCCGATCCGCACAACCCTTCCATCAAAGGTTTCGCTTAAATCCGTCCAGGTCTGCCAGGGAAAGCGCTCCGCAGGGCTTTTGTCACCTGCGACAACGATTCCGACATAAAAAATAGCGTCAACAATTGTCTTATAGGCCGTTCCGTCACTGTTGAGTCCCAGTGCCTTCAGGGCTTCGGATGTATCGCCCAGATCGGAAAGATTATTTTCTTTCTGAAGTGCACCGATGATGCGCGAGTCATCCCCCGCCGCCACCGTTCCCTCCTTGGTGCCCACGTCCCGCGTGGCTGAATTCCCCAGCCCCAGATTATCCCGGGCCTCTTCGGTATCGTTTAAATCAGCAAGATTTTGTGTTCGCCGCAGATAGCGTTTATCACCCGTTTCCTGCGTGAGTGTGGCAAGCGCCGGATCGATAACGAGCTGCACATTTGAGCTGTGCGTCAGTGTCAGCACCAGCGTCAGAATGATCTCTTTGATGATGGAATCAGATTGCGCAGGGAGGTATGTCGCTGGGTATGCGCCGTAAGCAATGAGCGTACCCTTAGCGCTGACCAGCCCGGCCTCTCTGAGCGTCTTACCCGGATAATCCCGGCAGTTGATAACAATCTGACCACTGATAAACCCCTCATAGCTTGAATCAGAATCAAAGGTTTCACGGCCAAACTGACCAAAAAGCGCCGTCACCGCCGCCAGGTCATCGGGTTCGGTCGGCAATGTCACGCCGCCACCATCGCCGATCAGTACGGCGGTAATATCCACAACCTGCCCCGCCTGATACGCGGCCTCGATTTCAGCGGCGCCCGCCGTCGTTAGTGTCAGTCCTGTTGCCATAGTGTTTCCTCTGCTTCAATGCCATACACACTGGCAAGACGATCATAAAAATCTTCACTGACAGTTTTGCTGTCGGCATCAATATCGCTTTCACCGGGATGAATAACCCCCGCAGCCTGGAGCATTTGCAGGTATTCAAGGAAAAATTCATCGGTCTGGCAAAATCCGATCAGGCTTTTAATTTGATTGAATGTTTTCATAATTTATTCGTTATCCAGTTACCGGGTAAATCTGCGAAATCGTCCAGGCTTGTGCAGTTGTAGAATGCGTAATAATGCGCCGTGACGTTTGACACCTTGCCCATAAATACCAGGCCCTTACCCGTGAGGGCTGAGCATCCCCTGAATGTGGCCGTCGTGGTGACAATCGTCGAATAACTGCTGAGGTTGAATATCGTGCTGACGTTGGTTTTCAGTTGCGGGCAGCCGTCAAACAGGTAGCCGACTGTCGTCGCGGGTACGGTATTCAGCAGACCGGCCCCGACCTCTTCCAGTGCGACACACTCGGCAAACACATTGGTAAAAGTCGTGGCGTTGATACTGGCGACAAAAAGGCCGGCTGGCACTGAGCGCAGGTTTTTACATCCCCTGAAGGTCTGGCCGTATGCCGTCACCAGCGGGTTACCACTGAACAGATTTTCCGGTATTCCCACCACGCCGGTATTCTGGAAGGTTGCGCCAAATGCGGTGATAAGCGGGCACGATGCAAACAGCAACGGCGGAATGTTCACCAGTGCCGCGCAGCCGTAGAAAGTAGAACCGGCACTGATCAGCAGGGTGTTATGTTTCAGTAAATCAGCAGGCAATACCGCCAGTGCAGTACAGCCGGAGAAGGTCAGCGTCAGGGAAGTCAGGTTGACACAACCCGCAAACAGATCGGATGGCAGCCCGTCCAGCGCGGTGCAGTCCTGGAAGGTGCTCCCCATTGCCGTCAGAGAGGTCAGATCGCTGAACAGCTTTTCAGGCAGTACGGCAAGGCCCGAGCACTGGTTAAACAGGCCGGTGACATTCGTCACTTTGCTGCATCCTGCAAACATATCCCCGGCCAGCGATACCAGCGCCGTGCAGCCCATAAATGTATAGGTCAGGTTAGTCAGGGAACTACAGTCACGGAATGCTCCGGCCCCTATGGTTTTCAGGGATGTACATTGGGTGAATGCGTAATAGAACGTCGTGACCAGTGATTTACCTGCAAAGGCCTCTGCTCTGACGGCTGTCAGTGAAGAACAGGCATAGAAAGCCCGGTCAAAGCTCGTTGCCTTGTTACAGTCCACAAACGACGGTAGCGCCGTTAATGCTGTGCAACTATTGAAGACGCTGGCAAAGGTAGTTGCACTGACACACCCCTCAAAAATATCATCGCCCACGTCTTCCAGAACACGGCAATAGTAAAAAGCGGAGGAGAATGTTTGCGCAAGCGCACAGCCAGAAAACACAGCTTTTCCCGCTTTTACCAGTGAAGAACAGCCGGAAAAAACGGTTCCAAAATGGTTAGCCAGGGGTAAATCCTTAAAGAATTCATCAGGCACAGAAAGCAGCTGCGTGCATCCACTGAATGCCCCGCCGAAATGCGTAGCTTCCAGGCAGTTGCGGAACAGGCGCGGCGGTAGCTGTGTCAGCGCCGTGCAATTTCTGAAAATCGCCGTAAAGACGCCACCAGGCACATCGTTAAATAAATTTGCTGACAATGTTGTCAGTGCGCGGCACCCATCGAAGGTATAGCCGAAGTTATTTCCACTGACACACCCGCCAAAAATGCCCGTCCCGGTATCGATAAGGGATGCGCATCCCGAAAACGCACTGGTGAAATGCGTCGCAGCAGCACAGCCCCGGAATGTGTTTTTGCCAGCACTCAGCAGGCGCGTGCAGTTCTCAAACACAGAGGTGAATAGCGTCACCTGCGATAATTCGCTGAACAGCCCATCAGGAACAGCAGCCAGTGCCGTGCAGCCATAAAACGCCGCCGAGAAATCTGTGGCACCAGTAAACCGCGCGAATAAACCCTCTGGCAGTTCAGTCAGCGACGAGCAGCCCCGGAAAATGGAGGTACATTTCTGGATATTTGGCAGATCGTCAAAAGCCCCGGCGTGGACCTTGTAAAGACCGGTTGCGCCACTCGCGAAAGAAACAAGATTGTCTCTATCTCCAGTCAAAAGAATGATTTCCTGTACGGGGTTCAACGTCACTGAAACGTTACCCGACGTGCGCTGGAAACTGGCGGTTTCTGTGTTCTTGACCGTTATTGTGTACTCTTCTCCCTCTACAACGTCACGCGTCGGAATAACCCAGCCGTACACAGCACTGGCAGCATCAAAACGGTATTCCCGGCTGTCTGTTCCGTCGCCATAATCAATAGTGAAATCCTCATCCATGCGCACGTAGAACAACGGACGGCTTGCATTGTCGATGCGGGTGATGAACTTCATCACCGCGACCACTTTCACGTTGATCACCGCGCTGACGCCGTTAGTCGTCGTGACGGTGACCGAACAGGTGCCCCGCTTCACGCCCGTAACCAGAATAGCGCCGTTGACAATTCGGGCAGTCGCGATTGTTTTATCCGACGTGGTTACCGTAAAGGTTTTATCTTCCGCGTATTCAGGGAGGATGGTCACCGTGACCGTTTCCGCGTCACCAGGGGCCAGATTCAGCTCGTAGCGGGATAAAATCACCTGCAACGGGACAAAGCGCGGCGTGATTTTCTCCGTGGCGTACATGTAACCGGCCGCATATGAGGTTCCCTGAAGTCGGCCAAATACATGAACGGAAAACCAGCTGCGCAGGTTCCTGGCGCGCAGCACCGCCAGTTTCAGATCCTGCTGGTCGTATTCCGTCACCGGCAAATCGTTCTGATACACGTTCAGGCGAAAGGTATACGGATCCCCTTTCGGGTTCTGATTGAACCATTCAACAATATCCGTCCCAAAAGGACTGTCCACCAGGGCATGACGGACGGCGGCGACCGTCCCGCGATGGCGGTGGATATAGTGGGCGCGCTTGATCGCATCGCGTTTCTTTTGTTCTGACCAGTTAATATTCCAGGTATCAACCTGGTATTCCCACGCCAGCCACGGCAGAAGCGCCAGCGGGCAGCTGTCAGGATCCTTCACCCAACGGATCAGATATACCGGCAACCTCTCCAGTGCGGCGGCGCTGGCCCTGTCGATGGCCCGCTCCACGGCGGTTGCGTTGGGTGGCAGAATGCTGGCGGGATAATTAGCGGTCATAGTCCATCACCACAAGATTGATTTTCACAGAGGTGCAATGAGGCGCTTCGCCCATCGTCGCAACGACGTCGGCGGCCGGTGAATGCAAATCGACGGTGACAACGCCGTCCTGATGCAGAGCCCCGTCTATGCCCGACCGTGCAGCGGTGGCGTTGATAAGATGCACTGAGGCGGTGTATTCGTTCAGTGCTGCGGTGGCTTTTTCCAGCACTGTGGCGGTGTCCACGCCGTAAGGGACGTAAATGTCAGCAACCACCTGATAATTCACTATCACAGCGGAACGGACGTAATCAGCCACATAATCCGTAATCGGGCGCACGTCTTCCGGGTTTACCGCCGCCAGGACTTTATCGAGCAGCGCCTGCGTGGCGGATCCATCCCCGGTGCGTGACAGCACGTAAAGGAAAACGCGGCCCTCCTGATCATGCGTCTCCGGGCCATAGGCGCGCACGTCGAGCACATCCGCATCAGCGCCGCGCGCAAAGTAGTGATAGGCATTACGGGCGCCCGCCGTGCTCAGGCGCGCCCATGAGAGCAGCGTGCGGGCGCGCAGCTCTTCGTCGCTTTCGTATACGGCGTCCGCCTCGTCGGTGGCTTCAGTAATCAGCAGACGTTCAGTGTCAAAATTACCCGAGACCTGATCGAGATCCGCCCCCAAGGCGCTGGAAAGCAGTACCGCGCGAACGGCTTCATTGATGCGTTGCAGCAGATGGATCTCGCGATAGGTGAAGGCCTGAGCCAGTGCCGCCATCGGTTCAGATTCCAGCAACAGCGCAGCAGACACAGAAGCCTGAAGTTCCGCAGGCATGGCCGCCACGATAAGCGCCCGGATATCAGCCAGCACCGTTTCAAAATCGGGCACCTCGACGATATCAGGCTGCGGGATCTGAGATAAATCGACGGACGTTTGCACACTAGCTCCTTAACCTGATGGTGTTGCTGGTTTCTGTCATGGTTTCCGTGATGGTCCCGCTCAGCTCGGCGGTCACTGCGCCTGTTTCTGAAAACACCACGTTGACGGTGGTCAGGCTGATCCGCGGCTCCCACTGCGCCAGAGCGATAGCGGCGGCGCCCATCAGCTGCATGCGGGTAACGGCGTTCTGCGGCGCATCGAGCAAATCAGGGATCGCGCTGCCAAACTCCCGGCGCATCACACGCGAGCCTGTTGGCGTGGTGAGGATTTTTGTCACGGACTGCCAGAGCTGATCGTGATCGGTCAGCGCGCCGGTGCCTTCCGGGTTCATCCCGGTGTAACTGGCTGTCATCGCGTGCCCTCCGTCCAGCTTCCGCCGGTCTGAACCCTGCCATGACCGTGGCTGTCAACCTGGACACCGTTGGACGTTAACGCACCGTTGCTGTGAGTCACATCACCGGCCATCGTGCCGCCGTGGGTCAGTTCGAAAGTGCGCGCTTTAAGTTTTTCTGTGCATACCACCTCGGGCGCGTCCAGCGTGACGCGGGTTTCTGCCTGGATATGCGCGGTTTTAATGCCAGTCACGGCCAGCGCTCTGGCATCGTCGGCTGCGTCGTAATGCAGGCGAGCGCCATCCGGTGCGGTGATGATGATTTCCAGCAGGCTGCTGCCCGTTGGCGGATTATCTGCGCTGTATGCAGAGCCAATCACAAACGCGTTTTCAGGGTTGCCGCCCGGGCAACCGATCCAGACCTGCTCCCCTATGGAGGGCGGCAGCCAGATGCTGAACGCCCCGGCGCGGGTGACATTCCAGCGGATCCAAGTGGTCAGCAGCCTGCCGGAGCGAACGCGCACCGCTTTCTTGTCAGCGCTGATTTGCTCCACCACACCCTGGCGCAGAATGTTTTCCAGCAGGCGCATCAGCTCGGCATTCATGACGCGCCGCCCAGACTGCTGATAGCGGCGTTTTCCGTAGCGATCAAGTCTGCCGGAGTCATGCCCAGCAGTTCGCGCACCGGGTACTGTGCGTAAGCGCCCGGACCAACTTCGTCTTTGAGGCCGTACTGGTGAATACGAGCAATGCGCGCAGCGATGCCGTCAAATCCAACAGTGACGCCGCCCGCGTCCGGTCTGACCTTCATAAAACGCAGGGTGCGCAGGCGGGTAAACATCGGCGCTTTTTTTGTCTCCGTCTGCGTCGCTGATTGCGTTTTGATTTCCAGATACCGCTCGATATCGGCCCGGTAGAAGGTACGTATATCACGGCGCTTCTCATCAAATCCCGTGATCGTCCGGCCATATTTACCGCGCCCGCCCCGCCAGTTTTTCAGCGCCCGCACCTCGTTATTCCAGAAGAACTTGATCCCCTGCTGGGTGCGGTAAACTTTACGACGGCGCACGGCATAGCTGCTACCGTCCGGGTTTTTCTGTGAGGCGATGCGGCGCTGCTGACTGCAGCGCACTGCCAGGCCAATTTTGCGCGCGGTACGGGTGCGCCCCGCCGGGCTGACGCCGTCGAGGATGTCCTGAAAGACTTGATCCAGCTCGCTGAACATGCGATCGCTCACGCTCCGGCCTCCTGAAGCATGCCTTCAAATACCAGCCCCCAGCCTGCGGCGTGGGGTGCCAGCACGCGCGGGCGCGGCTCCGGCAAATGCTCGGCATACGGCATCCCGTTTTCATCCAGCTGCACCAGTACCCGCTGACGCACCGGCAGCTCAAACATAAGATCGGCGGTGTCATCGCTGTTAATCAACGTGGTGAATTTGATCTGCTGGTTTTTATCCGGGTTCAGCAGCAGATCGGGCTGATTAAACCAGAGCCAGGCCATCAGCGGCAGCGTGAAGTCGTCAATGCTCCCGGCGTAGTTCATGACGAACAGCACCAGAGAATAGCGGTACATGAAAGACGGCGTTTCACCGGTCGTTTCAATGCCACCCTCTTCAACAAACACCGTCCAGGCTTTCGGGTTCGCCCGGCACCAGGTGTTTGCTTTCTCTATGGCGGCGCGGAGTGTGTTTATCTTCAGCATTTATGGCTCCTTTCGGGTGTTCTGGCGCAGGCTGTTCCACTGGCGGATCGTCGCTTTGTCAGCATTGCAGGCATCAAGCGCATCCATCAGCCTGTCGCTGAATATCGCCACCGCGCCCCAGGTCACTGGCTTATCCAACGCCGGGCGTGGCGTCTCTTCGGTCAGGCTCTCCGGGACGGGTTCACGGACCAACTGAATGATCGGCTCGGGCGGTGCGTTTTTGCAGGCTGCGGCTGACAGCGTCAGGCACAGGAGTAACAGCGCACGTGTCACCATTGAACGCGGCCTGCATTGCTTCACGTCGGCGCTCCCCTTCTGCATTACGCTGTTGCTCACGGACTTTTACCTCTGCCAGTAACTTATGGGTTTGTATGGCGGTCGCCTTCACTTCCTGGATAACCTGGTCGTAGCCGGTCGCCGTTTCGGTCAGCAGCTTGTTGCGGGTCCGGGCCTCGCTCAGCTGGTCGGTCTGCCACCAGACAGCAGCCAAAAGGACAAGCATCACAATCACGCTGCCCGCCCTCATGACGGCATACTCAGGCCCAACAGGCACCAGGCTTTAAAATCGTTGCGCCGGTTAACCAGTCCGGGGGAGCGCTTACCGCCCGCATTGACAAAATCAGTCAGCCTGTTGCACATCTGCGGCCATTGCCTGGCCTGAGCATGCTTCCAGATCGTGGTTCTCTGCTTGCGTCCGTTTTTATCGGTGAACCACATCAGCCCGGTGCAGCCCAGATTCAGGGCGGCATCCGTCATGGCCTCAAAGGTGAGCTGCGGCATGTCGGCGCCGTGGAAATTGTTATTAATGCAGTTTTCTGCCCGTTGCAGATCGTTGATCCAGCGCCGCGCTATTTCCTGGTTGCTGTATTCGCGGTTTTCCACGCCGCCCGTGGAGCCGATGCCAACCGTCAACACCCCCGCCGTGCAGTAATAAGGCGTGCTGCGGCAGTCTTCCCAACCGGCAATTTTCTGCTGCCCTTCTTTCGACGTTCTGACGCTCCCGGGCGCCAGCGAAATGCCCAGGGCCACAATCGCCGCGATCGAACATTTTTTGATGATGTTCTTCATGTCGGGTTATCCCCGTGCAGTTGCTCCAGCAGCTGCCGCTCGCGGTCCGACAGGTTGCGGGTTTCCGCCTGGCGGAGAATCTGCTCTATCAAGTCGTTACGGCGCTGGCTGGCCTGCTCAATGCGGCGGCGGTGGATCGCCAGCCGGACGGCGGAAACAATCCCCAGAAGAAGGCCAGCCAGCGCCAGCTTTTCGCTGACGGTCATCACGCCCACGCCGGTCACCAGGGCAGATGTTGCAAACGCAAAATATTCGTTAATACGATCCAGAGTCATTCCCATAACTGGACGGTTACCCGTTCCACCTCGCTGGTTATCACGGGCATTTCGATCTCCTGCCCGGCATTCAAAAATATCTGGTTACTCAGTCCCGGATTGGCTTCGAGCACCTTCTCCGTGACACCTGCGGTTTTGCCGTAATGACGCCAGCAGAGCTGATCAACCGTGTCGTTTTGCAACGCCCTGACTTTCATCAGAACAGCTCCGCATAGATACGGGCTTCTTCCCGGATATCTGAAATACTCCAGCGCCCGTCCCGCCAGAGGTCGTCTATTTGCCTGTCCAGGGCTTCGGCGTCTTTGTCACCTTTTGGCGTGGTGCCGACATCCCTGTAACCCTCCAGTACGCTGGCGCGCGTGAAGGAGTAGACCGCACGCCGGAAGCGGTAAACTTTTGCGCTTTCGCCGTTAATCTGCTCGACAGGTTCACCGGCGGAAGTCAGCAGTACAGAAGCCAGCGATTCAGCGCCTTCCGCTTCTCTTTGCTTACGCCAGTCTTTCAGCTGATCCGCGACATGCAGCGCGGCCTCCGTTGCCATATGCATTAATCGGGATGTTGTAATGTCACCGGCGATGCGGGCAGCGAGGCGCAGATCGTGGAGTTTTACCGTCGGCCAGAAAGTGCCGATGGCAATCTGTGCGCCGCCGTCGTCCACGTCTGTCACATCACTTTCAGCAGGTCTGACGGGGCGCTGCGCGATAAAACTCATCGTCGTTTCTCCGGTAGGTCAGGCGGTGGGCTCCCGGTAAAAAGACCGCATAACGGGCAGATCGCCGGGCGCGCCGCCTGTGGCGCGGGGCCAGTTCATTACGCTCAGGCGTTTACTTTGACGGCGGTTTTCGTTGTCTTTTTTGCCGCCGTTTTGCGGGTAGCTTTTTGGGTGCCGGCCGCCGTTTTCGTCTGCTTGCGCGTTCGTGTTGTTTTTTCTGCTGCGGGTGTTTCGGTTGCCGCTGTATCGCTGGATGAAGGCTCATCTTCCGCATCACCACTCGCCGTGCTGGTCTGCGGCGCCTTCTTCAGCGCGCTGACCAGAGAGGCGATCTCCCGTTTCACGCCTGCGCCCGGGTTCAGGCTCATGGCTTCCCGGAAGAGTTTCAGCGCTTCGCCTTTGGTTTCCGCGTCTTGCGTGTCGCGACGGCAAAACGCCCTCACCTTGCACAGCTTCGCGCGGACCTCATCAGGCATATCACTGTCAGCCACAATGTCGGCCAGCTCGTCCAGCATGGGGATATAGCCTGACAAATCGGCTCCGGCGTCCGTGGTGGCGAGGTTCAGAATAGGATTACAGATTTCTTCGGTCAGCACCGTGGGTGCCGGGCGGCGATAGTTGTCATCCGGCATGCTCAGGTCATGCTTAACGACATAGCGCCCGATACGCAGCGCCAGCGCATAATCGGAGCAGTCCACCGCCCAAACCATCAGCGTGGTGATAACCGGATCCGCGCGCCCGCTGTCGCTCTCGATAGTTCCGTCAATCCATCCCTGAAACTCAGGAAGGATGCTGGCCTTTACAGCAGCCTTCGCCTGGCGGGACTGGATCTGGCTCAGCGAGGATTTATGCATATGCAGGCGAAAGAGGATCTGCTCATGCGCGGTGCGCGTCTCCGCGTCACGCTCATCACTGGAGCCTCGCCTCTCTGCCATGACCTTCTGAAAGTGTCTTTGTGCCGGTGTCAGCATGCGTTCATTCTCCTGGGCGGGCTTGCTGCCCGCCTTGTGATGGGATTATCAGGCGAATGTCACGCCGTCGATCATGGCAATCATGCCGTACTCTTCAATGACATAGTCGTCATTGCTGGACTGATAAGTCGCCACGCGGTTGTAATGCGGCTCTTCGCGGATAGAGCGACGCAGGGAGCCTTTCTGGTAATACACAGAGAGGTTTTTCAGGTTGGTGATGAGCACGACGTCTTCAGGAATACCCGGGACAAAGACCGTCGGCAGGCCGCCGATCTTTTCCTGGCTGACAATGAGCTGCGCGGCCAGCAGTTCGGTATTCGGATTGGTCTGGCTGAGCGCGTTCACTTTCGGCAGGTTCACTTTCAGCAGCAGATCGGACGAGAGCACAGTCACCAGGCCGGGAGCGCGGCGGAACCAGGGATCCATAAGGCTGTGACGTGCATCGAGCACGGCGGCATCAATATTGCCGTAGGTGCCTGACGCGATTACTGCGTTATTCTCATCGCGGGAGGTCAGCGTGATACCCGGCATAATGCGCTGCGGCGCTTCATTGCGGATTTTTTGCAGCCAGCCAACGCCGCAATCCTGTAATAACGGATAGGTTGTGCGGTCCGAGTTTTCAGAGTAATGCGTGCCATTAAAGCCAATCATCTGGCGATCCAGCCCCAGCTGACGAGCCATCGCATTACTGATTAATGACTGAAATTCAGGGTGGCCGGCCCACGCGTCCAGCTCCGCATACGAAAGCGCATAGTCATAGTTGGTTTTGCGGCAGTGGTAGTTCTGCGGCTCTTTGTTATGGTTCGGTGCCGGGTTGCGGCGGTTGGTACCGTCCGAGCTGTTATTGGTGCTCGCCATCGGCCCCTTACTGCCAATTTTTACTTTCTGCCCTTCCTGCTCTTTAACCCCGAAGTGGTTAACCTGCCTCATGAAGTCATCCGACTCCATGGCAGCCTGTTCCAGTTTTTGCTGGATTGTCGGATCAACGCTAAAGCGGTTCGCAACGGCAGAAGGTGAAACGCCGTTCAGCTGCGCCTGTCGCACAATGTAATTATCAAATAGTTCGCGGGTCTGGTTTTCCATGGTTACCTCTTAGAAGTCTGCAAGCTGCGCGCTGCTGTTGCCGGTTGCCGCCGGTCGTGCGCTGTAATTTTCTGCGGGCTGGAGCTGAAGCTGACCGCGCAGCTCGTTAAGTTCGCTGGTCAGTTGCTGAATGGTGGCTTTATCCTGCTGGCGTTCCTGCTCCAGCGCACTGAACCGGTCAATCTGATCGGCCTGAGATTCTGCAACGGCTTCAACAACCTGATGTAGCTGACTGAAACGCTGATCGTCGGTTTTCTGGCCTTTATTGAGAATGCCCATCATGCGGTTAAACCAGTTGGCTCCCTCCTCACTGCGCTGGGCTGCCAGTTCGATCACTTCAGCTTCAAGCGCATCGGAGAACAGCGGCGCCTCAATCTGCTGGTTATTGAAGGCCATCACCTGCGCGCGCTGCTGCGCGGCGAATTTAAGGCGCTCAGTTCCCAGACTTGCCGGGGTGTCCGTCATCGCCAGGCCGACCACATACGCCTTACCGTTAAGGGCAAACTGCGGATGCAGCTCAATACTGGAATAGATTTTTTTCCCCTCATCGGTGAGCTGCTTCATACGGGTAGATGCGTCGATCTCGGCATAGAGCGCCGTACGACCGGCCAGCGGCCCTTCGGTGATATCCTCCGCGCTTAATGCAACAACATCTCCCATGGCGCCAAAATTGCTGTCAGGAAGCATGGAGAGATAGTGCTCCACGTTTACGCGGGCGCCGTAAACGTCCGGGTTGTAGCTCGCCGCCGCATCGCGGAGGTGCTGCGGCTGGATCTCGCGCCCGTCAACGGTGGAGCCGGAAACCGCAACGCGAAACTTTTTGCGAGCGGGTTTAGTCGTGCTGGCCATGTCGTTTTATCCTGTTGATTAATGTCAGTCGCTGCATCATCGCAGAGCCTGAAAGCCCGGCGCCACGCGGTTTTGTTGTCGGAGAACGGCCAGACCTGAAAGCCCGAGCCGCGGGGATCGCGCGCAGGTAATCTCCCTGCTCAAAAGGGGGAAGTGATGATTCAGGATGCGTTTATTCGATTGAGGGCAAAGCAGCTCTACTGGCAGGGTTACCCGCCCGCCGAAATTTCGCGATTAATGGGTATCAACTCAAACACGGTTTATTCGTGGAAAAAGCGCGACGCATGGGATGACACAACGCCCATCAAACGGGTGACGCAATCCATTGATACCCGTCTCTGCCAGCTGAGCGCGAAAGACAATAAAACCAGTGGCGATTTCAAAGAGATTGATCTGTTAACCCGGCAGTTGAAAAAGCTAGATACCGGGCAGGCCTCCACTACCACCGACGTTAAAAAAACCAGCCGTCGCAAGAAGAAAAATCACTTCTCCGAGGAGCAGATCGAGGCATTGCGCTCAAAAATTCTCGACTCTCTCGCATGGCACCAGCGCGGCTGGTACGAACAGCGCGATCAGCGTAACCGGATGATCCTCAAATCGCGGCAGATTGGGGCTACCTGGTACTTTGCCCGCGAGGCATTGCTGGGCGCACTGAGAACGGACGTTAAGCACGACTACCAGCGCAACCAAATTTTTCTGTCAGCATCCCGCAAGCAGGCGCTCCAGTTCCGCAACTTCATCCGCAAAGCGGCTGAGGAGGTGGACGTCGAACTTAAAGGCGGTGAGCAAATCACGCTGTCAAACGGAGCGGAGCTGCATTTTCTCGGGACATCAGCTGCGACCGCGCAGTCCTACACGGGGCACCTGCGATTTGATGAGTTTTTCTGGACAGGAAACTTTATCAACCTGCGTAAGGTCGCCGGCGCCATGGCAACACTTAAAGGCTTAACGCGTACTTACTTCTCTACTCCATCCAGCGAAAGCCATGAAGCCTATCAGTTCTGGACCGGGGATCGATGGAATGCGAAACGGCCTAAAGCGCAGCGCGTTGATTTTGACGTGTCATGGAAGAAAACGCATAGCGGCGTGCTTTACCCGGACAAAACGTGGCGGCAGATTGTCACTATTCAGGACGCTATCAACAACGGCTGGGACTACACCGACATTGATGAAATCAGGGACGAAAACAGTCCTGATGAATTTGAAAACCTGTACATGTGCGAGTTCGTCAAAGACGGCGAAAGCGCGTTCAATCTTAGCCAGTTACTGGGGTGCGGCGCTGACGGGTATGACGACTGGCCCGACTGGAAACCGTTCGCCAGTCGCCCTATGGGCCAACGTGAAGTGTGGCTGGGCTATGACGCCAACGGCGGCAGCGGCAATGGTGATGCCGGTGCTCTGTCCGTGACGGTCCCTCCCCTTGTGGCCGGCGGCCGGTTTCGCACGGTTGAATTGAAGCAACTGCGGGGACTTGAGTTTGAGCAGCAGGCGGCGGTCATCAAAGAGGCAGCCGAACGCTACAACGTCACTCATATCGCAATCGATGGACAAGGCGTCGGGGAAGCGGTCTGGCAGATTGTTAAAAACTGGTTCCCGGCGGCCATTTGCTACCAGATGAGCCTCTCTTCCAAGCGCGCTCTTGTCCTCAAAATGTTGCAGGTCATACGCGCTGGCCGCTGGGAATATGACCGCAGCGAGCAGGGTCTGGTCAGAGCCTTCAACGCTGTTCGCAAAGTTGTTACGCCCGGCGGTTTCATCACTTACGAAACGGACCGATCGCGCGGCGTAAGCCATGGTGATATGGCGTGGGCGACCATGCTTTCGATTATTAATGAACCGTTGGGCCAGGAAAGTGGCGGCGGTGGTTTCGCAATGGGATGGTAACTTTGAAAAAGAAATACGGTAAAAAGCCAATAGCCAACGCCGCCGGTTCTGACATTGCGGAGTCACTGAAGGCCGATCCTGAGTTAACAGCATTCAGCTTTGACGGGCCTTATCCGGTACGGGATATGGCCGACCTGCTGGACAATCTCTATTGCCTAGATAACGGGCGATACTATGAAACACCTGTAGATTTTTATGGGCTGGCTAAAGCTCCGCGCCAGAGCGCCTGGCATGAGTCGGCGTTGTATTTCAAACGAAATGTGCTCACTGGCTGTTTTATCCCGCACAAGCTGCTCAATCGCCAGACTTTTTCCGCGTTTGCGCTGGACTGGTTCACGTTTGGCAATGCCTATCTCGAATTGCCGCGTAATCGCCTGGGCGGCCCGCTTCCCCTCAAACACTCTCTTGCGAAGTACACCCGGCGAGGGAGCACAGATCTCGATCAATACTGGTTTATCCGACGCTGGAAAGAAGAGCACACGTTCAAATCAGGAACGGTTTGTCACGTTCTGAACCCTGATATTAATCAGGAGGTCTACGGTATGCCGGAATATATGGCAGCACTGCTGGCCGCCAGCCTGGCCCACTCCGCTGACATGTTTCGTAAGCTGTACTACGACAACGGATCGCATGCTGGATGTATTGTCTATATTGGCGCTGGACAGGTTGACGATAAAAGCATGAAGGCAGTCAAAGAGACGTTGACCGGTGCGCGCGGTAAAGGCGCATTTAAAAACCTGCTGCTGCATGCGCCAGGCGGCGGAAAGGATGGTGTCCAGATTCTGCCGTTTCAGCAAATCACGGCGAAAGATGAGTTCATCAACATTAAGAACGCCACCCGGGACGACATACTCGCGGCACACCGTATACCCCCTCAGTTGATGGGCGCCATGCCAGAGGGAAACGGATCATTTGGGGACATAGAGAAGGCCGCCCGGGTCTACGCTATCAACGAGCTGACGCCCGTAATGGAAGCGCTGAAGGTGGTTAATGAGTGGGCGGCTGAAGAAGTGATCCGCTTCAATCCTTATGCTCTTCTAAAGCCATAAAACAAAACCCCACCAATGGCGGGGCTTTTTGTCACATGAAGGATGCTGGATAATTGCTCTGAATAGCTTTTTGGATATGGCTTTTAATCTTCATCGCCACCTCCGAATAAGTGTAATCATCAGTGGCAGTAACGAAGACCTTAATGGGTCTTTCGTTATTAACACTGATAGCAACATCAATCTCTTGCTCATCTGCCGACATAACTTGCAAATTAACCGGTACCGGAACAACTGGTAAAGCTCTGTCACTACCTGTAGCGGTACGCAGAATCATATGCAATGTGCCATCAGTTTGCATTGGTAACTCACTGATGCGTGCAGCCTGAAAGGTTCCATCGCTCCCAATGATACCAACATCAACATAGGGGCGACGCTCTCCGCGTTCATCGAGCCAGTATTCGGCAGGAAGCTCCAGCCACTCCTTATAAAAAGACACTAATCTTGCTGCTTCGCGCTTAATGAGGCGTTCTACATCTTTCTTCTTTTCTTCAACCGCAGAACTTAACCGACACAGATCATCAAAGTGGCTCATTGCTCACCTCGTAGACTTATTTAACTCGCGTTCATTTTGCCCGTAGTAGCTACTTCTGGCAAGAATTCCCCCCAACCAAAGGGCAATAGTGCGATCAATACTACCGTCACTTCCAGCAAGACAAACATCCCTACCCTGACCCATTTGCGGGGGCTTGCCCCCCGTCACCTGCGCGCAGCAATCCTGTCATTTTTTGTGCATGCACAAAACTGGCCTCAGAACGCACCATGCTCGGGCTAATATGTATAAATCATATCAAAAAAATTGTGCTAGTTTGTGCGCTAGTGTGCATCGCGCTAAAAATGACCATTCATGTATAGAAAATGTTCCGTATAGTAGATGCATATTTCATCTAACTATCGCTATGTTTAATGTCTGTTCTAAGCGATAAGCGAAAGTTTTAAAATTATAAAAAGGTCTTGAACAAGGCCTTGTAAATATATTGATGAAAAAACATAGTGACTAACTCATTAGAAAAATGAACATGCTCATAAATTATTTTTTCTTCATTATTCCACATCAAACAACATTATTAAAATCATCGATTACAATGGGAATTACATCTCCTTACCATCAATAGCTACATATAGTCAAGCTGTATCCAATAACGCTATCAATAATAATATCGAGCTGAGATGAAAACCACATTGAAATTCATAGCAGCAATCACTAACAGTGATGAATTATCTTATTAAAGACTTCAATCTTGAATACTGAATGAACCGTCATACATTTCATGATATCAATTGCTTCTTGTGGCATGAAGATATCTATATCATTATTTATTAACAAGCCCCATGATTTTTAATACTTATAAACAACCAACTAAGGCTAATAGGGGATTGTAAGTGGAAAAACCAGGAATGAGCTGCAAATAAATTCAATATTGAATAAAAACTCTATTTAATAATTTTTTCATAGGGGCACACCAAATGTGCCCCTTTAAATTCTACAGTGAAATATTTTAGCCTGACAAATACTCTAATACAGCTGCGACAGCAGCATTACGCATTCTACGAGCTCTTACATCACCAACATAATTAGCTTCTTTAAGCTTTTCCTCTGTTGCATCTAAAACTTCACGGACAGTATGAAGGCCAAGTTCAATTAGCTTTTCTAACTGCCATGGTGTTAGATCAAGGACAGTAGATGGTCTGTCTAGCTGAATGTTGAGAGTTTGAGTCATGCTCTCAACTGTAATGAGTGGTGCCTGGTCAATGAGGCTTCTAAATGAAGGATGATTCAAACCGTACTCAGTCATTCGTTTAGGAGTCAGTTCCCTTGCAATTTCAAATGATGAAGTCGTCGGCGTTGATTCTAAAGCAAATATACAGCCTAAATTAATAATATAGCGTGTACCAACTTCTGCACGAGTTGCTTTGATGCCAGTGGCGTGTTCAATTACAATCCCCGTGTAGGCTAAAACCCTTAAAGACTCTTTAATAATTTCAGGGGCATCTCTATGCACCCAAAAGAAAGCAGAAGTACTTTTGTCTGATAAAAGATATTGATCATTCTTAGTTTTTATATCGGGGATAACTCTACTTTCAATGAACTCTCGTCCCCAATCAATTAATGGTTTATGTCCAAGATATTTTTCTGAAAGAGTTGAATGCTCTGACCAAATTTCTGTCCTATAAAACTCTCTTATAGTCTCATTAACTTGTTGAGAATTGACCTTTGGACATTTGGCGATAGTTTTGAGTAAAAGTCGTGGATTACCCGTGGATGCATACGCTAGTGTTGCAAAGTTTCTGCCATTTTGTGCAATATTAGCCAGAGTTCCACTATCTGATTGCTTTTCAACTATTTCCCTCATATTCTCAACATAGTCATTAGATAGAATATCTCGGTCTATTGTCAGCATTGTGGCATCGTGCACCGGTTGAAAAGTTTCTCCAAACGTGGTGACACCTGGATAAACCGCAGCATTGCAAGTTATGAAGTGAGCCCTGAGATCTCTGAATAATGTGAAAAATTGGCGTTGCTGTTCTGGTAAGAAAATATGAGCAGCTTCATCAAACAGAAGTGAAAATCGAGAAATATTAAGAGATTCACTTAAATCTTCAAGCGCATCTTTAAATTCGTCTACAGTTGGCAACCCCTCAGAATCAACATTAGTTTTAGGTGACTTCCATGAGGCCTCATAGGAATTGGCAATCTGCTCAACTTTAGTTTGCTCAATATTTGATGTTACCATTCCACCTGCGAGCAAATTTATACTATTTGGCACGCCACCTAATAAACCTGCTCTTGTTAAACCTCTAACAATTGCAGAGCATATTCTCGCTATCATCCAGTTTTTAAACTGGTTGGGGTCTGGCGAATGCAATAAAGAACTTCTAACGAAACTAATATAGACTGGGAATATGCGGTTATCGTCAAAAGAATCCATTAATTCTTTTTGAGCGACGCGGAGTAAAAATGATTTACCAACACCTCTACTTCCAACAAGAACTACTGGATTTCTATTTTTAAGTGCGTCGACAACCTGCCTATCTTTTGATGTCTCAACAAAATAATTGAGAACCTCATCAGGCTTAATATCTTCAGTTCGAAAGAAAAAATCTGCCATAATTATAATTCCTCATGAGATTTCGAGAAGGCATTCTGAATGGGTTGTAAATGCCCAAGCACATCCATTATCACAGGCTCAATAATTATCATTTTTTGTCGATCAATATGATTTAAATATCTTGAAGAAAAGGCAAAGATAATAGCCAAGCGCATAATTGATGATTTTTTATGCCATTCACTAAAGGCCTCTTCATGAAATGATATATCGTTTGGAAGATTCTGGTGAGTTAAGGCATTTCCATGAATAAATTCTGAGCATTCGCGATAAACAGACTCTGCTATAGCAGCATATTGTTTTCCACTACCAGCTAAGTCGGGGTTAAAGGCACGAATAAAATTATTCGAGAATATACCATTATCTTGGTTTTTAAGCGCGGTCCAATTAATGTCCTTTTTATCCTTAGACCACAAATGAAAATCAATCTCATGGGCTGAAAATTGCACAACAGATAGCATCAATTCAAAAAACAACCTTAGACCGCCAAAGGCATATCTATATTGCCCAGAGCATAATGCGTAAAGTGCAAATTGATATTCTTTTACCGCCACCTCTAAAACTGCGGCCTCTGGCCTATCATTAATAGCAACCATCAACTTATCATAATCTAATAAATAATTATGAGATGTAACTAAGGATTTAGGCCCGACCTTATCAAGCATTGTATTAAAAACTCCCTTTGACTGGTCAAAGAGAAGATTGTAATTTCCGACAACATCCATTTTATCTCTCTTATTTAATATATATAGTATTGATCCGATTAAGTTATTAAGACCGAAATTTGCTTTAATAAGTAAATCCCGCTGTTTTTAATATGCTAACTGAACATTTTGTCTTTAGACCTATAGTCTATCCTTTGCATGGTTTTACATCAAGCCAGAGTGACACTTCATCTGACCAGCCCTATGTGTTGGATACAACAGTCACATAACGATATCTGCTTGTTGCCTCTGATCTCGTTGGCTAAGGGTAGGCCCTTGTAGTAATGTCCGCTCCTGACACTGAGTTACCTGTAGGATTAGACTTTTATAAGTGCCCGGTCATTACCAGAGCAAGTCTGGACTAGCATTATAAGAAATTACAGCGCATCTCTTAGTCAAAAGAGCTCATTTGGTAGAATTCATCGTACCATGATTAGTTGCAACACCAAATACCAATACAAGGAGTACAGTCGGGCGCAGTCGCGAGACACGGCACGACTCCACGATCATGCATTTTTCTGTTTCGACAATATGCGTACCTCGCATGCTCTTCAGCCATAGCCTATCGCCTGGGGCCGGCACTGATGGCAGATCCAGGACTATCTTAGGGCGAGTACCTTTTTTAAGCCAGGTAAAGATATCTTCATGAATTTCCACAGTGAATGTGGTCATAATTTCTTCCTGATAGCTCTTTGGCCCCGCTCAAGCAGCTTACTTTGTTTGCTCAATGATGCCGGGGCGTGGTTGGCGTGTTTAAACAATCGTCGCTCCACTATTAACTCCCCTTCTCTGAGGGCAAACTCCATTTCACCACGAGCCAGAATACAGCCGCTGACTAACAATTTAACCTCGCCGTCACAGAGAAAGATATTACGTCTAAGCAGCTTGTCGAGCACGTGGTCTGGCAGTGTTTGCGAGATCCCGCTAATGCCTTGCTGCGGTGAATTTCTCCCCTCGCCGTTCGCTGCCGTGCCGTTCTGTTGAAGTAATTCTACCTCTGACTTTTTCTTTAGGTATTCCGCAGCCGCAGCGGCATAGTTATCTGCCCGCCGTTTCGCTTCGAGATGTAACTTCTCGCGCCAGCGCTGCTCTGCTTCTTCTTGTGTCAGGTTCATATCTTTCGCGGCGGTGACTTTTGGCCCCCATGCCAGCGTGGTTTCGTCATCAATCGACGTGCGCATGCCACGCGCGGTACGCATGAAGGTTTGATCTGAGTTTTCTCGGGCAGATTTTCTTAGCCGGCCGGTGATCTCCTGCCTTTGCTGGCGTGAATATCGCTTTAAATCTTCAATATTCAGCGGAAGTTCTGTCACTGAACTGTCGTGGGGCGAGCTTTTATAAGCTGACATCGCCGTTTCTCGCGGTGGTTTTTGGTCCGATTCGGCGCGCCCCGTACAGTTATTGACAGAACTCCAAGGGGCCGCGTCGCGGCCTTCTAAGGTCAAATTCTCGACCGACGATGGCTTATGCTTCGGTACGATTTTGTAATCGTTGGTGCGGGTATAAATGACCGATTCACTGACCGTAAAAGGACAATAGACGCCGCTGATTTTGACGACTGTGTCACCATAATCATTGCCGTTTTCGGTGTATTCGTAATTGAGACGAACACGCAAACAATCGCGAGTTACAAACGGGCCGCCCTGGGCGTTGACGTATCCCGGCCAGTCGGGCGCATCAGCAGCAGCACGGGCAGCTTCAAGTTCCGGGTGCAAGACAAGCTCACGACTTCCTAGGCGCCTTAGCTCGCGCCATGTGGATACAGGCGCGCCGCCAATCTGTTGAAACTGGCGAATACTCCAGCGTGAAGCCCACGCCCGCACGCGCTTTGCCATCTCTTTAACGGGTTTGCCTGACTCGTGATCAAACTCGCCATCCATTCCATAACCGTCGATATTTTTTGAGATGTACTTTGCGATGTATCCCGTTGCCGATCCAAACTCTTCATCAATTGGTTTGGCAGTAAAACGATACTGAGCCGCGCCGGGTTCGCTTCCATCCACCTGGAGGGCGTACTCATGAAAAATATCAGTGGCAAGCTCCACCTCTTCCGGGCGGAGAAATAACAGCAGGTGCCAGTGCGGCGTTCCGTCGTGGTGTGGTTCGGCTACACGGAAACCAAATGTGCGGATGCCTTCCCTTCCCCATTTGGCGCGTACATGTGACCAGACGTTGCAAAGGTACTTTTGAGTTTTGCGTGGGCTGGCATTGCAGTATTTATCGTTGCGCTTGCCGGAATGCACATGTGTGGCGTGATAACGTGACGGTGCGGTCAACGTGTAGAACATGCCAACCAGTCCCATCTCGTTAGCCATATCCTCAAAACCGCGCATGCGCACCATCAATTCATGACGGGCGATCTTCGGGTTGGAAACGCTGCCCATGACCTTATCGAGCAAGGAGGTACGCTCCCCAGTGTCCTGGTCTTCCAGCTCCATCGCCTGAAGGTATTCAAAGTTGGCTTTTTTTTGTGCTATCCACTCCCTGAGGCAAGGCTCAGAGCAATAGGGTGATGCCACTTTGCTGACGTAGCTAGTGGCGATCAGGAGGTGCTCGCGCCAGCGGTCATGGATTTTGCGGAGCTTACCTAGCCACCACTTTTCCGTTTGAAGTCTGGCAATAACACGCAATGCATCTTCTGCTGTCAGTGCTTCATCGCAATACTGTTTCCAGCCAGGGATCGCAATATTGAGTGAGGACGCTTTACTGGCAATAGCGCCGTAAGCGTAGATCGTGGAAAACTCCACATCTGCCGTTTTCTCGTACCGAAAATCAAACTCGCGCATAAACTCGCTTTTCATCAGATTGGCGAGCCTATAGGCCAGTCGTTTCAGGCGCTTTTTATCTGCCCATGGCAGCAGATGAAAATCATCACGTAGCGGAAAGAGAATTGCAGGCAGATTACTTTGCGGCAGATATTGTGCGTTTACCGCATCAACACGACGCAATACATGGCGCTCAAACGTGTTGAATAACCAGCGTACAGCCTCTTTCCGGTCCCTACGGTCCAGAGTTTCAAGGTGCATTGAAAAGCGCTTGCGGATAAACGCAGGGAGAGCCTGGACGCGGCGCCGCAGATGACGCGCCAGTCTTGTGCGATCAAATGCCCTGCGCGCCTCCCCATCACGAGGGCGCAACGGTACCCGATAAACAACATCAACAAGATCGCTATAGGCAAGTGCCTTACGCTCGCCTTTTGGGGTGAGATACTCAATTGCAGACTCTTCGGCGTTGCTTGGATTAATAGCCCGCCGTTGGGCATTCCAGCTCCATGCCAGGGCTGTGGAATCAGGCATAGCTCACCGTCGTTATCTTATTTTGCCTGGGCTACGCCACAACAAGCCGGCACGCCAAACATTTCGGCATATGCCGCATCGCCCATCACCGCCCCACAGTCCGGGCAACCTCCACCACCAGAACGACCGCAACCGCCGCACACGCGAAGTACGCCAATCACTTCACCGGCCATATGGCGGGTTTTGGCGCTAACGGAACGTCGAACTCTGAAGGCGTGGAGATTGAAAGCGGAGTAGATCTGGCGTGTTTCTGGTGTGTCGCTATTCGAGATGACCGAGCGCGTGCCATGCTGGCAATTAACGTCAAGTAGCGCCGTAACCAAAGCGCGGTGATCGTCCAGGGTAAATGGCTTGCCGTAAGCGGTAAAATTGGCTGTTTTGCTAGTCGGGATGTACGGCGGATCGCAGTAAATCACGGAGTCCAGGCGGTTCCTTGCAACGTACGGAATAGAAGTACGAAAATCATTACAAAGAAAGAGCGCGTGAGTATCCCGCGCCTTTTCAGCAAACAAGCGCATTTCGGCTTCTGGGAAATAAGGCTCCTTATAGCTGCCAAAGGGGACATTGAAGCCGCCATCCCTGTTGGTGCGATAAAGCCCGTTAAAGCAGTGGCGGTTCAGGTATAAAAATGAGGCCGCCCACCGTACAACGTAATCATCTGCACACTCGTTATCCCACGACAGGTGGTTGAACAACTTGCGCTCTTCGTAATAGCTATCTTCGTTATTGCCATTTCTGAATACGTTCCTGGCGATCAGTATCAATCTTTCTGGGTCTTCCCTGAGCGCGAGGAAGAAATTGATCAATGCGCGATTGCTGTCACAAAGCACATAGCGGCGGTATTCCGTATTCATAAAAACTGTGCCACTGCCTACAAAGGGCTCAATCAAGCAATCGGCCTTAGGTAAGTGCTTCAGCAGCTCCGGCAACACGCGGGTTTTACCACCAGCCCACTTAAGAGGTGATTTAATCATTTGCGACACTCCTGGTTGTAGGTTTCATGTGTCATCAGTCGCCACTGCTTACCGCCGTTTTTGCTGAGCAAACGCCAACGGAGACCAATGCGGATCACGAGATAGGCGTGTGGCTTGACGCGGGTGTAATTACGCTGTCCACGAGCAAAGCAATTCAGGGCGGCAAGCGCCCTCTTACAAACCGGCAACGGCGCGTTACAAACAACAGATAAATGCGAATGCATGGTGGCCCTCACAGCGCTTCAATGTGTGGAGAGGTCAGGCGCTGCCAGATTTCGCAGACTTGCTCCGCTTGATATCGCGCGTCAGTGAGCGTGTAACGTGCCAGGGCGCTTCTCGCATGAGGCGCATAGTCTGTGGCAGCAGCAAGGTCGAGAAGTGAACGAATGCAGCGGTATTTTGTGCCTTCAGGGAAAATGCCTGACACCTCTAAGCGATCCACGGCATAACGAAGTGAAACCAGTTTTTCCGGGGCATCTTTGAACCATACGAATAACGCCGCGTTCCGGGGACAGGTGTTGTCAGCGATGAAAGCAGCAAGGCTGCAAAGTGCATCTTCTTCAGCTTCGGTTGCGCTCATCACTTCGGCGCGCCAGTGAGAGTCTTTTTTCATCCAATCGAATGCCGTACTAATGCTGATACGGCCCTTCAAGCTTTCAGATTTACGAATGTCTATCGAAGAATAAAAAACCTTTCCGATCTGCCCTGTTGAGGGTTCAAAAAACACAGCTTCAATGGCACACAGAGGTGATGACGGTTTCTTACTAACGTTAATCAAATCGATCATTACGTGATTCATGGTCTACTGCCCTCGCTGGTGATTGTTTCGTGGTTGGCTATCCACTGCTCAAGTGCTGAATAAATCTCTTCGGGGGTAAGGCCTTGCTCTTTCAGTAGGCCCATACGAATGCGCAGCAATCCGAGTAAGTGGGCGCGCTCGCCTTTGCGCGCATTGGTGCTGATTCCCATAAACTCTGGATCGCTTATTCCGCCTTCCGGCTTTATTGACGTAACCGACATGCAACCTCCTGAAAAAGGCAAAACGAATCCCCGGCAAAGTGAATGCCGTTATTTTTACAGCGGTTATTTAATTGTTTGAACGCGGTTTTCTTTTAATCTGCTTAAATATCCTTTCATGCCAGTAATACATGAAATCAATAAAGGTCATTCGCGCGCGATCGTGATTACCGCGAATTGCTTTTTCGAGCCCGTAAATTATTAAATCTTTAGACGGGCTTTTTGAACTAATGGTGATACGAGCACCATTTTTTAGATGTACAGTGAACCCCTGCTCGGCACTTTCCACTGCTTCTCGAATCAGCATTTCGTGTTCCCAGGATGTTTTTTCTTCGGTGAACATGGCGTACTCCGATGATCAGTTAAAGCGAGGGGGCTCCAGCCGCCAGGAGGCTCTAGCTCCCAGTTTCAGGTGTTCCAGGATCTCCGGTGTAACCTCTACGGTTACCTCCTGCGGCTGAACAAACTTCATAGCCTTCTTCAGTTGCTCAGCATCCAGAGATAGCAGGTCGTATGGTTTAGGGATATCACCATCGGTGACGCAAATAATGATGTTGCGGAGTTCTTCAAGAGTGCATTCATCATTCTCGCCTTGAAGCATTGCGAAATGATAAAGGTGGGATACGCCATGGCGTAAAAGCTGGAGAGAGTAATCATGATTCCATTCCAGAAACTCTTTATTGAAATGGAAACATTGTAAAAGCGAGTTAATTTTATCTGCATATTCGAGTTTCATTTTCGCCCCCAAAGATTAAAAAGCAATGAAGCGCTTTTTACTCATGATTCTGTCAATCGTTCGGCATGCCTCTGATAAAGCAAAGTCAATGCCGTAATAATGGCCTGCGTGCGTAATTTGATAGCGCTGGCGGTTGTACGGTTTTTTGCGTGGGAGTTTCAGAATACTAAAACCACAGTAGAGGCTGGTTTTGCTATTGAGCTGTGATACTGATCCGCGGCTACCGTTCTTCATGTTTCCTCTCCTGAAAACGGCTATCGACCTGGCTCACCGAGACCAAGCCACATCAACCACCCTTCCCTGATCTCCTTTGGACGACTTTCGTAGGCCAGTTTCATGCCGTTGTTCCAGGCTGGAAGGTAAACCCAGTATTCGCCGGCACGGCCAGAAGTAGACTGGGGATCGGTCATCTCGATTACAGGAAGCTTCCCTTTCTCGATCATTCCTCTCACCGCTGCCGGCGTTTTCCCGATGAGTCTGGCAAATTCCTGATAAGGAACCGCATCGGTCGTGCTTGTGATTTGCTTTACCATTAACATTTCCTCGTTATTCGGTTCATGGATTGCTCTTAATGGCTTATAGTTGGCTTTAGTGTTCAATACTAAACACTTAACAGTTTACATCTAAACACCATACTATTGAGATCTAAACACCATGTCAAACGCGTTAAACGAGAAAATCGTCTTAATAAGAAAGTCTGAGTATCTAAGTAGACAGCAACTCGCTGATCTAACAGGAATTCCTTATGGGACTTTAAGTTATTACGAAAGCGGACGCTCAACCCCACCAACCGACGTAATGATGAAGATTCTGCAAATACCTCAATTTACTAAATACACACTGTGGTTTATGACCGATCAGGTTTCGCCTGAAGCCGGTCAAATCGCACCGGCCCTCGCACACTTTGGGCAAGACTTAACAACCTCGCAGCACTCAGACCAAAAGACTGGTTAACAATTAACCAGTCCTACATACATTTCAAATGTCTATTATTGGTCGAAAAGTATTCATCACATAATTGCAACGCGTTGAGGCCGAAAGGCAAACGCACCCATCGGAGGGTTTTCTTATGACTATTAAGAAACTCGATGATGGTCGATATGAAGTGGACATCAGGCCTGCTGGTCGCAATGGAAAGCGTATCCGCAGGAAGTTTGATAAGAAAAGTGAAGCGGTAGCTTTCGAGAAGCATACCCAGTTCAACCACCACACCAAAGAATGGTTATCAAAGCCGACGGATAAGCGGCATCTGTCTGAACTGATACAGCTTTGGTGGAATTTGAAAGGCAAGCATGAGGAGCACGGTCGGATAAACCGCAACAAGTTAGATATTTTTTGCAGGATTACCGACAATCCTTGTGCTTTTCAGATTACAAAAGCGCTGATTAGTCAGTATTACGCGGCAAGAAGAAGCCAGGGCATCAAAGCTTCCACCATTAACCGTGATCTCAACAGCATCAGTGGTATGTTCACAGCTCTTATCGAGGCCGAGTTGTTTTCAGGTGAACATCCGATCAGAGGGCGGAAGAAGTTGAAAGAAGATGTCCCCGAAACTGGCTATCTGACAGAGGACGAAATCAAACACTTGCTCTTTAAACTGGATGGTGACAACAAGAAGATAGCTGTTCTCTGTTTAAGTACTGGTGCTCGCTGGGGCGAAGCGGCTCGACTCAAGGCGGAACACATCATACAGAACCGTGTGACGTTCGTTAAAACCAAGAGTAACAAGCAGCGGACTGTTCCTGTTTCAGCGGAAGTGGCAAAACTCATAGCTGATGGTAAGCGAGGGTTGTTATTTGGTAAGGCGTCTTATTCTGACTTCAGGCAGATACTCAGGGAAGTAAAACCTGATCTTCCGACCGGCCAGGCGACGCATGCACTACGCCACAGTTTCGCGACGCACTTTATGATTAATGGGGGAAGCATCATTACGTTACAGAGGATCCTTGGGCATGCGCGAATTGAGCAAACTATGGCCTACGCTCATTTTGCGCCGGAATACCTTCAGGACGCGATCTCACTTAACCCGCTGCGAGGTGGCGCTGATGTGCGAAATGTCCACATAATGTCCACAGATGGGTAATGTGTTATGGCTTTCAACGGTCTTGCGTGCCGCGCAATCCCGCATTGCACCGTTGAAAGCCGTTATATCTGGGATGGCTAACGCACCCGACGGGGCTTTTTTCCCACCCTCGATGCAGGTATTCTCCCGACAGATGTGTTAAATTTTGTGTATCTCTGTTAATTCTGCGCTAATTGTCGTTTTGCATAGCTTGCCGGTAGTTACGATTAGCGTTCGGGAGCCGTATTCCTCATGTCCGATTTTCTCCTCGCTCGCGTTTCACAAACGCTCGCCAATGAACACACCCTGGAAACATTGGTTCGACAGCTGCTTGAGATGCTGGAGCTTGTTACCCGAATGGAATCTACCTACCTGACTCGTATTGACTTCGAGGCGCAGCGCCAGCAGATTATGTACGCGCACAATAGCAGCGAAATGCAGATCCCTGAAGGTTTCTCCGTTCCCTGGAATGACTCCCTGTGTAAACGTGCGCTGGACGACCGCTGCATATTCAGCAACGATGTCGCCGAGCGCTGGCGTTCGTGTATCGCCGCCCAGGATTTGGGTATCGCAACCTTTTTCAGCATCCCCGTGCGCCTGACCGATGGCTCATTATTCGGCACGCTCTGCGCCACCAGCCGGGAAAGACAGCCCTATAACATTGAGGGTGAGCAGGTGATGAATCTGTTTGCCAACCTCATTTCGCACTATGTTGAGAAAGAGACCCTGGTGCAGCAGCTTCGGGCAGCAAACGTCGCGCTGGAGATGCACTCGTACACCGATGAGCTCACCGGTTTGCCGAATCGCCGCTCGTTGTTCAAGCATCTTGCCGCACAGTTTGCGCAGGCCAGAGAACGCCAGCGCAGCGTACTGCTCATTTTTATCGATCTCGATGATTTCAAGGCAATCAACGACCGATTCGGTCACCCCTGCGGTGACAGCTTTCTGATTCAGGTTGGAGAACGCCTGTTGGCCCGCGCCCGCCGCGGCGATATTATTGGCCGCCTGGGCGGCGATGAATTTTTGCTGGTTGGCCTATGTTCCGAAGCGGAGGAACAACAGGAGTATATTGCCGCTTTACGTAAAGAGCTAACGGGGATCTATTTCCTTGGCGCGCACCGAATTAACTATCCCGGCGCCAGCTTTGGCGTGATTGAAGCCGACCCACAAGCAGTGGACGTTGAGCAAGCGCTACGAAGCGCCGACGACGCGATGTATCAGGATAAAAAGTCACGTCGCCAGGGAACATTTTTTCATATTGACTAATATACGGTGAAATCCCGTATCATATTAAGCACGATTCGCACCTACAGGGGCTCAATGATGAGACTGGGTATTCTATTTCCGGTGGCTATTTTTATCGTCGCCGTTGTTTTTCTGGGCTGGTTTTTTGTCGGCGGCTATGCGGCACCGGGCGGGGCGTAATGAAGAAAAGCACCATTATTATGCTTATTGTCGCAATTGTGGCCGTGGCGGGTACGCAGCTGGGCTGGTGGTAAAACCAGGAATATTCGCTCTTCAGACTGGCAAACATTGCGGAATTTTCTTATCTACTCAATAACTTAAAAGAATAGACTCACTTCATCAGCCGTTTGCGCTTGTCGCCGTTCGCGGACAGATTTAACTGGAGAAGTGAGAAATGAAAAAATCGATCGTGTTGCCGTTAGTGCTCGCGCTTTGCACGCTATTATCGGGATGTATCGTCGACAGAGGCTATCACCACGGGCACCGTCATCATCATCACGACGACAGAGGCTGGCGATAAAGCGCAAAACATCACAAGGCGAACTTCGGTTCGCCTTGTCGCATACGATTAGTCCCGGCGGTCGGAGCCCAAAAAAAGGAATCCCAGCGGAATGGAGAACAGCAGCGTAAACACGATGCTATAAACCGTCACCATCGCCCCTTGCAGGAAAAACATTGAAGTCGTCCACTCTGAGTACGGCATATTGTACTCGCTCACCACGCCGCCAAAGGTTGCACGTCCTACCACGATAAGCGCGATGGCAAATATCGCCGCTATCGAGATAAAGAACTTCTTGCTGTTTTTATTGCTGGTGAGTTTCTGCAGAATCATCCGGGTTCCCTTTTTTCTGAGCGATAATCGGCTGTATATGTAACACCAATGCAATCAAAATTGAAGGGAATTTGTTACAAAGCACAGAGAGCCAGCGGCGGGCCGGTGGCATATACCGGCCCCAACGATTACGACTGTAGCGTTGCCAGACGAGCGGCAAAACCGACAAACACGAGGCCAATCAGGCTATTACCGATTTTCGCCAGTTTCTTTTTCGTTTTTACGTAGCGCGTGACGAAAGAGCCGGAGACGATAAGGAAGCTCATGTAAATAAAGCTAATTATCTCCAGGGTCAGCGCCAGAATAAAGAACGCCAGCCCGGGAGTTTTGGCATTGACGTCAATAAACTGCACGAAGAATGAGACATAAAAAAGAATCGCTTTCGGATTCGTCAGGCTGAGGGTCAGCGAACGCTTAAGAATCGCGCTCCCCGGCTCGGAATCAGAAGACGAGTGCCCATCGCGCTGCGTCAACACCGCGTAGAGCATCTTCCCGCCCATCCACAGTAGATAAATCGCCCCCAGGTAGCGGACGATATTGAATAATACCGGCGTGGTCTTGATGAGGGTCGCGACCCCGGCAAACGCCAGAAACATCAGAATGGCATCACCGATAAACACGCCCGCTGCCGCCAGATAGCCTTTTTTCACGCCGTGAGCGACGCCCGTCTTGAGGACAAAAAAGGTATTGGGACCGGGCACCAGAATGATAAAGATAGCCCCAACCAGATAGGTCAGGTAATTCAGTACACCAAACTCAGCGAACACAACGCACTCCTTCGCTTACAACAAAAATATGATCCCGCGCACGTTAACGCAACCGGGACCATTTTGAAAGCGCCGCGAGTGCGGAGGGCTTAATAGAGCGAAGTTTCGCCCAGCGGACGGGTTTTAAAACGGCGATGAACCCACAGATATTGTTCAGGGGCGCGCAGGATCTCTTTCTCGATAATCTTGTTGATATAGCTCGCCGCATCCTGTTTATCTTCTCCAGGATAGTCGCGCATCACATCGCTGATATGCAGGCTATAACCTTTGCGGTCCGCTTTACGCACCATGCTGATCGTCAGCATTTTTGCGCCCGACAAACGAGAAAGCACGTAGGTGCCGTTGGTCGTCGCCGCTTGCTGGACCGAGAAGAACGGGGCAAATACGCTCCCCTTCGGGCCGTAGTCCTGATCCGGCGCGAACCACACCGCTTCGCCCGACTTTAACGCATGCACCAGTCCGGATAAATTTCGGCGGTCGATCATCGCCTTGTTCGAGCGCAGGCGACCGCGCGTCTGCACCCACTCCATCAACGGACTGTTATGCGGACGGTAGGTTGCCATCATGGGGCGACACAGCCCCATCGTGCGGCCACCCAGTTCAAGAGACATAAAGTGGACGCCGACAACCATCACGCCTTTCCCTTCGCTCAGCGCATTGTTGAGGTTGACCATCCCCTCGACGTCAAACCATTTTTTCACTCGCTCATCGCTCCAGAACCACGCCATACCGGTTTCAATCAGCCCCATTCCCAGAGACATGAAATTTTGCTCGATCAGCTTTTCGCGCGCCGCTGGCGACATTGTGGGGAAGCAGAGTTCGAGATTACGTCTGGCGATATGCTCACGACGTTTAAGGAAGCGCCGGGAGGCGCGTCCCGCGCTGGTGCCGATAAGATGCAAAACGGGATAAGGAAGCTGGACAATCAGCCAGAGTACGCCCAGGCCAAACCAGGTACCCCAATTACGAGGGTGAAGAAGACTTTTATTAAAAGCGTAAGACATGTTTTTTCCTGTAAACATTAGAACATGAGGTAACGCTTAAGGAAAAAACGAGTCCCTTCATCTGTCATTAGGCGGTACGTGTAGCAGTTCAGACAATAATAATCCTGTTAAATTCACTGCGGCAAGTAAAAAACGACGCCAGCAGAAAAAAACACATTACCCGCACACCTGTAACAAAATGTAAAACAAAAAATGAATAAATCATTACAAATATCCGCCACAAGAATGATTAACACGCTAATCATTCATCATAAGGCAGGCTGTTCTCGAAGCAGGAGAACGCTGCGCTCCCTGCAGGCAACGGCGGAGGCCGCGTCAGGACAGGGCTGCGCAGCAATGGTACCGGGATAATTTTGGTTTTCCGTTATCCCTTTAACCGCGTCAGCACTTACGCTACCCATTTATCTCTCTTAACGCTTTTTGATTTAACAGAAGAATATAAGAGAGCTTCCCGAAGCCAAAGTTGAAATAAGAATCACCTTATTTTACTTTCCTGACAATAATTAATAATTATCGACAATTATCCATTTCGTCACCGTTATTTCGGACTTTTTACCTGCATTTATTTAACCGGACAGCAGGCAATAAAGCTCAGAGATTTTTTCGTGGTAAAAAGTAGTATAGATGTCAATATTGGCACAAACATCAGCAACTGCAGAACCGAGGTTACCGCAGAGATGTCGCGTGCGATCTGTTATCTCAAGGGGGAGGTTACCCTCAGCCGGTTGTCCCGGCGCCCGATGCGCGTGGTGAAATAACTCGGGTAAGGCGTACTGCGCCCTACCCGACGTTAATCAGTAAGTGTGGAAATATTGCTGAATCACCTGCGGATTTTTCGTTTGCGTCAGCGCGGTCATCAGCAAAATGCGCGCTTTTGCCGGATTGAGAGAATCGGCCACCAGTCCCGGCTGGCCGCCATCTACCGGCACCACGCCGCTGCCGGTACGCGAGGCGCGAACCACCACGATGCCGGCTTTTTCCGCTTTTTCAATTCCTGCCGCACTGCGTACGGAGACCGACCCCGCGCCGGTACCTGCGTAAATAATCCCGTCAGCATGGTGAGCGATCGCCGCGTCATACATATATTCAGGGTCATCCTGGTAGCCATAAATAATGACCACTTTCGGCAGCGCGTTCAGGTTACGGACGTCGAAAACTGAACGCACGGTGTGAATTTTGTCCACGCGGGTTTCGAACTGCGGCTTACCGCTGACGATCACGCCGAGGTAGCCCTCTTCCGGCGCCCGGAAGGTATCCAGCGTCGTGGCATTGGTTTTAGTGACGAAACGCGCTGCCCCGATGCGATCGTTAAGGACCACCATCACCCCGCGGCCTTTCGCTTCCGGGTCAGCCGCCACGGTCACCGCTTCCAGCAGATTCATCGGGCCGTCGGCGCTGATGGCCGTTGCCGGGCGCATTGCCGCCGTGAAGACCACCGGCTTATTGCTTTTTACCGTCAGGTTGAGGAAATAAGGCGTCTCGTCGAGGGTATCGGTACCGTGGGTAATGACTACGCCGTCGACATCCTCGCGGGCCAGCAGTTCATTGACGCGTTTGGCCAGCTTGAGAATAATATCGCTGGTCATATTTTCGCTACCGATATTGGCAACCTGCTCACCGTCAACGCGGGCGACTTTACTCATTTCAGGTACGGCGTTAATCAGCGTCTGTACGCCAATCGCGCCGGCTTTATACCCGGTTGTCTGGGTGTTGCTGGCCGCCGAACCGGCAATGGTGCCTCCGGTTGCCAGGATCACAATATGCGGCAGACGCGTGTCGCTGAACGCGAAAGCACTTATCGACAGTAACGCAATGGTCAGTAATGCTCTAAAATTCATAATTACCCATCCCCAAATAGATTTTAATCAAATTCGCCCGGTGATAATGCAAAGGGCTTGCCAGGATTTAATGTATTTTGCCGGTCAAAAGTGGTTAACTATCGGACAAAAAAGGATTTTTATTTCGCCAGGAGCGCGACATTGGTGCACAGATGCGCTAAAAACGGGCATCATAAAATGCAAAATCAGAAACAACTCATGCAATCTGTTCTGTCTTGATGGCATCGCGAGTAACCAAATAAGCCATAACGACGCGGGTAACCCGAGAGAGAAAAACGATGCGTATCGCCTTAAAATCAGCATTGATGCTAACAACCCGCGTCATACAAATCATTAATCCTGAACTGCAGCTGCATATGCAGCGAACGGCGCTGATCGCACTGGAGCTGGCGCAGGCATCAGGGCTTTCGCGCCCGCAGCAGCAAACGGTCTTTTGCGCCGCGCTGCTGCACGATATTGGCGTTCTGGGTGACAAAAGGGCCTTCTCCTCGCTGAACGTTATCGATAATCTCAATGACCCCCATCAACATCGGGGAGCAGAAATGCTGGCCGGATTAACCACCCTGGCCCCAATCCTGCCGATTATTCGCGATCATCATTTTAGCCCGCACCACAGGGGCAGCCTCGAACAGCATATCGTCTATTTTGCCGATGTTTTTGAGCGCCTGCTGGCCGGTAATAAAGGCGGTTCGGCTTATCAACCCGATATTATTATTACGCAATTTCGTACGCTCTATCAGGCGATCGACCCGTCGCTGTGTCAGACCTTGTGCCAGCTCGCACAAAAAGAGCATTTCTGGCTGCATCTTAATCCTGGACATATTCAGCGAATGCTGGAAATTATCGGCCCAATTAACGATGTCTATATGGGTATTGATGGCCTGAAAGATATCTGTCTGTTAATCGCCAACATTGTCGATACCTACAGTAGCTTTACCGCCAGCCATAGCCTGAAGGTTGGACAAATTTCGCGCGCCCTTGCCGCCTGGATGAATCAGCCGGAGCTGGAGTGCCGGAAGATTGAAATTGCCGGCTATTTGCACGATATCGGTAAAGTCTACATACCGCTGGCCATCCTCGAGAAACAGGGCGAGCTCAATGATGAAGAGCTGCTGCAAGTTCGGGAACACAGCTATATGACCGGCGAAATTCTTAGCGCATTTAGCGAACTCGGCGATATTGTGAACTGGGCGGCCAATCATCACGAAAAACTGGATGGCAGCGGTTATCCTCTGCATCTGAGTGGCGATTACCTGCAGCTGGCAGATCGCATCATCGCCATCGCGGATATTTTCACCGCCCTTACCGAAGACCGCCCTTATCGCCCCGGCATGAGCCGTCAGCAAGCGTTACGGCTGATTGAGTGTGATGTGACAAACGGCGCGCTGGATAAAGACGTTTACCGCGTTTTACATCAGCATGCCGAAGCGCTGCACGCTATTATTACTCACACGCTGCCCTCTTAATTTGCCGGCTCTCTGCTGGTGAAGCCGGAGCGCAGCGACAAAAAATATAATTAATTCATCTGCACGCAAGGATATATCCGGTGAGAATCGCCACCATGACCAATTGGGCCTACGGGATCACCGTCGCCCTGACCCTCGCCTCAGGCATGGCAATGCTGATGGCCTCAAGTGCGGATAATGCTGAACGCCGCGCCGTCGAACAACGTCAGGTGTTCGACCAGTTGAGTGAAGAAGTCGAAAGCGGCGCCTGGGAGCTTTCCGATCTGGCGCGGCTCTATATCATCCAAAAAAATCAGGATGTGCTACGCGAATACCGGCAGCAGGCGCAGACCATTGCCGCCATTGAACACCGGCTGGTTAAACTCAAAGATAATGGCGCAACCGCTGAAGAACTGGCGCTGCTGCGGGAGGGTTTACAGATTGCCGATGAACTCCAGGATGAGCAGCAGGCGGCGCTGGCGCAGGTTGCCCGGGGGGAAGAAAAAGCGGCGGTAAGCCTGCTTTACGGCGCGGCCTACGAACAGGAGCTTGAGCGGGTACAAACTCAGCTTGACCACTTTCGCCTGCTGCTTGAAGGCCGGGTGAATAAAATCATCGCTCAGGCCACGGAGAAATCACGTATCTGGCGTACGCTCTCTGAAGTCATGGTTGGCCTCACCGCCCTGATGTTTCTGTTTGTGCTGGGATTTATCCTTAAGCGGCGGGTGCTCTATCCCGTTGTCCGTCTGAGCGATGTGGTGCAGCGGCTGGCATCGCAGGATTATGCGGTCGAGACGCCGCAGTTTACCCAGATAGATGAAATTGGCGATATGGCCCAGGCGATTCGTATCTTTCGCGAGAACGGGCTGGCGCGGCAGCGGCTGGAACAAGAGCGCGATGCCGACTGGGCCGTCCGCGAGCTGCTGGCGCGGATGACCCAGCGTCTGCAGGGCTGCGAATCATTCGAGGATGTGATCAAGGTGGCCGAGCGCTTTGCCCCCAGCATCGCCCCGCAGATCCCCGGCCGACTCTATATCCTCGACACCGATCCCTGGCAGATGCGCTGCGTTGCGCAGTGGCTTTCTCCGCCGCAGGAAACGGATGTATTTCATCCCGATAACTGCTGGGCCGTTCGGCGCGGGCTGAGTCATCCTCCGGTTAACGGTGAGCCGGATATCGCCTGTTACCACCTGACGGAAACACAGGCCAATCAGTCGCTATGCGTGCCGCTGATTGCGCAAGGAGAAGCGATTGGCCTGCTCTCCTTCAGCAACGTCACCGCCGCAACCGCGCCTTCCCGCGCCTATCTTGAACTGATGGCCGAAGCGCTGGGTCTGGCTCTGGCGAATCAGCGTTTACGCAACGCGCTGCTGGAAAAGGCGCTGTTCGATTCATTAACCGGCCTGCGCAACCGTCACCATCTGGATGATGCTCTGCATACTCAAATGAATCTGGCGGTTCGCAACGGTACGCCACTGAGCTGCCTGATGATCGATATCGATCACTTCAAGGCAATTAACGATAATTACGGCCACGAAGCGGGCGATCTGGTCATTAAAAACGTCGCCGCAATTATACAGCGTGCGGTGCGTGATATCGGGATGGCCTTCCGCTACGGAGGCGAAGAGTTCCTGGTGCTGCTGGGCGGAACCCATGAAGAGGCGGCAATGGCCTGCGCGACCGAGATCTATCACAGCGTTCAGCGTCTGACTTTACGCTATGGCCTTGCTGAGATTGGTCAGATCAACGTCTCCATCGGCATTGCCAGCTACCCGCAGCATACGCATAGCGACAGCCTGCTGCGCGCGGCAGACGCTGCGCTCTACCGGGCAAAAGAGTTGGGCCGGTCAAGAATTGTGAGCTTTGGGATGTTGAAGGCGGATTGAGTCGCCGTCCGGAGGGTGAAAACGCCGTATTCACCTGTGCTTATGAAAAGCTGAGGCCCAGGTGAATACCTTACTGAAAGTAACTGACACGTCATCAACGGTGTTGTGATCTGTGAGGTTGTAGCCATTATCTAGGTCAACAACAACGCGGATTACTGAGACATCAAGCCCAGTGAAATCGAATGAAGTAGCCTTATCCTGCTGTGTATCGAGAAAGTCGCAGATTGCGTTAATTTCTTCAAATCCGCGCCCGTTAAAGGTGAGAGTGATTATGCGCTGCGCATGATTAATTCCGTCAAAGCGGCGTTGTTGATGTCCGTCGTCAAAACCGACGATGCGCATCCTGACTGTTTTCTGCGTTTATAGTGGATTTTCAGGCGTCCAAACAAGAATCAGTCATGTGAATTAATCCTATTAATCAATAAAAATAACATATATTCGTTAACAATTAGCAGCAATAAAATCATATGCACTTTTCATCAATTAATTAAAATCTTTGCGCTTTAAATTAATTAATTGGAAATTTCATGAAATTTATACCTATTGTGTTAATGACACTTACCTTAAGCGGTTGCGCTTCAATCATGGGAGATAAAACACAGGCCCTTCCTATTGATATCCAACCCGAAGGGACAAAAATTACAGTCAAAGACAATACAGGAATGACCGTTTACACCGGGACTAGTCCAACAACGGTCACACTGAATAAAAGCGATGGTTCATACTTCGGCAAAAAAAATTACACCATTTTCGCTGAAAATGATGGCTATTCATCCCAATCCATCCCAATCACCGAATCTGTCAACGGCTGGTATATCGGCGGAAACATCGTTTTTGGCGGTTTAATTGGATGGTTGATTGTCGATCCGTGGAACGGCGGGATGTATAAACTTGATATGGATAAAATCCAGACCAAGCTTTACAAGCCAGATGAAACACCAACGGCACCACTAAAAATAGCCAGCGCCCCGGCACCGAAAACCGCAAGAGCAAGTTCTTTTCATTAATTACTAATCCTCCTCTAAAGCAATAAGGCCACTGGCTTGTGGCCTTAGTTATGCCTCTGCGCCCTTCGATTGATACCGCCGAGCCTATTAGCCTTAAGTATCTACTTATTAATCTCGTGCGTAAGCTCTTTCTTCCGTCGGGTAGTTAATAGGGTCATAACTGTGTCACTCAGCCCACCACCACGTGGCGCACTTACACCGCCAGATGAGGATAATTTAACGTTTATATTGATATCAGGCGTTTTACGGACTGCTTTCACGCTGCCGTCAGGAGAGGGAATTGGTGATGTTTCTCCGGAACCATCCTCGACCGTAGTGTTATCGCCAGAAGGAGAAGCTACGCAGAACATTCCGCGAACACCAGTCCAGGCCATACCAACCAGATTTCGGGCCAAAGGCATCGTTCGGTTGGAACTTCAAACGCCACCAGTTTTTGAGCACAAACGTAATGTTGTCATTTCAGCCATTTTTCTCGATAGTGAAAAACTCCGTCCGAGTGTCTGAGATATCGGCAAGAATTCGCGTACTGAGCTGTTGTGCTTTATCACCAGTTCGCGACATCGTAACGAACCAGCGATCGAAACCTTTATCAAAACCCGTTACAAAATCCTTTGAAGCATCATCCATTTTGTTAATTGACGAAATAACCACGCCTGCGCTACGCAAAAATTACTCGGGCACAAGGTACCTCTGCAGACTGTAAAATATCACGATGATCGGGAAAAGACTGGACTATCGTCGCTGTTAGAACAGTATTGTTTATAATCAGTTTTGGGGAAGAGTTTTAGGGAAAGAATGAAGGAACAAAAAAGCCAACATGAAATTTACATCCATGTTGGCTTTTTATTACGTGGAATGTATTACATGTTGGCGATAATCGCGTCGCCAAACTCTGAACATTTCAGCAGCTTAGCGCCTTCCATCAGACGTTCAAAGTCATAGGTCACGGTCTTGGCGGCGATTGCGCCTTCGGTGCCTTTAACAATCAGGTCTGCGGCTTCGAACCACTGCATGTGGCGCAGCATCATTTCGGCGGA
>Ga0153943_1000053_pt1 | contig 52271 bp, 59 predicted proteins | sample TSNJ027MetaG_FD_104721 | JGI IMG/M metagenome (GOLD analysis project Ga0153943, IMG submission 104721) | Attine ant fungus gardens microbial communities from New Jersey, USA - TSNJ027 MetaG | ecosystem: Host-associated > Fungi > Mycelium > Unclassified | place: USA: New Jersey, Brendan T. Byrne...
AGTATTAAAAGTACTTATCAATTACACACTTAGTGTACCAGTTTTTTTAGGTCTTTTCAATAAAAATGATTCTTTTTTCATCGTTTTCTTTCAAATCCAAACAAAGCATTCGTTTGTGGGAAACAATAGCGACTTATTTCCGAATAATCAGATCTAATTAAACCAAAAGCAAAGGAATTCACGAACGTCTTTCAATTAACTTCTTGTTTAAATGGGAATTTCAGGTCCTCACACAAAGCATTTTTTTACTTATTTTTCAAAAAAAGCAACGAAAGAATAGACACAGCCATTCTCTCGTTGCTTCATATCCTTTTATTTGTAATCTTCTTCGTAAAAACGTCCTAAAATTTTAACATTATCTGAGATGCTGACAAAGGCATTCGGATCACTTTCTTTCATGGCTGCTTCTAAACTTGGCAACTCAAAGCGTGTCACAATAGTTAGCAAAACAGTTTGGCGGTCGTGGCGATATGCCCCTTCCGCTTCATGAATAATTGTAATACCGCGGCGCATTTTCTTTTGAATCTCATCCACGACTCGATCTGGGTTTTTGGTGACAATCATAACTTGCATTTTCTTTTGCTTAGTATAAACGGCATCTGTGACCTTCCCACTTACAAAAATTGATAACGCACTGTAGAACATGTACTGCCAGCCAAATAAATAACCTGCAACGAAGACAATTAGTGCGTTAAAATAAATTGAAATCGAGCCAACTGAACGCCCCGTTTTTTTCCGAATGGTAATGCTTAGAATATCTAAGCCCCCAGAAGAAACCCCGTTTTTTAAGACAAAACCAATTCCTGATCCAGAAATCGCCCCACCAAAAATAGCACAGATAATTGGATCTTGGGTCATCACCGTTTGCGGAACAATATGCATAAATAATGAAGTTAAAGTCACGGTAATGAAAGTAAAAATTGTAAACTTCTTACCTATTTTTTTCCACGCAATAAAGAATAACGGCACATTTAACAGATACAATGTAATGGAGACAGGCACATTAAAACCCACAATTTTTGTTGAGAGGGTTGTTAAAATTTGTGCCAAGCCTGTTAAGCCACTGGAATAAATATTTCCTGGTTGATAGAAAAAGTTCATGGCAATTGATGCAAGAATAGCATAGACAATCGACACGGAAAATTTTGTTGTATAGTCATGAACTGGCAGTCCGTCATAAATTTTTTTCATAAATAATAGCCTCGTTTCAGGTTTTCAATAAATTACATTTCTTTTCATATTATACGTGGTTTACCGAGAGAAAAAAAGAGATTCCTATAATAATTACGGAAGATTCATCAAATGTTTATAGAAATGAAAAAAGAACGAAATCTTAACGATTTCGTTCTTGGGTTGTTTCATAATGGGCTCTTGGTCCACCAATATATTTAGGACGAGAATATAATGCTGTAACATGGGCCGCACCTAACGTTCGAATGCTCAAGCGAAGAGGAACTTGCACATGTTTTACATGCATACCGATAGATGTATCGCCAATGTCAATCCCTGCTTGAGCAACAATATGTTCAACTTCCACAGGTTCATCAAATTTTTCAAAGGCAGCCACTGAACAAGAACCGCCAGCATGTAATTGTGGTACTACCGAGACAATTTCAAAGCCTTTTTCTTCAGCCACACGACGTTCCATCGCTAAAGCACGATTAATATGTTCGCATCCTTGGACAGCCAAAGAGATGCCTTTTTTATCTAATTGTTCAATTAAGGTTGAGACAATCCATTGTCCTACTTCGGCACTGGAATTTTTACCAATGACGCCACCTACTACCTCGCTGGTGGTACAACCTAAAACAAATAGGTCCCCTTTTTGTAAATTTCCTGCTGTAATGACTTCTTCTGCAATTGTCACTAACTGTTCTTTTAACATTTTTTCATCGATAGTCATTTGTTCATCCTTCTTTCTTCTAAACGACCATTTTTTGGTAACACACGTTTTAATGTTTGACTAAGAGGCAATGCTACAATCACCCCAAATAAGGATTGAATGATATTCCCTGGTAATGAGGCAATCCCCGCACCCACGCCGTAAAGCCAGCTAGTCGCTAAAGCATACCCGCTAATCATGAGGAGACTGGCTAAAAGTAATCCTAGCGTTTGCATCTTTTTATTTTTATTAAAGAAGTGCCCTGCTAACCAACCTTGTCCGCCATGAATCAATAACGAAAAAACGAACCATTGTGGATAGCCTGACAATAAATCAATTAAACCACCGCTTAAAGCTCCGACTGTCAAGCCACCAATCGGACCAAAAAGTAAACTAGCAATGTAAATCCCTGCATCCGCCAATGTAACAAAGCCATTTGTTGCTGGGACGGGGATAATAAAGACCATTGACACAGCCACTGTTAAAGCGGTAATTACTGCATATAGACTAATTTTTCTTGTCATTATCCGCCACACCTCCTGCTAGTAATCCTTCATGCCACACACTTCCAAAAGCTGCATTTAGCTGGACCCCAGAAACAATGGCTTCATGAACGTATGTTTTTGCTAAATCAACTGCTTCAATTAACGGATATCCTTTAACTAAATTCGCACCAATTGCAGAGGCAAAGGAACAACCAGCGCCATCAATGGTGTGGGCCATTACTTTTTCTTTGACCAATTGAATATGTTGTTGTCCATCATAAAAAAAGTCACGTGCTTCTTGGCCAAGCCAACGATTACCACCTTTAATCACCACCGTTGCCGCTCCTAAAGAGTTTAACTCTTCCGCCGCTTGTTGAACTTCTTCGACGGTTGTTAATTTTCTGCCAATGAGTAATTCTGCTTCTTTTAAATTAGGCGTTATAATCGTTGCGAATGGAAAAAGTTTTTCAATCAATAACTGCATGTATCTTTTTTCATAAACTGAAGTCGTTTCTTTAAAAGCCAAGACAGGATCCAACACCACCGGCAGACCTGCGTGCTTTTTCAAAAAGGTTGCAATTTGTAACATACTTTCTTCACTGTGAATCAAGCCAATCTTGATGCCGTCTAAACTCCCGGCAGGTATGGAAGCGAGTTGCTCTTTCACCAAAGAAGTCTCAAGGTCATGAATCTGAAAATGATTCTTGGGGGCTGTAGCAAGGCAAGTTAAAGTTGATAAGCCAAAGACTTGATGATTTTCAAACGTTTTTAAATCTGTTTGAATCCCGCCACCTGAAAAAGGATCGGAACCGCCAATTGTTAAAATTATTTTTGTCATTTGTTTCGCTCCTTTATACACTCAGTTATCATACAAAGTTTTCTAAAAAGAAAAAACAGCCAATTGGCAGATTTTTAGCTCAGCCACTTTTTAAGTCTTTCGTTATCTTTTTCCTTTCCAAAAAAAGAGTGACCTCATCCGTCAATGAAGTCACTCTTTCTTTGGATTTAACACTTATTCGTCAATGGCTGTTACATCAATGTTTAATTCAAACAATTGTAATGGAGAAACTAAACTTGGTGCGTTGTTCATTGGGTCAATTGCTTTCCCGTTTTTAGGGAAGGCAATCACTTCACGAATATTTTCTTCCCCAGCCAATAGCATTGCTAAGCGGTCTAGCCCTAAAGCAATCCCTCCATGTGGCGGGAAGCCGTAATCTAATGCGTCTAGCAAGAAACCAAATTGGTCTTGTGCTTCTTCTTTTGTAAAACCTAACGTTTCAAACATTTTTTCTTGTAATTCTCGTGTATGGATCCGTAATGAGCCACCGCCTAATTCGTAGCCGTTTAAGACAACATCGTAAGCTTCAGCATACACAGAGGCTGGGTCTGTTGCTAAGCGGGCCACATCCTCTGCTTTTGGTTGTGTAAATGGATGATGAGCAGAAACATAGCGACCAGCTTCTTCATCATATTCAAACAACGGCCAATCCACAATCCATAGGAAATTGAATTTCGATTCATCAATTAAACCTAATTCTTTACCTAAACGTGTACGTACCGCACCTAAAGCAGCGGCTACGATTTCAGGTTTATCGGCACCAAACATTAAAATATCACCGACTTCTGCATTGGTAGCAGCAATTAATTCATCACTAACTTCTGTTAAGAATTTAGCAATCGGTCCTTTTAAGCCATCTTCTTCAACTTTTAACCAAGCTAAGCCTTTTGCACCAAATTGACTCACATACTTACCTAAGTTATCCATATCTTTACGAGAATACTTATCTGCGGCGCCTTTAGCATTTAAAGCCTTCACATGTCCGCCATTTTCCAACGCTGCTTGGAAAACTTTGAAGTCTACGTCTTTCACTACATCTGCAACATCAATTAATTCCATAGCAAAACGAGTGTCGGGTTTATCGCTACCATAGCGTGCCATCGCTTCGTCATAGCTCATTCGTGGAAACGGAACAGAAATCTCAATTCCTTTTGTCTCTTTCATCACTTCAGCCAACATATTTTCTGTATATGTTTGAATTTCTTCTGGTGTTAAAAAGGTCGTTTCAATATCGATTTGTGTAAATTCTGGTTGACGGTCGCCTCGTAAATCTTCATCACGGAAACAACGAACGATTTGGTAATAGCGATCGAAGCCTGCTCCCATTAATAATTGTTTAAAGAGTTGTGGTGATTGTGGCAAAGCATAAAAATGACCGGCATGGACACGAGAAGGAACCAAATAATCGCGAGCGCCTTCTGGTGTTGATTTGCCTAAATAAGGAGTTTCAATGTCTAAAAAGTCATGATTATCTAAATAGTGACGGATTGTTTTCGTTACTTGGTGACGTAATTTAATGTTGTTTGTCATTGATGGACGACGTAAATCTAAATAACGATATTTCATGCGCAATTCGTCATTAACGTTATTGTCATCTTCAATGGTAAATGGCGTTGTTTTCGCAGTATTTAAAATAGTAATGTCAGTCGCCATCACTTCAAACTCGCCAGTTTTCATTTTGGGATTAATCGCTTCTTTATCACGATAAACGACTTGACCTTTAACTTCGATGACGTATTCACTACGACATTTATCAGCAATTTCCCATGCTTCTTTTGACTTTTCTGGGTTAAAGACCACTTGGACGATTCCTTCACGGTCACGTAAATCAATAAAGATAACCCCTCCTAAGTCACGACGTTTTTGAACCCATCCTTTTAATACAACTTCTTTTTCAATAAATTCGGCAGATACATTGCCGCAATAGGTTGTGCGTTTTGCCATTTCTCAATCTCTCCTTTTTATTCTTCAATCATTTTTGTCATCATTTCGTCATACACTTCATCAAATGAATCATGGATAGCACTTAACGGGAAGGCTTTTTCTTCGCGTGTTGCCATTGATTTTACGTTGACAATGCCTTCATTCAATTCATTTTCACCGATTGTTAAAACTAATTTTGCTTGTAATTTATCGGCCGTTTTAAATTGCGCTTTTGGTTTGCGATTCATGTAATCACGATCAGCTGAGAAACCAAAGTTACGAATGCTTTGAACAAGTTGCAAAGCTGCGATGTTGGTTTCTGAACCAATCCCAACCACATATGCGTCTAATTCAGATAACGCTGGAATCACAACTTCTTCAGCTTCCATTGTTAACAACACTCGCTCAATGCCCATACCAAAACCAAAACCTGGTGTGTCTGGGCCGCCTAATTCTTCAACTAAACCATTGTATCGGCCTCCTGCACAAATAGTTGATTGCGCCCCCATTTTAGGCGCTTCACTCATAATTTCAAAAATTGTGTGTGTATAATAATCCAAGCCGCGAACCATATTACTATCAATTTCATAAGGAATTTCTAGTAAATCTAACATATCAGTTACTGCTTCAAAATGTGCTTTAGATGGTTCATTTAAATAATCTAAAATGGAGGGCGCTTCTGCGACAATCACCTTGTCTTTTTTATCTTTGCTGTCTAACACCCGCAATGGATTTTCGTGTAAGCGACGTTGTGAATCCTCGCTTAATTCTGCCATATGGGGCTCTAAATAATCGATTAATGCTTGACGGTACGTAGCACGTGTTTCTTTATCCCCCAAGGAATTAATAACTAATTTGATTTGTTGGATGCCTAATTGTTTGAAGAAGTCCAAAGCCATAGCCATGATTTCAACATCCAATGCTGGGTTTTCACTACCAAATGCTTCCACACCAATTTGATGGAATTGACGCAAACGACCAGCTTGTGGGCGTTCATAGCGGAACATCGGCCCCATGTAATAGGTTTTATATGGTTTCGTATATTCCGGACCATATAATTTATTTTCAACGAAGGCCCGAACAATTGGCGCTGTCCCCTCAGGACGTAGCGTCACGTGACGATCTCCTTTATCATAAAAATCATACATTTCTTTTGAAACAATATCTGTAGTATCGCCAACACTGCGAGATATTACTTCATAATGTTCAAAAATCGGGGTTCTGATTTCTTGGTATTGATAATCTTTAAAAATCAAACGAGCTGTTTCTTCCACAAATTGCCATTTTTCAGAAGTTCCTGGCAAAATATCGTTTGTTCCTTTTGGTTTTTGATAACTCATTGTCTTTCTCTCCTTCTATCATTCCACAAAAATGTGTGCGCCATTTTCTTTTTTCTAAAAATGAAAAAAGCCCTTGTATGTTGAACATACAAGGGCGTAAAAGTCTCTTTTACACGGTACCACCTAGTTTTGAAAGATTTTACTCTTTCCTCAACGATTAACGCTCGTAACGGGACGGCTTTTCTTCCGTCCATCTCCAGAATGTCTTTCACTTTCACTGTTGAAGTTGCTCTCAGCCACGGCAACTCTCTCTTCGCAGACAGATGAAACTTACTCGTTCCTTCGTAGATTTTTAATATTATCTATAAACTACTAAAGTTCTCTTAGAAAGTCAAGAGGTTCCGATAGGAAAATCAATTATTTTTCTCGTGTATCGATCACAATGGTCACTGGACCATCATTGGTCAACGACACTTGCATATCCGCGCCAAATTCTCCTGTGGCTACCGCTATTCCTTCTGCTTCTAATTGTTGATTAAATAATTCATACAAAGGAATCGCCACATCTGGACGAGCCGCTTCAATAAAACTGGGACGATTGCCTTTTTTAGTTTTTGCATAGAGGGTAAATTGAGAGATACTCAAAATTGATCCTTCAATCTCTTGAATACTGCGATTCATTTTTCCTTCGTCATCTTCAAAAACACGCAATTTACTGATTTTGCCAACAACATAAGCCACATCTTCTGGCGTGTCTTCTTGATGAATGCCCACCAGCACCATGAAGCCTTGTTTGATTTGTCCCACTATCTGCTCTTCTATCGCAACTTGTGCTTGACTGACTCTTTGAATAACTACTTTCATCTTTTTTGCCTCACTTTTAACACTTACCCATTGGTTCGACGAACACTATAAACATCTGGTACACTTTTAATTTTGTCAACGATGGTTTTTAAATGAGAAAGGTTTTGAATTTTCACAGTGACATGAATCTGGGCCATCTTATCTTTGGATGGACGAGCTTCAACGCCGACTAAATTTTTTGTCATCGAACTAATGACTTGTAAAACATCACTCAGTAAGCCACTACGATCATAGCCGTAAATCTCCAAATCGGCAGCGTATTCTTTGCGACTGTGCTCGGTATCTTCCCACTCAACTTCAATTAGACGTTGTGCTAGTTCTTCTTGATGTTGTACGTTAGGACAGTCCGCACGATGAATTGAAACGCCACGTCCTTTGGTAATGTAACCAACGATTTCATCACCAGGCACTGGATTACAACAGCGGCTTAAACGAATCAATAGGTTGTCCACCCCTTGAATCACGATGCCACCTTCATGACGAACTTTCATTTTTTCTGATTCTTTTTTAGCTGGCTGATTTAACAACTCTTCTGCTTCTTGACGTTGGCGTTCCAACTCTTGTTCGCGGCGTTCTTTTTCTGTTAAACGATTGCACACTACTTGCGCACTTACTTCGCCATAACCTACTGCCGCAAATAAATCATCTTCCGTTTGAAATTTGAATTTATCTAGCACTTCCGCCATTTTATTCTTCGTTAAAAATTCTTTTGGTGTAAAGCCGATTTCTGTCATGTATTTAATGACAGCATCATGCCCTTTAATAATATTATCTTCACGGTCTTGTTCTTTAAAGAAACGTTTGATTTTATTTTTAGCTTTACTTGTTTTAACCATTTTCAACCAGTCGCGACTAGGTCCGAAAGAATTCGGTGATGTTAGGACTTCAATAATATCCCCATTTTTTAGGACATAGTCTAACTGTACCATTTTGCCGTTGACCTTCGCACCGGTTGTTTTATTCCCAATTTCAGTATGAATGCTGTAGGCAAAATCTAGTGGTCCGGAGCCTTTTGGCAGTTCGGTTACATCTCCGCTTGGCGTAAAGACATAGACTTTGTCGCTAAAAATGTCTTCTTTCACACCTTGCATAAATTCAGAAGCATCATAGCTTTCATCTTGTAATTCAATAATTTCATGGAACCAATCGACTTGCTTCGTCAGTTCATCTGTTTCAATTTTTTCCGCTTTGCCTTCTTTATAGGCCCAGTGAGCCGCCACCCCAAATTCGGCGATTTGGTGCATCTCATGGGTCCGAATTTGGACCTCTACTGGATTCCCTTTTGGTCCAATAACTGTCGTATGGATAGATTGATACATATTCGCTTTTGGCATAGCAATATAATCTTTAAAGCGACCTGGCATTGGTGTCCAACGTGTATGAATCGCCCCTAACACGGCATAGCAATCTTTAATGGAATCGACAATAACACGAATGGCTAATAAGTCATAGATTTCATTAAACTGTTTCTTTTGGTCCTTCATTTTACGATAGATTGAATAAATATGTTTTGGTCGACCATATATTTCTGCGTAAATTTCTAAATCTTCCGTAGCTAAACGAATATCTTCGACTGCTTCTGCCACATAAGCTTCACGTTCATCACGTTTACTTTGCATCAAATTAACAATTCGATAGTATTGGTTGGGGTTAATATAACGTAAGGCAGTATCTTCTAATTCCCATTTAATTCGACTAATCCCTAAGCGATGTGCTAAAGGCGCATAAATTTCTAAAGTTTCTTGTGCAATCCGTCGTTGCTTATCTTCACGTAAATGTTTTAATGTGCGCATATTGTGCAAACGATCGGCTAGTTTCACCATAATAACCCGTAAATCTTGCGCCATTGCCAATAACATTTTCCGATGGTTTTCGGCTAATTGTTCTTCATGAGATTTATATTTAATTTTTCCTAGTTTCGTTACGCCATCGACTAACATCGCGATGTCTTCGCCAAATTCTTCTTTTAAATCGTCCAGTGTTACGTCCGTATCTTCGACAACATCATGTAAAAATCCTGTTGCTACAGTATGGGGATCCATATGTAATTCAGCCAGAATGCCTGCCACTTGAATCGGATGGATGATGTAAGGTTCACCTGATTGTCGGACTTGACCTTCGTGTGCTTTTTCAGCATAAGTTAATGCTTTTTGAACCAACTCAACATGTTCTGGTCCCATATAGGTACTTACAATTTTGATGACCGCTGGGCCTGTCAGTATTTCTTCTTTTGGCATGGTATTCACTCCTCTATGAAGGTGACCTTTGGATAAAGAACACTTCGTTCACGTTTTATCTATTTTAATAAAAAAGAAAAGTACCACTTGAAACAGTAGCACTTTCAACAACTCTATTATACTAAATTTCCCTTAAATTTCAATCACTGTCGCTTTTTTACTCTCTGTTTATTTAAAGAGAATGCCTACAAGAATTTTACAGGCGGGCTTTCGTTTAATTTAAAAGTTCCATTTGGTAGCTAACCGCACTTAAAAGATACAACGGTGCTGTTTCTGCTCGTAAAATTCTCGGACCCAACCCGCAAAGTTTCGCCCCAGCCTGCAGAAATTGTTCAATTTCTTGCGGTGCAAAGCCACCTTCAGGTCCAAAGAGCACACACAAACGTGCGCCTGGCTGGCAAGTGGATAATACTTGTGCTAATTGACTTTTTTCTCCTTGTTTTGCTGATTCTTCATACGCAACCAAGACTGTGTCATATGAGTCAAATTGCGCAATGATTTCTTGTGTTTTTTCCACCAAAGAAACACTTGGTGTCTGCTGCCGATGCGATTGCTCCGCCGCTTCTGTGGCAATTTTTTGTAATCTTTTTTCTTTGGCTGCTCTTTTTTTGTGGTCCCATTTGACAACGGAAGTTTTCGCAGGAAAGCCGATAAACTGATTGCCACCTAGCTCCGTGCCTTTTTGAACAATCCATTCTAACTTGTCCCCTTTTGGTAACCCACACGCAATCGTCACTTCAATTGGCAATTCTTTGTCCATTTCTTCTTTACTAATTTCTTTAAAGTAAACAGATGTTGAATCAATTTCCACAATCTCAGCTAAAATGGCAGTTTTATTTTGAAATACTAAATAACAACGATCATTCGGCGTCATTCGCATAACTCGCACAATATGATGATAGTTTTCATCTGCGACTTTATACAAATCTTTTTCTTGATAATCTTCTTTCATGAAATACCGTTGCATTTTACTCTTCCTCTGGTTTCTTCAAGATAATCGCATACCAATCGCCTTGATTAAAGAGTTGGTCCACCACAAACCCGACTTTCGTTAGTGCTTCTAAAACCATTGCTTTTTTATCTTCAATAATTCCAGAAATAATGAAGGTACCGTCTTGTTTTAGCAAACGCCAAGCATCTTCAATCATTAACACAATAATATCTGCCAAAATATTTGCGACGATTACATCAGCAGAATGGTCAATCCCTTTTAGTAAATCATTGGCTGACACATGAACATCGGCCGCAATGGGATTTAAATCCATATTTTCTTTTGCCGCTGCAACTGCTACTTCATCTAAATCATATGCGTAGACGTCTTTAGCCCCTAAATAGCGACTTGCAATACTCAAAACACCAGAACCCGTTCCTACATCTAGAACTGTTTCGCCACCACGTAAAACAGTTTCTAAAGCTTGCAAGGTTAAACGAGTCGTTGGATGCGTGCCTGTACCGAAAGCCATGCCCGGATCCAATGTGATAATTTTTTCTGCTTCATCTTGTGCGTGATAGGCTTCCCAACTTGGCACAATCGTTAAGAATCGTGTGACACGGACAGGATGATAATATTTTTTCCAAGCAGTTGCCCAGTCGCTTTCTGCTACTTCACTAATTGTCATTTCGTTTTTACCAATGGATAAGCCGTACTCAGGCAAGCGTAAAATATTTTCTTTCATAAATGGTAAAATTTCTGGTAAGAAGGTTGTTTCAGGAAAATAAGCCATCACAATCGCCCCTTCTTTAATGTGGGTGAATTGCTCTTTATCTAAAATTTCCCCATACAGATCACTTTCAAAATTTTCAATGTCCAACGCATCTTCAATGGCCACACCACTTGCGCCAGCTTCCATCATAATGTTTGAAATTGCTTCAACTGCTTCGCTAGCCGTTTCTACTTTTACTTCTGTCCACTTCATGTTCTCACCTCTAAATTAATAACTTGGATACGCAATCCATTGTTCTTTTTCTGTTTCTGCCACTTTTTTAATCATCGCTTCAAAATCTGCTGGCTCCCAATGCAATTCAAAAACTTCCGCTGTTTCATCTGATAAAAAGTCTAACAAATCACTTTGCCCTTCATCTAAAACCACTTTTAAATAGTGAATGAATCCGTCTAAAACTGCTTTGCGTAGCCCTTTTTTTCCTTCATAAGGAATTGTGACTAAATACTCTTCGTCATCAACGACAGACTTTTGCGGATTGTAAAATAACAAACCATCTTCAAATTCAATGAATTCTTCTTCTGAAAGCGTACCATCAACATCATCAATCGCCACTTGCTCATTGTTTTCTGCATATAAACGAACAATGACTTCGATGGTATGGTTTTTGCGATCCCAATCAAGGCCTACTTCGTAATCTCCTAAGTGTTTTTCAAGTTGTTCCTCTAAGTATGTGAGCATTGTTGCTTTTTTCATTTTCTTCATCCTTCCAGCCAAAATCTATTTGGTCTACTGCTGTTCTTTTTTGTTTAGAAATATATGGATTGCCAGCCACGACGTATCTTAAAGGCAACTCTGTCCAACGACCTTTATTGGGAATTCCAATTCGTGGTAGTGCCTCAATTTTTTTCGGGAATTTTCGTTTTTCTGGCACGAGCCGTAACGAACTAGAAAAAATCGACTGCCCATATAATTGCTTATCAATTCCTAAGGCTGCAACTAATTTACCTGGTCCATTGGTCAATTCCACGCCTTGACGTCCTTGGCGATTTTCAATCATTTTGTCGACACCTTCAACAGGTTCAATCGCGCGGATCATCACCCCTTGTGGTTTGCCTTGTTCTTGTGTCACCATATTTAAAATTAAATGCGTGTGCATAGTATATAAATAAATCGTGCCTGGTTTGTCATACATGGCTTGTAAGCGTGGCGTTTTTCTCAAGCCAAAGCTATGGGCCGCCTCATCATCAGGACCTAAATAAGCTTCTGCATCCACAATGTACCCACCTAAAACGCCTGTTGCTGTTTCGTGCTCTAAATACATCCCTAACAAGTATTGTGCCACTTCTTCAGTTGTTTTTGTGTTAAAGATATTTATCGTTTCTTTCATTTCTTTCACCACTCCCTATCATACACGAAACCTTCCGCTATATCCATCTAAAACCCAAAAAACCACCAAAAAGCGAATATACGTTCTTTATGTTATAATAAGATGATTATGAAAAAGGAGGTCCTTTTATGCAACAACCTTTAGCCTATCGAATGCGACCTCGTCACTTAGACGAAGTAGTTGGTCAACAACATTTAGTCGGCCCTGGTAAAATTATTCGTCGGATGGTCGAAGCCAAAATGCTTTCATCGATGATTCTTTATGGGCCGCCTGGCACTGGAAAAACCAGTATTGCCAGCGCAATCGCTGGTTCAACAAATTATGCCTTTCGCATGTTGAACGCGGCCACAGACACCAAAAAAGATTTACAAATCGTTGCTGAAGAAGCCAAAATGAGTGGCACAGTGATTTTACTGCTTGATGAAATTCACCGATTAGATAAAACAAAACAAGATTTTTTGCTCCCTCATTTAGAAAACGGACGAATTATTATGATTGGAGCCACTACCGAAAATCCATATATTACAATTAACCCTGCGATTCGTAGTCGCACGCAAATTTTTGAAGTAAAGCCCTTAACAGAAACAGACATTCAGCAAGCGATTCAAGAAGCCTTAACCGATAGCACACGTGGCTTAGGCGATTATCCTGTCCACTTAGAAGAAAAAGCATTACAACATTTGACACGCGCAACGAACGGTGACTTACGTAGTGCGCTAAATGGACTAGAATTAGCTGTTAAATCAACACCCAAAAATGAACAAGGCGAAATTAAGATCACCTTACCGATTATTGAAGAGTGCGTGCAACGAAAAGCCTTAACGCATGATAAAGATGGCGATGCCCATTATGACGTGATTTCCGCTTTCCAAAAGTCGATTCGAGGAAGCGATGTAGATGCTGCACTTCATTATTTGGGTCGCTTAGTTGAAGCAGGTGATTTACCGATTATTTGTCGTCGTTTAATGGTCATTGCTTACGAGGATATCGGTCTTGGGAATCCTGCGGCCGCCGCTCGGACAGTCACCGCTGTTCAAGCCGCCGAAAAGCTAGGGTTTCCAGAAGCTAGAATTCCTCTAGCCAGTGTCGTCATTGATTTATGTTTATCCCCAAAATCAAATTCTGCAGTCACAGCGATTGATGCTGCTTTGGCAGATATTCGACAAGGCTCTGTGGGAGATGTTCCTGATCATTTGCGTGATGCCCACTATGCTGGAGCCAAAGAATTAAACCGTGGCATTGGTTATCAATACCCACATAATTTTGAAAACGGTTGGGTCAATCAGCAATACTTACCTGACAAATTAAAAGAGGCACGTTATTACGAACCGATTGATATTGGTAAATATGAACAAGCCTTACATCAGCAACTCAAGCGTATCCAAGAATGGAAACAGAAAAAATAACAAAATAATACGCTTTCAAAAAAAGAAACAATCTCGTTGCCGATTTTGAGAGAGTATGCTATTATAAAGATGGTAAATCTGTGATGTACGCGTTGTCCTTTCACTGTGTTGACCGAACATTTTTATTGATATCTAGGGATCCTGCTTGTATCAAAGTTGGTAACATGCCTTTTCTTTTGGTAGTTCAATACTGCGATCGAGGAACCCACCTGCTTATCTTGCGGGTTCAATACTCTAGGACGATTACCGGCATCGACGGATTTTACCATTTTTATGTAGATTTCTAAACAATTTGCTCTGGCAAGTTGTTTTTTTTTGGAGGACAAGATGATTCGTATACTCGTACTATTACTCGCCGTTGTCACAGGCGTAGCCAGTTATTATTTGATGAAGAAAAGTGCAGCTTTTTTACCACTCTTAAAAAAAGAAACTGCAACAGAAAGTCAACAGTTTATCGAACGTTTTGGGCGTTATTACTTGATTATCGCCATTCTAGGTGTTCTAGCGGCTATTTTTAATCGCCCGTTATTGTCAATTGGTTTTATCTTTTTTGTTTTATTACTTTCAACGTTGTTTAGTTTAACTTTTGCAAAAAAAATGTCATAAAAGACGATGAATTTAAAACTTCGTTCAAAAAGATTTTTTTTGAACGAAGTTTTTTTTACAAAAAAATGCCAATATTCAGAAAAAAAGAAGCGGTTTCAGTTTCTTTTTTTCTTTGTTTGTTTTACAATTATTATAGAAACAATTAATGATTTTTTTTACGCTGAAAGGAGCGGTTATTATGTTACAACAATATCAAAAAATTATGATAGCAATCGATGGTTCTTACGAAGCAGACTTAGCCTTTAAAAAAGCGGTCAACGTCGCTAAACGAAACGATGCTGAATTACTATTAGCACATGTTGTTGATACGCGCTCTTTCCAATCAGTGTCCTCTTTTGATGGTGCGCTAGCAGAAGAAGCAATGTCAATGGCAAAAGAAACCTTAGACACCTACCAACAACAAGCGGTGGATATGGGACAAACAAAAGTCTCTAGCGTTCTAGCCTATGGTTCTCCTAAGAACATTATTGCCAAAGAATTACCAAAAGAATACAACATTGATTTAATTATGTTAGGAGCAACTGGATTAAATGCCGTTGAGCGTTTATTTATTGGCTCTGTCTCTGAATCAGTTATCCGTAACGCTAGCTGCGATGTTCTCGTTGTACGGACGGATTTAGACAACAAATTACCAAAAAATGAAGAAAAATAAAAAATAAGAAGAAACTGAGCCAACTATCACTTTTGATAGTTGGCTCAGTTTTTTCTTATTTACCTATTAAGCACACCTTGTGAGAGCATCTCACAAGGTGTGTTCGTTTAATTATTTTAGACGTTCTACGTCACGGGCAATCATTAACTCTTCATCAGTTGGTACTAATAGAAGCTTGATTTTTGAATCATCAGTTGAGATAACTGCTTCTTCACCGTGTACATTATTTTTGTCATCATCGATTTCACAACCAAACCAAGTCATGCCATCAATAATATCTTTACGAACGCCAACTGCATTTTCACCGATTCCAGCAGTAAAGACAATCGCATCAACGCCATTCATAACAGTGACATAGCTACCAATGTATTTACGAATACGATCGATAAAAATGTTGTATGCTGTTTGAACTTCAGGTTTATCTAAGTTTGATTGAATATCACGCATGTCGCTTGATAAACCATTTGTTAAACCTAATAAACCAGATTTTTTGTTTAAAATATCAACCATGTCTTGTACATCAGTCAAGCCAAGTTTTGTCATTAAATAAGGCAATAGTGACGCATCAACATCCCCTGAACGAGTCCCCATTGTAACGCCAGCAAGAGGAGTGAAGCCCATCGATGTATCGACTGATTTACCACCATCAACTGCAGTGATTGAAGCACCATTTCCTAAGTGACAAGTGATAATTTTCAAGTCTTCAATTGGACGACCTAACATTTCTGCAGCACGTTGAGAGACATAACGATGACTTGTTCCATGTGCCCCATATTTACGTGCAGCAAATTTTTCATAGTATTCACGCGGTACACTATATAAATAGTTGTGTTCTGGCATTGTTGTGTGGAACGACGTATCAAAGACTGCCACGCTAATGATTTCTGGTAAGATATGTTTAAATGCTTTAATTCCCATTGCATTCGCTGGGTTGTGTAAAGGTGCTAATTCAGATAAAGCTTCAATTTTTTCTAATACTTCGTCTGTAATAACAACAGAATCTTTAAATTCTTCTCCACCAGCAACTACACGGTGACCAACACCAGTAATTTCATCATAAGAACCTAAAATGTTTAAGTCGATTAATTGGTCTAGTAACATTTTTACTGCCACTTCATGGTTATCAATATCAACAATTACTTCATATTTTTGTCCTTCACCATATTTAATTGTGAAGATAGAATCTTTTAAGCCAATACGTTCAACGATTCCTTTAGCGATCACTTCTTCATTTGGCATTTGGTATAATTGCCATTTTAAACTTGAACTACCTGCATTAATTGCAATTGTTTTAGACATAATTTTCTCCTCTTCGTTACTATTTTATTTTAAATTTGAAGCTTTCCAAACTTCAAATTGTTTAAAGAACTCCGTTACTTTATTGATATCTTTCAAAGAGGCAAGTTTTGCTAACAAAACTTCCTTCACTTGCTCAGCATCTGCACCCTTGTTTTGAACAAGCAAGATACTTTTACGTGATTGTTCTGACTTAAACAATTCATCAGGTAACTGTATCATTCCTTGTAAATAGACATTTTTTGTCAACCAATTTTTAAAGAATTCACTTTGCTCAGTCTCTAAAATATTGGTCGGGATTAAGAATAAGCCAAACCCTGCTGGCTTCACGTATTTCATGGCTTGTTCCATTAATAAATGATGCGCATAACTATGGCCTTCCTCAGCAGCAGCAGCAAATCCCTTTGCTCGCTCATCATTTGGATAATAGCCAATCGGCAAGTCACTTAATGCTAAATCAACTGGATCCAATAACAAATCTTGCAATCCGTCTTGATGGAACAACTGAATATTGGCTTGTGACCAAGCATTGTTCACAGAAGATACTGCCAAAAGTGTTTCATCGATATCCACACCATAACCAGAAACTTTGTAACCAGCTGTTTCAAGGTTCAGCAGAACCGTTAACAGTAAATTTCCCATTCCTGAAGCAGGATCTAAAATTTTTAATGGCTCTGATTTATTTGTTAATTGTTCTACTAAATAAACAAACAAAAAACCAATACCGTCTGGTGTCAATTGATGATTTGCTTGAAGCTGCTCTTTTCTCGTTCCTTTTAACAAAAGTAATTGGGACAAGCGTCGCACATCTTCAGGAGCTAAATCAATTTTTTTAATCGTATGATACAGCGTTTCTAATTGTTTCACTGTCTCTGGATTAGGTACTCCGTCAAGTACTCGTACTTGAAAATCATCTAAAATATTTTCACCATTTTCAATATACGCATCTAAAAAAGAAGTATCCAATGACTGTTGCAATAACTGGATTGCTTGTTCCATTGGCTCGAAAGCCTCTTCAATTTTTTCTGGGAACAAATTAGCACCTCTATTCTATTCAAAATGTAACAACTTCCATACCTGTTTTATTTTAACGAAAAAAGAAAGAATAATCAATGCCTTTACTGTCTTTCTTCTAAAATCTAATAATTTGTAGAAAAACAACGCTATTCCAGCATTGTTTCCGCTTTTTTTTGATGAGAAACTCTCTCTTGATATTGGTATTTTCGACCAGATTTGTTTAATAAAACAGTTATTCTTAATTGTTCATTTTTATATGTATAATCGAGGGTTACTTGCGCGTATACGAGCCTTTCTTCTGTTTTTAACTTTCGTCTATTTTGTTTAACATCTGCAAGAAATAAATGAAGGATACTTTTCCCTGCATAGTATTCCTGGGTAGCTTGCGTAAATTTTTGTGTTAACTGACGTTCTTCTAGTAACTGAAGGGCGAGAAAACTCATCAAATAAACAAAGGCCATGGCCGTGAACAATAAGTTTCCTGAATATTTTTGCCTCATTAAAATTCTCCCTTTATCGGAAAAAAACTATCAAATGTTTTTTCAGAAGTAAAAGTAACTTCCAAAGTAAACGATTGTCCTTCATTTTTAAACTGTCCATTTTTGATACCAATTAACAGCGGTTGATAGCCTTTACCATTGACTCGCTTAATAATTTTATCTTCTTTGATTTGAATTGAAATAGTCTTGTTTGTTTCTGAGTCGAGGAAAGAAATCTCTTGAGCAGAGCCTGTTTGGAAAACGAGCTTTTGACATTCTTTTTCTAATTGAATTAAAAAAATATGCCAGGATTTCGAATCATTGTTTTTCAAATATTGATTTCCGATAAAACTTTGTTGAATCATCAACTGAAACAATTGACACATACAACTTAAAACGACTAGTGCCACTAAACACTCTAACATTGTAAAACCCGCATATTTTTTATTGACCAATCAAAATCGCTCCTCTTGAATCTGTCACTTTTAGTATCCTTCTTCCCTCGTTCTCCATCAAAGAAAATCGGTAAGTTTCTCCTTGATATATCCGCTCTTTGAAACGTAAATCACCCGTCTGCTCTAAAAATAAAATTGCTTCGTATCCTAGACGAGTGCGCGTTAATTCTTGCTCCCGTTGATAATTTTGCTGAATTAATTGTGTAATAGTCAGGGAGAATATCCCTGCTACCACACATACAATACTAAAACTAACGAGACTCTCTAATAAAATAAAACCGCTATAAATAGTTAATTTTCTTCGTATATTTGCCACTCCCCATCTGAAATTCCATAACAATTTAAGGAACAAAAAAATCATACAATACGCATTAAATAGCTGTTTTGTCATTTTTAATAATCTAAGATATGTAAATAATACCGCAAATCTGTGGTAAATTTTGTGGTAAAAATACACCTATGAGTATTTGACATTTTATTGAGTTTAGAATACGGCTAACTGAATTAGTTTGCCTAGAAGGCGACTACGAAAAAAAAGACCTTATTCTTAAAAGAATGGAGGTCTTTTTTGTATTATAATAATAATCACACCAACTGACTTTTAGACTTTTATTTCAATTTTGTAAGTCAATCGTTAGATATATCAATGGATAAGTAGAATATTTCATTCTATTCTCTTTTTGAGGTGAATACAATGAAAAAAATAATTAAACATTTTATGAAACCTGTTGAAGTTTTTGAAACATTAGATGATGATATTGGGATGTTTTTAATCATTTCTATTTGCACAGCTCTGATCTTTACTTTCTTTAGTAAATAAAAAATGTGTTAAATAAATTCTCAGATACTTTCCGCAGTATATCAAATTGGGAAGTCAAAAATATCTAAAAAGAATTGACTTTTCATACAACGTATTTTTATGGACCATACAGGACTCGAACTGCAGTGCAAAAAAATCAAGCTTTTTTAAGCGGCTTATTTCCTAAACTGAACTGGAGATAAGCCGTTTAATTTTTGCTTAATTCTACTATATGCTATACCAGTAAATATATTCGTGCAACCCCTGAATAAATTGTTTAACAAATTCAAACTAAAATAAAAAACTAAAACAAATTACTACAAAGAAATAATGTCCTTTACTAATTTTGCAAATTCAATATCTCCATTAAATGGATGAACATATTTGTAGACTTCCCCGCCATTTTCTAAAAAATAGTTTCTGTTTTCGTGTTCCAATTCTTCTATTGTTTCTAGACAGTCTACAACAAAACCTGGTGCAACAATTAATATATTTTTAATACCTTTTGATGGTAATTTTTTCAAGGTATCATCAGTTGCTGGTTTTAACCATTCAGATGGCCCAAATTTCGATTGATAGGTTTGATAATAACGAATATCTCCTAATTTATCCATTATTAATTTTGTTGTTTTAGTACATTCCTTCGGGTAGTTATCCCCATCTTTTACATAAGACATAGGAATTCCGTGGTATGAAAAAACGATAGCATCTATTGGACTTTCATTCAAAGCTTCATTTATTTTTTTTGAAAAGTAATCTATATACTGTGGATTATTGTAAAATGATCGAATAAATTTAATATCCACTATCCTATCACTTTTTATAAAATAATTCATAACGGAATCAAACACCGATCCTACCGTTGTCCCAGAGTATTGCGGATACATTGGTATGACATTGAGTTCTTCAATCTCTTTTGATAATAATGTATCTAGAGCAGTTTCTATACTCGGTTCACTATATGACATTCCGATTGTAACTTCCACTTCTGGACATATATTTTTCAAATTTTCCATTTGTTTCTCAGTATATTCCAAAAGAGGAAATCCATTTTCAGTACAAATTTTTTGATAGAGTTTTGCTGATTTTTTTGGACGTATATTCAAGATAATACCGTTCAAAATCGGTTTCCAAATTATAGGATGTATTTTTATTACTCTTCTATCTGATAAAAAAGTTTTTAAATACTTCCTTACTTCCGTCTTGGAAGAATCTTTTGGTGTTCCTAAATTCACTAAGAGAATTCCTGTTCTTTTCAAAATAATTCACTACCTGTCTAATTCTATTATCGACCATGATGAATTCGAACCATCGACCGAATAGTCATGAGCCGTTTGCTCTAACCAGCTGAGCTAATGGTCCAAGTAATAACTAGCTTATTGGGGATAAAATAGTTCTTACTAGTTATAGCTTAATATATAACAATTTTACTTTACTGATTTTCAATTTTCAACAAAAAAACGACCACCTTATTGAGAAAAGGCGGTCTGCGTGAAAAAATAAGAGTTTAAATATGTATAGATATTTTACAATATCTATTTTTTGAGTTCAATATTTTTATGTAAAAAAAGCCGCCTCATTGGGGTAAGGCGACAAGAGGTAGTAATAAAATGAAAAATAAAATTGTTTGGTAAAGATATTTTACCGCTTTCTTTTTTAAATTTCAAGTTTTCATTTTACAAAACAATTGTATTTTATTTATAATTCAAATATACAATTATAAATAAACACCTACTAAACATACACAACTTGGGGAAGTATTGTGCGTCTTCAGTAGGTGTTTTCTATATACACAAGATAATTTCGTTTTAACTACTATGATAAATTCGAACAATCAACCGAATGATTACGAACCATTTGCTATAACTAGCTAACAATTTTTAAATAAAAATAACAGATCCTTTAACAAGTAAAGAATATGTTTAGAAAAAAGAGTATGCCATAAATCCTTGTCTTAAGTTTAACACAAAGACCCTAATCTAAACTAGGGTCTTTTTATTGATACATCGATAATAGTTTCTCATAACTAATTACTGTTTTTTCTTTTTTGTTTTTTGGCTTAGAACTGTCTATAATATTAATTACTGCTGAATTAATTAATAAAACAGCTATTATACCACTTCTAATTTCTTTTCTGTAAATAAATGATACTTTCTGTCCTTCTTCAAACTGTTTACTTTTATCTGATGGTATAATTTCTTTCCATTTTCCAAATCCCATATGATGATCTCCTTTCGCTTTCAACATTCAGAGCCTATCAATTTAATCTTATAAAAAAAACGTTCCAATTAAATTGGAACGTTTTACCAAAACCTTTATTATGCTTTAAAAATATTAACAGCTTGCATACCGCGCTGTCCTTCTTCAATATCAAAAGTTACTGCTTGTCCTTCTTCTAATGACTTAAAACCATCCGCTTGAATTGCTGAAAAATGAGCAAATACGTCATTGCCATCTTCACCTGTAATAAATCCAAAACCTTTGTCTGAGTTAAACCACTTTACTGTACCGTTGTTCATATATGTTTCCTCCTTGTGCATACCCTGTATGCGATTTGTTGCAAAAAATGTTTGATAAGCAAAAGGAGAATTATAGTCTTATGTATAGCGCTCTCGTTACATGTCAAAATTGATTACTTATTTATAATACCATACTATTTCCTATAAAGCAAATGAGTGTATTAAAACATGATGGACCAATACTATAAAAAGGTTATAATCCATCTACTCTAGACATGAAATATAAATATACGATACAAAAACCCCCTTGCACAATTATGAGACAAGGGGCCTGTAGTCTTTTACTACAAGTAATTGCTTTATTATTCTAGCAAATTAGTTTTGTTAATTCAACCAATAAAATTATTCACAACTTATTAACAAAATTGTGTTTGGCTTTAAATTAGAACTGGGATATTAAGGAATATCGCTAAAGTAGCTGTACTACAATTTTCCACTTATTTAAAAGGAAACTGTTCTCAAGTAATAGTAGCTTAGAAATAGGCTAATTCTATTTTTTATTAGGATAAATTCCGTACACATTATCCTTTTCATAAATTCAAGCTTAACCTTGTTATAAAAAAAGAAAATCGGTTATGATTAACAAGTAAAATCTAAAAAAACACCTACCGCACAGACAACTGCTTGGGGAAGTACGTGCATCTGTGGTAGGTGTTTTCTTATGTAATACAATAGCTTTAAACTAAGCTACGTATGAGTAAAATTAAAATGCTCCTACCTAAGGACTTGGCATAAGATAGGAGCACCTCTTTTCTAAATCGAAAAGAGTCATAATATGAAAAGGTAACTCTATTGTAAATGAGGTACCTCTAAATTTCAACCGATTTTGCAAAAAATCAATAGCTCAATGTTTGACCAGAATAAATCAAGTTAGGATTTGCTAATCCGTTTAATGCAGCTAAGGTTTGATAAGTCGTACCAATCTTAGCTGCAATACTTGATAAATTATCACCGTATTGAACTGTGTAAATGTTGCTTACTACTGATCCATTTACTTTCAAAATTTGGCCAGGGTAAATAAGATTTGGATTTGTCAATCCATTTAATGCAGCCAATCTTTGATAGTTTGTTCCGTATTGATAAGCAATGCTTGATAATGTTTCGCCGTATTGTACCACATGAGTCGCTTCTGGTTGTTTATCAGGAACAGTTGCCGCATCTGGCAATAATTCAATATTGCCTTTGCTGATCCATGACAAGATACCTTCAAGCAATACTCTGCTCTCAGTTACTTCTTGTACTTTATAGCTGTTTCCTTTTACCCATTGCGGAATAGCTTCGCCAGTTGCCCAAGCATCAACACTAAATTTCACTTTAACAGTGTCGCCCACTTTAACATCGGAACTTGGCGTATTTTCTACTTCTTTACCTTCCTCAATAGCTGGTGTGTTTGTTGCTGGTTGGTTATTCTTTGTATAACCATTATCAGTAATACCTGTTAAATCAACGTTACCATCTAGCCCTCCTGCAACGTAGGTTGACGTGAACTGAAAAATACCGATATTTTCAAATGAAGGAAAATAATTGTAATTTGGATAAGGTGTCACTTCATAATCTGGATATTCTGCCATCCATAATTGATACTTCTTTGCAATTCGTGATAAATCATAAGATGAAGTAAGATACCCTTTGTATCCGTAAAGCATCGGTGTATATCCAGCCTCTTTGATATAGTCTAACGCCCATAGCGTTACATCCGTCGATTGAACGCCATCTTCCGCATCTAAGGCGACAATTGATCCCTTTGGTGTTTGAACTTTAGGTAAAAAGTAATCTAATACTTGCTTTGCATTTTCGTAGGTAAGAACGTTTTGCCACCATACATACGTATGCGCTCGTTTACCTTGAGCAATCGTACTAGCTACTTGACTAGAATAAGTAACTTGATCATAAATCCCATAGTTGTTTTGCCCACCAATTTGTGAAATTGAGAATTTATCATGTGCATAACCAAATGTTGCTTGATACCCATTCCAAATAGACAAATCAACGCCTTGGTCTCCTTTTGCAGCAAATGTGCTAATTGGTGATACAAAAAATAAGACTACCAGTAACGTTGCCAATAGTTTCTTTTTCATTTATTTATCTCCTTTCCTATCTGATAATCCAGGTGTTGTGGGATCTGTCACAATACCTAGAATAGTTAGCACAACAAATAATGCATTAACAACATCTAACAGTTGCTTATTAATCATTTCAATTTGAAATTTATATCCAAAAGGAACTGCTACTACTTGAATTAATAATAGAACTGCTGGAATAATCGAAAGCCAAAATTGTTTGTTCTTTATTCTTGATTTCCAATTAATCATTTTTATTTCCTCCAATCCCTCTAAAGAGGGTTTTATTTTGCTCTTCCAATCGGCTAATGCGTATTTCATGGTTATTTAAACGTTCAACAGCTTCCTTTAGTTCTTTCATGCTATCTTCTAATTGAGAAAAGACATGATAAAATTTCATTAATGCGAAAATAATTCCCCCTAAGAATGTAATCACTGCTAACCATTGTTCTACTGTTAAGTTCATCCTGCACCTACTTTCTACTTACAAGAAAAACCGCTTAGCTTTCGCTAAACGGTTCTCCACAAATTTTTGTATATTCTTCTTTTGTTAAGCAATTCATATTCACGTAATCTACTAAATCTTGTTTTGTATAACAATTCCAATCATACAACTGTTTAATATTATCGAAACCTGGAAAAGCATTCGTTTTCATCTTATTCCGCTCCTTTCGTAAGTTCAGCGACTTGTTTCATCAATTCGCCAGTCATTCTTTGTGTTTGTTGAATAACTTGATTCTGCTGAGAAACTTGCTTCATTAATTCCGCATTTTGCTTTTGTAAAAGTTCCAATTCCGTAGGTGGCGTTGGCTCTGGTTCTGGCACATTATCAGGATCGTATATTAAGCTTGTTCCGTCCCAGCGATAATTAAAAAAATCTGTTGGCTCTTTTTCTACTTCAAGTTCAATTTTATTCGGTTGTTCCATTGTGGAATATCCGTCTAAATAACCTTGAATATCATCAATCCAAATTTTCATGTTCTCTTTCCTCCTAGTATTCATAAATCGCACTTAACGCAAACATTTTACTGCCTGAACCAGCCGTATCACTAGAAGAGGCATTTAAGTCGTTTCCAGTAATTTTAGTATCCTTAATATATAAATATTTCCGTACTAAATTAGTATAGTATCCATGTAAAAGGAAAATAACTCCCCCAGAACCTGGATTCTGCGCATGCTGTTTAGGCACTAAGAAAAAGTGATAACACGCACCGTTCAAAGCTCCTTCTTTGGTATATTCTTGCCATTGTAAAATCCAACCATTCTCACACTGTGAAAGAGACTTAGAAGGTACTTGCCCATTTCCTGCAGCTCCGCCATACCATGCACCTGTCCACAACGGTTCTTTTTTGGTAATTTTTTGATATGCTTTGTCCGCATCTATTTTTTTTATATAAGATTCAAGCCCATCAATTGCGGCAGTATGTGTTTTAAGATAGACTGGTTTTCCTTTTTCTTTTAATTGAACAATATCTGTTGTCATTACACTTCCCCTACCTTTTCAAACGTAATTGCTGGCAATCCATCTAGCTTTGTTTTATCTTCTTTAGACATCAAGCCATTTTTTATTGAGGTTGCAACGTCTGTCGTTGTTGCATTTTGCCCTGCTGGACCTTGCGGACCAACGTCTCCTTTATCTCCTTTTGGACCTTGTGGACCTGGGTCTCCCTTTTCACCTTTCAATACTTCTGGTTTCCCTTCCACAGCATTCCAATGTGTTTGAGGAAATACCTGTGTTCCTCCTTGTTTTACTTTAACAATATCTGTCATTCAACTTCCCCTACTCTCTCAAACGTAATATCAGGTATTCTGTCAATGGCTTCTTGAACTTTTTGGTCAACATATTGTTGATTCACTCCGCCGCCATCGCCACCACCAGTTGCTGAAATAACACCATCTTCTGAAATAGAAATATTCGCTCCAGCAGTATAACCTTTTAACTCTTCCAGTTTCGATTTTAGTTCAGTGGTGAAATTTTGATCTGTTTGCTTTACCGCAGACAACGTTCCGTCTTCTGCAATTTCTAACAGTTGGCCAACCTTTATTCCGCCCAGTTCATCTGTGGTAGCGATTGGAAGAATGTACACGCCTCCCTCGCCATTTGACAACCGTTGAAACATTTCAGCAGTGATAATACCGTCTGTTTCTTCTGTCGCATAAGGAAGTTCTGTCAGTGCATTTTCTAAGCCTAGATCTGCTTTAGTGATAATTACTGCCCCAGTATATCCATTAACAGATAATACTTTTGATTGACCCGCAATAATTTTTTCTAATCCTCGAACAGCGGATGCATGTGTAATAGGATAAAACTGACGTTCCACGCCATTTTCATCGGTTTCCATCATTCGTTTTGCTTTAACCACTTATTTCACCCACTTTTTCAAACACATAAGCGTTCTGTTTTGTATCATCAACTGTTGCGATAACCAATGCCCCATCGATCGCAGGATAATCAACTGTTCCAACAATTTCTGTTTCATGATTCAGTGAAAAAGCATCATCTTGTAAAATAATCAAGTCACTTATTTCGCCATATTCTAACGTATATAAGCGTTTCTCTAATTTCTGATACAAATATTCCATATCTGCCAATAAACGTTCAGAAATTGAATTATGGCGCACTCCTTGAATGTCTACACGTGCATCCATTAGCTCGGCTAACATCGTACCGCCAGGATCAATCGTTTTTAAAATATCTTTGATTGATTCGAACCATAAAGTGAAATCTGTTTTTTGCGCATCTCGCCACGCTTCGAACTCTTCTTTTCTAGCATTCATCCAATCAGTAAAATCGCCCTTATTTTCGTTGATAAAAGCGATCATGTCCGCGATTAAATCTTCAATGGACTGCCAATAAGAACCCATTTCACCTTCTGTTTTCGAAGCAGCATTCACTACAAAGTAAGAAAAGTTTTGCGTTGCACCAATCAAGTTATCACCTTTATGAATACTGAAATATGCTTCTTGTCTGTGTAACGACTGCATAGAATATTCATCAAAGGTATACTGAATAATCCCTTTTTTGGCATTCACAATTTTTGCTGAACGTTGAATCGAATATTTATTATCAATAACCGATTCAAAAAAAACTTCGCAACCTGTTAAATCAAGTGGCAAAGCATTTTCAACTAGTATGGCTTCTAAGACTTCTGTGTTTCGATTTCCTTGTCGTACATTCTGAATCCCAATGTAATTGTAAGGTTCAGTTGTACTTAGCGTTGCTTGCCATTTAACCATTGAAAAATCCTCCTTTCGTTATTTTGGTGGAATAACAATCGATTGAATAGAATTAGCAAAATATAATCGGTCATATTTTGCGACAATTTGCCCTTGCTCGGCGTTCTGTTCTATGGTTTGGATACGTCCGTTATTTAAGCCGTAAATCACGCCCGTGTGACCATATGTTGGGTCTACTGTCCAACCTGTTCCCCATTGGCCACCTCGTCTAATATTGACGATTGCTCCTACCACTAAATCTTGATACGTTGGATTTTGGATTACTCGCCAACCTACCGCATTCCAATCATATGCTTCACCAATATCTGCAGCAGATGATGTATCACCAATTACATGTGAAAAGCCATAAATTGTTCCTGCACCTAAACCACAGCCGCCCATAAAACCAGAATATTCGGCTGGAACGGCATAACATTGCCCATTACCAAGCCATTTGCCCATTAAGGTCTCCAAATGTTCTATGCCAGCTTTTCCTGTTGCAGTAGAAGCTTTCAAATCTTTGAATTTGTCATACCATACTTGTGCATAGGTTTGTCTTTCTGGATGTGCTGCAGCTGGACGTTCAAAGTTTAATTCAAACGCATAAGCAGCTGTTTTAGGCGAGCTGACAACTTTAAATTCATCAACTGTTAATGGACTTACTTGTCCTAACCATTGCCCATTGAACATACACCAATTAATTAATTGAGCTTGGGCTAATGACGTCCTATAGTCTTGTTTGATACCTGCAGCTGCGATTAAGCGTTGTACATATTCTCGGCCATTCCAAGTTGGTGCGCCTACCAATGGATATGCTGAACCGTCCCATTGAACCCATCCGTACGCTGGACCGCCTATTTGTTCGGTATCTGGGTTCATACTTGGACCAACTTCTCCTTGTACATTTCCAAGGATACCTGCAGCAGCTGCTTTGCTGTATCCGTTAGCTAATAGGTAACTCCATAAGTCCCAAGCAAATTTATCTGCATCGCTTGTAACTTCTGATGGATAACCACCTGTACCAGCTCCAGAACCGCCACCACCATTTTGACCAGGTATAACTTCTTTGCCGCCCACAATCAATCGATCAACTGTCAGAATTGCTTTACTTCCATTTGGACCAAAAAAGTTAAAATTATTTCCAACAAAAAACTGTGTAGGACCAGTAATTAAATGTCCTGTGCCTGATTGGTTAGACAAACCAATAATTTTTTGGGGATTATCTGCGACTAATAGTAATGAATTCCCATCAGAAACTACAGGATTTCCATTTTTATCTGCTAACCCTGGAAAAGGATTTCCCTTTGTTCCCATCGTGCCAACGTGACTATTACCATTCCAAAACTCCATCCCTTTTTTAGTTAATTCCATGATTTTTTTCTTATTATTCCAAGCTTGTAAAGTACCGTTTACCATACGTAAAATATCTCCACAGCTATTAAATGATGTTTCAAAAATATTAGATTTTATTTTGCCAGCTCCTATAAAGTCCGCATTCAATACTCCATTAATTCCCCACGCACTTTTAAATGGACCTTTCCAACCAGTTCTTGAGAATCCAATTCCTTTGTTATTAATTGCAATCACATCTTTTGCAGTATCCGTGGATTCCGTATCTAAGTAATAATGGGTATTAGGTCGATTTTTAGGATATTGAAGTATACTTCCACCTTCAACACCGTTAATCAAATTAGTAATATAATCTACAAAATCACTCATATACTCTTTTTTTGTCAATGTTTTTATAGCTTCTTGAAAGTCTTGGCTTTGCTGTTTATAAAAAGCAACTTGGATATCTCCCGCAGTGATTTTTATTGTTTTTTCTGCTAAAGCATCATAGACAATTCCTGTAACTTTCGTTTGAATGTCAATATCATAAAGCTTGTGGTATACAGTGAATGTATCGAATAAATTATAGTTACGCATCTTAGCAAATTCTTTTGCTTCTTCTGAATCTGTAAGTTTCTCAATTTCTAATTCAATAGAAACTTTAGGCTTATCACTTCCTGGATATAATGTAGTGAAGTATTTACTTGCCACTTTATTTAAGCTAGCTATATCTTTTACTCCTTGATCTTCAGTAAACTGAATGTATTGAGCGTAAACATCAGGATACTTACTGATATATTCGCTTTTAACTGCATTTCCATAAATCCGTTGAGAAGTTCCGTCTGCTCCACTTTGAAGCTCTGCAAATGGCAAAACTTTAGTAACAATTGATTGCCAATCAAATTTAATGGTTAATCCTTTTAAATCTTTACCATAACGAACAGTTCCAACGTTATCTCGTCCTCTACGCCTTAGCAAAGATAATTTAAAAGGCTCTCGTTTTATTTCTCCGCCCCAGTATTGAAGTAGAGAACCTTGTTCCCCTGCAATACAATTCAATACATTTCTAGCTTCAAATGTAGTACTAGAAGCTGTATTTATATCAGAATATAGTTTGATATCACAAGGTTCGTCCATGTTCTGTTCGATTAATTTCATTGCTTCTGCACCATTACGATTATCAACTGTTACTAGCCTCACTTGTCTGTTTCCTAGCTTATAAGTACGAGATTGGGCATAAATAACAATGCTATTAGTAAAAGTATCTTTAAACGTTTGTTTGATCTCAAAAATGTGGTATTCTTCTAAGTCATTTGGCTTTGCTTTAATTTGATAGCCATTTTCGAAATAATCACTAAATCTGCTAATCGCTGGATAGTCCATTTCTAGTTCATATTTTCCGTTTGCTTCTTCAGTGATTTCACAACGTGTCGCATCAACAAGACGTCCTAATCCATTTGTTGAAAAATCTTTTTCTCCAGGTTTAAAAATAACTGGAATCAAACCTTTCGCCTCCAATTCGGCTGAACCTTAAACTCTGTTACTTTACCAGTCCAGCGAAAATTATTCTCTCCACATTTTAAAATCGGATAATCTTTAAAAAGTGTTTTATGATCCAAGATTTCAAATGCTCCACCTGATTTTCTATAAGCTTCTTGTTTTTCTGAATCTATAATGATGTCACCGTTAATTGCTTTTAATGAATATGATTGATTATTGATAAAAAAAGAAATATCCCCAGACCCCAAAATTTGAATAATGGGTTCTGAAGGATATTTTTCTGTATTGATTAACTGATTAGGATTACTTATCCAATATTGGCCAATACGATTTTTCTTAAAAGGTCGGATACTTACAGTAAATTCAAAAGGAATTAAAACCCTGCTTTTTCTTGTTCCTGTAAATTTTGGTGGACTCGTTACAATCGCCTGATAAATATAATGCTCATCAAAATAGACAATAAAATCAGAATAGTTTCCCATATCGAGCCAAAAGGAAATTTCATCTTCTAAAAAAGAAACTTCTTGTAAAGTATTTGCTTTCGCATAGCATGTAATGGTACGTTCTACATTTTTATAATATGCAAAATCAACGGCTATTGAATCATTACCCATTCGCTCCCTAAGCTCTACCACACGTCCTGCAGAAAGTCGTTCAGGTCTTTCTCTCATAAATACATTGAATTCAGAACTATGTTTTCCATTAAGAAAAAACTGTCCTCTTTTAAATTCCACCAAAAGCACCCCCCGTTGCATCACTATCTCTATTTTTAACAATTTGAATATACTTAACGAGGTCTTTAGCCATATCCATTAATTGTTTTTCATTTAATTTTCCCATAGCTTGTATATTGATATTGAAAGTATCACCGCCAATATTAGTCGTAGCATTACCTTTATTTTTAGCTAAGCTTTCTGTTTGAGCTCCTTGTTGGTTGATATATCTGCCAGTAGTAGAAAAATTTGGTAACTCTGTTGGTAAATCGGTCATTTTTTTCACTGATTTGTCAAGCGTTCCTTTTTCTTGGTCAATACCAGCTACAACACCTAATACAATATTTTTACCAATCATATCCCGCATCCATCTTGAAGGTGAATGAATGCCTAAAGCACCTTTGATTTTTTCTTTAATATTACCAGCAACTTCTTTAATTTTTTTATTCACAGCACCAATCATTGAACCAATACCGTTAACTAATCCTTGGATAATATTTTTACCAATTTCAAATAAATCGATATGGCGCATATCATTAAAGGTTTGCTTCACATTTTCAACTGTATCACTAACGCTTCTTTTAAGATTATTCCACGCATTTTTAGCACCTTGTACCAAATTGTTGAAAATATTAATTGTTCCCTGTTTTAAGTTTTCCCAACCGTTAATGATGCCGTCTTTTATACCTGTCACAAGATCAACAATCCACTGTTTAAAATTATTCCAGGTATCTTTTGACCATTGAACAGTTGCGTTAAATGTATCAACTGTGCCTTGTTTTAAGTTATTCCAACCATCAATTACACCATTTTTAATGTTTTCTACTGTTTCAAAGAACCAAGTTTTCAAACTTTCCCATATTCTAATTGCTTCAAATTTAATATTTATCCACGTTTCGATGATAGAATATTTAATTTCAATCCAAACGTTGATCGCTCCATATTTAATGTCAATCCAGAGTAAGGTGAAAAATAACTTCACATCAATCCAAATCTTTTTAATTGTCAACATCAATCCATTAAAAATAGAAGTGACTGAATAGGAAATAGCTGTAACAGTGTTATAAAAGATATTTTTAATCCCAAACCAAATAGTCTGAGCAGCTTCAGCAATATTATCCCAAACGGCAATCATGTTTTCTTTTGCCTCTTCCCATCCACCTGTGATCATTGATGTGATGAAAAGAATTGGAGCTAATAGAACATTTTTTAGAATGGTGACGACATTTTCAGCGATCATTTTGACATTTTCAATGTTCGCTTTCATAGCGTTAACAACCATTTTAAACGCATTTTTGATTCCTGTTACATATGGACCAATATATTTCCAGACAAAATCAAATGCTGTTGTGAAAACATCTGATATTGATTTTCCAACACCCTTAAACCAATCTTTCACATTATCAAAGCCATTTTTAAAACTTTCTCCAACACTTTTAGCACTGTCAGCAGCACTTTGTTTAATATTTTCCCATGTATTTTTTGAGCCTTCTTTTGTTGAATTCCAAAGTCCACTGAAAAATTCCTTGGTACCGTTCCACTTATTTTTAACCCATTCAGCTGCATTTCCAGGTGCTTCTTTCATCCATGTGCCAGCATTCGAAAAAGCCTCTTTTGTGCCATCCCACATGTTACTGAAAAATTTCATTGTGGAATCCCAAGCTTTCACAACTGTTTCTGCAGCACTAGAAATAAATTCTTGTATATTTTTCCAAATATTTTTAACAGCATCCCTAAATCCTTCGTTAGTCTTCCAAAGATAAATAAATCCTGTAACTAAACCTACAACTGCAGCTAAAATAGCGACAAATGGATTCGCCAACATAGTTGAATTAAGTATCGCTTGCGCAATTGATAATCCTTCTGTTGCTTTTTGCCAAGCCGTGAATGCTGCACTTACTTTTTTAGCAAGCATCAACGTTCCAATACTGCCAGCTAAAACTGCAAGCAATGGAGCATAAGGTTTTAACGTATCATACAATGTTTTGGCTGTTTTAATCATTGGCGGAATCATCTCGGCAAATTTAGATAAAGCTGCTTCCATTTTTGCCCCTTTGTCAGCAATGATTTCACTAATACTTCCAAAACCTGCACTTTTTAAGCCTTCGTCAATTTTAGTTACAACGTTAGCCACACCACGAACGATTGCAGTCTTCATGTTAGCTAAACCTGTTTTAATACCAGCGGTAGAATCTTTAGCAATCTGTTCTAATGATTTAAGACCGCCACCGCCTTCTTTATTTAATTTGATTAAAGCATCTTGAAATTCTTCAACTGAAATTGAGCCATCAGAAAGCCCTGCTTTCATCTGTCCAGCTGTTAATCCCATCTGTTTTGCTAAAGCGTTTAATGCTGGTCCTAAACCACTATTAATCATTGAATTCCAAGTTTCAGCATCTACTTTACCATTTGAGAACGATTGGGACAGCTGGATAATAGCATTTTCTACCATTTCAGCAGAACCACCAAAACCGAGGATACCGTTATTTAAAGCTGCGAAAATCTGTTCTGATTTACCTAAATCATTTGTTGATGAAGCGATTAATTGAACACCTTTAATAGCGCTATCTAACGGCGTAGGCAGCCCTTGGATACTTTTCTTTAAGCTATCCATTGTTTTAGATGTTTCACCAGCTGAAAAGCCCATATTTTCAAACACACGATTTGCGTTATTTAACGTATCTACACGATTAATGGCCCCGTCGATGTTGCTGGTAATCAATCCAATACCTTTAGAGATAATTTTAGTTGCTCCGCTAGCTAAAAAGTTACCAACAAAAGACGTCCATATGCTCCCAAGAGATCGGCCGCCTTTTTGTCCTGTTCTATCAACTTCAACATCAAAGCCTTGTAACTTTTTTACTGCTGAATTTAATCCTTGTGAAAAGCCAGATTCATCCAGTATCATTTTTAAGACTAAGTCTTCATTGTTCAAAAAGTACCCCCTCCCTCTTAGAACATAGTATTTTCATCAAGATATTTGATATTTTCAAATTCGTCTACAGCATCTTTAAATGCATAAATTTTCAAAAGCTCGTTTAAATCTGTGTTTTCGATCTCATTTAAAGTCCACCCATTCTCAAGAAGCGAACTTTTTAGTTCTGCTTCTCGATATTGTGGCGTGTACTTAAAATGAGGATGATATAAAAGTTCCGTTACTTTTTTTTCTGTTCAGAATAAATTGCATCATAACCAGAAGTAACAGAACCTAACAATTGACCTGTAATTTTCAATAATTCACGAGCATCCATACCGTCAATATATTCTTGTCCAGTAAACTGTTTTTCAAAAATAACGTCAGCAATAAAGTCATAGCATTCTCTTAAAATAGGACGAATTGCTTCCATATCATTTGTTTTTGTTGCTTCTTCTAACCTGATTTGTAAATCCGTACCTGTATCCATGACTGAACCTGGTAAAAATTCTGCCGATGTGAATTGTTTTGTAGTATATTTGCTTCCATCTTTAATCATTAATTTAATTTTTTGTTGAAATTTACTTGCCATTTTAATTCCTCCATATAAAATAGGACGACAAGGTCGTCCTAAACTGTTATTTTAATCTGCTGTTGTTACATTTAATGTACATTTTGCGGTAAAGTTACCATCTTCTGTTGTGACTACGATTTCCGTTGTCCCTTCTCCTACAGCAGTAACCTTCCCTTGAATTGGTGTTACAGTTCCAATAGCCTCACTTTCTGAACGGAACTGATATTTTTTATTTGAGGCGTTATCTGGTGTAATTGTCGGTGTTAAAGTTGCTGTTTGGCCAACTTTTAAATTTAACTCTGTTTGGTCTAAAGTTACACCAGTAACAGCAGTAGTATTTTCTTTACGTGGATCCATTACCTCTGTAAACCAGTTTTTAATCATCTCTAAGTCGACACCTTCATCGTCTTCATCCACGGAATACATATAACCCAACCCTGGAACATCAACGAAAGACCCCGTCCATTCTGGATGGGTATAAGATACTGAACTTCCTTCTAATGTAGATGTTTCATCAGATGTTAAAGCAAATTTTCCTTTATAGAAAATCGTATAGCGATATTTACCGTTCGATTTTCGGCGACGGTAAGCAAATGCTCCATCTGATGCAATATCATCCGCAGACCGCAATACGCCACCCTTTAATTTTTTTCCCCCTGTAATTTCAGCTAAAACTTCATTTTGGTAGCCGTTTGTTTCTAAAGTAACTTCTGCACCACCAAATGCAACATACTGATCTTGAACTACACTATCGCCATAGTCAGGCGTTGTTTCTGTTGTAACATCTGGTTTGATACTGACAGCAGTACCGATTGTAATTGGCGTTCCGTAAACTGGAAAAGCGCCCGTTTCGTCTGTTAGTGGGAACCACGTTGGCTTCTCTACAGAAATGACACTTACATTTTTCTTTTTTGCCATCTATTTTTCACTCCATTCAATTAATTGTGGGAACGCAACATTAAAATTGATATGTTGAATTCCGTCTGTTTTAAACGTTTGATAATCTTCTGGAAACAATTCGTTTCCGTCCAAATTCAACACATTAAAAAAAGCCCCACAGCTTTCTGTTAGGCTTTTTACTAATTGTTTATCTTTTTTACTATCAACCAGTGCAATATCAACATTGTATGCTTTATTTTGAACGTTTTGACCTACATTATCAGTCATGCTTTCTTCTACGCTCAAAACGAAATAAAACGGTTCTGACGATTGCATCACATTATCAAGATAGATAGGCGCATCCGAGAACTGTTTTATTTTGCTAGTAAGCATTTTTAAAATTTTATCGTACATACTCTATCCTTTCTTAGCGATGACAATCGCCATTTGTTTAAACCGTTTTGGAATATAAGTTGCATGAGCTAATTTATAAGACTTTTGCAACATAAATCTGCCTTTAACAAATCCGCCATTTTTTGTTCGGTGACCATCGTTTACATATCTAAAATATTTTTCATCATTAATCAATGCTCCCACGATACGACCACTAGACAACTTTCTAGCTTTAATGATTCGATAGCCTCGTCTTAAATCACCCGATTTAATTGGTGTCATAGGTACAATTAACTGATAAATTTTAGCTAACGAATCATTCACCATTGCAGCACCTTCTTTTTCAGCAATGGGTGTCATTTTCTTTAAATTTGCAATAACTTTATCAGCATTTGATTTCATTCTAAGATCGCTTTTACTCATCAATTGAACTTCCTGATAGCACTACTTCTATATGACTTTGATAATAAAAAGGTTTTTTTGAAAATAACACATGTTTTTGACCTGTATCTTGAGTAATAGTTATTCTATCTCCTTTTTTAACTTTTATATTAGGTTCTAAAAAAAGTTTTTGCTCTTCATAAGAGATATTAAACGCTTCTTTGTTTTCTATTACAGGTAAGTTCCCCATACTTCCTTGAGAGAAAGCACAGGGTAACTTGCCATCATGAATTGGAAAATAAACTTGTTCAGTAATCCCGATTTCCGTATTTTCAATATCGATCATTCTCTCAATAACACAGGTATCAAAATAAGTAGCTGCTAAAATTTCTGCTTCATTCAATAGAAAAACACCCCGCTATCACAGCCTAAAATACGTTTAATAGCACTGCTATAGTTCTTCATGAGTGATTGTATGTCTTTTGATTCAACTACATAACTAATTGATGTATCACCACATTTTACACTAGCTACAGACTTATCTATTTCGTTTTTTAAAGCTTTGTAGATAACCTCAATTATAAGTGGTTCAAACTCGTCCCAAGCAATATCAATTTTGCAAGTATTGTAAGAATTTATTTCAAAGATAACAAGGTTTAAAACAGACAAAATCCTATCTTCAGAAGCGTTAGGTAGCATCAATTGAATTTTCTTAACGATTTCTTCTTTTTTTTCATCAACCATAAAGCATCATTACCTAAACTTTAAAAGTATCTGCAGCACGTTCTAATATCTCAATAGCTTCTTTGTCATCTTCTGAAACTACAAATTCATTATTTTCGTTTGCTGTGATAAATTTTTTTGTTTTAGGATGCATAAAGCCCACAAAGTTTTTCTTGTCAAGCACACGATAGGTTACTTCTTTTTTTGCTGTTGCCATTTTTAATTTCCTCCTTCGTTATTATATTTTAGGCTTTCAAGTTCAAGATTGCTCCAGAATTAGAAGCTTTGTATTCAATTGAATACTCACCAACTAATCCAATCCGTCTTGAATCTGTTGTTTTTGCTAATTCTTCCGCACGCCATTCACGTAGTGGACGTAATTTTACATAATTAGTATCAATAGCTGCGATTGTTCCATTAGGTAAATTAGGTTCAATTAACGCAATTCCTGAACCGTAATTTGAGACAATATTTCCAAGTTGCAATCCAAAAGTAAGTTTATCGCCAAATTGCACAATTTTTGTTGATTTTTCATCCAACTGATCAGTCATTAATTCTTGCATATCAGGTGCTACTAAACATAATTTTTCGCCCATGTATCCTTTTTGAAACATTGTTTTAAATAAGACATCAATATCTTTTCTTGTTATTGCCCCCGCAGCTGCTGTTTCGACTTTATTCGTTGAGCTAATCAAATTTAAAATTCCGTTCATCTGACGACCTTTAGAACCAGATTCATCAGCCTTTACACCAACAATCAATTTACGATTTAAGTCAATTTTCATTTCTGTAGCACGAAGAGCTACTTGGCTATTCAATTCATTTCCTACACCATCTACATTAATAGCATCTAATGTGCCAGATACAGAAGTTGATTTTCTGAAAATTTCAGTATAGTTGTTAAACCATGTACGATCAGATTCCGCATCTGCGTATTCTCCGCCTTCTAATTGAGCAGATGAATCATCATTATTCATGCCGTATTCTCGCCATTTAATCTCAGTTGACTTGGCAGCTTCAACTTTACCTGCGCCTAACAAATAGCTTAAAAATGGTGTGTTTGGAACTTGTAATGCGTTAACTTCCTGTGAAATATCTAAATACTCAAGATTATTTAATGAACTTTTTTTCATTTGTAGTTTCCTCCTAATCGATAAATGCTTGTAATTTTTGTCCTAATGCTGCCTCTGGATTTTCAAACGATTTTGTTTGATTTCCAGTTCCAATGTTGGTTTGTTGCGATTTATTACCAAAAGCTTTAGTCATTTCTACATTTTTAATAGCTTCTGCATGCTTATCATTTATTGCTTCCAAAAGCTCTGTAAAACCTTCTACAGCCTTCTTAGTAAATTCAGTATCTGAACCAACAAGATTATTTAACATAAATTGAGAAATAGAATCTTTCAAATCTCCGTCCCAATCTAAGCCAGCAATTTTTTCTGCAACAAAAGCCTTATTATCACTAGTCACACGTAATGCCTTTTCAGCTTCAAATTCAGCCTGTAATTCTTCTAATTTAATTTGTTCAGGAGTTTTATTTTTCTTAGATTCTTCATACTCCTTGATTGTTGTTTCCTTGATTTTTTCAAGATTATTTTGTTTCCAAGCTTCTAATTGTTTATCTGCAGCTGATTGTGACTGTGATTGTACAAATTTTTGTGCTTCTTCATTTGATTCTACAAATGCCTTAAAATCATCGAAAGTGAAGTTTGTACCACCGTCTTCTTCGGCAAACATTTGTAAATCCATTGGTAATAGGTTTGGTTTCATTTTGTTTCTCCTTTCGCCCCACGATTCGACTAATCGCCCCGCATTGCTTTAGATTTATTTATTGCGCCCCACCATTCAATTAAGCCCAGCATTGCGCTAGTTTAACGTCATTTCGGACAAAATAAAAAGCCTAACTTTCGTCAGACTTTAATTGCTTTTCTTCTCTTAGTAAATGCTCTTCATAATCTGCATCTAAGTAATCATAGGGATCCATCTAATCACTTCCAATTCTTATGGACCAGTTCAGCACCTAACATTTGATAATCAGTGACAGCATCTTTTACGTTTTGCAGAGTCCTAGACACAATCGAAATAGTTAATTTACTTTTTTTACCTGGTAACGAATACAAAATATCAACATGACAATAATTACCACCCCAAACTGATTTAAGCTCATCTTTGACGATATTACCGTTGCCATCTCTCAAAGTGTGTTTGGTTAAGTATCGTTCGTTTTCTTGTTCAAAAGCTTTTTTATAGGCTTTTTCTGTACCATTGGTAACTTCTAGATTTAATACTGCTTCGAATAATCCTTTCATGATCTCACCTCCAATTTAGGGTATAAAAATAGCACTCAAAGTTATCCTTTAAGTGCTTAGTAAAGTCTGCTATGGTAATCTGACGGGACGTGGACCAATTTATTTTCTTTAATATGCTCATCAATGAATTTCGCTAATTTTTTTGCACCTAGAATAGAAAAATCGAAGTCATCACTCTTTGTTACATCGATATATTCATATATTGGAAACTCATCATGGAAATGTTGTTCATACTTTTTAACTGCATCATCAATAATAGACCATGCGCCATCTTCGCAACTAAACACTTATTTCACCGCCTTTAAAATATCATCTACTAATTTTTCCCATTGGCTTACTGCTGTCGGAAAAATCTCTTTCATTAATTCTCTTGACTTATCGTTAGCAACCACTTCTGTCATATGTGCAAAAAATTCCGTTTCTGTGCTACCTGTTGTTTGCCAATAGCGCTTGCCGTGACCAAAACCTAACGGATAGTCTCCTAAAGAACCTATAGATTCAATCATATCTGAAATAGCGGATACTGAGTTAGGATTTTCCCTAACTATTTTTGATAATCGTTCTCTAGTTTTTTGTAAGTTCTCTGTATTTTTTTTATAAATTTCCGCCCTTAAGTCATCATAAGCCTTTTTCTTATCCGCATTTCTAGGTCTATTACCTAAATCATTATAGGATGGCAAATCTCCGTTAACATATTTCCAAAAATCGCGTTCTAGCGCTTCTTTAATGTTATACTCAGAAAGTGACGATGCGTGTGTTATATGCTCTTCTATAAAAGTGGTTCGTCTTCCTAGCTTTCTTTTTATTAGTTTTCCTGTCGGCATCGTATTTTTTCCTGTTAATACTTCAAGCCCAAGATGGTCCAAAGCATGTCCTATCTCATGATAAACTGTTTGATAAGGATTAACACCCCTATCCCCATCAAATGATTTTTGACTAAGTTGAATTGATTTGCCTTGCGCAAATGCTCTTACTTCTTTGATGTCTTTAAACTCCAACTTATGCCCCATCACGTTTATTAAGTTTAGCACCCTTTGGTCAGTTATCCCATCTAAATGATCTAAAAAGTTAGAATAATTTTCTTTTCCTAAAGCTTCTTGCATGTTTGTTTTGTCTAATACGGATTTTAATTCGAGTTTAGTTGCACTAACCTTTGGATGATTTAATTTAATACCCCACTGCTTACTTGCGAATTCATCCAATAAATCACCAAACATCTCTTCATACAATTTATCTATGTCATCGCTAATTTCAGGAACAATTGGTAATTCAGTACAACGGCAACGTCCATGATACGGTGGATGCCAATCATCTTTAATCTCTTTTCCATGACGTCCACCACAAATAGAACAAACACGCTCATCTTCTGCCGACCAGCTTTGTGTTTGCTTAACACCTACATCCTTTAGCGATTTTCTTACACCTTCTACCGCAAAATGTGAATATTCCGTTCTAACAAGATTTTCAATCGAACGATTAAACTTTCCTTGTTCCAACTTAAACATACCGCTAATAACACCATCGTTTTTCATCGTTCTAAGAGCTTCCACAACCCCTTCACCACTTGCCAATGAATTAATAATGGAATTGCTCAAACGTTGCTCTAGGGTTGATATATTGCCCCATAAACGAGATGAAAATGTTTTTCCGCTCCACGGATAGTTCATGATGTTTTCTAGTTCATTCTTAGTTAAACCAGGTGCTGAACCGCCTAATAATTGTATCAACGCATTAGAATTAGAATTGTAGATTCGTTTTGTGATATTCTCTAAGTCGTTATTAAATTTACCGTTAACATCACTAGCTATTGCTTCACCTGCAAGGGTAGAAAAGATGTCTGCTCGTAACTGTAACAAGCGATTAACTTTCGCATAGTCAAAGGATGGAAAATATTCATCAATAAACTGCTTATAAGCTTCGTCAGACTCCATCAACTTTTCATAGTTCTTCTCAATATACTTACGGTACTTCTCTTGGTCTCGTTTGCTAAAGTCTTCTAGCATTTCACTTTGAGTGATATCGTGTAAATCAGCTTGTGACAATAACTGTCTTTGAATTTTAACTAAAGCACGTTCAAAAACAGATTCTAACTCACTAAGAGTTTTCTTTTCCAGTTTCAAGCGTGCTTTGTCTTCTAATTCACGACGTTTTTCCCAATAGCGTTCACTAACTGTTGCTTTCTTCGTCATTACCTGCACCACCTAGTTCATCATATTCACCGCTAGGATAATCTTGACCTTGTTCTAAATTCATCAAGTCCATTTCATAATCTGGGTCTTTGACAAATGGAATCTGATTAATAATTGTTCGTTTGGATACAAACGGTGAAAGTTTAGGCAATGCATCAGCAAGATAACCGATGTCTGTTGGCAAGCTACGACTGAATGTGAATACAATTTTTGACACATCAACATCTAATTTATCCCTAAATTTAATAAAGGCAGACATCGTCTCTGCTGCTTCTTTCAATCCTTCTTTAAAATACTGTTCTTTAGTATTTGTTTTAGCTTCTAGTGCAATAATTTGCCATTTGCGAGCTTCGCCAGAGCTATTAGACTTAAATACTTCATCATTGAAATCGATTGACTTAGTTACCGTGTAATAAAGCTTTTTCAGCTTATCAAGATGATACTCGTTGAAATCTTTATTAATGTCTTTCGTTACATACCCAACCTTAGCTTGTGGATCTGGCAAATTAATAATACCTAATTGTTCCATCATTCTTTGTGCTTCTTTTTCATCTAATCGTGAGCCACTAATGGCCATATAAGCAAGTTTAAACTGTTCAACTTCGTTTTGTTGGTCTGATAAACTTCTATCAAATGCATCAGAAAGTTCTTCCGCCACTTCAAAATCGCAATAACGATTCGTGTTATTTTTAAATTCTGATAGGTAAAAAGTTTCTAGCGGATTTTCTACTTCCTCAATCAATTTAAATGTTCCAGATGCACTGACTAAATTAGATTCAACATATCTGCTATATATACATATTCTTTTTTTAGTAATGACTTTCATTTCTTCGAAAAATTTTTTTTGATGTGTATCGTATTTTTCACGAATAAAGATATCTGCATTTTCGTATTTTTCAGCTTTCCATGGTTCGATATTGCTCGCCCATAATTGCCAACCTTCCAGGGTTTCAACAGGTTCTAACAAACGAAAAGCAACGCCACAAGCTCCTTGAAACCGAGCTGTATCAGAATCAAGCATGGCAAACCGCATATCGTTTACTAACTCTGTTAATTTGTCGAATTTTTCAGGAGTTTTTGTCTCATTTCTGACATTCCCTGAAAACAAGTCTTTTACCTTTGAACCCATTTTTTGCAATATAGATTTGCGTTGTTCGGTAATATCATAATCCCACTTAATTGGAATGCCTGTGAAATGGTCAGCTGCTTGATCGACAATAGTATTGTATAAACCAGCATGAAGTTTATTATTCACTTTTATAATCTCTGTGTTTGGTTTAGGTCTTCTATCGATCTCATTTTGTTCGCTTGTATAGGCTTTATACTTACGCTCTCTATCATCAAAAAATGGCTTCATTTCAGTAATAAAATCATTAGGATCGAAAACTTCTTCATTAATTTGTGTAGAATATTTTGTTCGCACTCTTTTATACCGCTTCAAACTTAAATTGTTTTGAAACATTTTTCCACCTCCTAATATTGGATAAACCTCACATTATTTTTATCCATATCTTCACTGAAAGCATATCTTGTCGCATCAATTGTATGGTTGTCTTTATCTTCTAACCTAGGTTTAGGATTACCGTCTTTATCAGTTTGATAATCAATATTCTCAAATTCTTTAGCAATGTTAGGAGTTCTTAATGGATCAATACAAATAAAATCCAAATCGCCTAACCATTCTTCGCCATACTCAACAGAATCAGGACCTTTTTTTACTCCGAAAACTCGTGGCATACCATGTTCACTGTTTAGCTCTGCTATTGATTTAGGCTCTGCTGAATCAGCTGCAATTCTATCTGATATATATCCTTTAGACTTAGCTTTATTAGCAAATTCCCTATTACTAATTTTCACACCATAAATTTCATCAATAGCATAGATGCCATTTTTCTTTTTGTCATAATGCCATCTAACAAATGCTAATGGATCAGTAGCATAACCAAAGTCAAGACCATTTCTGATATTGTCAAAGTTAGCAGCCATTTCATCAGTAATACAACCTTTTATTACTCGTAGATTATCAAACGGAACAACTCCTGAACCAATAGCTTTGCCGTCATACTCCCACTCAGCACGTTTCGGATTCTTAGCCCTCGTAGCATTAACTTCTTCAATAAATGCTTGAGCTATAAATGGATTATCCTTATATGTTGAATGATGAACGAAAGTATTCTCAGGTTGGAAGCTAGATTCATATTTTTTATTAACCCATGATTGTCGTCGCTTAGGAGGATTGTACGAATAAAAGAATTTATAAAAAAGACCATCTGCTAATTCACCACGTAGTAATGAGTTAGTTATGGTTTTTACATCATCTTCAGTTTTAAACTCGGCTAATTCCTCAATCCAAGCTATAGCAAATGGAAATCTTGAATCCTTTAAGGACTTAATCCTTTCTGGATTCTGTGCGCCTCGAAAAACAATATAATTACCCCTAAGCTTATAGGTGATTTTCATAGGACTTTTATTTACTTTAAAATACTTAGACACACCTTGTTCTTCAATAGCCCACTTAATCTGTTCAAAAATAGATAACTCAATCGTATTATCAACATATCTAATGGCCACAGCATTTACAGGATATCTCATAACCAATTGAACGATTATATGTGCTATGCCAGATGATTTACCTGACCCACGGCCACCTTTTTCAACAACATGTAATATATTTGAGTTTAATGCTACCCTCCAAGTATTGTGAAATGCTTTAGGAAGAAATTCAGATAATTTTTTACTCATATTCATCACCTGATATATCATCGATGAAAACTAGCATATCCATGTCTCCATTTGTAGCATCTAAACTAGCTTTAACTTTTTCAGTTTGAACCTTCAATAGTTGTAATTTGGCATCATTTGCTAGCAAAGCATTCTGTTGCTTAATAGCCTTTGTTAACTGATTGCTAATTCTTGTCAATGCTTCCTCAATAGCCAAAATGTCATCTAGTTTTCTAAATGTTTTACGAGTGACCTGTACATCTTTTAAAACTTCTCTCTTAACAGTAACCATTTTCCCATCAATTACCGATGGCTCTTTAACTTTCCGAAGCTGCTGCAAACGTTCAACTTCTTCATCGTTTAAGCCAGCCTCTGCATCTTTGATGCGTTTAAGCATTCTATATTGGCGAATTTTCAGGATTCTTATTTCTTCCTCCAAAATAAAAAAAGGATCATCATTCAGATTAGAATAGATGTCCTTTTCTTCGTCAGATAACATATCGGCAAATATTGTTTCGTATTCGCCAGTTTTAATAGCGTTCTTATTACCTTTAGGAGGAGAACCTCCTTTGTTCCCTTTAGCATTTTTATTACCTGGCGGCGCTCCACCTTTATTGGTAACGTTACTATTCGATTTAGTAACGTTACCTTTTAATTCTTCCGCCCATTTATCAACAGATTTCCATTTCCTGATTTGAGAATCAGAAACATTTAGTTCACTAGCTAATTCTTTAAGAACTTTTTTCCCACCTGAATCTAGCCATATTTTTTTAGCTTCATCACGACGAAGGTCTCTTTTTCTAGCCATCCATTAACACCACCTCGCTTTTCGCTTCAATAGTTGAGTTTGTTTTCGATATTTACAATCATAATTTATTAGCATTTATACTTCTCTACATTCTCTCGTATATGCTTATTTTTCCAACTACCATACCCACAATAAACAAGCTTGCAATCATCAATTTCCTTTGGCGTGGCTTCTCTCGTCATTTCAACAATGGAGGCATTCTTCTTTATCTGCACAGACATTACAACACGTACTGAATCAGTTGAACGGTTCGGCTGTGGATATTTATGTGTTAACGATACATACCAATAGCTTTTCATGTTCTCTCTCCTAATTGTTTTTATGTATATTTGTTTATTGTAAGACAAACACTTTAATTCCTGTTATACTCACTGAAAGACAGCAACTCCTTTTTGCTTCATGTAACACTTCCAGTTATTTCAAAACATAATCTGCTGTCTGGCCACTAGATATTTTATCTGGTGGTTCTTCATGTGAAAACAATCCAAATATCCGACAAAACTTGACAGCTGTGTTACACTTGTTTTAGGTAGCACTCTTTCATAATAGCTAAAGTTCATAAACTACAAGTGACACGAGATTTTCACTAACGCTACCTAGCCACTAGATCCCATTTCTAGTGGCTTTTTTTGCACAAAAAATAAGTTTTGATGTGAATAAGCGCTCTTTTATTCTCTATTCTTATTTGATATAATTTTTTTAGGTAGCAACTCCTTTTTGTGAATAGCAACCATTAACAATCCTAGCAACAAAAAAATATTTTCACGAATGCTACCTAGCCACTAGATCCCATAGTCTAGTGGCTTTTTATATACGAAAAAAGACCACTCACTGAGTGATCTATAATTATTTATTACTGTCCTTCTTTGGCTTTGTCCCATTCTATTTTTAAATAGTTTCTGAATTCTTTACGAATCTCCTGTACATTTTCAGCTATCATTATAGGATACTCATTAAATTTATCCTTCAATTGTTCATCTAACGGAGTTGTATTCACGTGTTCTCCATCAATTTTCCTCATAAATAACTCTAGCAGAATTAATTGATTAGGAATATAAGTAATAATTTTTTCTATATATTTATGGTCTTCCTGATGACTAAAATAAAGTAATATATTCTCAGATATACTTGTAATTTTCACTTGTTCTTCTTTTAAAGATTCATTTAATGGTGCTAGTTTTGCTTTTTCAGTTAAAATTATATTGTCATCTGGTTCATCTTTCATTCTTTCTATTTGTATTAGTTCTGCCGGTTCAATCATAGAACGCATGATAGTCTCTAAAATTGATAGCCTGGTAATATACTCCGATACCAACTCACGTACGTCACTTATCCACTCTATTCTTGCTTTTGCTTTCAAATTAGCATCTATTTGCTGTTTAGCGATTTTACTTTGTGTGCATACATTCATAATTACACCCACAAACACAAAAAAAGCTGATAAAGCTGAAACAGTAGCTGAAACACCTGACCAAATAATCTCTCCGTTTGAATCAATGAAAATATTTGATAACATTCCATACCTCCGTTATTTTTATTTTAATTATCTACTAACTATCGATATCTTTAAATCTTGTAACTTCATTAATTCAATCGGCATTTTCATCCCTCAAATTCTTGTTTATGTTTTCTTGAGTATTCTGTTCACTAAAATACCCACGCCCGTATTGATGAATCTTGTATTTATTAATTTCTTTTGGAATAGCTTCTCGTGCCATTTCAATGATTAAATACTTCTTTTTGATTTGTACTAATTGAACTATTCTAATAGAATTATTATCATTCGTTTGTGGATACCTATTAGACAGCGATATACTAGTAGATTCTCATCGTACAACCGTCTTAAAAAAGATCGCTGCAGCAATCATATTTGTTAATATTATCAATTATTCTTATCTTCGCTTTTTATTTCTTGATACAAAATTACATTACTAGATAACTTTTTCCCTACCATTCTAATATGTTCTTTATTAAATCTTTGCAGTTCCCCCAAACTGTATTTTGATATCACAATATCTTTTTCATTGATATAAATATTATGGCTAACGCTAATTACAGGGTTCAAATATATTAAATCATTTTTCACATAAACTATACCAATAAAAATAAACAGTAAAATATTAGTTAATAATGTTACTGGTTCTGAAAAATCTACAGATATAACAGGAACTATATAAGTCATAACATAACTCATAACATTATCTGCAACTTGTTCAAATTCACCGCTAATATTAAATGTTTTTATAGGTTTTCCAAAAAATATTTTTCTGATAAGATAAATTGAATAAAGAAATGTAGCTATCATAATACACACAAATAAACTTGCCCATCCACTAGTATTAAAATGAGTAAATACAGCTATTACATGTTTGTACTCCTTGACTAGCAGTAAAAAGTAGAGAGGAAGATAGGAAGATATGTATAGTTTCCATTTTTCCGATAAACTTAACATATTCTTCCTCCTTTCTAGAATCCAAAATCAATTCCTTTTGTTTTACCTACTATAGTTTCATAACATGCATCAGATATTAATGTTATGAATATATGCCTATGTTTCTTCTCAAACTTTAATTTACCATTTTCATATTTAATCTCTTTAAATTTATCTTTGAAGGCATCATCTTTTAATACTTCGCTAACTCTAGTTTTGTTTTTGAAAAACGAGGATACTCTATCGTAATTCTGGTCCATTTTAGTTAATCTTTTTGCTACAACACTATCAGATTCTATCGTTTTCATTAATTCATCAAGTTCTTCAATCGAATCAAATGTAGATATATTATTTAAAATCGATTTTGCTCTTTTTTGGAATTCTTCTTTCATACCACAACATTTTTCGAATATTCGTAAATTATTGGTCATAAGTAACTCTTTCTCTTCAAATATCATAGAAATAGATGAACTAAAGCCCACAGTATCTTGATTATCAAGTCTAGTTAATCTGTTATCTTTCAAATTACCTAGAACTTTGGTAGCAGAGATTTTAGATACTTTTGCAAAGGGAGCGATAAAAATAAACCACTCCTTTTCCATATGTACTTTTACAGCATATGCAAAAAAGGATGTTTCGTTTAGCCCTTTTATATTATCAATAAATCCATCTTTAAAAGATTCTATAAATCTTTTCACTCCTGTATATTCGGTTGTATATGTTTTATAATATTCTTTATCAAATTTACCAGATGTAACAACATCGTAATCATTCTGTGGATAATTTCTTTTCTCAGACCTCTTAAAATAATCAACAAATGTTTTTAGCAAATCTTTTTGCAAATTATTATCTACATCCATTGAGAAAACAATTATATCGTCATCTTTAGATTTCCTCAATAAAAATAAATCTACATTTGTGGCAACTTCGCCATCATCAATTAGCGATTTACTATAATTATACAACTTATTCAAATCCATTAAATTCACTCCTTATAAATTATAACTGCTTATATTAATTAAATCAAAAAGAAGACACAAAAACAATACGTTTTCGCATCTTCTTTTCTAGCAGATATAATCATAAGGATTACAATTCGTATTATACGAAAGAACGAATGTTCGGTCAAGTATAACTAGTACTTACAAATAAAATTAGAGACACCAGCTTGCTAGTGTCTCATCATGAATGTAGTAGAAACATCTATTGACGATCCTAATTTTATTTAAGTAGCAAAAGCTACTTACTGGAACAATAGGAGTCGAACCCATACCAACGGTTTTGGAGTCCGCTGCTCTACCAGTTAAGCTATGCCCCATTAACACTCACAAACCTGTAGAAAAAAGAGAGAGGAATTACACCCCATTTCTTTTAGTTTGAGAACGTCTGATTTGTGAGTGATCATTGCAACTTACATAGCGCTATCTTGACAAGTGCTTTCAGCGTACGTCTACGTGTAAGCTTAATGCCAAGTTTATTGCAATATTTGCTACCTAGACTAAACGAGACAGAAAGAACTGGACTTTCCACATCCTTATTCTTTATTTTTTTGTAGGTAGCCTCCAAAGATAAGCGAAACGGAGCTAAGATAGGTAATGCATGCCTTACCTCGTTTCCTTATCTTTCGACACTACCATAGTAACATCTAAATATTGATAAAAACCGCCAACTTTCCGCCAAAAAACCGCCAAAAATTTTATCTATAGGCGATTATTTTTCCATTTCGATACGCTTCAGCAAATTCAATTAAAGCTTCTGATTTCATACGTTGAATACTTCTTTCAGAATATCCAACTTCTCTAGCAATCTTGTAATTAGAGTAATGATCCTGCACACAAAAACTGTAGTGCAGAATTTGTCTACTAGTCAAACTCAAAGCCATAAGTGCAGATAAAATTGCATCTCTTTCTGCTTCTGCATCAGCTAATTGTACCAGTGCATCTTCTGTTTTGTTTCCGTGGCTTTGGCTTTTAGGCATCTCTGTAATAATTGGTGATTTTAAATCTATCAAAGAGCGACCAGCTATTCGCTCTAAACGTCTAAAACTCTTCAACACATTTCTAGCATTCGCTTTTGTTTGTCGAAAATCTACTTCTTTTAACAATAGAATCAAGTGAAATCGCTCCTTTTATGGTATAATAATTTATAATAAACATATCATCATTTAAGAGTTGCTTAGCGGAAACTAAGTAGCTTTTTTTATTTATCCAAACATATATAAGAAATGCTTATTCTTTGCTCATCAGCGACTCTATATGATATAAATTATACTAAGAATACTATTCCAATAGCTATTCACTTCTCAGCCAGTCGGCGGAAACCGACTGGCTATTTATTTATCAAAATATTCATCACTCATACATGTTTATAGTCAACAAATTATTGGTTGACTATAAAGAAAACAATAATAATTCTACAATATTTTACAATCTTCCATTCGTCATCTTTCACATCATCTTTATTCATTTGATATTTTCCATCTAATAAATATTTTTGGCATAGAAAGTATTTTCAAATCTATTTTTCAATGGTATAATCACTTTAACTTTCTTGGGGATTTTATTTATGAAATAAATTTCCTCCTTTTCTACATTAACTTCTGGTAAACAGTTAATAGTAGTACACGTCTCTACAAGAGATTTATTGTCGATTTTTAATCGGCTATTTAATAGCACTTTATTTGGGGAAAGTGCTAACTCACACCTAAAGAACAACTGGCGGAAAACAGTTGTTTCTACCACATAAGTCAGCTAGTGGTCAGCTGGCTTTTTTTGTTGCCTTAAATTTCATAGTAATGTATTATTAATTGTCTCTATCTGAGATGAAAATGTATCTATAACTAGCTAGCGGAAACTAGTTAGTTTTTTTATACTATTTTTTGTTGGTTTTAAAACTACTTAGCCTTTTTATATAAATGTGAACGTCGAATAATTGAATATTAAATTCTTTAAATTTAAGCATCTTCTTTACTCGCTTTCTAACCGAATAATTCTCTTTGATCTGTTTACCCGTTTTACCCAGTTTTACCCACTACACTTGTTCCTCCAAACTTGTAATTTCTAGTTCTGTTCGTGGTCGCATACTGTACAACTTTTGACAAACCATTACAGCAATTTGACCATCGTTTTTATATAAAATACCTTCGGCAGCATCAGTGACTGCTTTGAAATAATTATCCAAGTCAGGTTTCTTATCGCAATATTTCCGCTCTAATTTCACTTCTAAGCGTTTCTTTTTAGAACTTAATAGATATTTTAGGGGTAGCGATGTAAAACGTAATATGCGCAAAAATAGCCCCTTTTTCAATCAATTCTGGTTTTGCCTTTTGTTTATAGGCACCCATAGCGCTATCTTCATAGGTTTGGACATAATTCCCACGTCTTGCAAACCTCGGGCGACTTTGCAGTTTTCGTTCAATTGGCAGGATAATTCGCATCATTTCCCCTCCAAGTATTCTTTTATTTGCCTATCAAGTTCAGCTTGCTTTTCTGGTGATAGTTTCTCCTCTTCTTTTTTTGGTTCATTTACCCAATCTGGCAACTTCTCTTGTCTAACTGGATTATTTGAATATCTTACTTGCGTTGCCGTTTCAGACAAGTCGTATTCATCGTTAAAACGTTCATCACGTATCCAGCGGAACAATTCTTGTGGATGATACCAGTCGTTTAATTTGATATACTTAAGATAAGCTTTGTATCCTGTTTTAAACCGTTCGAAGTCTTCATCTGACTTAATTTTCTTTAAGAATTGCTCTTTGGCTTTTTTCTTATTGGTTTTCTTCGGATATGTTTTCCAAACCTTTTCAAATAATTCAGACATGGTTGAACTTTGTTCAACACTATATATATTCTTTGTATTATTCTTTGTATTATTAATTAATGTATTATTCTCTGTGAAGTTTTCTTCACTAGGGGTAGTGAAATTTTCTTCATCCCCCTCCTGATGATTTTTTCCATAGGTGATAAAATTTTCTTCACTAGGGGTGTAAAATTCTGTATCAGTTGGATACGGTAAGATATAGATATGTCTCCGATCTACCATTTTGCTGTTTGGCTTATAAAAAATTTGCATTTTTATATAGTTTCTTTCTTCTAACTGTTTCAGCCATGAAATAATTGTTCGCTTGCTAACGTTATACAGATTTGCAAAATATTGATTCGTTGCCCAACAATAGCCTTTTTCATTTGCTAATGCCGTTAGCTCTCCATACAATAATTTTGCATTCCCATTTAAGTGGTTATCATAGCGAACAATCGCTGGGATAATGGCGTAATATCCTCTATGTTCATTCACTAGTTATCCTCCTCATCAACAACGACCGTATAAACATATTTATGCTTAATTTCTCCGTTAACGACTTTTTTTATTGTTTGTGCTTCAATAGCTATTCCTTTACCATTTCTTGAACCGATATAGACAAATGCTAATAGTTCAAAAAATAGTTTTTGACTCGATGTTAATTGCCTGTATTTTTCAAGTAATTCCTCTACCAAACTGTTAACCTCCGATATTCAACTTCTTACGTTCTTCAACGTTTAGTTTTACTGGTTTAATTTGATACTTGTTTAAAAAGTTCTTAGTACCTATCTGATGTTCTTCTTGATGATGTTGACGACAACCAGCGTAAAAAGTAAATGTTTCATGATTAATCTTTTGACGATTTCGCCCCATACCGACTACCTCGATATGACAAACATCGGCATGTTTCCCACAAATACAACACTTACGGTATTTAAGGCAGTAATAAAACCATTTGTTATTTTCTAGCAAGTATTGGTATCTCTTTTCTAGTGGTACATCATTTTTCAAAATGAATTCGATTAAAAAACTAATCCATTCTGTTGCTTCATGTCGTGTAGCCTTACTATGTTCAAAATACACGCCACTTTTAGCTTCGTAGTAATACTTTAAAACTTTCTCTATCCATTTGGGTTCGTCATAACTCCAACGAGCTATATCAGCTATTAAAACGTGAGAAAGTGCATTCTGTTTTTGAGACATTTGTCGATTATCTAATAGTTCAACTTTTACTAAATTGTCATCGTTGTTAGCTAGGAGTTTGAGGAAATTCGAGTTGATCTCATCCTCAAACTCAATCGCCAATTTATTTCCTTTGTGTTTTATGATTTTTCCAATCATTCAATCACTTCTTATCTTCTTGAACCTTCTGCCTAGATTCATAAAAATTTATCCACTTCGCAAGCAATTTAGAAATAACACCATAATCATAAGCACTATATTCTTCAATTGCTTTTTTAGGATTCAAATCAGAATCATTTATAGCTAACGATTTCACAGCTTCAAATTCTTGCCCTGCCAGCTCGGCTACTCTACTAATTGAT
>Ga0153943_1000065_pt1 | contig 43396 bp, 34 predicted proteins | sample TSNJ027MetaG_FD_104721 | JGI IMG/M metagenome (GOLD analysis project Ga0153943, IMG submission 104721) | Attine ant fungus gardens microbial communities from New Jersey, USA - TSNJ027 MetaG | ecosystem: Host-associated > Fungi > Mycelium > Unclassified | place: USA: New Jersey, Brendan T. Byrne...
GGGTTATGACACTAAGGTTGAAGTTTGCGGCCACGGCTTCCGCACAATGGCCTGTAGCTCATTGATTGAGTCAGGGTTATGGTCGAAGGATGCGGTGGAAAGGCAGATGAGCCATATGGAACGCAACTCGGTGAGGGCGGCGTATATCCATAAAGCGGAACACCTGGATGAGCGCAAGCTGATGTTGCAGTGGTGGGCTGATTTTCTGGATGCCAATCGGGAGAGAGCGATTACGCCGTTTGACTATGCGAAGATCAATCGGGGTAATGGCGAGTGAGTTGAATGCCGTTATTCCTCGGCTGATGTTTAAATTTAAAAGACCAACCAGCCCGCTTAGGACTGGTTGGTCGCTGTATTTTTTACCGTTGTTATCAGAATTTCATCTGCCAGGTACAGAGCAGTCAGGCAAAAAGGATGTCTGCAATAATGCCTTGAATGTACATATAGTTGCGAGCATCATCGCAAATATGTGCTCATGGATTCTTCAACGCAATGACCTCTGACAAAGCCCTAAAGCAAGCGATATCAAATATCACCATCTGGCGCAAAGGCGAACAACGTGCGCCACATAAGCCATTATTGCTGCTGCACGTCCTCTCACACTATCGGCAGGGTCATGGTCGCCTGTTTAACTATGGTTCTGAAATCTACGAGCCCCTGTTGGATCTTCTGGAACGTTATGGACCGCAGCGCCGTGACCAGCGCCCGGACATGCCGTTCTGGCGTCTGAAGGGCGATGGCTTCTGGGAACTACAAAACGCACAACTGTGCTCAACCAGTGGTAGCCGCCAGCCGCCCCGACGTGAACTCATTGAATATAATGTCGCTGGTGGATTTGATGCCGATAATTTTGCGTTGGTGGCAAAAAATCACAGGTTAATTGATACGCTGGCGCAGCAGCTCCTGGAGGCGCATTTCCCGGCCAGTATTCAGGAAGAGATAGCTGACGAGATGGGTTTTGATATTCGCACCTCTCTCCGTCAACGCGATCCGAAGTTCCGCCAGATGGTGCTACGTGCTTACAATTATCAGTGTGCGATCTGCGGCTTCAACATGCGCCACGACAATGCGCCAATTGCTCTGGAAGCTGCTCATATCAGATGGAAGCAGCACCATGGCCCTTGTGAAGTACCTAATGGCCTGGCATTGTGCGCAATCCATCATAAAGCGTTTGATCGCGGTTCGATTGGCCTGGATGAAAATATGCGTGTGGTGGTTTCCGGTGCGGTAAATGGCGGTGGAGTGGTACAGCGACTGTTCTGGGATTTTGCGGGAAAAGCGATTGCGTTGCCACCGGTTAAAGAAAATTATCCGGGCGAACAGTTTGTGGAATGGCACAGGAAAGAGGTGTTCAGAGGCGAGGGAATCTGAAATAGATTGATTTTTTTCTTTAGATTATTAAGTTAGTTATTGATAACGGCTTTATTATGTGGAGGGTATATGGTTAGGCGTAATGTGAAATGGTTGTCTTTCTTTATTTTTATTTCTATTCTGTCTTTATTTCGCGGGTGGTCGTTTATTGAACGGTTCCATCTGTCGGCCTTTACTGTACTTGCTGTATTTATGCGTTGTATAGCTATATAAGAATTTCAACTTTTGTAAATAAGATGGGGTTAAATAATAAATTCATTGTTTTTCTTAGGTTGAAGAAATTTGTTTTGTTTTTTAAGCAAGGGGCTAAGCTCACTATTCTGGAAAGAAATATTGTCTTTTTTTTAGTTTATATACCTTGTCTGCTTATCATGTGCTTATATTAGATAAAATGCATGTCATTAATAAATGGTTAAATGTGGGTTTATATAACTAATTCATAGATGTCATTCCAGTTTTATTAGTTAAATTTGTCGTTCTGCTGCTTCAATGTGCCGAAAATGATTTTTTGTTCTTAAATAAGTATTGGCTGATAAATTATCTCTCCTTTAATAAAATTTGGAGTTGTTCACGGTTTTATAGGATTCTTCAATTATTAATGTTTTTTCTTTGTTAGCATCTTTCCTCAATGCTATGTATCTTTATAAAGATACGACCTAATCTTATTTGTCATTTTTAAAATCCTGTATTATATTGCGAAGCATAATAAGCTAAGGAACAAGCCGAAAATAAAAACATGTCTAAATATTGCTAATCCAACCAGTTCATCAAGGCGACAGCCTTTCCATGATGCATTCCTCCAGCCTAGCTGAAATAATGTTGACCATGATAGAATAAATATTCCGGTGGCGCTAACGGCGTCTTTCCATTCTAATGGATAGATAATCCGAAATTTCCCTGAGTAAAATCCAATAGCAATTACTATAAAAAGCACACCCAACATTATTAGCACTGACGCAAGAATGGACTTTCTTAAGTCATCACAATACTCTTCGAGGGAGTGTTTGTGATCATCTGGATTTAGACTGTATTTCCCCGCCTCAAGTTTTCTCTTATATTCATCCTTCTCAAGTTCAAAAGCCATCTTATTGATAGCACCAAGCGTAATAAATTTTTCCTTGTTGAGGAAAAAATAAAACATTGCTTTATAAATATTTGCTTTTTTAGGTAGTTGTGCTGTATTCATATTATCACAAAAAATAAGTAACGATGTTGACAGCAAGAAGCTGTCAACATGAAATTCACATCGTCCAGTGATTCGAAATAACTTCCGCTTGTTTTAATATTAACTCCACCGTCCCCGGTGTTTTATCGGGCGGATACTTATAACGGCGCAGAGTCTGGCGAACCAGGATACGTAATCTCGCACGCACGCTCTCGCGCACCTGCCAGTCAACGGTAGTGGATTGCCTCAACTTCAAGGTGACTTCTATCGCCAGTTTCTTAAGCACCTCATCCCCTAACTCTCGGACGGCACTTTCGTTTTCTGCCAGTGCGTCGTAGAAAGCGATTTCGTCAGGATTCAGGCCAAGCGCATCATCACGCTCCATTGCAGACTGAAAATCCTTCGCCATCTGGATCAGCTCTTCAATCACCTGCGCCGTCTCAATAGCCCGGTTGTTGTATTTAATCAATACAGCCTGAAGACGTTCTGAATATTTCCTCTCCTGCACTACATTGTTTTTTGTACGGGACTGGATACCGTCATTAATCAGTTTTTCCAGCAGCTCTACCGCCAGATTTCGATATGGCATATCGCGGACTTCCTGCAAGAATTCATCTGAAAGCAAGCCAATATTCGGTTTATCCAGACCAGCCAGCGTGAAAATATCATCCACGCCGTTAGCAATAACGGCATTATCCAGAATCTGTTTGAGCGCGGAGTTCTTCTCCGCCTGGCTTATTTTTTTGTCCACACTGGTAAATTTACTGATAGCGGCTTTCACCGCAGACAAGAAAGCAATCTCCAGCTTATAAGGCTGCGCCGCATCCAGCGTACAACAAAGCGACCAGGCTTTAGTAATTGCCAGTACGTTATCGAGAAAACGCTTCTTACCGTCTTCAAGGCCGAGCACATAGTTTGCAACTGGTACTAGCAACTTCTGCGCATGAGCTTCAAAGCCGGTGTAATCAAAACCCGCTGACGTTGCCGTTTTGGCAAACATACCGTGGATGATGTCCAGCTTTTCCAGCATGATTGCCAGTGCTTCTTCAGCGTTGACGGTCGCATCGCCTTTACCGTTTGCATCGGTATAAGTTTTCAGCGCCAGTTTCAGCTCATTGGCGATACCGATATAATCCACCACCAGCCCGCCGGGCTTGTCTTTGAATACCCGGTTGACACGGGCAATAGCCTGCATCAGGTTATGGCCGCGCATCGGTTTGTCGATATACATAGTGTGACAGCAAGGGGCATCAAAGCCGGTCAGCCACATATCGCGCACTATCACCAGCTTCAGCGGGTCGTTCACATTCTTGAAGCGGGACTCCAGCCGTTTTTTAGTCCGTTTGTTGTAGATATGCGGTTGCAGCATTGCCTTATCAGATGCTGTACCGGTCATCACGATTTTGATTTGCCCTTTTTCAGGATCGTCATCGTGCCACTCCGGACGCAACGCAATAATTTCATCGTAAAGATGGACACAGATTTCACGGCTCATGGCGACAATCATCGCCTTGCCGTCCATTACGGTATTGCGCTTCTCAAAGTGAGAAATCAGATCGGCAGCGATCTGCTGAAGACGTGGTTTAGCACCAACCAGTTTCTCCAGACGGCTCCATTCACCTTTGGTTTTTTCTCTCTGATCCAGCTCATCGTCCTCAATCAGTTCTTCAACCTGATCGGACAGCGCCGCCAGCTCTTCATGATTGAGATCGAGTTTTGCCAGCCGGGATTCATAGTGAATAGGCACCGTTGCGCCATCGTCCACAGCGTCCTGAATATCATAAATTGAGACGTAATCGCCAAATACAGCACGAGTATCGCGATCCTCTGCCGAAACCGGTGTACCGGTAAATCCCAGAAACGAGGCGTTAGGTAGCGCGTCGCGCATATGTTTAGCGTAACCGTATTTATAGACGCCGGTTTTACGATCCAGGTTGGCTTTCATGCCGTACTGGCTGCGGTGCGCTTCATCGGAAATAACAACGATATTGCTGCGTCCATTGAGAATCGGATGGGCGTTTTCCCCTTCTTCCGGGGAGAATTTCTGCACGGTGGTAAAGATAATGCCGCCAGCATCGCGAGTTGCAAGCAGATCACGCAATGTTTCACGGTCATCTGCCTGTACCGGCATTTGCTTGAGCAGCTCCTGTGCCTGGCAGAATGTACCATAAAGCTGGCCGTCCAGATCGTTACGATCGGTCACAACAACAATCGTCGGGTTGCCCATCTCCGGCTGTTGCAACAGTTTGCCGACATAGCAACACATGGAGATGCTTTTACCGGAACCCTGCGTATGCCAGACCACGCCTGCTTTCTTACTGCCTGGCTGAATATTACTGTGCAGTACCAGTTGCTTACCGGTCGAAGCAACGATCGTCGCCTGCACAGCCTCACGCACCGCGTGGAACTGGTGATAACCAGCTATTTTCTTAATTAGCCTTTCATCGTTATTTTCAAACAGAACGAAATAGCGGATATAGTCGAGCAGCAATTCCCGGTTGAAGAAACCCCGTACCATAGTTTCCAGTTGCCATTCCAGCAACGGCTTGTCATTTTCATTGCTGATGGTCTTCCACGGCATAAAACGTTCTTCCGTGGCGGTCAGGGACCCCACACGCGCCAGATAACCATCGCTGACAATCAGCGCTTCATTGCTGATAAAAAGATCGCGAATTTCATCTTTATAGGTCTGTAACTGGTGGTACGCATCCCAGATATCTACTTTGTCATCGATGGGGCTTTTCAGTTCCACAACCGCCAGCGGCAGTCCATTAATAAAGCAGATGATATCCGGGCGGCGGGGTTGTTTCGTTCCGCTGATGGTCATCTGATTGACCACCATAAAACGGTTGTTTTGCTGCTGGTTAAAATCCACCAGCAGAGCGTGATCGTGGATAAGTTCTTCGTCGCGGCGGTACTGAACCGGTACACCTTCCAGCAGCCAGTGATGGAAGGCTTTGTTACTGGCAATCAGATCCGGGCTTTCAGCACGAGTAATACGGGATACAACCTGTTCGAAGACGTCAGTGGGAAGGTGCGGGTTGATTTTTTGCAGGCAGGCGTTCAACACGGGTGTCAGGAATACATCATGATAGCTGGCGCGTTGCGGGTTACTGCCATCGGGGGCAATATCGGGCCCGTGATAAATTTCCCAGCCTTGTTCGGCAAACCAGCCCAGGCAAAGCTGTTCTAAGTCGTCTTCGGTAAGCATCGGTAACGTCCTGTGTTATACGTGTTCGGCTTCTTCTGTTGTATTTTCAGCTTCATCATGCCCGTTAAAGGTCTGCTTGATCAACTGGTTAAGCTGTGGCAGATACGGCGAAAGCGCATTCTCAAAACGGGTCATATGTTCCACCAGCCAGTCGATCATTTGCGGCCAATTTTCCTGCTGGAAGCCATCTATTTTTTGGCGATATTGAATACGGCAGGCTTTTTTACCAGGTAGCGATAGCCACTCCAGTGGGTTGCCGAATACCTCTTCGACAGATGTTCGGTGTTGTTCCAGCCAGTTCAACGCCATGGTGTTGATGTCTGCCGATGCTCGCGAAATCCATAATTCTACGCGGATTTCCTTCTTGCTGAATATTAGGCTATACGGCATACCACTTATGCCAGAGCCTGCACATAACCAGTGATCCATAGACGGGCTGATGTTGTTATACAGCGTACAGTCGCTGGCATGAAATTTCTCCAGCATCTGCGTCCAGAAGGCCTTGCGCAGGCGTTGGCTCTGTTTCAGTTCACCGCTGGTTGATTGTTCTTCTGCTTCCTTCTGCGCCATACCGATCATGTAGGATTCGGCTTCCGGTGTGGGAATAACCTGGCGGATATCGATGAATACATCATTTCCATAACGGTAAGGCGTGACCTTAAAGCACTGGACACGGATATTGAACTGCATCAGCCAGAGCGCAGTATTGGTAACTTCCTTGCGGAAATTTGCCGCAACCATCATCACGCGCTGGGAACGGCTTTGGTTAATTTGCACTTCATCCAGGCTTTCATGTTCGAGGAATTCTGCGAGCACATCAGAGGCTGGGCGTGTTTCTTCTGGATCGTTCTGATCGAGGTAACGCTGGAAGATCTCAACGATATGTTCTTTGCGCAGGTTCGCGCAGTAGCCCGCGTACTTCAGCGCCTGCCACACGACATCACGCCCGGAATCATCGAGCTTGTTCTCGATGATCACCAGATTACCGTCTTTGTCGATTGCCAGCAGATCAAGCCGCTCTTTGGTGTCGTCAAACCCGGCAAATTCTTTCTGAATAATAAGTAATTCATCATCGCTGCTGCGGGTCAATGCCTGCGGATGCTTCGCCAACCATTCCTGTAAGTGGTAGCGTTCGGTGAAACCCGCGTTAGTGAAGGTGGTTTCTTGGAGCGGTTGCAGGCTATTACTGGGCTGATCGACTTTAAACATAGTCCGCTTCCTTTGCTAATTCCTCGGCTTCCGGCAAGGGGATTTCACCGGAGAGAAGTTTGGGGAGTAAGGTGTCGCGTAAACCCACTAAGGATACTATTGTGTTATTATTTTTTTGAATACTGTTTCTGATAGTTGCTATGTGATTGTCGAATCTATTCAAGATAGATTGAGTTGGTTTCAATACTTCAAGACGATAAACATTATCTCTATTTAACCCAGGAACAGCAGCATCGGTGTTCATGCTGGGCAGATTCAATGTTTTCATTAAATAATATAAATAACTTAATGGAATTTCTTCTTTAGTGGCTACGTAATAGACAGTATCAATTGGATGGAATTTTCCATCTTCCCAATAAATTGTACCAATTGAGCCTTTTCTGCCAACTATAATACCAGGCCCTTCAACAAGGTAAGCGTTATGAGAACCTGTAATCCCACCCGAACCATAGACAGGATATGGCCCATCAATACGTTCTGTTTTTTTTAATGCTTTTCCGTAATGAAGGGTTGCTATATTTGACATTCGTTGCGAACTCCATCCAGCCGGAATGTCCCCTAATTCACTTTCCTGCATAGTCGGCGGGAACAACTCTGCCGTAGCCCTGAGTTCAGCATATTTTTCAGGATACTCTCGCTTAAAAATAGTCAAAGAATCAGCATCCTTTCCAGAAATTGCCGTCATGGCAGCAAGTGTTGCATCTTCCTGCGAACCACCTGCTTCCAGCACTGCGATTTTGGCTTTTACCGGTTCAAAATCAATAAACCAGCTTTTGAACAGGGCCTGTGCCATTTGTTCGAGGGTTTGATTGACGTTTTGATTACACTCAATCATTCCATCTATTGATGACAAAACACCTGCGATTCTCTTTTGTTCTTTAATTTGTGGGAGCCTAACCTGTGCATCACGCACCATATCTAAGGTCAGGTTTTTCATAGTGCTGTCATAAGCATTATGAAGAAGCTTGCTCCTTATATTTAACAATACGTAATAAAGAAACTCTTTATCAATATCAACTAGCTCAGTAAATACTTGCCATCCATCATGGATACATGCTGTTATCTCCATAAACTTTGGTAATCCAGCCGTTCCACTATTGGAAAGAATTAAATCGCCTTTGTTCACAATAACACTACGACTAATACCCTCTGGCTTTATAAATTCTTTCGTTTTAGATATATACCTAGACTTGCTCTCAGTAGCATCAGATATTTTAACCCATGGCATTCCCTTAGGGGCCATATAATCAACAATTGGTCTAGGAGAAGAACCGCGTCGGATAGTGCAGACATCTCCAAGTTTAACTATTTTCCAATCAGAATTCATAACCCATCTCCGCCAGATTTACCTTAATCTGTACTTCCAGTTTTTCGCGTTCTTCCAACTGGTCTTTAAGTTGTGCGGTCAATCGCGCCATCTTCTCGGCAAATTGCTCATTGTCGTCGTCCTGATTAACCTCACTAATGTAGCGCCCCGGGGTCAAGATAAAATCGTTTTTCTTTATATCGTCCAGTGTGGCAGCAAAACAAAAACCAGCCTCATCTTCATAATTCTTATCCGTCTGCCAGGCGTGGAAAGTATCGGCAATCTTTTTGATATCATCCGTTGAGAAATCACGCAGTACGCGGTCTTTCATAAAACCAATCTGGCGAGCGTCGATGAACAACACTTCGCCTTTACGGTGCGCCTTACCGTTACCGCCAGATTTATCTTTGGTCAGCAGCCAGATACAGGCCGGGATTTGGGTATTGGTAAACAACTGCCCCGGTAAAGCCACCATACATTCCACCAGATCCGCCTCAATAATAGCCCGACGAATTTCCCCTTCACTATTGGTGTTAGAGCTCATCGAACCATTTGCCAACAACAACGCCATCGAACCTTTCGGTGCCAGGTGGTGGATCATGTGCTGCATCCAGGCAAAGTTGGCGTTACCCTGCGGTGGTGTACCGTACTGCCAACGCACGTCATCTTCTAGCTTCGCATTCCACCACTCTTTCATATTGAAGGGCGGATTCGCCATAACAAAATCGGCACGTAAATCCGGGTGCTGATCGTTCAGGAACGTATCGGCGTTCTGTTTACCGAAGTTAAAATCAATACCGCGAATCACCATGTTCATCGCAGCCAGACGCCAGGTAGTAGGGTTGGACTCCTGCCCATAAACGGAGATATTGCGTTTTTGTTCAGCGGCGTTGTAATGCTTTTCATCTGCGTGCGCTTCGATAAAGCGATCGCTGGAAACGAAGAACCCACCAGACCCCATCGCTGGGTCATACACGCGGCCATTGTAGGGCTGGAGCATTTCAACAATCAGCGTAACGATGCTTTTCGGCGTGTAATACTGGCCGCCCTGTTTGCCTTCCGCCAGTGCAAACTGACCAAGGAAGTATTCGTAAACGTGGCCGAGAATATCTTTGCTCTTCAAATTGAGCTTCACGCCATTGTATTTGGGTTCGCTGAAACTGGTATCGGAGAAAACGTTAATCAGGCTAATTAGCAGGTCGTTACCAAGCTGATAGTGCCCGATACGGTTAAGGATGTTTTTCAGTTTCGGGTTGCTGTTTTCGATAGTATCCAGAGCGATATCAATCAGCTTCGATACTGACGTCATGACGATATCTTTGCCGCTATCGTCTTTCCCCAGAACCGTCCCTACAGGCAGAGCAGCATTGGTTTTAAGCGTTTCCCAGCGAGCCAGTTTGGGTACCCAGAAGATGTTTTTCTCAGTGTAGTAATCCTGAACTTCCAGCTCTTCTGCGATCGCCTGCTGGTATGCCTCTTCTGTGTCGTAATCGTCACGAGACAGCGCGTAAATGTTGTCCGGGTTGGACTTGTCTTCAAACAGTCCTTTCAGTTCCTTCTGACGGGCGTCAAAGGCATCTGAAACATACTTCAGGAAGATAAGCCCAAGTACCACATGCTTGTAGTTGGCTGCGTCCATATTGGCGCGTAGCTTGTCTGCGGCTTTCCAGAACTTAGTATCCAGATCGTTCAGAAATTGCTGTTCAGCGTTGTCCATCAAAACCTCAAAAAATCATTTATGCCTGGTTCGATGTCCAGGTTGTGTAAAATCGGGGAAATTGCCAGAGATCATACCCTGACGTCAGAGTGATACCAAGATGAAGGACTGATTTCCGCATCAATACTTTGTGGCAAGGGGGATTACACTTTTACACTTGTAGATGCAAAATAACGGTATTTTCCACTTTCCTATCGGAGCATCTTACGCACTATGATCTCTCTCGTTTTTTCCTATTCTCATGTAGACGAAGCATTGCGCAATGAGCTTGAGAAGCATCTTTCCCCCCTGAAGCGCATGGGTAAGATCACGACATGGCATGATCGTCGCATCATTCCAGGACAAGAGTTTGAGAACCAAATAGATCATTACTTTTCTCAGGCTGATATCATCCTGTTGTTGATTAGCAGTGATTTCATCGCTTCTGACTATTGCTATCAGGTAGAAATGACCAACGCTCTGGAGCGACATAAACGGGGCGAGGCGGTGGTCATTCCTGTGATCTTAAGAGAGTGTGCGTGGAAGATGTTACCGTTTGGCCGCATTCTGGCGGCAACTGTTGACGGTAAGCCAATTGAGAAATTTGCCAGCCATGATGAAGGCTATGTTCAGGTTGTCGATGCCGTTTCCCGCGCTATTGCCAATTTGGAAGCGAAAAAGCCGCAACAGATTGTGCACGCCCCAGCTCCGGCTAATCCAATACTTCAGGCAACGGATACCGTTTTTACACCACGCTCGAGCAACCTTTCACTGCCAAAACGTTTTACCGATCTTGATAAGGATCGTGCCTGCCGTGACGGTTTTGAATATGTCGCCCGTTATTTTGAAGGCTCGCTGACTGAACTCAAAAAACGCCATACCGGGTTAGAGGTCGATTTTAATAAGCGTGACGCAAATGCCTTCACTTGTGCGATCTACATTGGGGGAAGGAAAGTAGGTCAATGTGCAATCTGGCTTAATAGCGGGCGAAATATGGGGATAGGCGATATTGGTTATAGCCAGGATGGCGTGATTGGCAATGCTTACAATGAAATCTTAACCATTGACAATAACGGCCAGAACCTTGGTTTTCGCCCATCAATGGGCGTCTTCAGCCATGGCTACTCAAGGGATACCTTACTCACTAACGAAGGTATGGCTGATCATCTATGGGATATGTTTTTTGAGCCAATAAAACAGCGGGCTCGTTAACATAGCCTGGGCGTTACTCCGTAATGCTTGTCTATTGATTGGCTTATAAATATTTTCAGCACTAAATCATTTAGTAAGTAGCAGATATCCTTTCCCGGCTAACACAAAATACGACAGGTTGTGTCGTATTTTGACGTCGCTTTTACCCAAAATCATTATTAATTCATTTTATTTCAATGAATTAATCAACGCTTCGCTTCTTCGCCGTTTTTTCTATCCACTCCCCTTTGGTACGACATAATGTGTCGTACCTGTACGGCATAATCTCCCGTATCAATACCATGATATTTTGGGAGAACAGGACTGTCCCCACCATGAAAACACAAAACGATCATTATGACCGTCTGTCGGTCAGGTTATCGATCATTATCACTCGCTTACTGGCTGGCGAATCTCTGGAGCTTAAAGCGTTAGCTGATGAATTTGGTGTCTCAGAACGCACCCTACAGCGGGATTTTCAGCAACGCCTGATCCATCTGGATCTTGAGCATTCCAGCGGAAGCTATCGACTTACCCGCCGAACGGGCCGGGAGCACTCACCCAACACCTTTGCGTTTATCCGTAACTCCGGGATTTCAGGGATTATTCCGGCTCAGAATCGCAGGTTAATTCGACTGATTACCAGTAACTCCGGAAGCTCGCCGTGCCTTATAGGGCATGGAGGGCTGCCATCTCCAGTTATACAAACCACAAGTTTTCTGGAACTGGCGGAAGCTATCCGTGACTACCGCGCCGTTACATTATTAGTTAACGGTAAAAGCTACGAAGCAGTAGCTCCCCGCCGTCTGATATTTCAGTCCAAAAACTGGTTTCTTGTCGCTACCCACACCAGAAACTTACAGGTGTTTCGGATGGAAGACGTTAACGCCGTAACCGTTCTGGATACCTCTTTTCGCAGAAAGCCTGAACTTGACGCTCTGACTGCCAGTGAAGAGTTTATTTCAGCCCTCCCTCACTTTCGTTTCATAAGTGACGTAATTCAGACCTTCAGAGAGTAACAGACAACGTTCATTTCAAATTAAAAAGGAGACATCGTATGGATGACCCGGTAAAGGGCGAAGGCCGGATGATTACTGATGCCAGTGGCGTCACCAGAAGGGAAGGCGGGATTTTGGGAATGTGGAGCAATATATTTCCAGAACGTAATGGTAGCAACGAGCAAAAAGGTGATAGCAAGCCGCACATACCCGACATCAGGGATATTCTTGATATTTTCCCTCAGCCACTGCGCGAAAAGCTGTTGAACAAAATCAGTGAAGCCATCGACTATGAACCCGTGATTGGTGTCATGGGAAAAACTGGCGCGGGGAAAAGCAGCGTATGTAATGCGCTGTTTAAAGGGGAGGTTTGTGCAGTTAGCGACGTTGAGGCATGTACTCGCGAAGTTCAGGAATTGCGTATACGCTTCGGCAAACATTCGCTAAAGATCATTGATATACCTGGTGTCGGTGAGAATGCCCAGCGGGATAAGGAGTATGAAGATTTATACCGCAATTTGCTTCCCTCCCTGGATCTTATCCTGTGGATAATAAAAGGAGACGATCGGGCCTTTTCTGCGGATGAGCATTTCTACAACAATGTTCTGCTCCCTGCTGGTGGGGGTGAGCGCGTTTTATTCGTCCTTAACCAGGTTGATAAAATTGAGCCATTCCGCGAGTGGGATACTCTTCTGCATCAGCCATCTCCTGCACAGCGCATCAACATCGAAAAGAAAGAAGCCTACATTACTGAACGATTTGGCTTTACGCACTATCCGGTGACACCTGTCTCCGCCGATGAGGGCTACAACATTCTTCGTCTGGTAGAGACCATTATTCGGGCTTTGCCTGATCGGGCTAAAAGTAGCACGGCTTCGCAGTTTAAGGATGAGTTCAAAACCGAAGAGGTCAAGACGGAAGCAAAAAACGGCTTCGGCAGCGTAATCTCCGGGATACTCGACGACGTTATTGATTCTTTTCCGTTACCAAAGCCTGTCAAAGAGCTTACCCGTAAGGGTAAAGACATACTTATCGAGTGGGCTGGTAATGCCTGGGACCATTTTTTTGGATAGGGAAGTGCTTAATGAAACCAATCATTATACCTGCATTGTTTGTATCTTTATTTGCATTCCAACCTGCTTATGCAGTCGGGGCCTACGACCTGCAATGTCTGCTGGATAACGGTGAGCAAATGACACTCAGCCACGTTAGCAATACCGTTTATATCAGTTTTGAAAATCCAGGCGGTGACTCCGAAGAGAGCGGCTCTGTTATTAAACTGGATATTCCTTCCGGCGAAGCGAAACAGACTCTGGCGGCTAATCCGGGAGCAGGAACCGCTTCTTTCACATTACGTGGAGAAAATGAAGATATCGAAGGCGCGGTTGCAGTCAATTACTCAGAATATGATGGTACAGGTGATGCTTATTACACTGCCATGAATGCAATGGGGCAGGAAATCAGCACAGTATCATGCAAGCCGGGTACCATTAAGGTTTCCAGGAGCCTCCTTCAGAATGGCATTAATGGCGTTGGTAGCCAGCAGGCTAATAAACCTGCTCCCTCTCAACAACAGCAGGCACAGCAATCTATGACACCACCATTTAAAGTTCAGATCGGCAGCTCTGTCAGCAATGAAGGCTGGAATACCAGATATGGTGTTATTCAGCTCACTATCACTGATGACAACGTGGTGCTGAAATCCATTCGGGTAAACAGAGGGAACTGTAAAATGGAGAGCGTCGGTAACAGAACCCTGCCAGCCAAATATAAATTCGGTGATGTGGCTACGTTCAAATATATGAAGTGTGACCGTATCATTGAAGCTGACATTGTGACCGATACGGGTAGCTGGACATTTAATTCCTAATTTTATCTGTGGCTGTATCCGGGGAATTCCTGCTAAATAAGCAGGCTATTCTCCGGTTAATTATTTCCCGACAATGTTAAACGAAACGTATTTCATCCGGGCATAATGAAGTTATGCGTCGATAGATGCACAGCAACGGCCCTGTCAGGCGCTCACTGATATAGCGTTATGGGTAAAGCGTGTAGAGATAGTGTCAGGGGGATTAATAGCGGGATTCTGCAATACGTTCCGTCAGCCAGCGTTTAACTTCACTTTCCCGCCAGCGGGAACTACGCCCCAGTTTGATAGGCTTTGGAAACTTGCCTTCACTAATCAGTTTATAAAACCATTTGTCGGTCAGGCCAGTAAACGTGGTAATAAATGCCATCGTCACCAGTTTATCATTCATCAGGTCAGTATCGGTATTTGGTTGATTGTTCATGACGATTGTCCTTCTGTCTTTACGTTGATAAAAGACAGGAGCAGCGACACTAACCCATTGATTTAAGATGATGTTGCATACTCCGCCATTACAATCACTTCTCCGGTAATAAATTACTTATCCCTGACTACAACCAAAGTTACGTTCACCGTCATCGTGGTTTTTGGTGTACTCCTTCGCCAGATAACTGATGTGGTATATGTAGCTGCGGAAAAAGTCCGTATTTGTGCCATTTCTGCGATCAAGTTCATAAGAGACGCCTGGTAAATGAAAGGGGACTTTATTTGCCATATCTCCGGTACGCCTAAGCGCCACAGCCCATGCCCGCGCCACCATTCCCACCAGCAATCCGCGAGGTTGCGCTGAATTCCCCGTATTCAGCATGGTGTTCCTGAATACTTCCCGATTAACCAGCAACAACATGTGATAATGCTTGTTGCCATTCAGTTCGCCAAATTCTCTTACCCATGCATATCGCAGCTTACAGGGGTAAACACGTTTACCGTCTCTCCTGCGGCGTTGTAAATATGCGGCTATCTGTGCTTTCAGTGAGGCTATAAAACGGGTAATAACCGCTGAATCATACCCTTTATGGCTATTACCCACTGGCAGTAATAAATCCACTCTGAAAGCCAGTATTCTGGCGTAATCATCCATCGCATAGCGAGTAATCTCTTCCAGACGTTTCATATAGTGTGCATTAGGCTTGCCATAACGTTCATTCAGTTTCATGCTTCAGTTCCTTGTGGTTGGTTACATATCCATAAGTGCTGTAGTAACTTTTCACTGAGCTATGCCGATCTGGATTACTTTTCCCTGTCTCTGGTGTCATCCCTCTATATGCTGAATCTAATGAATGAGTGATAAACATAATATTAATACCGGCAATGTTGATTCATAAAGAAAGGGGGATAAAAAGAGTAGAAGCCCGGTATTTACTGGTGTTCGTAGTTAATTATCTGTTCCTGAAGATAAAGAATTTCACTCTTAAGTTATAATTAATACATTGATCTAATCTATGAGTTGCGGTCATAAATGACATCTTCCAGATGTCAACTCGTTATCCTGGGAGGTTTCACCCGTAAAGCCACCAGGGCTATACGTGGAAAAATTTAAGACTATCCAGCCGTTTTCTACGGGCGGAAGCTGTGAGTATGGTGATAAATAAAAAACTACGTTAATGGTACTCTATTACTATGGAATAACACGATATTACTACGTATTTTCCACTTTTATTGATTTATTGCTACGGTTTTACTTCGAAAACACGTCATAATTACGCTATTGCTTTTTGCTGATTTAACAAGGATGACGAGGTAGAACAATGGCCGTTAATGTGCGCTCATCAATAGCAGTGAAGGACATCCGAACCAGCAGGTTCCTCTTCTGGTACATCAGGAAAAACATTCATGGAGCAAATCAATTTGCGTTTGACGGGAACAATCCAGATACATCTCTTTCGGAGAGAATTATTAATACAGCCCTCGAGGCCGGGTATCCCGACCCCATTCAGCGAAGTAATTTTATTCGCTCACTGGAGCTGGCAATTAATACGACACTTCTGCCGGAGAAATATTTTAGTTGGTTAAAAGAAAATGAAAGAGCGACGTTCTGGCTATGGGGCGTGATGTGTCTTGATTACCGCTGTATGGAGTCAATTAACGAAAAGCTGGGCACAAATTTAAACACTAACTGGTATCAGAAAGCCGGAATAACAGATTCTCCTGCAAGTCATAGCGAAAGATACTCAATCATCGTTGCATTACTGGACTATATTAATATTGAGACTAATCAGGCACCGTTGATGAGACAGTGGCTATATGAGAGGCTTGTATTCTGGAGGGCAAATGAACATCAGAGAATAAAATTACGCTGGCTTAATGAGGATAATGACGAAGTCTGTATATGGGCTTATAATTACATTAATAAATTCCAGAAAGAGCACGGTAGTAATACAGGAAGCCAGTTGGACCCCGTTCAGATCCCGGAACCACTGAATAGTATAGAAACCTATCACGCCATTTATGCCATGCTGGATTTATGGTCAGCGGATGATGACCTCCAGCAGAAAGCGGTAAAGAAAATAAATAAAGCGTTTTACCAAAAAAACTTCAGACGTAAACTTTCTGAAAAACGGGAACGGGAGTCTATCAGTGATACGCATAAAGAGCGTCTGGATTTTCTGGTTAAATTTTACAAGTCAGATAAAATATCTGTTATTGAAAGGTTAATAGACGAAAGAGTTCAGGGAATAGAAACAAGATTATCCCGTGGTTGAGGTGTCATTTCAAACTTAAATTCTCCCGGTGACTATCACCGGGAGAATTCAGATATGTATTATTTCAGCACTATATCACTTTCATATATGCACTGCCGGAATGTAATTTAATATCTGCACGTACCTGTTATTTTATCCCACCTATACTACCGTCCGTTTTAATCACGCATTAAATTAGCCGCAATTTTTCAGAAGATGCGGCCTGTTTTTTATATTCTTTATTAAGGAATTCACCATGAAATTAGCCAGCCGCTTTGGTCACGTAAATCAAATCCGTCGCGATCGCCCATTAACGCATGACGAAATGATGCAGTATGTCCCCAGCGTATTTGGGGAAAATAAGCACGAATCACGCAGCGAACACTATACCTATATTCCCACCATTACTCTGCTCGATAACCTCCAGCGTGAAGGATTTCATCCTTTCTTTGCCTGCCAGACCCGCGTTCGTGATGTGGGTAAACGTGAGCATACAAAACACATGCTGCATCTGCGCCGGGAAGACCAGATCACTCGCAACCAGGTGCCGGAAATTATTCTGCTCAACAGCCATGACGGTTCCAGTTCTTATCAGATGCTGCCAGGGCTGTTCCGTTCTGTTTGTTGTAACGGGCTGGTCTGTGGCGAGTCGTTTGGTGAAGTACGGGTACCGCATAAAGGCAATGTGGTGGAGAAAGTGATTGAAGGCGCTTATGAAGTCCTCAGTGTTTTTGACCAGGTTGAAGAGAAACGCGATGCCATGCAGTCGCTGATGCTGCCACCCCCTGCGCAACAGGCGCTGGCAAAGGCGGCGCTGACTTACCGCTTTGGCGAAGAGCACCAGCCAGTGACGGAATCCCAGTTGCTGGCTCCGCGCCGCTGGCAGGATGAATCCGGCGATCTGTGGACGACCTACCAGCGTATTCAGGAGAACCTGATCAAAGGCGGGTTAAACGGGCGCACGGCAAAAGGTGGTCGCACGCACACCCGCGCCATTAAAGGCATCGACGGCGATATCAAACTCAACCGCGCCCTGTGGGTGATGGCTGAAAACATGTTGCAACTGGCCTCATAAACAACGCTATTAATAGTAAAGGAAATACGATGTCTAAACTGATACTAACACCGGTATTTTCGGTGAGTGAACAACGCGTTATCCGCCGTGCGATGCGTCTGCTGGAGAAATATCAACGCAATCCTGGCGAATCTTTTCTTTCCTCTGACGCCACAAAAACCTGGCTGCAACTGCATCTGGCACGACAGGAGCGGGAAATGTTTGTTGTGCTCTACCTCGATAACCAGAACCGACTGCTGGAACACGAAACGCTATTTCTCGGCACGATTAACAGTACAGAAGTACATCCCCGTGAGATTGTGAAATCTGCGCTACGGTACAATGCCGCAGCAGTGATCCTTGCGCATAACCATCCCTCCGGCGTGGCGGAACCCAGTCGGGCCGACAGACTTATTACAACGAATATTGTTAAGACACTGGATTTGGTGAAAGTGAGGGTGCTGGATCATTTCATTATTGGGGCGGGTGATGTTCTCTCTTTTGCCGAACGGGGCTGGCTGTAATGCTGCAAAAGGACAAGGTCATGCAACAAGAATGGGGGCTTCCCTGTACCGTAACACCACGCTTCACTGCTCGACTGGTACAGGAAAGACATAACCTGCATTACCTGGCTGATCGGGCCGCAATCACCGGGAAATTCAGCTCCCCGGATCTGCTGCATATCGACCAGGCTTTTCCGGTGCTGATGAAACAACTGGAGCTGAAACTGGCTGACGGTGAACTCTCCCCCTGCCAACAACGTACCGTCACGCTATACGCCAAAGGACTAACCTGCGAAGCCGATACGCTGGGTTCCTGTGGTTACGTCTATATCGCTATTTATCCCACTCAACGCTGAGTTTTAACCTCCTTAATACGGAACATCGTTATGAAAATTATTCCTGCAACGACGCTGCGGGCGACGACGTCATATCTGTCGCCTGTCGTGGTCTGGCAAACATTACTGGCCCGCCTGCTGGAGCAGCACTACGGGCTGAATCTTAATGACACACCATTCAACAATGAAAAGGTGATTCAGGAACACATAGACGCCGGGATCACTCTGGTCGATGCCGTCAATTTTCTGGTGGAGAAGTACGAGTTGATCCGTATCGACAGGAAAGGATTTAGCTGGCAGGAACAGACGCCTTATCTTCGTGCGGTCGATATTTTACGGGCGCGGCAGGCTACAGGTCTGCTGCGCCGCTGCCATAACACGCCATAACACCACGGCACGGTGAATCTGCGAGTCTCCTTCCCGATTTACATCGCCAAAATTACTTCTCTCATAACTCCCTTCATAATGCGCCTGCTGTTCATGGCTGGCGCATTTGCTTTTATACGGACAAAAGATTATGCAAACAGAAGCTGAAGTCTTAACCGATCATAACGAGCTAATTTGCTCGACCAGTATTGAGCGTATCGTGACGGGTCGTGATAGTGCACTGAACCAGATAGCGACGTTAATCCAAAAACTTCATGATATCTCCAGCCTGACATCCAGTATTGGCGGTGATGTGGCTGGAACCTGGGCAATGCGGAATGGATATGCCTTTGACTGCTGGCTGATGCAGCCAACCGACAAAGCAATGCCGGTGATCACCCGAAATATCGATCGCAGCATCTGGCGCGATCTCATGCTGAAGTCTGGGATGTTGACTCTGATGGATGCCGAAGCTCGCAGTCAGTGGGCAAAGAACCTGGAGGAGGGCGATCTCCCTGCGATTAGCGAAGCCAACATCCTGAGTACCTTTGAACAACTTCACCACAATAAGCAGGACGTTTTCGAACGTGGGATTATCAATGTATTTAAGGGATTGAGCTGGGACTACAAAACCAATAATCCTTGTTATTTCGGTAAGAAGATTATCGTTAACAATCTGGTGAAGCATGACAGATGGGGCTACAGCCTGAACTGGGGCTGGCGGCGAGATCAGCTTGCCGATCTGGAACGGATGTTCTACCTGCTGGATGGGAAGACCATTCCCGATAACCGGCATGATGTCTCCATCCGGTTTATGGATTTTGTGCGCGATAATCCGCATCAGCAGATTTTCGAAGATGAGTTATTCACTATTCGCTACTTTCAGAAGGGCAGTGGGCATATCACTTTCAAACGTTTGGATCTGGTGGAGAAGATGAATGATATCGTGGCGAAGCACTTTCCGTCAGCGTTATCAGCAAAATGAATGTCGTATGTTTGCTATCTAAAATGTCGTATTTTTGCTACTCTTTATGCAATGACTCAGGAGGCGAATATGACGATAAAAGCACGCATTCAGTCACGACTGAAACGTTCTAAACGTTACGTATTCACTCGTGACGACTTTAAAGATATTGCAGGCTACGATCAGGTTGGTCGGGTATTGCGCGATCTTGTCAGGGAAGGGCAACTGTTGAAGGTTGGTTATGGCGTGTATACCAAAGCACGGCGGAACGGTATTACAGGCAAGGTAATGCCAGCGGCTCCCGGAGGCTCTTCAGCGGTGATTGTCGAAACGCTGGAACGCCTGAAAGTACACTATCGTTTTGCTGGCGCAACGCAGGCATACAATAGCGGTACTTCTACGCAGATCCCAGCTTCACCCGAGATAAAAACCCCCCGGCGTTTTAAACGCGTATTATCTGTAGGGAACAGCAGATTAAATGGATGATTTAACCACTCTTTTTTCTGAAGTGGCTGACGCGCTTGGTATTGAGTCTGTCGCAATTGTGGAAAAAGATCACTATATCGTTGAGCTTTTGCAATTGCTTAAACCTCTGGTGTTCGATACTCATCAATTGGTGTTTGCCGGAGGAACCGCTCTGGCAAAATCAAGTGTCGCACTTAATCGCATGTCGGAAGATGTGGATATCAAACTGGTGCCTAAGGATGCATTTCAGGCACTTTCCCGCACTCAGCGAAAAAATACCCGTAAAGAAATTGTTCAGGCAGTTTCCAGTGCAATAGCTTCATCGGGTGTGTTCAATTTTGATGATGATTACCCAAAAGTGACGCGGGATGAATATCGTTATAATGACATACCTGTTCGTTATCCACAGCGAGTGGTGCAGGCACCTTGTTTGCGTCCTTTTATCCGGCTGGAATTGATGGAAGCGAAGTTACTGGAGCCTTCTGAATTACGGGATATTCATTCACTGGTAACAGGGATCACGGGAAAAGCGGCTATTGTTTCAGCGTTTCCATGCGCAACTATCATTAGCACACAGGCAGAAAAGCTGGTGGCGATGTTACGTCGTACTGCGGCAGTTGTGCGAGATGTTGAGCGATTTGATGATGCATCGCTGGTACGTCATATCTACGATACAAACTGTATTGTTGAGACGAGTCATGTTGATATGAGTCAGCTCGTTGATTTTGTTCAACAAACTATTGAGCAGGACATTCAGCGTTACGGCAACCAGTACCCGCAGTTTTGCGCGTCTCCAGTTGATGAGCTAAAAATGGGACTGGATGAGTTGGCGAACAATCCTCTCTACGAGATGCGCTATCAGCAGTTTGTTTCGCCAATGGTGTATGGAGAGCGAAAGATCACATGGGATGAGGCTTACTCCAGGTTTAGGAGCTTAGCGCTAGCCATCCTGAATGCTTGATATGCAGCATTGTCTTTACTTGAAATTCCTATAAACATTGTGAAGCGTTAAAGTACCGACTGATTATTCAGGTTGTTGATTTCTCAGAGAATCGCGCTGAGTATACATGTGAGTATACAAAATGATTTTTGGGTTAATAAATCACATTAATTTCAATGAATTATATTTGAAAGAGCGGTGCGGCCTTCGCACCACATCGTATGCAAATCGAGTCGCTCAAGGGCGGCTTTTTTTGTGCCTGAAATCCAGTATCCGCAAGGCTTTCCTCGCTTTTTCACTCAACCTAAGTCAACCTGATTCAATCTACATCAACTTACTGATGCGGGTACAACTGCGGGTATTTCCCGGTTCGATTATGTTTGTACCCACACAGGGCCCTTGAAAGGATACTCATCATGGCTCTGAGTGATGTGAAGGTCCGTTCGGCTAAGCCGGAAGCAAAAGCCTATAAACTTACTGACGGTGAAGGCATGGTTTTGTTGGTCACCCTAATGGCTCCAAATACTGGCGACTTCGTTATCGTTTTGGCGGTAAGGAGAAGATGCTGGCGCTGGGGAAATACCCTGAAGTCTCGCTGGTCGATGCCAGAGGTCGCCGGGATGAAGCCCGTAAGTTGTTAGCTAACGGCGTCGATCCTAGTGAGAACAAGAAAGCTGTTAAGGTAGAGCATGAGCAAGAGGTGATAACGTTTGAAGTGGTAGCCAGAGAGTGGCACGCCAGCAATCAGAAGTGGTCTGCATCGCATAGCGCTCGTGTATTGAAAAGCCTCGAAGATAATCTCTTTGCTGCTATCGGTAAGCGGAACATTGCTGATCTGAAGACTCGGGATCTGCTTGTCCCCATCAAAGCGGTGGAGTCGTCTGGGCGTCTCGAAGTCGCTGCTCGTTTGCAGCAGCATACTACCGCGATTATACGCTTTGCTGTACACAGTGGATTAATCGACTACAACCCCGCTCAAGAGATTGCTGGTGCGGTTGCTACGGCGAAAAGACAGCATCGTGCTGCTCTGGAACTTAACCGCATTCCTGAATTGCTTCAACGCATCTATCACTATTCTGGCAGGCCGTTAACCCGACTGGCGGTTGAACTCACATTGTTAGTTTTCATCCGTTCAAGCGAGTTGCGTTTTGCTCGCTGGTCAGAAGTTGATTTTGATACTGCCATGTGGACGATTCCGGGAGAACGTGAGCCACTGGAGGGAGTTAAGCATTCTCAGCGTGGTTCGAAGATGCGGACTCCACATCTTGTACCCTTATCTCGACAAGCTCTCACCATTCTGGAAAAAATCAAAAGCATGAGTGGAAACCGTGAGCTGATCTTCGTTGGTGATCACGATCCGCGTAAGCCAATGAGTGAGAATACGCTTAACAAGGCCTTGCGAGTGATGGGCTATGACACGAAAACGGAAGTGTGTGGACATGGTTTCAGGACGATGGCGTGTAGTTCTTTGATTGAATCGGGATTGTGGTCGAGGGATGCAGTAGAGCGGCAGATGAGTCATCAGGAACGTAGCTCAGTACGGGCGGCTTATATCCATAAGGCGGAACATCTTGGGGAGCGAATGTTGATGCTGCAGTGGTGGGCTGATTATCTGGATGCGAATAGAATGGCGGCTATCACTCCATTTGACTATGCAAAGATTAATAGTTCTTTTTGATAATTCTAGCTAAGTATATGAATATTAACTTTTTTTAATTAAAGGCTTATAACTGAGAAGCCTCCGCCCTAATGGGGAGAGGCTTTTGTCTTAACTCAATCAAGAAGGAAATCGTTATGTAAAACTTTATTTTTTTGTCCGGTATGTGAACGGAAGTGTTAAATATCCACTATGCCTTGTTCGCGCAATGGTCATCCTTTCAATCAAATAACTCCAAGCTTTGCATACAATTCTTTTTTCTCTTTCATGCTGTTATCCAATGGTGCTACTCGCAATGCCGCTTTCAAATAAGCCGCTGCACCAGAGTAATCACGCATTTGCTCGCAAACTAAAATGAGTTGGCTTAACACATGGAACTTCATTGGAGTTGTTTGGTTTACTTTCTCCAATAGTACTCTTGCTTCAGAATATTTCGCTTCAAGGCCAAGGATAGATGATTCTAAATACATGGTGGCCGCGTTTTCTGCTTCAGCTTGCTTTCGTTGCAACAGCCAGAAATTTGCTTGACTGATATTGCGTAACTGTAGGTTTGCCTTAACTATCAACTCGAACAAAGCTGCTGGTTGAGTCAATTTACCCTCAAGTAAGATCGCTTTATTATCTTCTACAACTTTTTCAAAGTCGAATAAGCGATTGGCGCGATACAAGGCAATAAGTTGCTGATGTAAAGCTTGTAGATCTTTACTGCGGCTATACTCCTGCGACGCTAATTGAGCAGCTTTTTGGTAAGATTGATCGGACATTGCTTCAAGTACCGCACTTGACCAGTCCTGAGCAGGTTTAGTTTGAAAAACGGGAGCAATAGCACCAACTTTTAATTGCTTAGTGGCAGCAGAATCAAATGCATGAATTAAGTCGGAAATAGTGGAAAAGCGATCCTCCGCTCGTTTTTGTAAACAAGTAAGAACCACTTGTTCCAGGTCCGTATGAATAGAGCTATTAATCTCTGTCGGAAGCTTGAAAGGTGCGTGGCGCTGAACTTGTGCTGGCGTATCATGGGGCAGCTTTCCTGTCAGCAGCTGGTATAGCAAAACACCTAAGCTATAGATGTCGCCCAATAGTAGCTCTTCCAGGCTGCCTCTACGGCTATCGACGTTGGAGAACTCTGGGGCCGAATACAGCACAGTCCCGCCATTTTCACGGGTACGAACGTAAATTTCTTCTGGTAAAGCTGAGCTGCCAAAGTCCGTCAACTTCACCAGGTCCCGCTCTCCAACCAAAATGTTATGTGGCTTAATATCTCCATGAGATATTGGTACTGGTAATTCGGCCAAATAATGCACAGCACAGAGCACTTGACGATATATTCTGAACAACCGTTCATAGGTCTGGCCAAAATTACGCTGCCTGTCATCGAGCTTTTGCGCCAGGGTTTGGCTGGGAAAATACTCCATTTCAATATAGAACCATTCATTATCTATACGGCCCATATCAAAAATTTGCACAATATTTTCGTGCGGCTCGACGTTTAAAAGCTCTTTACCTTCGGCAAGCTGACGGTCTTCCCGAGTAATATCCTTAGGGATTTTTACTGCGACAATTTTTCCATCTTTCAGGCGTTCCGCCCGCCATACCCAGCCATGGCTGCCATCACCAAGGCATTCAAGTAACAGGTATTTGTCACCAAGGCGTTTATTCGTCCCTGGCAAAAAATGTGCTGATTTTATATTCACATCAACACCTCATAGTGAATTCTGTCCAAAACAATCATGTTCAGGTTTTTGATAAATAAAAAGCGACTAAATACCACCTCAACATCAGGAGCGGCGATTACCTGGGTACCCGTGGACGAAGTAAAACCCATACGGCATATGTCTTTCAGTTTTTGAGTATCAGGTACACCTACTAAGCCCTGGCTCCAGGCACTGAGGACCAGGGTTTTGGGGCAATGATTCCAGCGCTGTGCTGCTTCCAGTAAGTTTTTTAATTTTTCTTCCAGCTTTTGCTGCCCCTTCGCTGAACCATCAAAGCGTTCAAATTCGATTAAACACACAGGCGATGCAGAAGATTTATGAAACCAGCCCGAGTCAGAGCGAATATCAGCACCAAATGTCCCTGGAGCCGGGCATTCCACTACCGCCATAAATGACTGTTCATGCCCGAATGTATTCCAAACGCTACAGCCCAGGCTGTGGACCAATACATCCTGGTCCAATAGCTTACCGCTTGCTAAAAGTGGAAATGTCTCATTTACCCAGGCAACTTCAGGCATAGGCACCTTAGCCACTGAAAGAGCCCCAAACACGCAGTACCTCTGGTGATTCACCACCGTGAATTAATGCCTTACTACCAACTTTAACAAGCAGTGGTGCAGGGATTGAACGACCACACACCAAAGCTTCACCGGTTGATAAACTCGGGAGTTCCTCCAGATCAGCTTTGCTCACCATATCTGATGCTTTAGCTATAAATCGTTGATCGTCAGGGTTCTTTAAGCGCATCGTAATTAGCGTATTGCACTGAGAGGTCACATCTGAATCTAATTTCGATGGACGCTGGCTCACAATGCCAAATCCAACACCAAATTTACGACCTTCACCAGCGATCTTTTTAATAATGCGGTGACTGACTGCGTTGCCGCCGGCCGGGGCAAAATTATGACCCTCTTCGTAAATGATAAAGCATGGGCGCAGCGGGTCCGTTTTGCTCGAGGCTGCTTTTAATATTTCACTAGATAACAGTGCACAAATGACTTGCTTAGCGGTATCACTCAAACCTTGTAAGTCAACAACGACTAAACGCCCCTGTTGATTGCTCGGGCGACCCACCATTTTGTAAATATCAGTTGGCTCAGCCATTGTTGCGCTGTAAAAACTTTTAGCTTCATTAAGCACACGTGAAAGCTTCATCGAGGCGACGGCGGCACTACGGCCTGATAACGCCTTCGCCTCAGCTTCAGAAAGGTCGTCCCACTCTTTTAACTCTTCAATACCATCACCTAATAAGAAGCGTAGGCGGTTAATATCTCGTGGCTCAGTCTTATCTGCATAGCGCCAATAACGAATTGCAACATCGAGTACTCGTTGCTGCGGTTCCGTTAAGCCAGGTAATATTTCAGCAATATCGTCCATTTCAAAATGGTCAAACTGAAGCGCTAATGGCGTATTCTTACTGGCGTATTTATGTTTAAAAGATTCATGCTGCGGCGAGTAAACCTGAATACCTGCACCGGCGGCTTGCAGCTTTTCAAAGGTCTGTTTTATCAGTGGCAGTGCTTCTTGATCACGCTTATCGTCAGTGGCTTCTAAGAAGCTTGAGAATTGCAGATTACCGCCAGCGAGGGCTTTACCGTATTCACCATGTGGGTCAAATACTACTACCGTACCGTTATTAACCGCAACTAAACGCTCAATAATGCGGCCAACTGTATAAGACTTACCTGAACCCGTCATTGCCAGAACAGCCAAATGCTCAGTGACCAACTTGTTCACGTCAATAAAAACAGGAACTGTATTCTCACCTTTGTCGTAGCCTACTAAGTTACCTAAGTGCAAACTGGAGTGTTCATTAAATTCGTAAAAATCACTCAAAAACTGAAAATCGACGGTTTCAACAGCGGTACCCGGGTTAAGCGGGCGACGTGGAATTTTGATTTGACGAGTAACAGGATCGCGGTAACCAACCAGCTCGACCTGAGCAAACATATTCTCACCAGTTACATTCGCACCGGGCAAAAGCTCAAGCTCGGTTACACCATCGCCAAAGCCGGCGTTATAGAGCATATTAGTACGGCTTATCTTGGTCACTCGCCCCAGTACGGCGACTTGCCCCTCATCTTTGCGTTCCTGGTGCATAATGCGTACAAACTCACCACGGCGTACTGAAAACGAGTCTTGTACAACCATAGTTAACTGACTGGCATCACCAGTGTTACCGACTAATTTACCTAAAACTTTATAAGCCATTATTCAATCCCTCATCGAGGCCTGCCAACCACCCTGCCTCAATATCATTATTCTTTAGTGCCTGGTGTAAACCCTGGCGATAAAACGTAGCAAATTTAGGTAAAATACCAAGCTGTTGATAACCAAGTAATTGTGGCAACGGCATTGCATTACCTTTGTTTTGCATATCCAGCACCATCAGGCGAGAGGCAACTAAATCGAGATCAGCACTTTTCCATTCTGGTTCGTCACCCGCTAATTGCACCATTTTTATCTGTCCACCTCGGGCACTACGGAAGTGAAAACCAATTAGACCTTGCTTAGCTTCAATATTGGGTTCAATGCGCTTTTCTTGTTCAGACAAACGAAATGCGATGGTGCGCGAATAGTTGCCTAAAATGCCATTGATAAATCGCAAATCTCCCACGCCAACCAAACTTTCATCCAGTCCTTCCAGATTTTGCATCAACTCTTTAGAAAACCCATCAGATGCTAAAATTTGTTTGCGTCCTTGTTCGGTACGTAAATCTTGTTTGGCGATACTTACAATGGCACTAAAGCGCTCAGCCAAAATGCTCGCAAGTACTACACCATTTTGATTCCAGGGAAAAATTCTGGAGCGATGGTTTTGCCAAAAAGTTTCTATCACTTGTCTGGTTTTTTCGTACTCTTGTTTATGACGGACATTTCTCTCCAGCGGAGCCATATCCCGTGCTAAAAACAACGGCGTATCCAGCAAAATTAAATCGCCAGGCTCATAACCTAAAAGTTTTTTCTCAACTAACTGATAAGCCTGACGAATTTCAATTAAATCAAGCCGTTTACGCTGAGCTTCAAAATCAATATCATCCAGTTCTGATACCGAGTCGCTACCCACCGTGCTGACTTTATTGTCATCTATTAACAAATCTGTGCGCACTGCTGCACTGGCATAAATAAAACCACCCAATACCTTGTCTAAGCACGATTTAGTCGCAATACCGGCTACGCGTAAATTAACAATTGTGGGCTTGGGGACCGCTTTCACTAAGCCAGCATCACGGAATAGCGGCGCCACTTGCTCAATATCACGGACCTGTTTAAGCAAGCGTCCTGCACTTCCCGGTAAGCGAAGCTGGCTATCGATGGCGAGCGATTGCGCTAAATTCATCGTTTTGTTCTCATTCATGCTTATAGCGTTCCTGTGTGTAGCTGCTCGCCAAGTAATGGGGCATAAGCCCAATATTGCGAGGCTTGTAGGCATGTTTTACCGGTAGCTGTTATGCCCGCGTCGTCGATAAAATCGTGCTGCCGCAACATCTCACCCCGCTTGACAATATCAAGGCTATTAACATCAAACATCAGCTTAACCGCATTATGCTCAGACAACGCTTGTAAGTTCATGCCACCGCCAGCGTAGAGTAATAGCAATACAACCAGATCGTGCTTATCTGGCGTGTAGTCAGTTGATGGCGCTTTAGGTTCGATTATTCGTTCAGCAATGCCTGCATGGTCCACAAACCAATTCAACCAGCTCACCAGGAGCTCACTATGATCGAGTAAAGTCAGCGACCACAAAGGTAACGTGGTAAAGGCTAATAGCCCACTGTTGCTGTGTTTTCGTATGTAGCGGGTATGCACTACATCACCGGCCTGGTGCTGGTAGCGATCTGCGCTGCCAGTAAAGCCAGCAATAGCCTGGTCTGTTTCACTGGCTAGCAAAGCGGTTAGCCCCGGTTCCTGCCCCCTCAAGCTCGCTGGTACTAACTGCCAATCCAGTGGATAGGGCAATTGCGCTAATAAGGTAAATTGTTCTGCTTTCAGGTTTATTACCAAAGCGGCACAACCTGCCTGCATAGCCCAGTGATACAGGTGCTGCATAGTATTAGCGTCAGTCAACTCTTCTGCTTGCACTATTAACAAACCGCTGGCTGGCGGCGAGCTAATCCAATCCTTCATTAAGGGGGTAGCCCCCGCAACAGTTTGCAAAAAACGGCCTTTACGATTACTGGCCAGTGCCGCAGATAAATAACGACTCATCGCGTCACCTCTACAAACCAGTGGCAAAGGTAAGGCGCATTTTTACAATGCCTTTGTCTACAAGTCCTTTCTGTTGCTCAGGTGTTAACACGGGTTCCTGATTTTGGCTCAAAGCCTTATAAATCGGTTGCCAATCCGCCAGTGTTAAGCCTGTATCATTTAATATTTGCTCACCTTGACTCTGCCATTTGGCCTGGGTGCTTTCACACACCTGTTGAAGTTCTCTGACACCCAAATTGCTCACATCCTCCAGAGTCAACGCTGCTGGTTCCGCTTGCTTTTGAGAAGCCAATAGCGGTTTTAATAACGGCAGCCAGCTGTTTACCTGTGCGATGGAGTTGCGTCTTACTTGGTTTAGACGCTCTTCAATTTTAAGTAGCTGGCCTTGAATCGGTGTAAGTTGACCGCGTGCCGGTTTTAAAAGCTCTTCTGGTAAATCCCGTAACGATGAAAACTGCCCATTGCGCAAACTGTTTTGCATACTTTGACGCTTGCTCTCTGCATCACTGGGGAGATCGGCAATAGCATCTTCAATGAGCTGTAATTTCATTACCAGTTTTGGTAGCTCTGCAATGTCATCGGCGAACTGATACTCAGCCGTGGCGCTACTAAGCCATTCTTGCAGTTGTTGTGCACGTAGTTTTTGCTCTGTGAGGTTATTAACCAGCTTACTAAATCGTTCTTTGCAGTTGCGGTAGCTGGACAAAATATGCCCCTGAATCTCCGCTATCGGCAACTGTTGATCATTGTGCAGGTTTAAACCCACTTCTTGCGCTAAGGCTGAAAGCTTGTCATGCGCTCTACCTAAATCGAGTTTACGCAGGTAATGCAGTAAGGTATCGCTATCTGCTTGCTGCTCTTTTCGGCCAGTGGCACTGCTGGTATCGTCTTTTAACGCTCCATCTAAAATATGACCTATGGTGCGCAGCGTGTTGGTGTACAGACGTTTCGGAAAATTCGTCAGCGGGGCACACTCTGTTTCAACATCTATGATTAAATCAACGAGTCGGTTGTTGATACGCTCAGCGCTGCACTCAACAAACTCGGCAAATAAACAGGCCTGTTCAATCCGTTGATAAAGCGAGGTCGTTTTGTCTTCTAAGCTGAGAATATGGGCATCTTTTAGCATAGGCCTGGAACTATTAAGCGGTTTAACCTTTGCTACCAGCTCCAGCACTTCAGCGCGTTTGTGGATAAGCCCTGCCAATACTTTCGTGTCGTTGGCCTCGACCATATCAGCCAATTGTTCTTCTTGCTGTTTGAGCACGTTAAATAGCGATTGTGCTTTTTCCAGCTGCTCTTTAGCTTCCACGGTGACGAAACCCAGCTTATTTTTACCCAGTGGCGCGAACATTTCATTAATGCGTGCATAACCATACACGCGGCTCATGACTTCCACATTGGCTGCATAGCTGCCCATATCGTTACCACGGAACCAGTTTTGCGCTTCTCTAATGGCATTTTCTAAGCGGGAGCGCGGGTAGTGCTCCCAAATTGCCTGTTTTTCTGTTGGATTGGTTAAAGTGAGTAAGTTCAGCTCTCCACACCACCACATCCAGTCATTAAACACGCCTTTGGCGGTAACACTCGTTTCAGCCACATAGGCGAAATAAAACTGTTGCTTAAAGCCTTCGAATTGCCACTTGTGCTTTTTATTAGGGTGAGCAATACGGGCTAAAAATAATGGGATCTGCGCCTGGCTTCGCTGCACATTATTAAGTTCAGTAAATAGCCCGGCATGTTCATCGGCAGTGTAACCTTTGGCAATATAGCTGCCCGGCACCTTAAGTTTATCCAACAAGCTGCTCAGCTCATTCACTGGCACGCCGTGTTGCTGCTGTAAATCGAGAATGCCATTTAACTCAGGGTGAGCAATGGCCAGCTGATACCAGCCTTTAAACAACAGGTCTCGGTCATTCGGTGATAATTTACCATCTACCTTTAACGGCCAGGCAATTAAACCGCGCTGCTGCAAACGCTGGCGCCACTTGTGAATGGCATCCGTGGCAAAGGTTGTCAGGGCATGCAGCTTGTTTTTGAATTTCGCGGTAAAGCTGTCGGCAGTTAAATTCACGCCGTGCAACTGACATGCTGCCAAACTTAAGCCAATACGCTCTAACTGGTCTGCTTCGCTTGGGTTGACATAATGCAGCAGTATCGCATCACGCAACTCATTTCTTTCATCCAGTCGGCTGTATTGCTCCATGAGATGTGCAGAAGCAGTTAACGCTAATACTGGCGTGCGACCATTTTGGTGGCTGTGGTTTGCCGCAAAGGTGTGAAGATTGTTCAGCTCAATTAGGTTGCTGACCCAGGCAAACAAGGCTTTACCTTCTGGGTGAAGCTTAAATCCATCCAGGGTAAGTAAACCACCCTGGCGGCCACGGGGCTCGGTTAAAATGGCCAAAGGTGCATCGTCGCTGCCCGCTTTATTACTCAGCAAGTTTTCATCATAGGTCCAGTTGTTATCAAGTAATCTCACAAAGCCCGTTACACGGGCTAATGCCTTGATGAGCGGCTTCTGGCTACTTTGTTTGCTAAGTTCACTCATTGCCTGTTCATGAGCGTCGCCCATGGCGGGATCTTTAAAAATCAGTGAGTTTTGCTGGGCACTGCGATAGCGCAAATCCAGGCGCAGTAACATCGCCACACTGGGGCCAATATGCGTTGCTTCGCTGGCGTCCAGTTCGGTAGTTTCACCCACTAGCTTGTGCCATAAGGCATCGGCAGCGAATTCAATCGCTGGGTGGTCATACAGCAAGCTGAGTAAGTATTTAAACTCACCTTTTGACAGAGGTAGTAATACCGCGCCTTTATCGCCGCTTGCGGCTTGTTCTTTAATTGAAAAAGTACGCAGGTTATCCAGCAAAGTATCTAAGTTCAGCGCTTGATCTACTGCAGGGTAGTACCATTCATCTTTATCGCGGCGGAATTTGGCTTGCTCCAGGGCTTGTCGGCACTGTAGGCGGTCAATGCTCAGTTTGCGGTAATGAGCGGCTATGGGTTCCAGATCTTCGTTTTTCAGCGCCAGCAATTCTGTGGCATAGGCCATTTCAGCTAAGCGCACGGGTAATTGGCCGTAGAGCAAACTACGACATTCGGTCAATAGTGCCTGGTCGCGAGTTTGAATGCCTTCTATCGCGCCTTTATCCAGCACATGCCTGGCTACGCGGCCAGAGCCTGCCAGCACAGCTTCAAATAAATCGCCCACATCCTTGATACTGCGGCCTGCTTGTTGGTATTGGCTCAGCACTGCATCCACATTAGCCATGACCACGTTAAACCAACCGAAGTTGGCACCACTCATGGCGTATGCAGCTTCCACTAAACCAGCAGGGTAATTAAAACCCAGCTTGCCGTCTTTTAAGAGGCTTGCCACATAGTCTGATACATCGGCAAAGGCATTATGCTCAAGTTCCACTAACTCAAAGCGGCGTGCGACCGATTGAATTTCGCGCAATTGCTGGCCAAGCAGTGGTGAACACAGCGCTACATAGCGCAACCATGGAAGTTTACGGCGAGGGTCTTCCTCTTTAATTGCTTTACCAATCAGGCGAATGGCCTGGCCATCGAGGCGTTTATTTTGTTCATCTTCCAGGCCAAAGGTGGCGGCTTCTGCAACGGTTTCCAGCTCATCCAGCACCACCAACATATACTGCACGCCAAAGCTCTTTAATACTTTATAGGCGGCTTGCACCAAACTGACTACCAGCGTTTGGTCAGTATAGAGGTCTTCTTCGCTGTGGTTGGCGTTCAGCTGTAAGGCATCTGCTAACAGTTCAGATTTAAAGCCAAATGGCATTAAGCGTTCATAGGCTTGTTTGGCAATTTCACTTTGAATCGATCCATCAAAGGTTTGGGTGGCCAGTGGTAATAGCGCCTGATATAAACCAAAAGCAAACCAGTTATCCGAGTTTTGATAATCTGATGCCACTTGCGAGTAGCGAATGTAGAGCGCCAGGTATTTGTCTTGCGTGTCGCGATTAAACAGCTGCTTATCGTGCAGTTGGCCTTGTTCGTCGCGGACAAACCAGCCCCTTGAACAGTCGTTAATTTGTGCGACCAATTCATGGCCTAAACGTGATTTACCCCGACCCCATTCGGCTTCGACGGCAAACACATGGGCAAAGCGATCATCGTCGTGATCCACCGTATGCAAAAAGGTTTGAAAGCGTTTAAAAAAGCGGCTCTGGCCCACTAACGGGTCGCGAGGTGGATAATCTGATACGCCCGTCGCCGCCCAGCGATGTTGTTTTGCCAGGCTATCAACCATCTGTTCGTTTAATTCAAAACTCATAACGACGATCCTTGAAGGTTTATTCTATTGGCGGCGCGTTTTTTATTGGCATAGCAGTTTTGCGCCAGTTGCTTAATGGCCCGTTGTAACGTTTGGCTTTTGTAGCCAAATAGTGGTGCTAACGGCAGGCTATAACAGGCATCGCTGAAGCTTGTATGAATTCGATATTGGCCGGACTCACCACGACCCGCCTCGGTAAATTGCCAGATTTTTTTTGCCAACAATTCGGCAATGAATGAGCTCAGGACGCGGTTTAGGCGGTTGATGCTTTCCGTGTTCGCATCGAGTGCCGGATAGAGGGGGATATTGAGCTCACCGAGCAGAAGCACAAGAAACTCGGCCAAACTACCCAGACTCACCTCATCACCTTCAATGCCCTGTACCGCCACATTTATTTGACCGGGGGCAAAGGCATTTTGCCCGGCAGGTAAGGTGAGCAACAAACCGCCACGTTGCTCGGCAGCCCAGGCATCTTGCACAAAGATAATTAGACTGAGTAAAAATAACCAGGGCTGTTGGGCGAATAGCTCGGTAAGCGGCACGTTGTCATGACCCGAGCGGGACACCAATAACCAATCGGCATTGGGTTTAAGGTTATGTTCATCAAGCAAGGTATTAGGGAGTGCTAACAACCGCCCACTACACCAGTTATTTGTCAGTTGTTTTGCGGTGACATCCACCGCTTGTATAGATGCCGGTGGTTCATTTTGTTCGCTCACGGTAAACAGGGTATGGCTGGTGCGCAAAATACGGCATAGAGCGGGAATGGCAGCATTGTCGTTTAGGCTATGACCGAGTAAATCCCGTTCGGTTTGCGCCAATGGGCTTGCAATGATTTGTGGTGAGAAGTCTGCGTTTTCCAACTGGGCTAAGACCCATTCACTGGCATTGCCCAGTTGCTGAATGAGTTTAACCAATACCATTGGGTCACTCATCGCGCCAGCTTCCTGGCAGCGAGCGGCGGCTAAATTTATCCAATGTTGGCGAACATCTGGGTTTAAGCCCAACAACGCTAATTGCCATTCACCCGACTGGCTTAAATCACTAAAGGCATCAAGTAATGGTGCAGTGAGGCTAAAGGCGCTAATGATATCCGTTTCAGCGTCTTTCTTTTTCGGCTGTATTATTGGTTGTAACAGTGACCTGAGGGCAGGCACAGCCGCCAGTAACAACGCTGCTTTACTGGCGGTTAAACCGCCTTGATGCCAAAGCTGCAGGCAGAGGTTAAGTGCCGCTTCGCTATTTACGGGGTCGTTATTTTGCCTGGTTGTAATGCTGTCCATGCCCCTTGTCTCCATCTTTACTCTTCAGCCTCCGCTTGCGCCGCCTCTTCCAACAAACTGTATAACTCATCCACATCGCTAAATAGCGGTGTGGCGCCTTCTATGGCATAACCCTCAGCGCTCAGTTTACTTAAAATCGCTTGATCAAAGCTGTTGTCGCCATCTTCCAGGGCTTGTTGAGCCTGGATTAATTGTTGCTCGGTCAGTTGACCTTCGATGAGGGCTTCGACGAGGGTTTTGGCTACTTGTGTTAAAAATTTGGCATAACGATAAGCCAGCCTCGCATTGAGCAAATAATCAGCAAGCTTGTTTTCTAAGCTTTTATCCAGTCGAGGAATTAGTACGCGACCAATATCAGATAGGGAAGTATGTTCTACAGTTGTTTTAACTGCCCATTGATTTAGCTGCATTTGTCCTTCGGGGCGATTTAGCCAATGTGTTAATAGTTCGCCACGAATATTTTGAGGTGAGAGCATTGCAACCCGTTGATTAACCAGCATAGGTAGCTCGTCAGATATGAAAAACTGCGAGCGGAAAATACCGTCCATACCGACAACGATCATTTTGTCTTTAGCTTGATACTTAGTCGCATCCTGATATACATCTTGGCTAACGCCAGTATCTAAACCAATAAAATCATCAAAACCGATATTGCGGATGCGAACTAAAGGTATGCCTGAGTTTTCCAAAAAGTCGTTACTGGATACTGGGCAACCAGATGCCAATTCAACCAAAGTGCTAATGCTGTCATGAGGTAGTTTTTCAATTTCACGCACTAAACATAGGTAGTGAGTCCGATAAGGACGTGGATCGAGTCGATCCTCCATTGTTTGCGCGCTGACTCGGTTTAATAGTGCGGGGGGCTCGTTGATCGGCAGATTTAGACTATTAAGATGAGCGTCAACTGATGTGCGAAGCAGCTTCGCCCAAGCGCGCAGCTGCTCGGCTTGGCGAACTTTATCCCCGATGTATTTTTGAACAAACTCAGACACTTTCGGAATAGGTAAACGTGGAACATCTAACAAGCTCACTCCAGGAATAATAGTCCCCCGGCCTAGTCGCTTAAAAGCCTTTTGTCCTTGGTCACAGTTCAGGTAGCTAACGAGATAGTAAGGATCGCTAGAGGCCTTCATTTTCAGGTATATGACTTCTGAAGAACAGTTTGCTTCGTTAACTTCAGATGGAACTACGCACGCATTTCCCATATCTCCTTTTCTAATAACTAAAACATCTGTTGGTTTGAGCGCTGATTTTGTAAGCTCATTTTTATGTGAATCGAGAGATATTCGTTGGCATTCATCTAAATCAATATTGAAGCTTTTAATTACCTTTCCCGAAATATATGGAATACTATCAGCAGCTTCAGAGTAATACCGTTCGACTGCTGACGTGTTTCCAATACCACTCGCTTCATAAAGTGACTGGAGTTCCACCCAGCCTTTGGATTTTATCAGTTTGTCATTTTCTACTAGGCTCGGTTGATAAAAGTTAGGATCAAGTCTTTCCACAAGAATTGAGCTGTTTGTTCGAAAAAATTTGTCCATCACTCACCCCGCTTATAAGCCGATACAATCTTATCCAGATCGTTTGCGACACCAGCGTTATAGTCTTCAATATTATTTTTCACCACGTAGCCCAAGGTTTCAGCCACTGCCATAAACACGTCAGTTTGTGGCTCGGGCAAAAATTGCTCTGGCTGGTTGGGGTTAGCATGGCGTTTTTGCAAATACAAAATCGAGGTTTTGGCGCCCGTGCCAGAGAGCTTAAAGCAGTCGCTCGGCAATGAAATTACTGCTTTTACAATGGCTTTACCGCCAACAAACTCGCCGGTTTTTTCGTCTTTTTTCCCCATGATGTACTCGCGTACATAACGGTCGCCGGAGTTACATAAAATACCATCGGGCAGCACTATTAACAGACGGCCTCCGGGTTTAAGCAGTTGCAGGCAGCGGTCGATAAAAAGTACTGCTGGGTCAATAGTGGCACCTACCGGTTGCCAGTTGCCCTTGCTATCGGGCTTGCTGCCCAGCGCGAGCCCTGCGGTTGTAGGCTGCAGGCTGTAAAACGGCTTTTTATCAGTCCCGCCCGTTCTGCGCAAATCGGTACGATAGCCCGCCCATTTAGGCTCGCCGTTTTCATCCAGCTCTAAATCACCGATATCCTCCCACTTCATTTTTACGTGGTCATACCAGGCGTTGTAGCTATCAACGACTTTTTTGGTCGGACGAAAACCACCGAGCACTTGCTCCATATTGGCTTCGTAATTGGCTTTTGAGTTTTGACCATTTTTGCCTTTATCAAATTTAGGCGTACCGAACGGCGGGTTGGTGCAAATAAGGTCAAAGCTATTCGGCTTCAGGGCGTTAGTGGTGAGTGAGTTGTCGGTATAGAAAATCTGTGCTTTGGGGGCACCTTGCAATGCCATATTCACGCGGGCCAGCATTACCATGCGTGGTGCAGCATCGGCACCGGTAAATGCACAGTCGCGTAATTTTTGTTTCAATGATTCTTTTTTATCGTCGGCCAGCACCAGCTTAAAATCGATCCATTTATCAATCTGGCTTAACGCCACCGAGCCAAAACCAAAGGAGCCACAGGTGGGGTCGCAGAAACGAAAATCGCCATTGGCTAAGCGCGATCGCATTTCATCGTCATCGTCGATGTCGTGCATAGCAATTTCTAGCATGGCCTGTTTTACTGGGTTAGGTGTTAAATAAACGCCAAGGCCACCTTTGGATTCAAAGTTAGCGCGTAGGAATACATCAAACACTCTGCCGAGTAAATCTCCTGACACATCAGCCAACGTGCCGTGTTCTTTAGCGATTTTACCGTCGTTGGTTTTTACCGGTCCCAGGTTTTGTATTGCTTCCAGCAAATCCTGATAGTTTTTTGCAACAGACAGCCGCAGGTGTGTTTCTTTACTAAAGATGGGGTTACGTGAGCCATCATCTGAGATCACAACGTAGTTTTCGTGGCTTTTAAATTCCTCAAAGGCGGCTTTGATTTGGGCAACGGCTTTATCGCCGTGGCTCTCCACATATTGCCAATCAAAGACATCACGAAAACGCAGGGTATTTCCCTCATCATCTTTAAAGGTAAGGTCTTCATCGTGATGCAGGCGGAAAGTTTCTAAAAACAGAAGCTTAGCTACTTCTTCAATAATGTCGTTCTTGTCGTTTACCTTGTCTTTGGTAACGCGATAAACATTTTCATGGAAGGCATCAAATCGCTGCATTAAGCGTGTATAAACACGCATCGACCAGCGAAAGGTTGGATCACGCTCCATGCGATCAAAGCTACGTAATTCTTCCAGACCAGGCAGGGTATCTGCACCGTGGGTACCGTCAGATCCATCGGCACCGAACAAGGCCAAAATACGTTGGTTCAAGCCATCGTCCACAACGGCATATACTGGCCAGTCACCTTCGATATCACTTAACAGCTGATAGGCTAAATCATCAAACTTTGCAGTGTCAGCGGCGTATTCCCAATGGCCTTCTGTCAGCGCAATCAACATGACTGGTGGCGTTAAGTTGCCTTCAACCAGGCCTTGAATGAGACCAGCCTTGGCGAATTCATGCTCGGGTAATTCGACCAATGGCTGAGTAAACTCGGAGTGCTGTTTGACCAGTTTATTGAACAGTGCTTCTAGCTGCTGTTGCGGGTCTTGTTTTTTTGCTTCTTTTGCCATGATGTTTTCTAAAATCCTTTAATACAGCCAATGGTTACTACAAATGCCGGCTAATTTATCAGTACCAGCAAGGGGCCTTTAATCTCTATCTGCGCGTGCTTCTGTGCCAGTTTGCGTATCTGCTGTTCACTGGTCGTAATACCAGCAGGGAGCTTTTTCAGTACTTGTGCAAGGGGCATGCGCCCACCAGCTTGATGCAACAATGATACCAAATGTGCCGCGATATCAGGTATAACCTGGTACGTTGCCGTTGTGGGCCCTTTTAGATGATTACTTTGAGGCAATGAGGCAAGCCATAGCGAAACTTGAGACTGGCTAAAGCCAAGTGTTTGCCAGAGGGTTTGGTTCTCATTAAATACAACGGCGGCGCTTCTGGGAGTTGCTGTTTGCTGAGTTATTAGTTGTTCCAGGCTTTGTCGCTGGTATTCATGGGTCATCTCATGCCTCCACTATAGGATACTGAAGCAGCCATCCGATCCAGTTTGGGGCTCATTGTACAGGACACGTCATTCGGCCACATCATCCTCTCACCGCGTTTTGCCATTATCCGGTATGGCACAACCCATAATTTTAAAGTCTCCGAGAAAGCAAAATGCTGCGCTATAGGTTGGCTAAAGTCATCATGCGCAGGGTAAATCAGATACATTTCGCCATTCCCACCAAGATATTTTTGTCCGTAGGCAAACATTTGATAGAAGTCAGCTTGTGCCAGTCCATAGAGTGATTTTGTCTGCTGGCTGCTATTCACCAGCTTCCATTTTGTATCCATCACCATTTCGGTTTGAACTGGTTTGTGTGATTGAATCAGCAAGTCGGGGCGAAGCTTAAAGCAATCTTTAAGTCCATGCTTTACCAAAGAATAAGTTGCTGCTTGAGGTAAAACTTTGAGGTGAGGTGGTAACTCGTCGGGTAGGGTCTGTGCCACAAAGGATTCAAATACCGCTTCCATAGGGAACAAAAGTGATATCGCTTTGGTGTTTCCCTGCAAAGCACTCGGGCTCATTCCCCTCAGGATCAATTGCGCCCATGCCATTGGCTCGTTGTAATGAGCCATACCACGCTCGAGGCGTAAGTTGTTTATATCACGTTCAATATCCCGGCTAAGTGGAATACCGTCAAACGCAAAACGCAGTTCGTAAAGCCAGCGTTGATTATCTGATGACAGCTGCAGACTAAGAAGCTTATCTAGTGCGGAGTGTAAGAGCCGATTGGCTGCACAATCAGGCATGTAGTCATCATAATCGACACAAAACTTATGGCGATTCACCGCGTTATGTCGCAGCTGTGCAGAAAGCATCAGCTTGCCCTTCATAAAAGCCAGATTACCTTGCTTGCTCACATAGTCGGAGCGTAAACCCTGTTTAAGCAATTGGCTGACGCTATGCAAAAACTGGTTAATAAAAATCTCAAGCAAAGGCATACGCTGAGCCTGAAGAGTGGCTTGCTGGGTTTGAATATGTCGGAACCCAGGCAGATGGCTTAGCATCGTCAGCAATGTTTGACGTGCATTAGCCGCTGTGAGGTTTTTACCAACCTTGGGCAGTATCTCAAGCTGGAAACCGTGAGGTGTTGAAAGCATCCCTGCGTAGTTTTGAACCTGAAGCAATTTGAAGCCTGAGCGAGAGGTGAGTTTGAGGAACTGGCTCCCTTGATTACTTGCCAGGCTAAGCGCTTCTAAATAATTAAAGACCTGTGGAGGCACCAGTTTTGCGCCAACTGAAGCCGCTTTTCCACTCCCCAAGAGGTCATATTCAAAAACGGAGATAACTTCACCCATGATTTACTGCCTGCTCATCAAGGGGAGTCTGTTGGGGCTGATAAATTGAACGATAAGCCTGTGGAATATTCCAGATCTCTTGATCGAAATCTTTGAGCTCATAAGCTGTTGATTGCTGATCATGGCGTCGTAAACCATGGTTGTTACCAAAAAGCGTATCGAGATCGTCGGTTTTCTCAATCACGAATTGCAGGTTGTCGTCTTGCTTTTGATTGTCTGCCAGCACCAACCGGATCTTGTTCCAGTCATCGAAAAAGTATTCCTGTAAAAGCGGAATGATCTTTTTCTGGAATGCGATCTTCAATTGTTTAAACGCAGCTTCTTCATCACCGGCATCGAGTGCATTTTTTACCGGCATAAAGAACGCATGCCCCAGCGTATGTTCACGATCGTAAAGAGCCTCGATGCGGCTATTGAGTTTCTCTAACAACGACTCGAGCTCTATGCCTTTCACCTTAGCTTCACTCAGTAAAGAGAGATCAGGCATCATTTCGACAAAGTCAAAGCGACGGCGCAAAGCCGTGTCCATCAGAGCTAAAGAACGGTCCGCTGTATTCATGGCTCCGATGATATCGACATTGCCGGGTACGCTGAAGTGATCACCGCTATAAGCCAGTTGCAGGCTCATCGCATTGGGCATGCCTGCACGCTTGTCTACTTCAATGAGTGAGATTAGTTCACCAAAGATCTTGGATATGTTACCGCGATTGATCTCATCAATGAAAATGGCGTAGCGATGTCCTGGATCGGCATTCGCACGTTGGCAAAGGCGCATAAAGATACCCGGCTCAATGGGATAAGAGATATTGCCACTCTCGTCAGAGCGAGCGCGTATACCTTCAATAAATTCTTCATAACCGTAAGATTGGTGGAACGTAACCACCGCAAAACGCTGGATGGCTTCGGCAGATTTAGGGCCACGTTTAAGTTCGGCGTAGAGCTCTACCAAATCCTCCACTTGCTCGAGCTGTGAATCAACTAGAAACCATTCGCTGTTATCTGTTTTGTTAAATACGGCAGGCTCACGCCGATTCTTATAATCAACGGTTAACGACTCGGGAACTGTATAGGATTGCAAAGCTGCCCAGGCAGTATTCGATAGATTGCCATTACGACCGTTTAATAATGCCTTACGTTGAAACCACATATGTTCAATAATTTGGCGAACTTTCGCTCGTTTCCCAAGATCGAGCAGCACCAGCGTTATAACCTGCATCCAGTTCAACGATTCAAGGCGAGAATCCAGCCAGGCATCACGATCAGCGGGAACAGCATGAGAAGTGTACTCTTTCATTTTTTGCTGCAACCTGAAGGTCTTGCCAGTGCCAGGGGGGCCAAAGAAGATCACGTTAGTTGGTGAATGTAGGATGATCTTGTTCTCGATGGGCTCACTGCGGGTTATGGATGTAGTGCTAGCTACTTTCTCCTGCTTTTGTTCATTATCGCGTTCACGGAGCAATTCATAGAGATGCCAGATGGCCATATTCACATAATAAGGATCTGTATCAGGAGATTGGGCGTGTATGGCTTGTTTCAATTCATAGTTTTTCTGTAACCAATTTCCGGTCAGTACCAAACCGAGATGGAAGTGCTGATTTAAGAATTCTGCTGCTTTATTAAAAGCATTCTCATCCACAGTACTGGTGTAGTTTTCTGGCGAGAACGCGGCAAAGACGCGATTTCTCAAACTCCAATACATACGCTTGAGAAGTCCGTTTTCTTTAGCTTGTTGAAGTGCATTGCCAACATATTGGTAAGTTTCTTCATCCGGCTGTTGCCGAATTCGTTCAGTTAGTTCTCTAAGCAGTGGCAGGCTTTGCTGATATTCTGCTAAGGATGGAACGCCCTGGCGAATACTTGCAATGCCGTTGTCACGCTCATACCAAAGCTGTTTGACCAGACCATCTGTTGCAGGCTCAGCAAAAGTTGAGGTTTGCTGTAGCAAAGTCGTAAATGCACGGTATCGCTGATACCATCTGGAAGCTGTGTAATTTTTATCTTTCGCCAGGGCATCAATCAATTCACTAATCGTTAGCCTACCTGCTTCGACACTATCTACAAGAGTCATCGTGACTTTTCCTCTGTTGTGACATTACTTATTTTTTAATTAATATGAGGTATTCTAACTATATTGAGTTAATCGTTGTGACAAGTGCCTGTTATATATACAACTATCTGTTAACTCAGCTCTAATTTAAATACAATGTAAGGTTGTAGGGTGAATGCTGTTATCAACCTCACCCCCTAAAAACCTCTTTCCGATGCCACTCTACAAACCCCTCAAAAGGGTAATTTTTACGCACCTGTGGTAACGCAATAGTTTTCCCGTCAAAATCCCAGAATAGTTTCTCAACGATCCCTCCGCCGTTTACCGCATCTGATACCAGTACCCGCATATTTTCATCCAGGCCAATCGATCCTTTATCAAAGGCTTTATGGTGAATTGCGCAAAGCGCCAGGCCATTAGGAATTTCACAAGGACCTCCTTGCTGTTTCCATTTTATATGCGCCGCTTCCAACGCGACGGTGGTGTCGTCGTGGCGCATATTAAAGCCACATATCGCGCACTGGTAGTTATAAGCGCGTAATACATTTTTGCGGAATAACGGGTCGCGCTGTTTACGGATTTGCTGGAGATCAAAACCCAGCTCGTCAGCAATTTCTTCCTGAATACTCTCGGTGAAGTGCGCTTCGAGTATCTGTTGCGCCAGAGTATTGATGAGTTTTTTATTGCCTGTTACCAGGGCGTAGTGCTGTTCATCGAAACCGCCTGCAACGTGGTATTCGTTCAGTTCCTTCACTGGCGGTTGTCGGCTGCTACCTGCTGTTGAGCAAAGCTCGGCATTGTGTAATTGCCAGAATCTGTCGCCTTGTAATCGCCAGAACGGCATATCAGGTCGGTACTGTGAACGCTGTGGCCCAAAACGTTCCAGTAAATTGTGCAGAGGTTCGTAGATTTCCGATCCATAATCGAAAAGGCGTGGATGTCCATTCAGGTATCCCGCTAATACGTATAGCAATAACAATGGCTTATGCGGCGCGCGCTGTTCACCTTTGTGCCAGATTTTTATGTTGGCAATTGCCTGCTGTAGCGATTTACTGGAAGCCATTGATATCCCTGGCAGTGAAATAATTGCGATCATGCTCGCAAATTTTCGGCTGTTCAAGCCTGCAAGTGAAGATATATTACTTTGATCTCATTTGTTTTTTTGCTGCCTGTGTACCCTAATTGCCATGCGATGCTGCACCGACGCTAACCACCGTTTACGCCGGAGGAGTTAAAAGCGTTGATGGATGCGAATAAATCAAATTAATGAACGCTCACTTTTCGCCCCAAAACTGCAAAATTGCTTCTACAAACCTGTCAGAAATAATCCCCCGACGGGCTGCCGCGCTGAAATGACTGCTTCGCAGTGCCGTCGTCCAGTTCTCCGGTGACCGGTAC
>Ga0153943_1000072_pt1 | contig 41344 bp, 48 predicted proteins | sample TSNJ027MetaG_FD_104721 | JGI IMG/M metagenome (GOLD analysis project Ga0153943, IMG submission 104721) | Attine ant fungus gardens microbial communities from New Jersey, USA - TSNJ027 MetaG | ecosystem: Host-associated > Fungi > Mycelium > Unclassified | place: USA: New Jersey, Brendan T. Byrne...
AAAGGTGCGCACAGGAGTGACGAATAATCTCAAGACCATCTTCATCTTTCGCGGTGATGATAGAGAGCGTCGCGTCGTTTTCAATTAAGTCACAGGCGTCGACCAGCTCGCCGTTGACACGACCCGCAATGGTGGCTTTCGCCAGACCGGGGCCAATATCCAAAGCGACGTCCATCGGGCTCACAGCATGATCAAAATGGCGTTGGCTGCCATCAGGAAGCGTAATTACAGGCATTTCATGTCCTTATTTGCAGTGGTGCCCCACACGAAAGAGCACATGCAAAATTGATTAATTTATTAATATTAGTAGTTTACACACGTTTATGAGCTTCACTCTGCTTAATGTGTACACCAGGATGTACAAAATCCAAAATGTACCCGCCATAAACTCCTAATACCGAGTCACCATGATACACGGCATCAACTTCTCATGAAAGCTGCAACAAAACTATGGGTATTGAATCAGAGTCTGAAATTTAACATGGAGAATTAAAAGAAAAGGTATTTGCGAGCAGCTTTCCAGATCGCAAACGAATCGGTTTACCACATCCCACCCCGCTGGCATCATCCATTCCGATAGTCATGTAAATTTCGGTGCGCACCTCTCTTTCATGATGAATCTCTATTCTTACTCCCTCGATCAGTCCTCCTGCGCGATGTCTATACTTTTAGTCTTACCGACTGGAGGTAGATTATGTGCGGACGATTTGCTCAATCACAAACCCGTGAAGAATACCTGGCTTATTTAGCCGAAGAGGCCGAGCGAGATATCGCCTATGACCCCGAACCAATCACCCGATAACGTGGTGCCAGGGACTAAAGTTTTGCTACTGAGCGTACGTAAGGCCAACGCCGTTCACGCGGCTATGTGCCGGGGGTGAGCGAAAAGCCGGTGCCCATATTCGCCCACGTTGAAATCTCCACGATAAGTCAGGTGTACAAACCTCTATGGCAACATGGCTCGATGTTTGCTAGGCTGACGACTGGTATAACTGAGTAAAATTAACCGATAGCCCCTACTCTTTTACCATTTTAATATGTCAAGAAATTATTTGCTTATCGTGTAAAACGAACATTTTGTGCTGATGAATTGATACCAATCCTTCTGAAAGGTACAGACATTTTATCATTAGTAGCGGGCTAAAGATTTTTGATAATTTCCTCGAATTTTAGATCATAAGTCTGCTAATCTCTGTTTAGACACCATAGCGAGGACTGAGATGCTTACAACTATCATTTACCGTAGTCATGCCCATAGTAGCATTTCAAGAACCTCAATCATGGAAATGATTGAGCTCGCAAATGCACATAATATCAAAAGTGATGTTACTGGAATTTTGATTTTTAATGGGATTCACTTTCTGCAATTACTGGAAGGACCTCAGGCCCAAGTTAACGAAATTTACAGTAGAATCTGTAGTGATACTCGTCACTTTAATATTGTTGAACTCTTAAATGACGTTGCACCTTTCAGGCGATTTGGTAATGCGGGCATGGAATTAATTGATATTGATTTACATAGCCATGAAGACTGCCTGAGGGCAATTCTGAACAGAGGGACTACACAACACCAACTGCTTTATAATGATAGAGCATTGCGTTTTTTTCGGACATTCATAGAGTCCATACAACAAGAAAAATACTATAAATTGCCGTCCACTACTGAATGGCTGTTTACCAGGGAACCTTTAATCCCTGAAAGTCCTTATATTGCTAGTTCCTTCATTATAAATCCAGTGGTAGATCCTCTCGCGAGAAAGGTCCATTCGTTCCAGTTCAGCAATCCCAAGACAACTGGTTTGTATGGAATGGACTTGTTACATCATGATCTTGAATCAAAGCGTGTTGCTCTTCTTGAAGCTGGTAGTTTCCTTCATTCTGAACAAAGGGTTTCTATAAGTCTATTACCATTGACTATAATCAAGATTAGTGATGCCCCTTGTATGCTGCTTAAGTATATTGAACAAAGCGATCTCATTCCTGAACAAATTATCATCGAATTCTTAGAAAAAGATTTGTTCGCCAATATTGATGACTTTTTATATGCGGTGCGAATACTTAAAAGCGCTGGTATAAGCGTTGCTATTAATGACTTTGGGTCTGGACATGCAGGCTTACTCCTCCTAACAAAATTCCAGCCTGAAAAAATTAAAATTCATGGTGAGCTAATAAGAAATATCCACAGGGATGGTGCGAAACAAGCTGTAGTTCAAAGCATAATCAGTTGCTGTGATACGCTCGAGATAAGAATATGCGCTACTGATATCGAGAAAGCTGAAGAATGGATGTGGCTGGAGTCAGCCGGTATCGCTTACTTCCAGGGGCCCCTTTTTTCAGGCTACTCAGATAATGGCTTGCCATTTGTAAGTTGGCCGGACCCTGCGGAGATTTAGGAATAGTAGAAAGTGGTGACGAATTTTAAGGCGTTTTACGGTCGTTGATTTTGAGGTCGATAAACGCCTTATTGATATTGACCTCCTATACCCGCGTTTCCCCGAGCCGTAAGCAGCGCGCGAATGGATGAGGCAGGATATAGGAGGGAAAGAGACGGAGGAGATAAATGCGGATGTTGCAGTGTCAGCAGACCATTTCACATGGCAACCTGTATCCCACGCGGTTGGTAACGTGAAGAATCAGGGGCCGGTCACTTGACCTTCAGCAGGTCGCTGTATCTCGTTGTATAGCGGGGTGATAGCATTTCTCGCTTCATCTGCCATGCGGTCTGCATTCCCTGCCCTGCAAAATAGAGCGTCCCCCTTCCGTCCTTTGCGTTAAGGTGGTCGAGAACTTCCATTAACTTTTCGCTGTTGTGCCGCGGTGCGTTGTCATCGAACAGATTCAGCTGTGCAACGCCCTGACTGTAGAAATCGCCCAGCATTACCCCTGCTTTCTGATAACGATGCCCATCTTTCCAGATTGCATCGAGGCATTTCGTTGCCGCTTCGATGATATCGCGGCTATCCTGAGTTGGCGTTAGCAGTTTTACCGATGCACTATTACCGTAATATGGCTCGTTCAGTGCGAAGGGACTGGTTTTAACGAACGCTGAGATGAACCGGCAATACTGATGCTCGCCACGGAGTTTCTCCGCTGCGCGCGACGCATAGCTGCATATCGCCTGCCTCATCTCATGGTATTCCGTGATACGACCGCCGAACGAACGGCTGCACACGATTTCCTGTTTTACCGGCGCGAATTCCTCCAGACCGAGGCATGGCTCGCCGCGCAGTTCCCGCACTGTTCGCTCCAGTACCACATTAAAATGCTTACGGATAAACCTGATATCAGTATCAGCCAGCTGCAGCACAGTTTTAATCCCCATGGCTTCCAGCTTTTTACTGATACGGCGCCCAACGCCCCATACCTCATCAACTGGTAAGATCGCCATTAGCTTTCTCTGCCGCTCCAGGTTCGACAAATCAACCACACCTCCGGTCTGCCGCTGCCACTGTTTCGCTGCGTGATTTGCCAGCTTAGCCAGAGTTTTAGTCTGGGCTATGCCAACGCCTACAGTGAGGTGCGTCCTTCGTAGAACTGTCTCACGAATTTCCCGGCCAAAGTCGGTTAGGTCGCGGCAGTTACGAACTCCTGTCAGGTCGCAAAAAGCTTCATCGATGCTGTAAATTTCGCATCGTGGAGATAGCTCCTCCAGTGTCGTCATCACACGATTGGACATATCGGCATAGAGCTCATAGTTGCTACTAAACGCGATAATGCCGTGCCGGCGAAACAGATCCTTTTGTTTGAAGTACGGCTCACCCATTTTGACAAACGGCTTGGCTTCTGCGCTACGGGCAATCACACAACCATCATTATTGGAAAGGACGACCACTGGCCGCCCTTTCAGATCTGGTCTGAATACTGTTTCGCACGATGCGTAAAATGAGTTCACATCGCAAAGCGCAAACATCTCAGCCAGCCGATTTGATGATGAAAGTAACGACCCCGAACACGTCGAGAGTATCCTCGCTTCCTACGACTATCGGCGAATATGCAGGATTCATTGGGTTAAGCTGAACCCGCGGATGCAGCTGCAGCTTCTTAACGGTAAACTCCCCGTTCACAGCGGCAATCACGATATCGCCATGGACTGCGGTTCGTGAGCTATCCACGACCAGTAAATCTCCCTCCCCGATCCCGGCGTCCTTCATGCTATCGCCGGCAGCTTTGACAAAATACGTCGCGCTGGGGTGGTTAACTAACAACTCGTTCAGGTCAATACGTTGCTCAACATAATCCTGCGCTGGACTCGGAAAACCACATTGCACAAGGTCACTGAACAACGGAATCAGGATGATCTTACGTAACTCAACGGGCGTGTAAAACTGCATAATAAACTCGCTCACATAAATACTGTTTATATATACAGTAATTTCAACTCAGCGACATATCAATATAGGTTTTACCTATCAATTTTCGTTATTGCTGTAAGGTATTGATGTAATGATTGTGGATAGTCTTAAAAGGTTTTAATGACTTAACCGATTGATGGTTTTGCGAACAGTGCGAGGATAAAAATTTTCAGTCATGACACTGCCTCAATAGCAAATTGCTAACCAGCAGGCTTTTGCATACGGTTCGCAGGAGAGCAACCTTAACCAGCAGGAGGATTTTTATAAATGACCCAACAATACCGATGCAAAGAAACATGAGAAGGGGCCGTATGGCCTCTTTTCGTATTAGCTGAAGCTGCTACTACTGGTCCGGAATGCCATTGCTGTGATGTTCTCCACCCTGCAGCTATAGTCAAAATTGGCGTCATTTCCATGGGCCTCAACAAAGCAACTCACTTTGTTATTGTCCGCGTTGAGGTTAGCTGCAAATCGAAATTCCTGTGCAATGGTCCCTGTAAATCCGTTATCACCCATCATTTGGTATTTTCGAGTGACCTGCTGCCCTCCTACATTAAACACAACATCCACCGTGTAGCCATATTTTCTATCAATACCCGGCGACTCCATTAGCAACGTACAGCAAAGAACAACGGTCATTCCATAACCACGATTCTGATAGTAAATATTACGGCGCACCCTGTTGTTACGACGAAATGCCATATCATCGTAGCGACGGGCAATAGCAATATCCCCGATAAATTCCTGCGCCTCCAGCTTGCCCTTGAACGTACCACTGGTTGCTTCAATATGACCCGTGAACTTTCCGCTGTTTGCATGAACTTCCCCACGCACGACAACATTATTAAATTCGCTGGCTCCCGATTTAGTGATTCGCCAGCCCTCACTGCCCCCAACGTAGTTGTTTGACTGAATATCGCCAATCTTGGCGTTCTGGATCGAACCGTTCTTAATCCGGGCGGTATCAATGTACAGCTCGTTTCCTTCAGCAATCATCACCGGCACAGCAGTCTTGCTGTTGCGGTTAAACAGCGAGAAACGGTCGGCATAGAGGATCATGTCGCTTGTGGAACCATCGCTGCCCAGCACGATCCCGGCGCCTACCTTCTTCCCGTTATTTGTTTCAACTTTGATGGAGTACATCGAGTTGACCTTGCCGTTTGTATCCGCCAGCGTCTGACCCTGGGCCTGTACGGTCGAGGATAACGTACCGACGGTACTGTTCAGGCTGGTCAGGCTGCTGGCTGTTGATTCGATTTTATCTTCAGCCTTCGTGACCCGCGTCGTCAGCGAACTGACCGCGCTGGCATCCGCTTTATTTCCGAGGCTGTTCTGCAGGCTGGTGAGCTGCTGCCCCTGCGAGGTAATTTTCCCCTCTGCGCTGGTCACGCGCGTTGTCAGCGAACTGATGGCTGCAGCGTTGACGGTATTGGCCACCTCATCGCTGACATCGATGCAGAATGCATCGTCCAGATACAGATAACCAGCAGACAGGCTGGAGCGCAGAGAGATGATCAGCTCTGCGTCTGCCGTCGGCTTATAGTCGCCGCTGATATAAGTCCATGCAGTACCGACGCTGGCCGGGATCGTAATATCTTTCAGCGGCCCTGAGCTATTGCGGATGCTGATTTTGGTATTGCTGGCATTGCTGATGGCCATATCGGCAGACCTGCGCACCCAGGCACCCACGCGGTACGTCTGGCCACCCGTCAGCTTCACCACCTGGTCACAGGCCGTTGAGCCGCTGGATGTCTTCGTGGCCTGAATGATGTATTTGCCGGACTTCGGGTTCTGCGCTGCCAGCGTGCTCCAGCCGGAGTTACTCCAGCCGTCAAAACCGCGTTCGAACGAGTTGTTCGCCAGCATGTTGCCGGGCATTGATTTTGCCGCGTCCGCATCCTGCTGGGTGGCCACAATGCTGTTATTCAGGGACGTAACGCTGCTGCCCTGGCTGCTCAGGGTTTTGCCCTGTTCTGTCACGGTGTTCTGCAGCGACTGCAGCGCACTCGCGTCCGCCTTTTTGTTAACTGTGGCATTCGTCGTGGCCAGATCGTTCGTGAGTTTCGTGATGCTGCTGCTCTGACTCTCCAGCTTCCCTTCCGCGCTCGTTACCCGGTTGGTCAGATTACTGATGGCAGTGGCGCTGGCCGCAATACTGGTCTCATCAGTCACGTCAATAAGATAGAAATCATCAAAATACTGCTCACCCGTCGCCAGCAGTACCATAATGGAGACGTCAAGGACTGCCGTTTTCGTCGCCTTCCATGTGCCAGAAATTTCCTGCCAGACAGAGCCTGTCGGCAGCGTCGCGGGATTGAACTGCACCTCTTTCAGTGGTCCGCCGGATTCACCAATACGCAGCTTGTTATTTCCGGCAGCGCCTGACGGCATTGTCGTGCCACCTGAAACACGCGTGAACACACCTATTTTGTAGGTGCGATCCTTTATGAACGAAATCTTCTGAAGCAGCGAGACCACGTTACTGCCCGGCACCACCTTGAGGATTCGGGTGCCGTTGTACGGTGACAATGCCGTTATGACTGACGTCGCTGACTGCCAGCCAGTAAACGCAGCCTGGCCGCGCTCGAATGACCCGTTGGAAATCAGGTTGCCGGGTATCGCCCGGGAGGCATCCGCATCAGCAACAGCTTCATTGAGGCTGTTACTCAGCTGCGTCAGGCTGCTGCCCTGGCTTGTCAGCGTTTTGCCCTGCTCCGCCACGGTGTTTTGCAGCGTCTGCAGCGCACTCGCATCCGCCTTTTTGTTGACATTGGCATTCGTCGTCGACAGGTCGCTGGTCAGCTTCGTTATCGCGCTGTTCGCCGCCGTAATGTCTTTGCCCTGCTGCGTCACCGTGTTCTGCAGGGTCTGAACAGCGCTCGCGTCCGCCTTCTGGCTGACGGTGCTGTTTGTCGTCTTCAGCCCGTTTTCCAGCGCCGTCGTCCGGCTCCCGATGCTGGACAACGTATCGCCCTGCTGGGTGACTTTCGTGGTCAGGGTATCCACTGCTGACGCGGTGGCATCGGCGGTTTTCTGTGCGCGGTTCGCTGCGGTGACGTTGCGCAGATGCCAGTCTGCTGCATACCAGACCGTACCAAAGGGTGAACTCTGGTTAACCTGCAGGAAGGGGCGCAGGAAATTCGTGTCGGACGGCACCGTAAAGCGCCATGTTGCGCGCTTCCAGGCCGCCGTGGTTTTCGTATTACCGCCAGAAAGCCTCGCTTTAACCCCTTCTGTCGCAGAGGTGCCGCTGGCGATATAGAGATTAAAATCGGCCTGACCGGCGCCGCAGGCTACCAGGGCCGACATCTCGAAGACATCACCCGGTGTGACAGCAATGTTGTTTATTTTTGGGACATGATCGCGGCCTGCCAGACGAACCACGTACGCAAACGGGCAATCCCCGGGCACGCCAGCAGCGCCGGATGATACGACGTCATACCCCATGCGGTCGTAAGAAGGATCAAATGCCGGGTTAGGTATATAGTCATCCCCGGCTGCTTTTGCGGCGCTAATTGAGCTGTTGAGGGAAGTGATATTGCTGTTCGCTGCAGTCAGACCACTTTCCGTCTTCTCCACTCGCCCGGTCAGTGACGTCAGCGCGCTCTGATCCGCCTTTTTACTCACATTCGAGTTCGTGGTGGTCAGGTCATTCTGCAGCTTTGTGATTGCCTGGCTATGGCTGGCCAGCTTCCCTTCCGCTGAGTCAACGCGACTGGTCAGGTCAGTCACGGCAGAGGCATTTGCCTTCTTCGACACCCCGGTCGACGAAAAAACGTCGACTTTACGGATATACAGACGCGCACTGTTTGACGGTGCCCAGCCCCCGGCGGCAAACCGCAGATAGACATAATTCCCGGTAAAGTCTGCCGGAATGGTCAGCTCCACGGTTTTCGTCTGCCAACTGGTCGTCACGCCACTCAGCCACGGGGATTCTGAGGATAGCCAGGCGACAGGATTGCCCAAATCAGTTATCACACCAACGGTATCAGACGATACGCTGTTCATCGTTTCCGATGTTTTGTACTCAAATGAGACGGTAAGCGTCAGCCCGGCCTCAGCGGGGATACGCGTCACGTTGGCAACCCGAACAGAGCCGGTTGTCGTTCTCAGCGCTTTTTCACCTGCATCATACGTGAATGCCGAGCCGGTACCGGAGTTCTCCCAGAACGACAGATCCACATCCATGCCGCCGTTACTAATCAGGCTCCCTTCAGCCAGGGTGTTTTTCAGCATCGTCAGCTGGCCAGACTGTGTGGTCAGGTTGCCTTCCGTCGCGGATACCCGGTTGGTTAACGCCGTGACCGCGCTCGCATCGGCCTTTGTACTGACGTTTGAATTGGTTGTCGTCAGGTCGTTCTGCAGTTTAGCGATCGCGCTGCCCTGGCTGGTCAGCGTTTTATCCTGCTGGCTGACGCTGGACTGCAGGCCCGTGATGGCGTTGCTGTTTGCGGCCACGCCCGACTCTGTTTTACCGACGCGGTTAGACAGCGAGGTCAGCGAATTCCCCTGGCTGGTTAACGTGGTGCCCTGCTGTTCAACCTTTTGCGTGAGGGACTGCAGCGCGGTTGCATCGGCTTTTTTACCCAGACTGGTTTCCAGCCCGCTGATTTTGCTGGCCTGTGCGCTTTGTGCGGTCGACAGGGAACTCAGCTCCTCCGCGACCGAGGATTTATTCTCGTTGAACTGCGTCTGCAGCGATTCCCGGGCTGTCACCTCTGCTTTATCAGCAGTGATACGGGCACTCATCTCCTGATACAGCAGGCCGGAACGCAGATCCGCCAGGCTGTTACTTTCCGTCGTTCCCCTTATCTGTGCCGCCAGCGTGGAGCGCTTCAGCGCTTCCGCTTCATCTGCCTGCGTCCGCGCCATCTCCTCATTACGCAGCGCCGCAGTACTGGCCGCCGGTGCCGGACGCCCGACCGATATCCAGTGGATCAGGAAATGGTTGTCGGCATTCTGCCCCTGAGCCAGATCCAGGCGAAAGCGGCGGACCGTACCGGATGCATTCCAGTTCACATCGGAGATGGCCACCACGCTGATACCATCGCCGTCAAACTCCTGCTCCGCGATATTCACCGAGCGGGCATCACTCCAGCCGGTTTCCTCTGTACCAATCCAGTAAAGCCGCCCTTTCCATGCCGGATTACCCACGCGTTTAATACGCAGCATGACGGTGCGATAGGAGGAAGCCGGAATAGTTTGCCCGTTGGGCGAACGGCAGGAGGCGGTGCTGTTCAGTGCTTTCAGCCAGCCGTCGTCCGTGATTTGCATCGGCACCTGACCGGCATCGTCCTCGGTCCACCCCTCATTGTCTTTATCGAAGTACCAGATACTGAACGAATCAAACTGCTGCCCGCTACCGGCGGAAATTTCAGAAATCTGACGGGCCAGTGACTCGTCGCCGTCCTGAATAATCGTCTGCAGATTATTAATGGCGGCCACGCGCTCGTTTTTTTCATTCAGCAGCTGGTCTGCCGCCTGCGCCGCCTTCGCGTTGACGTCCGCAATGCGGTCGGCAGTTTCCTGTTTTACCGCTTTGTCCCAGCCTGTATTCGCCTGGGCGATGGACTGTTTCAGACTGTTTTCAACCGCCTGCAGCTGGGATTTTAACGCAGCATCCCCCTCGGTCAGGGTTTTGTTAACGTCAGCGATCTGCTGGTCAACGGAGGCATTAATCTCGCTCACGGCATCGGTGATGCTCTTGTTGACTGCCGTGATATTGTCACTGAGCGTCTGATTTACGCTGTTGATATTCTCCGTTATCGTCTTGTTGACGGACTCTATCTGCCCGTCAACCTGCTGCGTGACTTCTTCACGAATAGCATCGGCGGTGTCCAGCAGCTCCTTATGAGTCTCCTCAATATCCCGCTGGACTTCCTGCCAGGCGTCCGTGTCCTTGATCGCATCAGTCAGCTTATCGTAATACTCACCGATATCGTCGCTGGCCATCCCCTGCACCCAGGCCGTCCACGGACTTTCATTGCCGATACGGTCAACGATCCGCGCGCGGTACCAGAACATCGCCGCAATCTGCAGGCCCAACTGCTGATACGTTTTACCCGGATACGCCACATCAGACAGCGCCATCGCCCCGTTGCCGTTGGGATTAGGACTGTACTGCAGCTCGGTTTTCTGCGTATCGCCACTCCCCTCCGGGAACGCCCAGTTCAGCTGCACGCCATGCAGCAGGGAAGTGGTGGTCAGCGCCAGCGGTGCCGACGGCAAACCGATTTTTCCGGTCAGCGTTTTCTCTTCTGAATATGCCCAGCCGCTGGAGACCTCTGCAGCGTTGATCGCCCGGACACGGGCCAGATAACGACCGGCGTAAATGCCGCTGACCTCGAACGAGGTGGTCGAGCTGCGCGGCACGTTAATCCAGTTACCGTCATTACGTCGCCACTGCGCTTCATACGAAATCGCATCTTTCACCGCATTCCAGTGCACCTGCATCGTTTCGACGCTGATGCCCTGATTCACCACAGAATACGAGCTGATAACGATGCTTTCCGGCGGCTGCTGACTCCCTGGAGGGATAACGCTTATCGGGCGCTGGTCGATGATCGCGCCGGTATCGATACGCGGGAATTTATCCGGGTCGTGGGCCACGCCGGTGATTGTATACGTGGCGTTGTTGTTGTCCTTGACCCCGATAACGCGGTACTGCTGAACATACAGATCGTCAGATTCAATCACCCAGACACATTCCACCTCCGGCGTCTCACTGTACGCCGTCGTAACCGTGACCTGTCGGCGACCGTTAACTGACTGGATCGTCCGGGCCTGAGATATGCCTGACGGCAGGTTCAGCTGCAGCCGGTCACCAGCTTTTGCATCAGTATCCCGGTCAAGGGTAATCACCCGTCCATTAACTGCGCTGATACGCCCGCCGTTCACGCGTCCGGCCAGAAGTTCATCAGCCAGTCCAATGATGTAGCCCGGCTGCGGGATTTTACCGTCCAGCCCCACATCAATCTCAACCATTCGGTCTTTGTTGTTGGTCAGAATGCCCCACAGCCCTTTCCTGTGGGCTTCGCTCTGCCGGGTACACCCAATGGCCGTCACTTCGAGCTGGTTAAAGCTGTAGCGGGAAACCAGCTCCGGGACGAACGCCGGTTCCATCGCATCAGCATACGCGTTCGCCGGGTCGGACCAGGAGACGAGCGCGTTGGTGTAGCGAGCCTTGCTGGTGCTGCTCGAATAGCGCGGTTTACCAATGATATTCGCCCGCGTATAGTTGAAATCAACATCGCGCGGCATATCCGCCTGCACAACAATCTGCTCACCGCTCCAGCAGGTCATTCCCCGGAAAATAGCCGCAAAGTCACGCAGCACGGTGTAGGCATCATTGCGTTCCTGCACGTAAACGTTACAGAGATAGCGAGGCTCCATGCCGTCGCCGCCCTTACCATCCGGAACCAGCTGATCGCAGTACTGTGCGATCTGGTACAACGTCCATTTAGAAATATTGGCGCTGGTCAGGCGGTTGCCGAGGCCAAACCGGTCTGAAACAACGATATCGTAATAAATCCATGCCGGGTTATCCGTCCATGCCCACTTAAAGCCACCTGTCCAGGTGCCGGTATACTCACGGGTTTCTGGATTATAGTTATCCGGAACGCGGATCACGCGCCCGCGTGGCTCACAGGAAATTTGCGGGATGGAACCATTAAACTGGCTGGAGTCGAACTCGATATAGAGCAGCGCGGTATGCGGATAGCGCAGCTTCGCGTCGATTACCTCTGTGTAGCTCTGCAGCGTCATCACATCGCCGATTTTGACGCTGTTGGCGTCCGGCGAGACTTTCCGCAGTCGCAAAGTCCAGGTACTCCCTGCCTGCGGCAGGTCGATGCGGTGGCTGCGCTCATAGCCGGACGTGGTTTTCCCGGTCACCGCCGTTTCCAGCACGGTCTGCCAGGCACCGCCATCGGTCTGTAAATCAATGGCGTATTTAACTGTATTTCCCACTACGTCCCCGTCGTCTTCCTGTTTCATCAGGGATGGCCATTTCAGGCGGACGCGAACGGCGGAAAGCTGGGTATTGGTAAACGTATGGCTCCAGGCGGTTTCACTGGATATTTCTGTTCCGACGCTGATTTCATTTTCAGTGCCCGGAATACCCTGAATATATTTTTGGGCCTGTGTTCCGGGACGAAATTCCCAGGCCACGCCGGAAAAGTTCTCTGACCCGTCGGCATTTAATAGCGGGGTACCATCGAGATAAATATCCTTGCCCGTTAACTCACCTGCAAATTCACCCTCGCCCAGCGCGATGAGAATTTTGGCTTTTGCTACGGACTGTAAATCATCCGGCTGTTCTGTCGGCGTGCGCTGGCTTGAGCTGCCACCTTTGCGCCCTTTGATTATGTTATTTGCCATATTACGCCCATAAAAAAAGCCACCGCAAGGTGGCCTGTACTGGAGGGTGTTATTTACTGAAACATCTATTGCTGGTCTTCGACATAAATTCCGGCGGAAATAATCGCGCCGCCAATTCGCCGCTGACCATAAAGCAAACCAACGGGATAACCCTGTGAGGCGGTATTTGTTACACCGCCAAAGGCATAGCTGGCTTTATTCTCAGGGGATTCTCTGCGGGCTAGACCTCCGGGCTGAGGGGAAAGCATCTGGACGACGCCGCCCAGCATCATGGCTGCGCCGCTGGTCATAAGGCTTGCAGCCAGTGGAGAAGCCGTCCCGCCCGAAACATACGTCATTACTGCGCCCACAACGACCAGCACTGCGCCAAGAATCGTTTGAAGAATCCCGGCCTTTTTACTACCAATAACTATAGGAACGATGCGGATGACTTCTCCTGTAGCAGGAAATCCCAAATCATCCTTACCAATATTCTTTTTGCCCCTGAAAACTGCAAAAGTCAGTCCCTGTTCCTTACTGTTAATCATGAATTTTTCGAACCCAGGAATGGTCGCTGCTAGCGCCACGCTTGCTTCATGAATTGTGCTAATTAAACGATAGTGGAGCCTGCCAAAGGTTTTTCCCAAAACGCCAGAAAGCTCTATTCGTGTCATGGTTTCTTGCATATATATTCCATTTAAAAACCCGGTTAAGCCGAGTTTTAGTGTTATTTACTGTCCGCATAGCTTACGTATAGCCATGTACCTAATAGTATCGGCCTCATCACGAACGTATACTTTACTGGATAAATAATACTTTGGTGACATAAATGGCAATAATGTAGGCTCAGCAACCAGTGTTATAGCAAAGGGGGTCGGTCCGTTATAGGCACCAAAACTATTTCTCCCGTTAACTTTCCCGATTATGCAATATGCGCCATTTCCAATATCTCTATCATTTATTTCTATTGTTACCAAATCAGTAAATTCGGCACTATCAGGATCTTTCATTATCCTTTTAATTTCTTTCTTCGCGATATCAGTAATCTGATCATTACCTGGCTTACAGCCTGCCAGGCAAATAGCGCATAAAAATACAGTTAAAAAATTCCTCACTTGCTTCTCCTTTTCAGTCAAAAACTTAAAGTCCCTTGTAGGATAAACCTGAATATGAAGAGAAGGCTAACACAGAGAGTAATGGCGAACGATTTTCATCGTTCGGTCTAACCAGTACCCGCCATACGGCACTCGCTGGCTGAGGTGGCCATAGAAATGGTGCAGCAGCATGTTCCCTTCCAGCAGAATCCCGGCATGGTTCCACTTATCTGCCTGCACCTGCATGATGACCATATCGCCCGGCTGCGGCGGGCCATCAAATTCACGGAACCCGCATTCGTACCAGCAATCATGGTAGAAGTTATCCGGATAATCGTTTTCCCACCAGTGATAGTCGACACGGTAGTCATGCAGCTCGATGCCGTGGGTCTGCCGAAAATAACTCATCACCAGCCCCCAACAGTCGTAATGGCCAAGCACGAACGGTCGCTCGATGAGCGGCAGTTCCCCCCTTGGGTGGATGGTGCGGAGATCGCCTTCCGGCCAACTGATGATATGCCAGGGGAGCAGCGTAGCATCACACTGCGCTTTATCCAGTTCGCTGGGCTGAGTGGTCGCATCCGGATGGCTGTGAACAATACCGATGACCACACCCCAATCTTCTACCTCTGCGTAATCTTCTGGGGCTAGGACGAAATTATCATTCGACTCGCTGGCCAGGTTCCTGCAGGGGAAATAGCGCTCAACACGCCCCCTCTGAGCAAGCAGCCCGCAGGCCTCTCGCGGGTACTCAGACGCAGCATGCGTCTGAATGGCTTTAATCGTTTTCTGGCGCATATCAGCTCCTTATCAACGACGTGCCAGGGAATCCCCCGAACGGTAGCTCGTTGTTTTCACCAAAGCGCAATTTGCACGCCGAGAGCGTCCCATTGCAGACGTCCTTCGAAGGGTCATCGACCGGTTTGTTGTTCTTATCGAAATATTTTGTCCCGGCATAATCACAACCATCGCCGCTGCGGTACTGGTTGCGAATACACCAGGTGCAAATCGAGTGGTATTGCCGGGTAGGAATCATTAGCCCCTGCAGGTCCAGCGGGCTTGATAGGGTGAACTCCACCTCTTCGTCGGTTTCAAGATTTTTGGCATCGATAAAATACAGCCGACGCTTTTCCTGCGTGGGATCTGCGGACGCGTTTCCCTCCGGGAAGTTTTGCGCATCGAGATACTGCTTTTGAGTCTCGTGTATCGTGACCCGCGCCTGCGCCATGTCGTCGTAATACAGACATAGCGCTGTAATTGACCCGTCGATATTGCCTACACGCAGCGTCGGTTGCGCATCACTCCCCGAAGTGCTGGATTCAATCCCTTCCAGCTCGCACGGCCAGGCTTTATATTCGATACCCTGCCACCAGATACTTTTCGCGGGTAATGCTGCTTCATCCCCACCGGCGGCGATGATTTCCTCTGCTGAATGTGGAACGTTATAACCGTGGAAATACAAGACCTCGCCCATATTAAAAGCGCGGCCGTCTATTTCGAACAACCGAATTTCATCACCCGGCTCCAGTTTCTGGTAATTTGCATTCAGACTCATGGTTTAAATCCCTGAATAAAAGTGGCTGAAAGTGAATAATTCCCGCCGCCCATCGGCACGGGCTTATATTGTTCACAACGGAATAGCCCCGCATCTTCAAGCGGCGGAGTCCACTGAAACGACTTTGTACCTGCATGCCGGTCCAGGAACTGTTTTATCGGTCGGATATACTCCTCAGTACCGACAAAACTCAACTCCCATTCTTGTGACCGGGTATTTAATCCGTCCCCTGAAACCTGCGTATACCCGTCACCAAATTCCGCCTTTCTGGTGCGAAACTTCACGGTTTGCGCAGGGTTTACCCGGGGACTCCAGGTGAATATCTCGATGGCCATTAGCGTTGTCCTCTTACGGCGCTCCAGATAGCGCCACCCGGGCGCATATCCTTCGCCTGCAGCTCACGATATTTTTTCTCGACGAACGACCCAATCTGCTGGCCAAACTCTTCAAACCCTGACGTGCTGTCAGTCGAGGTTTTGTCGCCAGAAATGGTGATCCAGACTTTTGGCCCTTCAACAGACGCTGAGGGCTGGCCGGATGCTGTCGCCCGGATGCCTGAAAACTCATCCGCGGCACGCGGCGCAGGTATCATCGGAGCAGCCCCCATTCCGGTGATCCCCTCTGCGCTTGTGCTGAAACCTGTTCCGACAAGTCTTTGAATCGTGGTCAGAAGTGACTGTGTCGCCATATCAATCAGCCCCTTAATGACCGACAGGGCCGGGCCGGAGGACTGTTCACCAATGGCACGGACGCCCAGCGAACCATCAGTCCCTCGGGTCAGTGGCATAATGGCCTCCGGACCAGCCTCACCAAATACCCCCGCGCCTTTGGCAAAGGCGAAGAACTGCGGGGTGTCGTGGATCTGGTTGCTGTAGGCACTTAATGAAGGGGAATCGTAGACGCCACCTTTTGCGTTGAATTCCACCGTGGCTGCAGCGGCTTCATACGATCCGGACGGCGTATTTCCACCTCCTGCCGCACCTGCACTTCCTCCGATCGCACCGCCAAAAGCAGAACCGACCATGCCAAAAATACTCTGCAGTGCACTGGAAAGCGCGATACGCGTGGCAATTTGCGCCAAATCTGAAAGGATTGAAATAGTAAAGCTTTTGAAGCTTCCTTTACCGGTTATGGCAAAGGAAGCGAGGGAGCTTGCCATGCTGTCAAAGGCACTCGTGGTAAAGCTGGCTATCTGGCTGTTTGCATCCCGCGCATTATCTGTCCAGTTCTTCGCCCCACGCCTGAATCCCGCACTGTAATCCTGTTCTGCTCTCAGACGATCCTGCACGCTTTGCTCGGTAATCTGCAGTTCCTGCTGCTTTATCCGCTCCAGATCGGCCAGACGGGCCTGATATTCAGCCGATGTGGTATCGGTAAAATCTTTCTCCAGCGCAATGCGCCGCTGATTAAAGCGGTTAATAATGGCGTTACGGGCTTCTGCGTCGCTAGCTTCCTGTTCGGAAAGGTTGTACTTCTCCAGATTCAGAGCAGCTTCGCGCTGCATAGCCTGAGCCTCTTCAGCCCACTTACGGCTTTCAGCCTGATATTTCAGCGAGGTTTTTCGCAAGACGGCTTCTTTTTCAAGCTGAATATTCGACTGCAGTTGCGCCCGGATCTGGTCCTGCATATTCACCAGGCTTTGCTGGCTTTTGGTCAGGTTTTCACCCTTCAGCCCGGAGAGTTTTTCATTAAAGGCGACCAGCTGTCGTTCGGATTCTGTCAACGTATCAGTGGTCTGCGCCTGTTCTTTCAGTACTGCGTTTCGTTGCAGTGCCTGCTCCAGCATTCGCTGCCCTTCAGTCTCGCCGCTACCAGACTTTTTGGGTTTATCTTTCTTCGTGGCCTTGTCGTATTCATCATTAATCCCTTTCAGGATCCGCTGATACTCCTGCGAGCCGGATGCGTAAATGCTGTTATTGAGTTTTTTTATCGCTGCAGCACGCTTTTCTGCTGCGGTACTCCCGGCATCCATGTAGCTCTTCAGCCCGGCAGCGTTTTTTATACGGTCACTTTGTGCCTCGGCGTATCCTGCTTTGCTTGTAGCGATAAAGCGGCGTGTCTTTTCGTCAAACTCTTTCTGGTCTTTAGTGAGGAGATCGGTCAAAGCAATGGTTTCACCAAGACTTCCGAGTATCCCCCACTCACGCCCAAGATTTTTTAACTTATCAAGATAAGTTTCCGCATGTGCCGCCAGCTCTTTCAGCTTAACGCTTTCCGCATCAAGAGCTTGTTCCATGATGAGCTGCGTTGCTTTCGCTGTTTCCCCTTTATTCGTCAGGCTGATAACCTGTGCGACAATGGATTCATTCAGCGAAATGCCCTGGGCTGTCAGTTGGGCCATCGCATTAAGCGGGTCTCCCTTCAGGGCAGATATTTTGCTGACCAGATCCTCAGCGTTCCCACCGGCTTCAGCGTAGGCTGTCGCAATAGATGCAACTTCATGCAGCAATGCACCACTGAAACCACCGTTTGCCGTAGCGACCACAGCAGAAAGGGAATGTTCTGTACCACCAAGCTGAGCATTGAGGCTTCTCAGTTCAGTGAGAGATAACTGAGCTGACGTTCTCGTTCCGAGTAGCGCCGCATTCAGTTTTTTTGTTTGCTCCTCGGATTTTTTAAACTCGCTGTAAATCATTGAGCCACCGGCAGCAAGCACCGACAGGCCAATACCAACAGGTCCACCCAGCAGACTCATCGCCGAACTAAGCGCCCGGCTGCTGGTCGCTGCAATACGCTGGGTCACAGTAAGCTGGGTATTTGCCGCAGCAGCAGCTTCTGTTGCTGCTGTTAGTGCCGCCTTTCCACCTGTTTCGGCGGCATCAGCGGTCACAACAACCGCTTTGGCGGCTTTTAATTTTTCAAGCCCGCTGGCCTCAAGACGGTTCGCTTCAATGATGGCCCGCTCATTCTTCAGGTGTTCATCCTGATAGCTGACATTCAGCCCGTACAGCTTATTAACTTCGGTTTGTTTCGCGTAATACTCGTCCAACGCAATCGCCTGCTCACGCTGGGCCTGCGCTGCAGCTATCGTCTTTTCAGCGATAGCAGCTTTATTCAGCGCAGACTGCCTTTCGGCCTGTGCCGCCGCAATTTGTGCCTTTGCCGCCGACTCCAGTTCGGCAGCTGCCTGACGGGCTGCATCCTGCTGTGTCTTCCAGCCTCCTGCCGAACTGTCAAGTCGCCCCTTTAAGGTATGAACGGCGGGGATAAGTGCATTAATTATGCTGCTGCTGGCGACATTACTCCCGGCTGCAACTTCATGAAGCACGAAGTTCAGTTGGCCAGCACCTCGGGTGGCACCGGCAAACTGATCATCATTAGCACCCTGCACGCCGATTTTTTTTGCGGCCTCGACGGTTTTGGCTATCGCTGTTGTCAGCTCGTTAGCCTGTGCTGTCGCCTGCTGATTAAATTTTTTACTGGCCTGCCCTGCGTTCTGATATGCCTCGGTAATTTGCGACCGGAATGCAGCTGAATTCAGATGCAGGGCAACCGATAAGCTGGCTACATCACTCATTGTCCTAGAATCCTCATAACATCAGCACACTGCTGGTCAGCAAGAGAAGGGGAATGGCTGGCAGTGGTTTCTGGAGCGGACAGATGAACAGCTTCACCACCGCTCAGGGAGAACCAGGCCTGCCAGTAAAGAAGAATATCTGCAGGAAGACTGGCAATTTTTCGTGGGTCATACTCCCCCATGCGAGCGGCAAGCGAAAAAACCGCCATAAGCCAGGGGGAGTTCATTAGTTTTTTTGTGCTTCCTCCAGCGTACCGTAGCTAAAACGCTGGACCTTGCTCATCGCCTCGGTTATCGATGCATAGGAGCGTGATTTCATCAGTTCCAGCGGAGAAGGCAGGTTCTGCAGGGGAAGGCCATTTTCGTCGACCAGAGCGCTCAGGACCAGCCCTGCAGCTTCCAGCATCAGCCCTCGCGTATTATCGGGACCGGTCAGCTGTGATGCTTTATCTTCAAACTCTGACATCTCAAAGGCGGTAAGACGCCTGATATGGAATTCGCTGCCAAACAATTGGACAGGAACTGCATCACTGTCAGGGGCCAGAAGGCGGGATTTAACGTCATCTTTCATTAGTTACTCTCCATAAAATAGCCACCCGGAGGTGGCTGTCACTTCAATAATGATGTGGTTATGCCCCGCTGCTGTTGGCAGTGCCCCAGGTGATTTTGTTCTGCTTTCCCTGCACGGTGATCTGAATGACCTCACTCGCCGGAGCGGTGATTTCGTTCATCTGCCAGCCGGACAGCGCCAGCAACATCGTCGCCGTCCGCTTGTTCGGTAGTTCAACATACAGCTGGATAGTTTCTCGGGCTTCCGCTGCGTTAAGCAGAGCGGCAAAATCCGTATTGCTCGGATCATCAATAAAACCCAGCGACTTTTCAGGCCCGTCAGGCAGATCACTGATGGATTGTTTCTGCTTATCAAGCAGCGTAGTGCAGTCGACAAAACCTCCAGTCTGCCCCATTGCGCCCAGCGCTTTACAGTTAACCAGCGGCTTCAGAGCCGATGCTGCAGCGCCGGGTTCCCCGTATTTTACGATGGTGCCGGCAGGCAACATCGCATATTCAGGCGAACTCTTATCAGCCATAGTTTTCTCTCTTTTTTATGAATGGTAGCGAACACTACCTGTTTTGAATGCCGTTGCGGATTTCGACCGCCAGGATGCGTAGAACCTTCTGGACGTTGTGATCCAGCGCCGGTCGGATGAATGGTTGAGCCACCTGTTTAACGGTGCCAAACTCCTGCGCAAGTGCTTTCATATGATGCTTTTTACTCGGTCCGACCCGGAGTGTGACAACGGTACTGCGGTACTTAGCTGATCCCTTCCTTGAGCTGATTTTTACACTGTCGCGCATATGAGGGCCGGGACTTTCCTTGTCAAAGCCAGCATGCTGCTTCATATCCTCCTGGACAACCTTTAACGCCTCACGACCGGCATCCCGTAACACCTTCGTCGCGACCTTTTCCCCCAAAGCGGTTAACTGCCGTTCCAGCTCATCCAGCCCTTTCACTTCCATTCGGATCATGATGAGTCCTCCACGTAGTGAATGATGAAATCACGAATCAGGCGGTACTGGATGCTGCGGTTCGTCAGCGTCGTTTTATCCTGTTGGATACCACCACGCTCCACATACTGAACCGGGATACCCTCCAGCTGGCCGTGAACGATTGACTTCCATTCCGACCAGATTTTTTTATCCAGCTGCAGCAATGAGGTGTAATCATCAACACGGTACAGATTCACCTGGATACGGGCAGACACGATCCCCGTCCGCAATGTTCCCGAGTACATTTCCGGGTCAGAGATACGCTGAAAGGTCACCCCTTCCTGGACCGTATCCGGCAGTAAAAGCGGATAAGCATTCATGCCGGTAATGCGCTCCAGCGCGGTTTTAATCGCCAACTCGATCATGTCTCGTATCCCTCTCTGCTTTTATTTCCACCCGGTCAGGATGGCTGCGATCAACAGAGACGACGGTGAAAACCGCATCATTCCACCTTATAAGCCAGTCAATCTGAACATCAGGCCGGGTTCGCAGAGTGAACAGCCAGGTCTCGGCAACTTGCTGTTGATCCAGCGTCCTTATTTTCCGGTTTGATCTCAGCTCCGCTTTTGCCCGAACGGTGGCAACATTAGCGATACTCCCGGAAATAATTTCACCAAGAGGACCGCGGCTTTTTTCCTGACGTTGCAGGATGATGCGTTTATTGAGCTCGCCAGCATGAAGGCTACCCATAATCGTTTCCTGTTTCCGGGCAATTCTTTCAGGCACCCATGCCTGTGCGGAAAGGCTCCAGTAACCAGCGCGCCTGCTTTGGTATTGCACCACCAGCAGAATCGTCACCACGATGTGCATAAAGCCCACCGAGGATCAGCAAGACGGCACTCTGTACAGAAGGTCTGATAACCATGGGGCGTTCTCCAGCGCTTCCGTCTTCTACTGCAGCTACAAGCGCCTGCTCATCCGCATAAAAACGACGATCTAAAAACTCCATGGCCGCATCTTCAGCAGCTGACAGATAGCCCTCAACCATCGTCTTCTCCAGTTCGTCATCCACCCGCAGATGCTCCATCGCTATTTCAGTGTGGATCACTGGCATCGAATTACCCCTTCGTATCAGGTTGTGGGCTCATTTTGTTATCCGGAGCATCCCCCACCAGAGCCACCAGATCATTCGCCTTTAGATCCGCAGCCCGCTGACGTGAAACGGTAAATGCCTCATCCTGTGGTGTACGGAATACATCGCCATCCATAAAACGGCGAAGGGGCTGGACTGAGACCATTCCCGGTGCCGATTCTGCTGTCGCTTCTGAAGAGACTATGGCTTCCGCACTCACTGCTTTCTTAGTCGTTTTCATCACACCCTCTGAATAAAAAAAGGGCCACACAGATGGCCCCGGCTCACAGGTTATGGCGCTGTCACAGTACCGGTGACAAACGCCTCCGGGCGATACACAGCCAGTGCCAGACGCTCTTCCGCACGGATGGTGACCATGTTTTTAACAAAGTCGTCTTCGTTCTCGGTGGATAGCAGAACTTCGATATCCATACGGTCAAAGATTTGCGCCCCCATATTGAAGGCCCCCGTCAGGAAGTTGTTCTGCACCATGGCCTGCGTTTCCACAACAGGGAGACCCCAGATACGTGGAACACCGCCATTGACCGGCTGAGCAATAATGTAACGACCTTCGTTATCTTTGGTCAGTTCAATGCCAGCCCAGTCAATCGGGTTCAGCACAAAACCAGACGCCGGATATTCCGCCAGAACGGCCTGCAAAACAGCCAGACGCAGACGATCAATCGGCGTGGCATTGGACAAAGTGAGTGCAGGCGCAAATTCACTTGCCTGCGGCAAAATACCGAGAATATTCGCGCCGGTACCATCACCACTCAGAAGCTGCAACTCTTCTTTAAAGCGAAGGCCATATTGCGCACGCCCATCGATATAGCTGGCCAGCCCGGGGGCGTCGTCCAGGATCTGACGCGATGCTTTGAAGTGGTGGGCGATGGTGCGAACTGGTGCATTTTTCAGGTCAAACCTGATGTCAGATTTGGGTTTCAGGGCACCTTCCGGAACAGTGTCTGCATTATTCGTAAACCCCGTCTCCTGAACAAATTCAATACCGTTGGATGCGGTATTGCCCGGGATAAGCAGATTACGAATGGTTAGAGTGCGTTCCGGCGGGGCAATAATGCCCTGAACACGATCAGAGACGACCAGGCTGTTAGTTGCACTGACACCCGTTCCGGTTGTTGCCGGCACGTTCATGATGTCTTTCTGCTCCAGCTTCACACGAATACTTTTGCGGGCCGAGCTGTCCATACCTTTATACTCTTCGCTTTCAACCACCAACTGACCGAGTGATTTCCTTTGCGTCGGGGTATCGTCCTGGCGGCGGGCACCTTTTTGCTCCAGTTCGGTCAGGCGCTCTTTCAGCTCGCTGAGCTGACTGAGACTTTCATCTGTTCGTTGCTTAAGCTCCTGAGAGACCGTCTCGCCCGTCTCCATTTTTCGCTTCACGTCTTCGCCAAAATTTTTGACCTGGTCCATAACGGCAGAGAGCTGAGCCGAAATTTCGCCGATGGTTTGCGGCTGGTCTTCAGCCGATTTTTTCTGATACATATCTTTTCCTTAGAAAATTTTAGGGAGAGAAAACTGACACAGTTGCTGGCTCATCGCCGCAATAGCCGATTTGGTTTCGCCGTCTTCGCCCCCGGACTCACTCCGGTCAAGCAGGTATGACAGGCCGCGACAGGCGATCGCCGTGGACTGCGTTTTAGAGAAGCCTGCCTCACGCAGGAGCCCCTCAAATTCAGGTAGTGAAGGAAGATCGCCGTGGGACAACTTCGACTTAATGACGTCAATGCGGGCGTCATCGTTGGCTGGTACAGTGACGATGGAAATTTCGACCAGATCGAGCCTTGTTAATGTGCGGATCCGGGTTTTCTCATCGTAATTTGACTCCCGGACGTAATAGCCAATGGAAAGGCCAGTAATTGCCCGGGTTTTCATGCCCCGCCAGGCGGTTTTTGCGTAAGCTGCGTCATCAAGCCACAGTGCCCCTTCGCCAAACAGACCATGCTTGTCTTCTTTCAGGGTCGAGATATCCCAGTTCCCTATCGGCTCACCTGTCCGGTGCTGCCAGAGCACCGGAAAGGTTCGGCCCTTTGCCCGGGTTTCCTCAATACTTTCAAGGAAAGCGCCCGGTGCAACCACTTCGTTGTAGCTGTCCACCACATCGAAGACGGAACCGTACCCAGAAAAAAGGCCATCATCGCTGACGGCCTTAATATCAAAATCGAATGCCTTTACTTTCATGGCTGCGTTTTTCCGGTACATTCCGGCGTCTCCTCTGATTTAATGCCAAGCCATTCCCGCAGTGCGTTTTTGGCAGATTCACCGTCGCCAGATTTCCCCAGCAGATCTATTGGCAGCAGGTTGGATTGAACGGTAAGTTGATCGGCACCAGGTCTGGGTGGCAGATTTTCTTTCTGTCGGGCTTCATTACGGGACATCAGCCCGTTCTGAGTCATCGTTGAATAAAACGCAGCACGAGCGGCACTGTCCGCACGAAGCAGCCCTTCAATTGAGAACTCAGCGAAGTACCGATTGCGTTCACCTGGCGCCAGAAGATTTTTACGGATGGCCTGCTCGATGCGGGTCAACCAGGGGCGAAGAGAGAAAGTCAGAAAGCCAATCAACATCTGCTCCACCCCACTCCCCCACATCGTCTGCCCCTGGGCGTTATGACCAATCAGCCCCGGCCAGACCCTGAACCAACGGCAGATATCCTCAATATTAAAAGCCCGGGTCTGGAGCATCTGGGCATCCTCCGGATTCATAGCCACAGGAAGAAACTTCATTCCAGCTTCCAGCACCATCATTTTCCCGGTATTCATCGATCCAGCGAATTGTTCAGTCAGGCTGTCCCGCACCTCGTTTCTTTGCTCTTTCTTAAGGACTTGCTCCATAGAAAGGATGCCGCTTGGGCGCATACCGTTTTTAAATACCTTCGCGCTGGCTTCATCCGTTGCCATTGCCATCCCCAGGGTCTGGCGGGCATAACTCACTGGCGAGAGACCCATCACGCCATTCGTACTGAATGCGCGGATATGCATCATGTTCTGTTCTTTAATATTCCGGGTTCCGCCGCCTGCTCCATCCCGATAGGTATAGATGGGCTCACCCTCGCGACTTCGTTCCACCTTCATACGCTCAGGCCGTAGTGGTACCAGCGCCGTAATACGCTTTCCGGTACGGTCAATCTCGGCATAAGCATTTCCCCACAACAACAGGCTGGCCATTATCATTTCCCAGAATTCCACCGCCGTCATATCAGCATTGGGCTGATTATGCAGAAGCTCATAGAGCGGATGTTCATTTGCACTCTGACGCCCGTCGGATGTTTTTTCATAAAAGCCAACCGGCAGCGTGGCGATGGTTTCCGATAACAGCCTGACACATGACCAGACAGCAGACAGCTGAAGCGCCTTATCAACGGTGACGGTTTTGCCCGCCGCCGATTCACCGCCAGCCCAGGCTGACCAGAATTCTCCGTCCGTCAGTGATATCGGCATACCGAGCCACCGGCGGACGGCACTTTTTATCCGACCGGGTTTCTTCTCTTTATTCATGGTGACTCACACTATGATTGGATTACTGAAAAAATCATCGATATCGCCAGAGTCGTCCTCGTAACCTTCAGCAGCGCCGATCGCCATAGCGCTGGCTACCACACCATCGATACGGCCCGTACTCTTCTTCTTGGCAAAAATGCGATTTTCTTTCTGGTCTGCCTCAGTCACCGCTGAAGCAGCGTTCCAGCGCAGACAGGGGTTGGTTTTGATAATGACGATGCTGTCATCAAGCAACTCCTCGAAGAGTTCAATGGAATGTGGCATCCACAACCCGGAGTCTTTTGCCTTGTAATAGCCCTGCGCGTGAGGAATAAGCGGGACAGAAACTGATGCCTCCTCCAGCTCAGGTTCAAGGTACTTAATACGGTACTGGTCAAAGGCAATCGCAATGATGTGAAATTGCTGTGAAAGATCGGCTATTCGTTGAGCGACAAAACCATATTTCACTGCCTTTCCCGGCGTGGTGTGAATATGGCCATCACGAGCCCAGGCGTCATAAGGTACCCGGTCGGTTTTTGCCCGATCGAGCAACGTCTCTTTTGGTGTCCAGAACTCCACCAGCAGTTTCCGCTGCTTAGGGAAAAATAGCGCCAGCGCGGTCAAATCACGAGAACCAGAAAGGTCCAGACCGCCGTAACACTCCTCACCTTCCAGTTCGTCAATGTCGAAAGCTTCTTCGCATCCCATCCAGACGTCGCTGCTCATCCATGGATTATCGGCATCGACCCACTGGCAAAAATTAAGCCGGCGAACAATGCTCTCTTTCGATGGCATGCCCCGGGCCTGAGTGACCTGCTCCCGAAGATAGTTTTCGTCAAAGGTATGTCCCAACGATGGGTTAGCTTTTTTCCAGCAGGTTTCATCCTTGAAAGGATCATCTCCCTCATCCAGAGAACAGATAAAGGAGAAGAAGCTATCATCTTCAATCGAGCCTTCAGCGACCTTTCGCCCGTACTCATGGTAGTCAAAGCAGACGCTGGTTTTATCGTGGCCGCTGTTGGTTATCATGAAAATAAGAGCCTGCCGACGCCCCTTAGTACCGGCTCGCATCATTTCCACGACCTGGTTACTTTTGTGCTCATGGACCTCATCAATGAGCGCACAGTGGGGACGAGGTCCCGACTGACCATCATCAGAACTGATTGGACGAAAGAAGGAGCCTGCCTGCAGAAATGCCAGATTCCACTCTTTTCCCGCACCGCCTGATTTCTGGATGCGCGCGGAAAGCGCCGGCGATTGATCGACCATCGCTACCGCATCACGGAAAAGAACCATCGCCTGGTCCTTCTTCGTCGCCGCGGCATAAACTTCAGCACGCGGCTCTTTATCCGCTGTCAGGCAGTAAAGACCGATCCCTGCAGAAAGCGGTGATTTGCCGGAACCTTTCCCGGACTCCACATAAACCATGCGAAAGCGTCGATATCCTTTCGAATTTTTCCAGCCAAAAATGGAGCCAACAATGAAGCACTGCCAGGGAAGAAGAACAAAAGGGGCACCTTCAAAATCACCACCATTAAGCTTCAACACTTTGGCAAAATAATCAATTGAACGCAGTGCCGCCTCAGCGTCCCAACTGAGCCCACGCGCATGGCAGGAATCCAGATCCTTAAGATGACGCTTGCAGGCATTACGAATGTCCGGCCCCGCCAACTCTTTTCCGGAGGTCACGTCCAGCGCGTACTGCGTGGCCGGATCAACCGAAGAACTTGTCGAGCGTGTCCTCTTCGGGGGTTTCGCCATTAACTTTCACCTTCGTCCTTGCCGCCGGCGTCAGACCGAATTCTACCAGGTAGCTTTTAAAACGACGGTCGGCATCAGCCAGCATTGAAACCGCCGGATTAGCCTTAATCAAAAAACCGCCATCGGTCTGGACGGTATAGGTTCTGCCTTCCACCGCAATCGTGTCACGCAGTTGCAGGATGTCGGCATAGATATCGCAGAGACGTTCAAGCGCCAGCGTATCCGCGACGGTGAGAACCCCCATCCCGTCAAGAAGAACAGTCAACCGTCCCCAGGCTACTTTTCCCCAGTCAGTAAGATGGGCCGGAGGACTCGGGATTTCTTTCGCTGGCGTGGGTTCCTTATCGTTGAGTTTTCGTTTGCCCGGATTGCCGGTAACCACTTTGAGGTGTGTCGGTTTCGGGCGTCGTCCGGCCATCAGAACCTCCAGGAAAAAAACTTTTCATTTCGCGGTTGTGCACACAAAGGACAAGCGGCGGTCATTTGGGGTCAGGGCGCTGAAGTTTAGATCCCCCCTCCCCCCGTAGGACCATCATCATTTGAACCAGTGGGAATTCGGATCAAGCGGCACACCGCTTTCATCGCAACCAATGACGGTGCCACGCTTCTCCATTCGCTGTTTCGTTGAGTCATGATGAGATTTGCAGAGTCCCTGCCAGTTTTTTCTGTCCCAGAAAAGCTTTTGAGCTACAGCGATTAACCTTAGGTCGCAAGAAATCAGCGCATCTTTAAGCTTGTGAGGAATAATGTGGTCAACGACTGTAGCGGCAGTTGTTCTGCCCTGTTCACGACACATCACACACAGCGGATGCTTACGCAGGAATGACAAACGCGCCTTATCCCATTTGTTGTTATATATACGGGGCCTATTATTCATCCTCTACCTCATTAGTAGTGACCTCAGGATGCCGTTGACTCCGCAATACCATCCGCCCGCAGCACATTCTCCGGGAGACGTTCTGCCAACGGTGCATTCTCAAATACTTTGAGCCCGTACTGACCAACCCAGGTACTTTCCTGCCCGACGCTGCCAGAAATGAAGTCCATAACTTCATTGAGAAGCTCTTTGACCAGCGCCTCCGTACCAGTCCGCCAGTGGCCTTCAATGGCCACTAGGAGAGGATCGGAACCGTTGGCGATACTTTGCTTGCCTACCGAGTAGGTTTTCTTTTTCGCCTTATCGGTCACACACTGCAGCTGTGTTATCAGGGCCAGATCAGCAATCGGAGTTGTATCGCGCACTTCGATAGTCATTGTGGCCAGCTTGTTACCTGATTCAGCATCAGTGGATGATGCGTAGTACATTGAAATAGTTAAATCATCACGACTGAACATGATTAATGGCTCCGGTTACGGTTGCGATTTTTATTGCGGTTACGCTGATGGCGCGGTGCGGTTTCGGCTGGCAGGTGCTCGCCTTCGAACGCTTGCGCTTGCGCTGGCTCTTGCGGTTGCGGTTGAACGGGAACCAGCCCCTCGGGAATTTCACCACCTACCTCAAACTTGAGATGCGGTTCTTTCCCCAGAAAATGGCTGAAGTTCAGGCCCGATAGTCCTGTATTGAGCATCGAAATCCCCTCAACATCAACGGTAACGAGTTGGCCATCAACGTATTCAATTTTTAAATTCTTCATCGTGTTCTCTCTGTTGCGGTTTTCGTTCTGTGGCACGGCCAGCACAACGATTCAAAATTGGAATCGTCATCAGTACCACCGTGGGCTTTTGGGCTTTTGGGATTTTGTGATCTACGCTGGCGGCTTTGGTGGCGATGCCGTTACGTCGACAGTTCTGGCAAAGATATTTGTCGCGCACGAGAATTCGGGCACGAATGAGGCACGAATGATTTCCCAGGGACGACCGTATCCGCGTTGCTGTCGGCTTTTTCCGCTCTGATGGTTACGCCAACCATCGCCAATGTGTTGCTGCCGGTGGATCTCACAGTATCCACTGACATCATTCGTCACTGCCGCGCATCCTCTGTGCCGGCAAGGTCGTTTAGCTCGTGGAGGCATACTCATCCTCAAGCATGAATTTGGAGAGAGTTAAAGCGGCACTGTCGATGGGAAACTCTGAAACTGGCAGCGATGCGAATGACAAATCGTCATACTCAACCACCACCAGCTTCCCTCCTACGTATTCAATTTTTAAGCTCTTCATCATGTGGCATCACGAATACCAAAAGCCCCGCAGATGCGAGGCTACTGGTTAAACATCAGGATGTTACTGTGAAACCTCAGCATGTAAGGTTATAGCTCGGCCCGTCCGTGGTGGGACACAGACGAACATGTAATGGCAGAAAATTGGCTGATTAGTTCTGCTTAAGGAAATGAAATGGCAATTAATTTACCAATATACTTTATGAACGACAGCGGGGAACTTTCAACTACACCGCAACCAAAGGCTGTACCCGTGATAGCTGTTACATTTGCTGCAGCTGACAAAGATAATCATTACCACATGCCGAGCCCCGAGAAACATCAATCAGTCATGGTTCTGATCGATACTGGTGCTACCGCTTGTTATATCGATAATAATTTTGCTGATGAATTAGAACTCCCAGTTACTCGAGAAATACAGGTACAGGGAGGAACTTCTACAATTAATTCAACTTCTCGAAGGGCTATTATGAGCCTAACATTGGACGGGCGCCTTTTTTCTCAAGAATTTCATGCAACACCTTTAGTTGATAATGGGCGTCATTTCAAAGCAATTCTTGGAATGGAGTTTCTGCAACACTGCACATTCACGCTTGACTACAAAAATAATAAATTTGAGTTATTATTTAACAGTTAAGCCATACTGGCAGAAATACAACTCTAGTTTCCGAGCTCCCTTCCCCCAACTGCGGCTTGTTATCACATGGTACTTGCCGCTGCCCCTGAATATTAACCATCCTAAGAGCTATAATTTCTGCCTCCTTGTTACATATCGCATCTCCCTGCATTTTAATGTGCTGGATTAAGGTCATACTGTCCTCAGTAATCCCCTATCAGGGATTTTTGATTATGTTACCCCTTGGCGGGGACAGAGGTTCTCACCGATTCGTAAATCCGCTCACAGGTCATTCCTGCTGTGTATCGTTCGTCTGCAATTGCAGCATAAGCCACGGGGGTTAACTCCCTATGCGTAACAATCGAAGGCACATTGTTATAGCCATTAAAAAAACTACCTACGTGGAGTGCCTCCGAAATGTGGCCTTTCTGATGGCTATGAAAAAGGCCGCAAAAGAGATGCGGCCTTTTGTCATGCACAGTTATCGATTAAATAAACTCTCAGGAGCCATCCGGGAGAGATTTATCCAAACGAGCAACTGACCTCCGACAAACTGGTGTTGGGGACGGAGGTGCAATGATAGTAGTGTATTTCATTTTTTTTCATACTAACGAACATATAATTATGGCAGTTCGTCTTTTTAACCGACAAATGCCACTAAAATAGTCTGTCCAGGCAGATGATTATCCCGCCAAGGGTTAACACACTCACGCAATGAAAATCTTTGAAGATGTCGTTAGCTGATTTACCCGTCGTCGAAAGGTGCAACGGCCCTGACCTAACGAGATTAGCTTTAGTCGTGCGTTGTCATCTACAACGAAGTAGCCTCAAAAAAATAACGGTTATAAAGCGAGCTATTTTCTGTCCTGAGGTGTATGGTTAGCAATCACTAACGAGGATAAAAACCATGTCGATGCTCAAAGACAAAATACGTACACTTAGACCTGTAAAAAGCACCTGTCCTCACTGCTCTCGCCAGTCAACACATAGCCTGTCGAGAATAAAAAACGATATAACATTGATCTGCCCATACTGCGGAAATATTTTCCTACCCTCAGAAAGTAAACCTATAAAGTAACTGATTGACTGCTTTTCTGAAGCTTAAGTACACTCTTAGGCTTCAATAACCGAAACAACTCAGCAATCAGCATCAGGGCGCGCTACAGCCCGTATCCAGCGGACTGCAAAAATGACGGCTCACTCCTTTCAGGCGACTCATTCGCTCAAAATCATCAGGAGTTAACTTGCGAGAGCACTTTACGGTGCTGCCATCCTGCGGTTCAACAGCACTCATTTATTCGCCTTTTCAGTTTGTTATGGACAATTGGTCAGGTCCGATTTGCTGTGCACAAAATATCTCGCTTGGTCTGCTTGTCCAGACATTGATATCGTGTCAGTCAGATAGATGATTCTCCCCCAGTAGCGGAAGGTTTCAACGACAAACGGAGCGAGTCTATTATGTCATAAAAAAGCCACCCAGAGGTGGCCACGGCTGATAAGGTACATTTTCAACAGGATCTTTATGGGAAAAACCAGTAGACCAGATTGAACATTGACGCAATAAATGAAAGGAAACTGATGAATGCAAAGAAGATTGCAATTATACCTGGCTGTCCCATCATATAACTAACAACTTCTTCTGAGTATGGTTTCCCCCTTTCCTCCGCCGCTTTGAGCTCAGCCCTTGCCTTTGAAAGTTTTCGCTCCGCCGTAATATGGCATAAGTATCCAAATACCAGAGCGATAATTAAAAAAACTATGAAGCCAGTTAACGTATTCATTAAACTAATCCTAAGTTTATGGTAAAGCACATTATTTTCTCACCCTACTATAAGTGATTGTAATGGCATAGCATAACAAGCTCTGTTTACCCCTACCTTTTTCAGTAGGTTTTGGACTTAGGGGCTATTCATTATCTTAATAAGGTTGATCTACTCAATTTCGCTGAGGGTTAACCTGTACGGTAAAGCCGTCCTGCTGTTTAGCTTCACTCATTTTGTAGCCTTTCGTTTCGGTTCGGGCAATTCGCTATCACAGACTTGTTGTGCGCTAGGATGTCTCGCTTCGTCTGCTTGTCCAGCGCGTCGATATCGTGGTCAGTCAGGTAGATGATCCGCGCCCAGCTGCACGCGGTATCAACCACCACTGGGGCGGGTAAATCTTTCGCGCAACTCGCGATCAACATCGTCATCAGGCATATGGCTAACAGTCTGCTGTACATTGCTGGCCTCTCTGGTGGCTTCTTCTTTCCGTTCCGCCACGGCGACGCGGGCAGCGGCATTATCTTCGGTTCGCTGCTGTTCGGCTTTGGTTTCCGCCTTGCAATTCCCGCGGGCATGGCCTAACCCAAATGCGCCAGCGATAACGGCCAGCAACGCAGTTGCCAGACCAATAATCATTTCAATGCCCATAATTACCTCACACCAGTACTGATTTAGCCTGGTTAAAGAGCGCACGGCGTTTATCCAGACCGTTGCGGCCACCGTTAATAAGCAGGGTTACGCGCTCAACATCACCGGAATGAAGCAGGCAACCGTGGGAGACATAAAACCATGCGGCCGAACGTGCTGCGTAACCATCTCGCTCCAGCAGCTCAGGCTGGGTAACAAGGTCAAGCTTCAGCGCCTGTCCGCAACTGCGATAGTTGCTCAAGCCCGTAACTTGTTTCAGGCCTCGACCTCGATATTTCCAGCCATCACCAGCAACCTGATTACCGAGATTCTTTTTGCCCCACTCGCCCCCATACACCAGATTCGCGATTGCTCGCTGATTAGCTGGTTGTGTTGCCGTTCTGCCGAGTGCGGCGGCCTGCTGAGCGGTGATACGGTGTTTACCGAACGTAGGCACAAGGCTATCTGCTGCATAGTTCAGATTTTCCACCAGTCGGGTAAAGCCTCCGGACTCGTGTCCCATCTGGGCAATAAACATCGACTGGTCGAGTGGAGTTGTGATGCCGAATTCTTTCATCACAGCATCAATATGCGGAAACCAACGCGCAGCTAACCCGGCGCTGATGCCGGCCGCCTTCTGGAATTGTGATTTGTTCATCAGTGCCTCAGTGCATCAACCAGACGCGCCACATTCCCTCTGAACCAGAGAACCGCGCCGCAGATAAGAATGTTCGCCAGCACCACCAGCCAGTGTGACGACTCGTACAGGCCAAACAGGAAACGGAAAGGGATGCTGGCATAAACCAGCACAGTGAAGTAAGCCATCAGCGATATCATGGGGCGGTGTCTTGACCCGTCGCGTCGGTAGAACATCAGCACAACAACAATTACAGCGCATATCACCGCATTGATGATTGCGCTCGGATCACTTGTTACCATTGCTTGTCCCTCCTCCACGTAAGCGAGAGAGAATCCCAAAGAGGCTACCCAGGTCCTGACTGTTAACGAACGTCAGCAACTTAATGGCTATGGCTGCCACGATTACAGCACCGAGTGCATCAAGCGGCCTGTCGCTGTAACCCGTCCACTTTGAGAAGTACGCCCCCAACAGAGGAGCGCCAATCACACCGAATATGAATGAAGTGATGAAGTAGCCCACCAGCTTAATGCGGCTAATATTCACTGCCGTTGCGACATAGAACACCGCACCAGCGAACGCACCAAACACCACGCCATAATCAATGCCAGTTGCCAAGCCGAATAGGCTGGCGCCGAACAGTCCACCAGCCGCTATCGTTGTGGCAGAAACAGGATCGGACATTTAACCCCCTCTTATTGCTGTGAGTCCTCTCAGTGCGAGGGGAAATTAGAAAGGCCGCCAGATGGATTTTCGATAATGCACAATGTGAATGACGTTCTGGCGGCACAAATGAAAAGGGCCACGCAAAGGCGCAGCCTTGTGTGTTTGTTTTTCGAACTGATAGAATGGAATTCCCATAATCGAAAAAGGATTATTCAGTGAGAAACGTAAAAGTAAAATGCTCTCAAGGCGGAATGCCAATATATAACGCGATGGAAAAGATTTCCGATAAGATCAGGAGTCAATACCCCGATGTGACTGGTAGACCGACTTACATCAATGCAAACGAAAAGGTTGAGTTCCACTATACTTCGCTTGACGGGAAGACTGATTTAAATCATTTGGCAAATCTCTTAACAGAAGAGCTATCCAAGGACAGTCTAATTGTTGAAAGTGGCGTCAAAGTTATCCGTGACGATAAACACCCGTCAGCTTACGGCCATGGTGTGATTGTCGTATCATTGGTGAAATAAAAAAACTACCGACATTAATAAGTGGTTTGAGTTAGCACCGACCTCTCAGCCGGCATGGTTAGAGTCCCAGTCCTAAGCCGAAGTGACCAACTTGGCGGTTAATTTTTGGGAGCCGCCTCTTCATTCCCAAAACAGAATTTCAATCAAATCTACATGCTGAAAAGAAATGAGTCAACGAAAGCGCATAACAGAAAACCCCGCCGGAGCGAGGTCTTAATATCTTTAACGTCATGGGCGAATTAACCCATCGTTGGAACGAGATTAGCCAATTTCCGCCACGCTTGCAATAGCCTGCTGCAAAATCATCTCGTTACTTTCTCGAGAATCTTTTCTGCGAAAGATTCCTCGACGTGGCAATACTCCACCAGACGATCAAAGAACAATTTGAAGTTTCTTCGCCAAGTAGTTTCGGTCACGCCAAGAGCCTTGAATACCTCCGTGTCTTTTAATCTGGGATAACCGCGGCCAGTGCAGCGGGGGCATTGCTTAAATACCGGGAGCCCCTGAAGCTCTGATTTTTTCTTATCCAGTACCTCACCGCGGCCCCGGCACCGACATTCGTTTTTGAGTTGCCCTTTTCCATTACATGCTTTGCAGATTACCCTCACCTGCTCACGAACGGCCTTAACTTCTTCCCAGTCCGATGGCGAGATCCCCTTAGTTACTTTTACCCATTTCGGAGGCTTTCCGTCCGGATAAGTCACTTTGTTGGTGAACACCTCGGCGTCAATAAAACCAGATCCAGCGCAACTGCTACATGTCACTAGGCTGGCAGCGCTAAGCGAATAATCCCGGAACACGTAACCAGCCATTACACGCAAGAACTCCGTGCGCTGCTGTTCCTCCATCGCCTGCAGGGGTCGGTTCCTGCCGGCGCGTTGAATGGCGAGTTCGCCAATGAAGGCAATTATGTTGTCAGGTTCCTGAACACCGGCTTTTGCAAGGTAAAGCTCGATACCTATCGCTGATTTTGATGTTGCCAGGCCTAACGCGGCCATGACATCGGTAATCGTCAGGGTCTCAGACGTTATTCCGCATGGCACTGCACCGGGCATCATCGATTTTGGTGAGAAAAATTTTGGTAATGCTTCAAGTTTCACAATTATGCCCCTGCTTTCTGATTGCGGATTTGGTTTCTGAGGATGCGATATGCCACCGGGAACGACCCGCGATAGCGGACGATGTTCAACCGTAACCAGCGCTGGCGGATACATTCAGTTGTCTTCATTTTCATGCTTTTACCAGCCCTTCTTTTTTCCATATGGCCAGCGTTCTGAGCACACCTTCTGCATGCATCAGGCGCAGTTCGTCATAGGTGTAATCGGTTGTTTTCTTCCGTCCGTCGATCAAGTCGTGGCAACAGTTGCAGGCGATAGCCGCCTGAGTATCGTCAGGTTTGCACCCGGTGCCACAGGTGCCTGCCAGTCGGTAATGCGCCAGAACACTGGTTTCCGGATTGCCATTGCAGTACCCGGGGATCCGTACCGTACATTCGCGGCCTCGGGCCGCTTTGCGAAGGTTCGCCATACTCACTCCCACATCCTGTTGCGCCAGCGGGAGTCTGGCCGCGGCGGATTTTTGTCCTCCACCAACTGCACGCTGACGGTCCATGTCATAAAGTCAGGGTTTAAGCTTCGTTCGACCTTTACGCCCCGCTGACGATATCTCGCTACCAATTCTTCGGCCTGCTGCGTTGTGCATTCGAGATGGTGAAACCATGAATATTTCATCGGCATCACCCCGCGAAGCTTAAAAGCTGGTTTGCGGCGTTCTCGACTTCCAGCGGGCTGTTGAACGAGCGAGAGAGGATCCACCGCCAGAGAACATCGAGCGATGCTTTGTACAGTTCCTGAAATTCGCATTCGTCCATGCTGGCGAAAGAAATGCTACGAGGGTGTTTTTTCAGCGTGCCGTCCGGCAGCTGTATGGCGTCATAGTGGCCAGCTTCGACAATGACCCACGCCCGGTAGGCGTCGAAAGATTTGCAAATGCTGATACTACCGGCACGTTTCTCGGCTACGCGATCGAGGTATTGTTCTGCGGCATCAAGCAGGGCTGATTCGTTACCGCCATAGGCGGCTAGAAAACTGGCGTAGCCATACACAAGCTTGCGCTCATTGGATGAGATCGATCCGCCGGTAGGTTCCCAGTAGTCAAAGCCGAGATTGAGTAAAGCAAAGTAGCGGCGATGAAACGCCGGATTGCGGACAAGCTTATAGTCGGCTTCCAGAACGGCGCCGAGCTTACATTTTGATTGCAGAAAATCGCTGGTCTCCTGCGTTGCAGGGATCAGGATACCTTGGGACTGTTTTATCAGGTGTAATTGTTGCGCCATGGTTTCTCTCCGTGGCGCAGTAGGTTAACGGTTGTTCAGGCCGTTGATTTCATATTATCAGAAGGTGGAAAAACTCGGTAGCCGAGTCGTTCAGCAAACTTCATAAATCCGTTTAGAGTAAATATTTCTTCATCGGGCAATAATGGACGCATTGAAATTATGCCATTAGCCCTGTAAATCAGATGCCTTCCTTCGGCCGGGAAGCTACAAATAATGGCGCCATCCGATCTCCTGACAACATCGTACCAGGAATGATTAGTAGGAACCTCAATACCATCAGTCACATTACCCCCTGAGCGACACACTGACGCACTCATGAAAACGGGCGGCAGCATCAAGGGTAACGCAAATGCGATGCTCTGGGAGAAAGGCCGCCGCCAATAAAAATACTCAATAAAACCAGTCGTCGGCACTTTCCCACGTTTCCTGCAGGATTTGCTCTATGCGCTTTTTATCACCATCAACGCCGCCCAGAACGGTCAACCCGTCAGTGCTTGAGCGTCTTATATTTAGTTTGCAGCCTTCATAGTTTTGATGAAGACGGCGCAGCAATTCGACTTCAAGGGCGGGAATGGCCCCTTCTGGCAGTTTTTTAGTCTTGTCGATGGTTACTTCGATTCTCATAGTATCACCTCGCTCGATGCACTGTATAAATAAACAGTACACCTAACTCATTGAATGAGCAATATCTTAAGAGCACAAAACGTTAATTTTTATCAGTCATGGGAAAACAAAACCCACCGTAGCGGGTTGAATCTATGGGGTTTTTTAGTCATGTTCTCTAAAGAGAGACAGAGTCTTAGGTCACAGTAAACAAAAATCGCCCAACTCATGAGTGGTAAAACAAGTCATATTGACGAGACCTTATATGATTACGTAATGGCCAAATTTAATCGAGCAGTGACATCAAAACTGTTCGATTAAAGTAGTCGGGCAAGCGTGCGACACTCTTCGAATGTTATCCTTAGACAAGCTCAAGGTAAAAAATGTCTAACATAAACAATTAAATTAAATCCGATTTGATTAAAAAAATCGTTATAACTAACTTAAACCTCACTACCTTTAAGAAAATCATTATGAAAAAGCATGAACTCGTAATCACCGCCTTTATTTTTAACCAGTTCAATTTCAAAATCTGGCCATGGGTACTTATAGCGCAAAAACAAACACTTTGACTCAATATCGATTAGTTTTTTAAGGCCAAAAGAAAAACATCCAACAATATTATCATCCTTAAACTCTCTGGCTATAACCAATGTACTTAAATTCTTATTCTTAGAGCACAAGTTTAGATATGCGCGGTTGAAAACCACCTCATTTCCTCGTGAATCATTTGCCATGATAAATCCTCAGTCATCCCTAAGTAAAAGACTTAAAAATCAAGTAACAGAAGGCTCCGGTACTTGATGGTTCCATTTTACAGGAGACAATAGCAGCTTTAATGGAGTAAAGATTCAACTATTTTCAAATTGAGAAGTTTCCAAATCATTTAAACTAAAGCACATATTAATAAGCGCACCACATGAATTTAATTCAACAATTTCAGATACAGTTGCAATCTCAGCTTTTTAATACATCATGCGGCTGCGTCCCTTTTCTGACATAACTCAGGAAAATTGCCCATCACCAGTACCTCAACGAACGGTGGCGGCACAAAGTTGCCGAAGCGTGCTAACAGAAAGAAAAAAACCGCAACAGCGGGTTTATACAACGACCACCAGCAGCAGACCTTCCAGCTCAATGACACGCTTGCAGGTGTCTTCCAGTAAAGAGTCCATCATTTCACCTCCTGTGGAGCGACTGCGAGCATTGCGGTGCGGCGTTCCTGTAACTCACACAATGCTCTTACTATCTGGCTGCATTCAATAACCTCTGCCTCTGAAGCGGATTCAGCCATAACCTCGAAGTGTGATTTCATCGCCAAGGATAGTGACTCTAACTCTTCATGCGTTAAGCGCTCATTAATCATCAATACTTCTCCACTTAATGCCTGCATCTGTCATGGCTTTCTCGTAAATAATCGCTGTTTTGGCGGCAGTATAATGCTTCCAGATAGTAGGGATTACGACCATGCGTGCTGTCGGCGCTGGCTGCGCGTTGCGATAGAGCGGTGTAGAATGTAGACCTAATATCCCCTCAGCATTGGCGACATAGCTGCCGTCGGTGGTTAATTGGTCACCAGTGCGGGCGTGAACTATCCACGCCACCGGCTCGCTGTCCATTGCGGCCAGCGACATGCGAGCCAGAGCCTCAGCCTCTTCAACTGGCAGCATTACGTTGCTTCCAGCTCCATAGGTTTCACGCCATGATTTAATTTTTTCCAGACGTTCTCTGTTTAACTGGTTATTGGTCATTGGTTGGCTCCTTACACTGCTAGCTGCAGCTGCATGTCGAACCGGTCTCGCTGCTCGCAATATGTAAGCGAACCGGGGCTATTATGTAATTCAATGCGCTCCACCATCAGGGCGGCACGAGTCTCTTTTGATGCTGGCGAGTAGGCACCAGACCAGGCTTTATCTATACCAATATTGCGGGCGACATTCGTGCTATCGGCGCTCGCCAGCGGGAGCTTTGTGAAAATCAACGGATTGAGCATGCGCAACCCGTGAAGCTTGGTTATCGGCTGGCCGTGTTCATCAATCACATGCCTGATAAGGTCTTTCATTCTGGCGACTGCAAGGTTTGGCCGCTTAACGTCGTAATCGCCGCAACTGCCTATCGCCACCCGCGGATACTCGTTGCATAACCTGATAAACCGCTCATCGCTTTCGTTCATGTGCCAGACAGGAACACCGAAAAACTCCCCGTGCGGCCATTCATCCAGAAGTGCTTCGTTCTCTTCCTCTCCCCCGTCAATAACGTCAGGGATAATGGCGAAATCAAAGCCGGGATGATTTTTCCAGCGGGCGACAAACCCGTAGTAATCGCTCCAGTCGATTTTGTTTTTCCCAGCTGCTTTCCATGCTGTGAATGCGCCATTATCGAGGGCGAAGGACTGGCAATATTCAGATGCCAGATTTATCTGCCCGGAGTGCGCGAAACTTATGAAAGCGTGACGCGCTTTCCACGCTTTCATTGCGCACGTATCCGGTGTTATGGGCCCACCGTGATAGTGAATCATGAATCACTCAGCCTCCACCTTGATGCCAGCGGCGGTAAGTATCCTCTCCACCTGCGCCTGATAACCCTGACCACCTGCGCTAACTGCCTGTGGCAGCTTCACGGTGACGGTGCGGCACTCGCCATCCAGCGGCGGAAGGTCTGGCATTGTCACGCCAAACAGATCCGCCAGTGCACGATAGTTAAGCTCGCTGTGATAGCGACCTTTGCAGCGGACCAGCTTCTCGGCTGCTGCGTTGATGGTCTGCGCCTTCTCCAGTGCCTCAATGAGTTGATCAGTGTATTGCTCAACTTCAACAGCCAATTGGCACAATTCATCGTTAGGTGCGCAGGCAATAAGTCTGGATAAACGGTGAATATTTGCGTTTTTTTGTACGCTTGTCAGTTCGGTGATATCAGTCATCGGAGTTATCCTCGCAGCAGTAGTGGGCACCGTCCGGGTCTGTGCTTTTGAAGCCGCAGATATCACATTCAATTTCGTCATGGGCTTCCTCTTCGCATTCGTGACTTTCCGGATCGTCGGTTTTGTAATAACCGCCGCACAAGGCGCAACGAGCATCAGGAACTTCATCATAATTCGTGGTCCCGATAATCATTTGGCGGCTCCTTCACGAAACTTTTCCAGCATCTGATCGGTGGCCGTGCACCCAAATTCGGAGCAATTAAACCCACCGCAGTTTTTACACGCGGTACCGCCAAGCACCCATTGCAGGGCTTTTGCATATTCACCGCTGGCATTTTCAAGGGCTTTGGTAATTTCTTTGCGTGATTTGAGACGTGGCTTTGTTTCGCCCAGCACAGCACGCTGACGCCTGGCTTTTTCATGGCCTTTAGTGCCTGCGGTCGCAGCTTCGATTTCTGCAACTTTTTCGCGCTGCTTTTCAGGTGGAAGCGTGCCCAATTGACGCGCCTGGGTAACGGTAACAGCACCGGACTCCACCGCTTCCCGGACGGCCTGGGTGGCATCGAGAAGGGACAGCGTTGCACGAACGGTCTGAACGCTGCATCCAAACAACACCGCAATGTCGTCCTCATCGAGCCCGCGGTCTAGCGCATCTGACATTTTTTTAGCCCGGCCCAGCGGTGTATCAGGTCGGCGGATTTCGTTTTCGCTGACCATGTACTTAGCCATCTGATTTGCGGTTCCGCGCTTAACGACTCCGGGAACAAGCAGTGGCTCCCTGCCTTCTTTCAGACGGAGTTTATTTGCCTCAAGCGTATGTTTAACGCGCTGACGGCCTGCAACTACGCAGGTGAGCCCTGTTTCAGGGTCTTTCCAGACAATGATCGGCTCAAGTACACCCAACTCTGCAATGTTCAGTACCATCCCTTCGTCGATCGGCAGGTTGATACGTTCATCGTAGAGAAGATGGGTTTTATCGGTAACAAGATGCAAACTTTCAGGTTCGAAATTGAGCACGTTTGTTTTGCCGCTGGCGCCGTATACGTCGATTGAATTTTTAGCCATGCATAGCCTCCTGAACATCTAAGACGCGTTGAAATACTGGGGTGCCGAGTAGGCTATAATTCAGCCCGGTAACCGCTTTTGGCGCCAGTCCATACCGTTTCATGTCGAAGTCGATAACGGCGCGCTGGTCGCGAAATAAACCCGATCGCCCGTGGCGAACAACCTCACCGCTGGCCGCCGCGTCACGAAAATACTTCAGGACGGTATCGCGGCTCAGGCCCAGTTTTTTCATTGCTTCGGTGGTCGTCAGGCGCCCTTGATGCTTAGTGATACGAATCAATGCGTTGACATACTCCTGGCGCTCTGCTGCTGATAATGCTCTAGCCACGGTTACGCCCTCTCCCAAGACCAAACTTTGCGCGGATTTCAGCGATTTTGTTTAAGCCCTGCTCCTGTGTTAATGGCCTTCCGCCAAGCTTCTGGATCTGCTTAACCGGCTCCGGAATTATTTCTCCCGCATTCAAGCGACGAACCATACGCAACAGCTCGCCCGAGGCTTTACGACGCAGCTCTGAATCGCTGAGGCCATTTGCGCGCATATCGGTGTACAGTCCGGTGACCATCCAGTAGCAGGTTTTGTGTTTCATCGTTATCGGTGTGATTTTGTGCTCAGGCCATGGGTACGATTCAGCGTCCGGGTACTGACCGCGGGTCCGGCAATACTGGTAA
>Ga0153943_1000078_pt1 | contig 39037 bp, 53 predicted proteins | sample TSNJ027MetaG_FD_104721 | JGI IMG/M metagenome (GOLD analysis project Ga0153943, IMG submission 104721) | Attine ant fungus gardens microbial communities from New Jersey, USA - TSNJ027 MetaG | ecosystem: Host-associated > Fungi > Mycelium > Unclassified | place: USA: New Jersey, Brendan T. Byrne...
ACTTTTGCTCAATTCGGCGCCAAACGAAATTGGACCAATCAATAACGCCCCCGCAATTGGTAGAATCATTACCAACAGTAACACTAAAAATTTTACACTTTTTGTCATAAAAAATTATTCACCTTTCTTTTCTCTTATTTTTTCCACTTAGTGGTCTTTTTCAGAAGTTGACAATAGCAAAAAGATATGTCTCGTACAATATTAATGCTCATTTAAGTAGCCTTTTTTTTAAATTTCTAATTCACTTCCTAAGGAAAACGTTTTATTATGGTAGTTACATTAGATAACATTTGTTACAAAATATCTAATGCTGCCAAGTTTGAGTTGCATAAATAACATATTTCACATCAATAATGAATAAAAATACTTATTTCATCCTCATTTTGTTTCCCAGGCCATTTATTCTTGTTATAATAAAGTTTATGAGATAAGGAGGAAAAGAATGAAAAATTCATATTTTGACGGTGGTTTAGCCACGTATATCGGGACTTCAATTTTAGCAACCTTGATTACTGTCTTTACATTAGGCATTTGCGCACCTTGGGGAATTTGTATGATGTACAACTGGAAAATCAAGCATACCGTTATTGATGGTAAACGCCTTTATTTTGACGGTACAGCTATGCAATTATTCGGTCATTGGATTAAATGGCTTTTATTAACTATAATTACTTTAGGAATTTATGGTTTTTGGTTGAATATCCGTTTGCAACAATGGATTACAAAACATACCCACACACTTTCATAAAAAGAGGAAGGATGAACTGAGTTACGGTCCATCCTTCCTCTTTTTATGAATATCTAACAGAGTGTTATCCTACTCTTTGAAAAAACAAGGAATTTATGCTATACTTTGATAAGTATCAAGGGATACTTATGTTATTTCGGGGGCGTTACGGATTCGACAGGCATAGTTGAGCTTGAATTGCGTTTCGTAGGTTACGGCTACGTTAAAACGTTACAGTTAAATATAACTGCTAAAAACGAAAACAATTCTTTCGCTTTAGCTGCCTAAAAACCAGCTAGCGAAGATCCTCCCGGCATCGCCCATGTGCTCGGGTCAGGGTCCTAATCGAAGTGGGATACGCTAAATTTTTCCGTCTGTAAAATTTAGAGGAGCTTACCAGACTAGCAATACAGAATGCCTGTCACTCGGCACGCTGTAAAGCGAACCTTTAAATGAGTGTCTATGAACGTAGAGATTTAAGTGGCAATATGTTTGGACGCGGGTTCGACTCCCGCCGTCTCCATTTTTAGAAAAGTAGAGAAAAACAAAAAAGAGCTAAAACCTTATAAAATAAAGGTTTTAGCTCTTTTAATTTCTATAAGAAAAGGATAAAAAAGAAGAGAAATGCAAAATATTTTGCACTGGTTTTGCATTCTGATCATTTTAAAGTCTATTTTTATTTCATCAAATACTATTCGCATATTTTACATACAAAAAAGCTCTACTTTCCATGATTGAGAAGTAGAGCTTTTACATTTTTAATTATTCTATCCATTCATCATCGAAATATTCGTCAACAAATTCATCTATTGTTTCGCAGTGTTCTGGTTCTTCCTCGAATGGATTTTCTGCAGGTATATGTTCTTTACTCCATTTCGTGAAATTATGAATCTGAATATGTCTTATATCATAAAAATCGATTTCTTGTTCACCAATTAGAACAACATCAAACTCAGCCATTCCACGAAAAACTCCGAACACATGAGGTTTTACGCGATCATATTCATCTAATGAGTTCAGCTGAATTTCTAGTACCTTATTTTGTTTAATTGAGCGATCTAAAAAATATTCTATTTGGTTTTGGGATTGCTGTGGTAGTCTCTCAATATTTCGAGCGTGATAATCATCAGTACTCTTTATTGCTTCTGTTAGCTCCCCCAGTGGAAATGCCGTTGGCCACTTTAATTCGAATGGCCTGTCAACATAATCGTTGTAAGGTTTAAACTCTTTTTTAGTTCGTCTCGCCATTTCTCCACACTCTCCTATCGAAAACATTATACGAACATCCGTTCTGCTTTTCAAGAGAAATATTTCAAAAAAAATAAAATTATCTTAAGGAAACTATTAATATTACATCACGTTCGTGAACCTAAATAAACATGTATTAAAAAATAAGCCTACCTCTCAAACGAGAAGTAGGCTTTCTGTATGGACCATATAGAACTCACATCTATGGACGTTAGCTCATTCGGCTAAAGTAAAAAATCCTAGAAATAAAAAAGGCCCCTGACAGGAGGGGCAATAAAACCACTTAATTATCCGTTTGGGATATCCCCAGACCACTCTTAAGTGTCAAAAGTCCATGACTTGATGGACAACATAGTTAGATTTTATCAATTTATATTTTATATGTCAATATTGACTTCTATCTATATTATATATTAATTAATGATTTTAGTCTATTCTTTATGCCTTTCATATCAATAGAATCAATTTTGCCAATTATATTCTCTAGTCTTATACTAGCAACACTTCGAATTTGCTCTGTTTTAACACAAGAATCCCAAGTTAAAAAATCATATTTTTCTTTTTTTAATATATAATGGGTGTATAATGGTCTAGTATTTTTAGTAAGAGGAATTACTACAACATGCCCACATTTGCTGTATCTATCGTCTGAAATAATTAATACGGGCCTTCTCTTACAAATTTCATATCCAATATTTTCGCCAAGTTCACACATAACAATTTCACCTTGTCTAAATAGACGGTTTCTTTTAACTGTCTCCATTTCTAACCAATCTCTTGCAAGGATCTCTTTTGATACCCCCCAATTATCTAATGCTTGTTTCTTTTTTTGACTGTCTAACTCATTCATTTTTTTCACTCCGTAATTCCTTATATGGAAATATTTTTAATCCTTTTCCTTCAAAATCTGGATATCCAAATATCTTGTCCTTAATACATACAAAATCTTCATCTTCAATTCCTGTTCTTATGAATCTATGTATCCTATATGAAAGAATATCAGATATTTCAAGAGGCCAATACGATTGTCTCCCATCAGACGTTCTTTTTGGATTAAAATAAACTCCAGAGATACAAGAGAAATTGTCCTCACTATTATAATCATTACCTGATTCCAATAAATTTTTTAATTTACTTAAAACTAGGCAGTCTTCTTTGAAACCTCTAGATTCCAATAAAACAACTCCTTGTTTGTTTTTTCTTCTAAGATCAAAACAAAACCGTTCTATAATAAATTCTACTCCTAATTCATACACAGGATAAGGATTTATATATCTATTATTATGCTCAAATTTATCAATAGTGGCTGAATACATTTTTACTGGTAAACCTGAAAGAAAATCATTAAGTTTATTTTTAAAATCAATATAATTAATTAACTTAGGATTAAATGGACCTTGTTTCTTGCGTATTTCTTTTGAATGAAAAACTACTCTTTTGCCTTGAAATAGCCCATCTTCCCAATATTTATTTTTAATTTCCATTAATTGATCTCTTATTAAATTATGATATTCAGTTTCTATATATACTCCTGTTATAGTAAATAACTTATTATTTTCATTGAACAAATGAGCATTTTTTAAAGTAGAGTTTCCATTTTCATCAATTGAAAAAATACAATCAACATTTTCTAAAGTATCTATCTTACAAGGGCATTCATTCCAATCCACACTTATTTCTCCTTTAACAGTAAACTTATATACTATAATTAAACCAAATCGAATATTTTATTACAAGTGCTTTTTAGAAAAAGAACCGCCTTGGGTAAGACGGCTCAAAGAAAGTTATTCTTAGTATCCAGTTCCCCAGGTATTCGATGGATTTCCATCATTTGGGCCAACTGGAATATAAATGCGTGTTCCGTTTACATCAGAGCCACCTAAGAAAACATAGCCATCTGCTACACGAACTGAATCATACTTAAAAGTAGAACCTTTCGGCCATACTCCGTATACAGGCGCTAACAAGCTTGGCGCACCGTTGCGAAGAACGATACCTTCATTTACACCAATGGTAAATGTTTTTGCAGGTGTCGGCTTGCTATTTTCCCACAATTCCGCAATATCGCCATCGTTTGCATAACCTAAAAGTTTGCCGCTGTTTTCGATACGATACAAGTTTTTACGACCATCTAATTTTTGAGTAATCGTGCCAACTTGGGTCCAAAGAGTGTTAGCATTGAGATGCTCGTTGATTGGTGCATCTGGATTTTTGTAGATTGTTGTGAAGCGAACGTGTTGACCCACCTTATACTTTGGTGCATTTGGTTTACCTGGGTTAACAATTGTTTCTGAACCATCTTCTGGCAATCCTGTCTGCAAGTCTTGTGCTAGTTGCGCCTTATTGATGCCCCACTGCGCTAAATAACCATAAGGATCTGTATGATCCCCCCACCAATTTTTTGTAACCCAATCATGGGTCACAATTCCGTAACCTGTTCCATCATCCAAGTCAAATGTTGCACCGATTTGCGTTGCTAAATCACGAATCAAATTGACATAGGCAGCATAGTCTTTCTTGAACGTTTCTTTATTATTCGTTCGAGCTAATTCAATCTGTGCATATGCTTTTGCATTCGCTGTTGCTCCTGCACCCCACTGAATTTGACCAGATGGCGCTAACTGCTTCACTCGACCACCAGAACCGACAAAATAAGACACATAAGCACTCGTCCAGTTGCGTTTCATATATGCCGCTTCATTGTCTAAACTATTTGGACCAACGTTGTTCCCATTTCCTGATTCATGCAAGACAATTAATTCATTGGTCGCATAGCCTGGAAAATAACCACCAAAATCAATCGGATCTTGTTCCACTTGGTATGCATTTACACCGTTTGGCAACATAAATCCTAATCCCATTCCTACAGCAACTAATAATTTAACAGTTTTTTTCATTTAAAAACCTCTTTCCTATTTTTTAAACAAAAAAAGAAACGACACAAGTCGCTTCAATTTTTGTCTTTATTTCGTAATTGAATAAAATAATCCTTTAACTTTTCTGGCAAAGGAATGAACTCCAATACATTCTCGCAAAATGAAATGCCTTCATTTGCGATATAAAAAATAATCACCATTTCTCTAATAGGAATATTATTCCCTACAATACTTTCAACTTTCACAGAAACTGCCACTACAAATAAAATCATTACTTTTTTGGCGATTCCCAACATACCTATTTTGCTTGATAGTGATTTAGTAGCGATTGCTTTAAGCCAACCTGTTACAAAATCAACAATCATCAAAAATAACAAAACATCTAGCAATTGATCCATTCCCCCAAGAAAGCTAACGCAAATACCACCTACAATACTGGCTACAATTGACAGGTGGTTAAAATATTTTTCCATATTAAGCTCCCTTAATTTCCAGGTAGTTGAGGAGCTTTCTTAACTCCAATAACATGAATTACTCTAAGATTATCTGTTTTTGTTTCAATAGTTCCACTTTTAGAAATAGTTTTTGCATACGTGAAATTAATTTTATTATTAGAAACATGAATTAGCATCTCTCCCATATCCCAACCATTGCTTGTAGGATCATCGTAAATGTTAATTGCAGAACTTCTAATATCTATTTCGCCAGATTTATTATTCAGGATGGTAGCATCTGTTCGATTACCTTGATATTCACAAATAAATTTTACTGCCTCATAGTTGCTTACATTGTCGAGCAACGTGACTGTGCCATCAGAAAATTTAATAGGCTGTCTATTTAGCAGCACTTCATTATTCAGCTGACTTACATTAGCTAATTTATTCCATGGTGTCCACGTGGCAGGGCTCCCTTGTCTGCTACGGGTGTATGTTTCACCTTTATACATATACGTTTGACTTACAAATGTATTATCAGCATAAACAACTAAAGCACCATAAGCTGCACCCGAATAAGGTCTATTTGCGCCAGAAGCACCGAAGACGGTGTAAATTCCTTTGTCTAAAATTTCATCCCAGTCCTGTGCCTTAATAACGGTTTTCTTAGAAACCAGTGCGCCATTTTCTAAAGCATCCGTTATTTCACTAAAGTTTTCGTTCAGCATGACTTGATAGTCTGCATCACCTTTTTTAAATGTATACATTCTTTTCCTCCTTAATACCTAATTTCTATAACTTTGTATGCTTCAATAAAACGAATAGTTCTATTATCTATTTTGGTTACTGTTGGATTTACCAATTTAAAGTTCATTGGTACTTTAACTTTAAAGCTGAATAAATCAAGATATTCTACACTGTGAGGAATCTTTTTCACATTGCTACCGCCTAGACCTGTCGGCTCATTAGCTAGCCCTGCTAGTCCAATGCCATACTCCCAGTACAAAACTTGTACTTTAGGATAACTACGTAAATTATGGACAATAGCTGGCAGGTCTTCCGTGGCCTTCATTTCATTGATTTGATTCTGTAAATTTGATGCTTGATTTGTATCTAATTCATTTTTTAAAGCTGCAAACCATTCGTGGACTAAGACATCAAAGGCACTTACTTTTCCATTGCCTGTGCGGATAATTTCTTCAATATTAGAATCCATATCGGTTTGTGCTTTTGCAACGTAGTTTTTAAAATCATTTAGGATTTTTTCATAACTTGTCTTGTTGGTTTCTACAATTTTTTTTAGCATTGCTTCATATTGTGCTTCTAATCCTGATACAGAAACATTGGCAAAAGGTGTTGAATAACCACAAACTTTTGCATCTGGTCTCTTATCTGTGATTAAATCTGCAGTAATCCCCGAACTGTTCCTTGGTACTTTGACCGTTGCTAGTTGGATTTCATAAACTTCTGTTGAGCGCTCTACAGAGACATTGCCTTTTTTGACTGCTACATAAGCTTGTCTAGCGTTCAAATCATGACGAACAACAATTGAATCTGTTCGATCTTGTGTTGAAGAAGCAACGTCAATAGGTACTGCAAAAGCAGACGTATTAATATATTGATAACCTTTTAAACTTGCTGAACCTGCTTTTACAACAACTCTCATTCCAACAGAATCAGCTGCAGTCACTCTTAATGCTTCACCGACTGACATCATGACGCCATTGCGAAAAATATTTTCAAAGTATTTTGCCCAGTCTGCCGATGTATAAGCACGATCGTATGTGCCATCATCTTGCAAAACGGCATCATAAAATAAACTTAATTCCGCCAAAAATAACCACCTACTTTCCTTTTCTCTTGATTACATCAATAATTGTTTTACTTTGATTACCGAATTCGCCGTCAATATGGTAGCCTTTCTCATCCCAAGTCTGAGTTACAGAATTTAGAACCACTGTATCTGAATAGCCAAAAGAAGAAATACGTTTTACACGATCCCCCAATTTATAATCTCGACCATAAACAAAAAGACTATCATTCAAATTGATAGTCCCATTCAATGCCAAAACTCTTGGTTGTTCAGTTAATTTTTCTTTTCCTCTTGATTGCAATGTGGCAATATATTGTGCATCTGGCATTTTTACATCATCAACAGTCTGTTGTAAGTCACGAGCATCGACGTATATTTCTTTTCGTTCGAGGCCACTCAAATTGTTATTTACTTGAGTATGCTTACGAGCTTTTCCTTCGCCTTCTCCATAAATAAGGGCTGTAGTCGCTTCATCATAGTTGTTCTTTTCTAATGATTCATTAGTAACATTTTCAAACTCTGCACTAAATTGAACCACACTAGAAACATCTTCACTTTTTCTAAAACGAATATTTGCTCCAACTTGGCCGTTTGATGTTGAACCAATACGCCCATTCGAGATAGGAATTTCGTCAAAACCAAAATTGTAACTTTCACACAGTCCCTCTATTTCTTCTTCAACATTCCCATAACTATTTTGATAACTAATGTTTGAATTAGTAATTGCTGGCGGTTGTTCAACAGATAAGTAACTTATTTTTCTTTTTGCATCTGACGGAGAGACCACTTCGTTCCGTAAATGATCGTAGCAAATCAGCTCTGGTCTTTTTGTTTGATTGTAAATTCTATAAACAATTCTCTTACCAGCTTTTGCAAAAAGAGACTTCCCAGAAATTGTAATTAATCCACTGCCCAAATCATCGCAGATAATAGAATCAATATAGTAAAAGCAATTATTAATTAATAGCACTGTGTCTTCGTCCATTAATTCTTTTGGCATGTACTTTAAAAGAACAACCGTTTCAAAAGTATTGGCTGACTTGAAATTTTCTTTGACACTCATTGATTTCCATATGTCCAGAACTGCCGTTGACTCATAATCAAAGCCAGATTTTCTTCGGAACACCTCTACAAAAGGCAATGGCATAAAATCCATAGCTACACCCCGCTAACCAATGGTGTAAATTGCATTTCACATGTAATTCCATTTTGAGAATTGTTGGCCGCTTTTAGTTGTAAATAGTTATCTCCTTTAGATAATCGAAAGAAACTACTACCCTCCATACGTTCTGGAACAGCATTAGTTTCTACACCATTAACAATTTTTTTCGCATACAACTTTCCACGTACCGTTGAAAGTTCGAATCTTGTTCCAGGTTCAAAGGTTCCTTTAAATCCAAAGAAGGTTTGTTTTGTCACATCGTAAATCTGCGGATCAGTCACGGTTGTTACACATTTCATATGAAAAACTGCTCCAACCTGCACATCTCCATTGTTTACAATCTTTTCAATATTCCCTGATTCAAAGCGACCAAACGTATGCTTCTCGCCTTGAACAAAAACCATTGGAAAAATAAGCGTTGGCTTCAATGTTGCCAAAGGAACCAGTGAGTTATAAAACGATACATCACGGAAATAAGAATCGAATGCTTCAAACTGTAAAGAGAATAAGTTCCATTCATCAACCTTATAAGGATTATCCTCGTATAATTTGAAACTAGGCGCTTGGATTGGTAATACGTCGGTTTCATACTCCTTGTCATAGACTTTAAGAGTTAGCTTACCTGTTTGTTTTAGATCGATTTTTTGAATCATATCTCGGCGCAGCTGATAAATTTCTTCTTCTGTTTTTCCAATTAAAGTGCCTTCTAACAACGGTTTCCGAGTGCTTAAGCGGATGCCGACAACTTTTGCGCCATCTTCTCCAAACACTTCTTCTGCTAAAACAACATTTTCTGGTGCTTCTAATCCCTCGACGTTTTGCAAAAAATAAGGAGCTTCCTCATTAAAAACGAGTTGCTCCCCATTTTGGTTCGTATAAACTAATTCTAGTTTCACTATTTAAACCCCCTCGCTAAATCACGCAATTGGCGTTTTGTTTCCATCGCCGTTTCTCTCGGTGTTTTTGTGTCTGCACCTGTGATATATTGTGTCACTTCCATATTTTTAATATTGCCGTCTTTTAAGTAAAAAACCATTTCACGCATAAGAGAAGCAAGTTCGCTAAAATCATTCGATTCATGTGAATCTTGAACAGCAATTAGATTTTTAACAACTGAAGAGTTTCTCGGAACACCCACGCCGTTTTCATAATGAGGAATTAATTTTTTTGTTTCTGAAGCTCTGATTACTTTTGATCCTTTTGGTAAATCTGGCAAGAATACATTTCTACCTTCTGGGATGAAAGGCATGCCACCTTTAGGAATTACCAACTCTTTATAAGTACGTCCTTTTTGGTCATTGACGATTGCCGGACCACCAATATGATTATTGGTTCCTGTTTCGAGCCCTAAAATTTTTGCTACGCCAGCGCCTAAATTAGCTACTACGTTTAAAGTTTTGGTAATTACCGAAGGGCCAGAATTAAAGTCACTTACTGCATTTTTCGCTTGAGATGCTGGTCCACTCGCTTGATCATTAGCCCTTAATAGTTTTTCTACTGGATTGTTTGCTGCGAAAATATTTAAGCTACTATTACCACTTGAAGCCGCACCGACAACTCCACCTGCATTTCCTCGCAAGTTTTTCGTTCCTGGATTATTGGCATTGTAGGTGTTCAATGCATTGCCACCTTGTCGAGCTGCAGCTTGTGCATTTGAAGAATCTCCACGTAGTATTTTCTGTGCTGGATTGTTTGCGTTAAATGCATTTAAGTTTTGAATACCTACCTGTGATTGATTTGATACATTGGAAGCATCTCCGAGTAATTTTTTTAATTGTGGCTTTATTTGGTCATAAGTTTGCACGCTTAATGTTCCATCAGCTATTTTTGCTTTTAAATCTTCATTATTACCAAGCATTTTTTTTACTGGATCAGGTAATAACTTCCACGCATTCATACTTTCTTCTGATTTCATTACCTTTGTTAGTAAATCATCATTATTGGCAAGCATTTTTTTCTGGTCTGTTGGAAGGTTATTCCAATTTGTTAGATATGTTTCTGAAGAAAGAATCTTTTGTAGCACATCCGTGTTATTTGCTAAAAGCAGTTTGCTTTCATCTGGTAAATTTTTCCAAGCATTAAAGGCTCGTTCTGATCCATAAATTTTTGTCAGTAAATCTTGATTATCTGCATAAAATTTTTTAACATCATCTGGTAAATTAGACCAATTGACAATTTTTTCTTGCGAATCACTAAGCACTTCTAAAAACTCTTTGTTATCAGCTTTAATTTCTTTGTCATGTAACTTGTAATCTTCCCAAAGTCCAAGATTAAGCATATTTTCAGCCATTTTTTCAGGGGTATTAGAATACAGAATGGCCTTCTTCTCTTCAAAATTAAGTTTGTCCCATTTTCCGTTGGCTTGTAATGCCTGAGTTACAGTCTTCTTGGCATTTGTATCTAAAAGCGCTTGTTGTTCCTTAAACGTCATGCTGTCCCATTTTCCGTTAGCAATTGCTGCTTCGGCAATCATTAATTTAGCATTACTTTTTAGGTCGGCATGTTTGGAAGCATATAGGAGTTGGTTCCATCCTTTTTCAGAATTTGCAGCTTCGTTAACTGCTTCTTGTGCATTGGTTTTGACTTCGCCTGTTTTTGGATCAAGAACAAGATTATTCCACATTTTCCCATATTCACTTGCTTCATTACCAACATATTTAAGTTGTTCAGCGTTCTTCTTAGCATTTTCAGCAACTTTATTTGTTGTTTTGGTAACATTCTCCAATAATTTCTCGTTATCTTCAATAAGGTATTGTGAAGCATTTCCGCTCTCTTTTATTACTTGTCCAGAAGCCAAATGAATTTTATCTTTTAGTTCAGGGAATTTCTCAACAATGGCGGCCATTTGGTTATCAAAACCTTCAGTCGTAGTTTCGTTTATTTTATCCCATTCTTCAAGATACTTCTGAGCAAATTCACCATCAAGGTTATATCCCCAATCTTTCAACCATTTTTTTTGCTCTTCTTTCATTTTAGCGGCATGAGTCTGTGATGCATTCCTTTGCTCTCCTAATGATTTTAACCATATTTCTGCTTCTTCTTTCGTAGCATTCGCTACATCACCAGTCATTGATTTCAAAATAGTTCTTTTTTGTTCCGCCGAAACATCCAGAGTATTAACATAAGCTTCCGCAGTATTCTTTGATAAATCACTAATCATTTGAGCTTCAGAAACACTCAATTGACGATTTTCGTTTGCAGCCCTTTGTCTAATCTCTTGAATTTGCTTATTATTCGATTGGATTTCTTCCACAGCAGACTGATTTAGTTTTTTCTCATTCTCAATGATTTCTTTCATTGAGTCTGTAGCGGTTCCTGGTAACTGCTTTAATAATTGATTCAATCCATCTACTTTTTTATTTAAAGACTTTTCAAGAGACTGACCCGCTGCTTCAAAATTTTCTGCCATTTTAGAAGCATCTGATTGATTAAATCCATCTTTTAATAAGCCAAACTGACCATTTGCGGCTTTGGTTTTGTCTTGCACCCCGTCTAAAGTTTTGGCAACTTCTCGTCCGACATCAGTTCCCCATTGCTTAACACGTTGGGAACTATTCCAGGCTTCTTCTCCCCAGAGTTTCCACACTGCTACACCTGCCCCAATCGCTGCAGTTGCACCCAACACCCAAGGATTCAATAAACTAAACCCTTTAGTCAATGAACCAATTTGTGTTGTGGTTCCTCCAATTTTAGCTGTTAATCCACCTAACGCCGAACCAGAAGAAGCAATGCCTTTTCCGAATCCAACAGAAACAGAACTACCCTCTGCAAAAGCTTTTGTAACATCTTCAATCGCTCTTTTTTTAGACATAGCGGCCATTGTCTCAACAAAGCCCTTGCCTAAAAATCCTACACCCTTCGTTAAAGTACCTGTTAACTTAATAGCAGGCCCCATTGCAGCAGTTAATGCAATCATTTTAACAATTGTTTGCTGTGTTTTAGGATCAGCATTTGAGAAAGATTCCGCCAAGTTCGTAACCATTTTAATCATTGGTTTAGTTGCTTGAAGCGCATCTCTCAATGCTTTTACTAAAGGACCACCAATCGTGATACCTACGTCAACTGCTTCATTTTTAAGCATCTTTAATTGAGATTCAGTAGTTTCATATCGCTTGTTAGCTTCCTCTGTTAAAGCGGTGTTTTCTCCCCATGCTTTAGTTCCACGATCTACAGCACTTTTAAATACATCACTGGCACCAGCTGCACGTAGCAAACTGTCACGAAGACGAACTTCGGTAATCCCCATATCATCTAAAACAGCAATTGCAGATTGTCCGTGTTCCTTCGTTTTTCCTAGCCCTTCAATAAATTTGATAATAGCACCTGAAGCATCCTCTTTGAAAGCTTTAGAAAATTGTTCTGCAGACATTCCAGCTACTTCTGCAAAATCATTTAATTTTCCTGATGCATCGGTGGCTTCTTTATGCATTGTTTTTAATTCTTTGCTAGTTAACCCCATTGCACCAGCAGTGTTTTTTAACTCTTTACCGCCATTTCTAACAGCGCTAGAAACCTGTTCCATAGATACACCAGTTTGTTGGCTTAAACTCTCTAACCCTGCAAATGCATTGGCTCCATTTTCTACAGCCAATTGCATTTCAACCATCACTTTAGAAAATGCAGAACCGCCTGCTTCTGCTTCAATGCCAACCGAACTCAATGCAGCCGCAAACCCCATGATTTGAGCTTCACTCATTCCCACTTGGTGACCAGCACCAGCAAGACGTAATCCCATTGCGGTTATTTCTGACTCGGTTGTCGCAAAGTTATTCCCTAAATCAACAATCACAGAACCTAACTTGTCAAATTCCGTTTGTGGCATTCCTGTAATGTTGGCCAATCGAGCTAAAGCAGTTGCTGCTTCTTCTGCACTCATGTTCGTTGACTCGCCTAAGTCAATCATTGTCTTGGTGAAGCCAACTACATTTTTAGTTTTAATCCCTAACTGCCCTGCTGCTTCTGCAACGTTTGCAATTTCCGTGTGACTTGAAGGTAATTCTTTGGCTAGTCCACGAAGACCATTTTCTAAATCTTTGTATGAGTAAACAACCTTACCTGTCGAATCCACAACTTCATCATTGGTCTTTTTCACACCTGCAAAATCAGATTCCCATTTCACAGCGGCCGTTGTTACTGCTGCAGCCCCAGCAAGAATTGGCAAAGTTATACCTTTTGTTAAAGCTCCGCCCACTTTTTCCATTTTTTGCCCACTAGAAATCATTTTTTCGCTGGCATTATAAATGGCGCCAGTGGCACCAGTGGTTTTGACTTGCATTTCTGCCATCTGACCAGCTGTTTGAATTAATTGAGATCGATAATTTGCTAGTTTTCCATTGGCATCTTGCAATTGAGTTGCTAGCCTTTTGGTGGATTCTGTCGCTTTTCCATCTACAAAAGATTCGTCATAAGCTTTTTTCAGCGCAGCAACTTGTTTCTCTTGTGCTCCAATGATTTTAGTTAAACCATCAAAACGAGTGCCAAGTTTGCCCATATGATTGCCCGCCATATCAGCGATTTTTGCATTAGCTTGCATTTCTTTGGCTAAATAACGAACTTCTTTTTTAGCATTTGCTGCACCACGACCGAAATCAGAACTATCCAAGCCCAACTTAATGACCATATTTCCTAACGGCGTTCCACCACTCATTTAGTTACCTCCTTCCCTTTATGCGCCACTACGCTTGACTAATTCACTTAGTGGTCGCACCTCTTGTTTTTTCTTTTTAGTTTTCTTTTTCTTTGGTGCTTTCAATAAGATTTCATCAATATCCAAGCAATCAGTATTCATGAAATCCCGAATCGTCCAACCAAGATTGGTAATCGCATCACGGACAAAATCAACTTGTAATTCATAAAGTTCGGACCAAGTTAAATTTCCTCCGTCATTGCTTTTTTTGCTTCTTCATCATCTTCTTTTGAGAATCCCAAAACACGGTACCGTATGATTTCCCAAATTTTTTCGATGTCTAGTGAATCTAATCCATTCATGATTGATTCTTTAGTCACTTCTTTTTCGTCAAACAGATCTGCGACAAACTGAATTTGCATATCCAAATAATCTTTTTGTATTGGCTCCTTATCACGTTTCTTTGCTGCTTCTTCTACTTCTTTCTCTAAACGAATATAGTCATTACGTTTTGAGAAAGGCACAAAGTCTTGAGTAAAAGTTTTTTCTTCGCCATCAATGCGTAAAGTTAGTTCAATTTTGCGTTCCATTTTTTAACCTCCAAAAAAAGGACGACTAACTAAAGCCGTCCTTAATCAATAAATTTTTATTCTGCTGCTGATACAGTCAAAGTACATTCTGCTGTAAAATTACCGTCTTCAGTTGTGCCAACAAGTTTTGTAATACCTTCCGAAACGCCTGTTACTTTTCCTTGCACTGGCGTTACCGTTCCAATCGCTGCATCTTCAGAACTGAATCTATACGCTTTGTTTGTTGCGTTTTCTGGCATGATTGTAGGTGTTAACGTTGCTGTTTCACCAACTTTTAAAGCTAATTCAGTCTTATCCAAGGTAATTTCTGTTACTGCAATAGGTAATGTTTTAAATGCTGGTACATCAACATGATCAGATTCTTTTTCTTCACCGTCAACGGTGGCAACACCTGTGACAGTAAAGGCACCAGCTAAAACATCTGTGTTTGCGGTAATTCCTGTAATAGCTAAAGGCGAAATACCTTCTGCAACAGGACTAGTTTCACCTTTTTTATAAAGTCTAAATTTTTCTGGTGGAATAAACGACATTTCTTGTCCTCCTAACTTAATTCAATATTGGCCCCATCTGTGGTGGGAGTAACAGCTCCCACTGTGGGGCTTGCTACTTTTCCGGCGCTGGTGTTTCTTCACCAAATAATTCTGTTGTCAATTCTGCTAGAGCTTCTGAATTATCTGCAAAACCGACAGTAACTTTTTTACCGTTAATTTGACGAGAAACAGCAGAATAAACATATTCGCCAGGCTCTGGCGTAAAGTCGTCATCATTTAATGTTTCGCCTTTGACACCATCTAATGAGAATGTGCCTGCATACATACCGAAGCCAAGTTTTTCGCCATACAAATCTTCTGATTCGATTAATACTGCGTAGTAAGGTGGCTCTGTATCCTCGCCAATATGATAAACTTTGCTTTCCTCGCTAGCTTTTTTATGCCCTAACATTTCATGTTCAATGGCTGATGGTACATCTAAGATACCTAAGTTTGCTGCAATATCTCCGTGCCCTTTACGTGCCACGTAGTATGCAATATTTGATCCGAAAACTTTTGACGGTTCTTTGGTTAGTCCTGTAATTTCAAAGCTTGCTGCGGCCCCTTCTTTTGGCTTGCCATCAATGACATGTTTCTTACCAGCGACTGGCTTTAATTCATTGTCCAATTGTTGAATAGTGATTCTACTAAATCCGTATGTTTGCATAAATTTTTTCCTCCTAAAAAAAACACCAACTTAATAGTCGGTGTCGTGAATTTGTGTATTTTTTCTGTAACGTCTTGCATCTACAAAACGTTTTGTTTCGTTAAAGTACTGATCTAAGCCACCATCTAGGCGACCAAATCCAATTTGTTTCATCGTTTCTTCAACTGCTTTAGAAATTTGCTTGGTTACCATTCTGTCCATGCTTTCAACATTTATTTGATAATTGAAGCGAATTGACAAAGCTTTGTTGTTGGCAAAATAGGCGTTGTTTTGTGGACCAAGAAAGTTATCAATGATAATGAAAGGCTTGGTAGTATCCAAAGTTTCTGGTACTTCATAAAATTTAATTCTTTGAGGTGTCACAAGCTCATTAATTGTTTCATTTTCAATCAAGGCATTGTAAACTTCCATCATCATATCTTTCATTTAGCTAATTCCTCCATATCCGACTTCATCTCTCCAAATGCTTTCGCTTGAATTTCATCAGCTGCAGCCTGTAGTTTTCCCATTCCACGAGGTCGTACATAAGTACCATAGCGCGTATAGCCGAACTCATTTAAATGGACGATAGGCGCACGTTCCTTTGAAGCCCAGCCAGTCTCAACTCGTTTTGGATTACTTTTCACACCACTACTTATAACTAAGTCATGCGTTTTTCCTGAATCTATATAACTAGCCATGTATTTTTTTACAGTCTGCTTGTTTCTTTCGCCTTGTTTTTTTAAAACTTTGTTTGAAATTCTATTTACTCGTGCTTGACCTAGTTTATCTTCCATATTTTTGAGAATTTCTTCTAACCCTGTCACTTCGCTCATGACGTTATCCCTAGAACAATCTTGATAAAACGATTATCTTCAAAATCTGGTGAAACATCTACGATTTCCCATTCTTTGCCCACTGGTAAAGCTCTATAGTCGTCGATAACAACTTTATGTTTGTTGCTAGGGATATAGTCTTGGTGTGGATCACGGATTTTAATTGTCAGCCCCTCTTTAGTTCCTTTTGCGTTCAATATTTCCATGTCTTTCATTGATGGATTGTAAGCTAAAGAAAAGCATTCATATAGCTTTTCGTTTTTTTCTTCTCCTGGCTCTGGTCCATCATTTGGAACAAATCCCCAAAATTCTACACGTGTTTTCAAACTACCACTATTAATTTTAGGCTTTTTATAATTAGGGTGTATCATCGTTGAACACCTCCGCATATTTTAAAGACTGTGCTAATATATCTGGCTGAAAATTTGTTTCGAAAAACTCTAATGAATCGTTATAGGCATATCGGCTGCGCTCAAATACAAGTTCTATGAAGGTTAAATCACTTTCTGGTTTAACTGAATTGATCAAAGAATCAAGGCGCAAAAAAGAAGCGGCTAAAATTTCCGTTAACGATTCATCTTCCGACGTTCCAAAAATTTTCATCCGCTTCTTAAATTTTTCTAGGTTCAGATTGGCTAACTCTAATGCTTGTTCATTAGTCATTGAATCCCTCCCCTGTTATTTCAGATTTACAACAGCCCCGTCTGTTGTTGACGTGACTTTTTCAATCACGGGGATTGCTACTTCCCCGTATCTGAGTCTCCATTAATTGATAATGTCCATACAGCTGCAACCTTGTTGTCTTGTGCTTTACCAAACGCAAATTGTTTTGCAGTGAATAAACGACAATCTTCTAAAGCTAATGTTTGATCGTATTCTTTAATCACTAATGCTCCTGCAGCAAATGCATCGTAACGACCACTAACAAAAGTGGTAACTTTTCCAGATTTTTGGAAATCAGATTCCACAATCCGCAATCCAAACGGTAATTTCGTAACCCAGTCCCCCATTGCATTACGAGAAGTAAACTCTGTTTCAATATCCAAAGCTTCATCTGGGCTCGCAACAATAACTACTTTACCAGCGACAGAAATACGTTTGCCATTTTCTTTAACAGAATGGTATTTACGCATTTCTTTTAATTCTTTAATCGCTGTTTTTTCATCGGCAAAAGTTAAAGTTCCTGCTGCTTCTTTCTCTGGATAGGTAGTCACACCGTTTGAAGTAGCTCCCTTTGCTAAGTCACGAGTTAAACCAATAGGCTTATCGTTTCCATCGCCATTTAGGAAAGTATCTTCGAAGCCAACAGCAAATGCCTCTTTAATTTGAGTAGTTACATAACGTTTAATCCAAACAGGACCATATTCTAATAGATCGTTTGGTAATACAACAAATGCTGTTGCTTTGCTTTGTTTTGCATCGTCTTCGCTGAAGGTTGCATCTAACTGACCTTTAATTTCGCCGAAAATTTTACCCCAAACAATGGCACCTTTTGGATCAGATTTTAAGATTTTCAATCGTAATCCTGTATATTTTAATCCTAATTCTTTTAATAATGGACGTTCTCTTGTTAAATCATTAAAAATTTCATCCACTGTTGTTTCAGGAAGTAGTTCTTCATCTTTCCAGCCTGTTTCAGTGACTGCATTAAAGAATTTCACTTCTTGAGGTGTAATATCTTTATCCATTTTTGAAGCATTGATAAATTCTTCTGCTTCCATACGAGCTTCTTTTTTTGCTTCTGCTACCATGTCTTCTGCTAAAGCATTCATAGATGCTTCGTATAATTCATTTTGTTTTTCCTGTGGATCACCATTTTTTACAGATTCAATAAAAGCTTTACGCTTTTCTTGATAATTGACCATTCCTTTTAAATTGATTGTCATATTTAATTTCCTCCTAAAAATGTGTATTAAAATAAGAACCTAGCAAACGGCGATTCGTTCGTGGGTTCTTTGGGTTCGATAGTTTGTTCAATTGTAATTTCGTTTTGCTTCACTTCTACGATTGCTTCAGCAATCATTTCTTTTAATTCTTTTTTATTGACCATTACTACTGGTTCGTTCTGCTGATTTTTTAGTTTTTTCACTTCATTGATAATGTCTTTTGAAATAAGACCACTTCCACCATCAGCAACTAATAATGGGCGTTCAGTATTTTCGAACATGATTTCATCCGCAAAACCATTTTCAACAGCTTCTTCTGCGGTTAACCATGTTTCTTTATCCATCAACGCTAAAATTTCTTCTTTGGCCTTACCTGTTTTTGAAACATACGCATTAGCTAAAGATTTATTAGATTTCTGTAAAATTTCGCTTGCTTTGTCCATTGTATGATAATCGCCGCCAGCCCCCATTGCGACATTGTGAATCATAATTTGACCAACTGGGCTAATAGCAACTGTGTTACCAGCCATCGCAATGATACTTGCAGCACTTCCAGCCATTACAATGTTTACTTTCACATGGCCCTCATAAGAACGCAGAGCTGTATATATTTCATTTCCCATATCTACTAGCCCACCATTAGAGTTGATAGTCACTTCTACATCTTCATTGTGATTTGCAGGCAACAAATCTAAGACATCTTTAGGGGACGTTGCTTCCATTTCAAACCAATCATAGAACCATTTATCATCACTAGAAATGATTGGCCCATTAACTTTGATTTTCACTGTCATCTTCATCTTCACCCCCTTTCAATTTTTCATAGTTTTTAGTAATATGATGCTCGTTCATAAATGCTTCCTCTGATTCTTCATACTCAAAATCAATTAACACTTGGTTAGGCGTGAATACTCCAGAAGCAATTAATTTATCAATTTGTACAGCTTGTTCATACGGATCACGTTTAAGAACATTCATGATTATCACTCGTACACCTTGTTGGTACTCATATTTTTCCAAAACTTTATTATTAAGTTCTGATTGTAGTTTGTCCTTCAATTGAGTAATACAAAGTTTTTGATAGGCTTTTAGATTAAATTCTAGATCGGCCATTTCTCCATGTACTAATGCAGAAGGAATACCAATGGCACGACAAACATCATTGATTAATGACTTTTTCATTTGGTCCAATTCTTCCAAAGATTGATTAGACGAGCCCGTTTTATTTGTGTACTCTTCATATTTAAAACCTTTCAGTTGTGGAACTATTGCTACCGAGTTATTTCTAAAAGATTTGTATATCTTATTAACGAATGCCTGTATTTTTTCTTGATCGGTTCTTCCGTTTCCGTCCTTTTTATCTCCATAACTACCTGTTTGATCAATGGAAACACCTGCTCGAATTTGATTATTTCGCATAGAAACTTCTAAGATACGACCGAAAAGCTCACCATAATCATTGAATAGACCATCGGTGAACTTATCTAATTTTTCATTGTTATATTGAAGGTAAATAACCTCAGACATTTTAAAGTTTCTCTGATAGGTGTAGTTTTTTATAGTTACTTCCGAAAACGTATCTTCGTAGAGTGCATATTCATTTCTATAAAAGTCATCTGCAATCAATAACTGATTATCATCGGAAACAACTACTAACACTTCGTTATTTTTTAAAAGTGTATAAAAGAACTTTTGCCAAAAATCATTCGCTGACATGTCTTTGTTGGGTCGTACGTTTAGTAGATAGTCCCATTCTTCTTTGGTGGCACCTCTTATTTGTACTTGCGTTGTTGACATAGTCCTAGCGACAAAATTTAAAACAGAATCTAAAGCCCAGCGCTTTAAGTATGCTCTACTAGATACGTCGTTTATAAACTCAAAATCCAACATTTCTTGAATAGCTTTGTTTTTAGCTGACGTACCTTTTAATAAGTCAAATAAACTCACTCATTCACCCCCTTTCCGTTGACATCTAGTACTATTTATTTTATTTTTCCTAAAAAATGTCGACCCGATTTATTTTCTTTTTTTGCTGACACATCCCATTTATAGCCGTTATGAGTAACGAATGTCTTTTTGAAATAAGCAATATTGTTTCCATAAGCTGATTTCGTTGTCCTAACAATATTTAGATATTGTGGTTTATACATAACTATCACCTCTTAAAAGTCTAATTCTTCTAATATATCGAATGCATCTTCAAAATTATAATCTGTGAGTTCATCTGCTAAATACATACCGCATACAAATGCTTTAAATCCATCTGTTTTCCTTCTGACTTCTTCTTTTTTTAAGTACGTCTTATTTCCATCATTGTTGGTCTTTACTAATACATTATTCGTGTACCACCGCATTAACGGATTTTCTCCAAAAATGATGTGTCTATTAGCAAACGCCGTTTCTATTCTCGGTGCAAGTAAACTATCGACTGCTCTAGGATTTTTTATCACAACCACTTCAAATCCAGCAGCTATTAGTAATGGTCTCAATACATCCATTCTGAAATTATCGGCAACAATTTTTGTAACTCCGTATTTATATCGTTGTTCAACAAACCAATCGACAACTGTTTGTGGTTCAATTGTAGCTCCATCAACTACAGATAATAATCCTCTGTTTTCCCATTCTTTTATCGGTGCGAATCGTTCTTTTGTTTGTTCTGATGCTTTCCTGGAATATCCATAATATATGTCTGCAAATTGCTTTCTAACAAATGAATGGGTTTTAAAAACATAGTCATCCCTATCTTTAAATAAAAGACCACATGCAGCAAAATCTCGCAAGCTAGCAAAGTCCAAACATCCAATTGCTTGTCTACCTTCTAAATTTGGTAAAGGACGATTGGTGTCCATTATTTCTTCATAACTAGCCACTGATCTTTCTAAATCTGTAACTGGTAAATTCATTCGTTTAGTCATAAACTCTTCTCTATTTGACGGATCGTCCTCTAAGTCTTCATATTCTTCAAAAATAGTTTCTAAAAGGCTCTCGGCATACTCTGATAAAGGTTGATGAAACATCGGATTTGCTAATTCCCAGTTTTCTGATTCTGTCACTTGGTCTTCTGAATCTAATTTGCAAATAAAAGGGAAAATAGCATTAGGTCGACTAGAACCACTTAACACTCTTTTGGCTTTTTCTTTAAGAGAATCTAAAAATCCCTCTCTAACATATCCATCTGTTCCTACATAAAATTCTCTAGGGTTTGGCTTTTTTCCTAATCCGGAAATATGCACTTTCACATCTTTGTTCGAAGGGTATTGATGAATTTCGTCGAAAGCTACCGCTCCATCTCTTAAACCATCTTTAGTATCGCCATTCGACGTTCTAAATCTTATATAGCTGCCAGTCTTTTTAGAGGTTATAACTGTTTTTCCATACTCAAAAGCTTTTTGAAGTGTTTTATTTCGTTTGATTGTATTATAAATCTCTTCGAAAGAAGTTTTTGCTTGATCTTCTGAATTCGCAACAATCGAAATATTGTAATCTAGAATTCCATGTAATTCAGTTTGTAAAAAATTAAGAACGACAGAAAGAAGCCCGTTTTTACCGCCACCACGGCCAAACATCCATAGAAATTTACGATAAAAATTTCTGTTATTCTTTTTAAAATACAAAAAGACGAAAGCAATCAAAAATTTTTGAAATGGCTGTAACTCAAAAAACCATTTCTCACCATAATTGATGCAATCGTCTATCATTTTGTCATTAAAATATATATCGTCTCTTGAAAGTATATCTCTTTCAAGATATTCTATTAGTTCAATTCTTTCTTTATTTAGTTTTATTTCACCTTTTTTATATTGTTGTATATAGTAATCGACATGTTTTTGCTTAATCATACTAAGTCACTCTCGCTATAATTATCATCATCAACGCTAGTCACAATTTTTGTTGATTCATCTAAGTTAAGATCTTTTCCTAAAGCAATCAATGCACGTGAAATTTTAACTTTTTCGGCGATTGCTGGATTGATTTTTAAGTATTTCTGCGCTCCGTTTTCAAACTCTACAATAGTTCCATACTTAGAAATAGACGAATTCATTTTTTTATAAAGCCTTACTAAATCAAGATATCTCTCGACTTTTTCAACTTCTAGTTGATCGTTTTCGTCAATTTGACTCATCAACTGTTTTTTCAAGTCTGCCATTTTCAATAGCAATCACCCCCCTATAAAAAAATTTAACGTATATTTTTAGACAGTTGACCCCATCCACCGGTTCCCGCAGTCCCCACTTTAGGGCAAAATATTTCGATGGGGGGTATGCTGTCCACCACTTTCTTTAGTTTTAAGCTGTGTTTCTCCTACGACTCCAAAATGTTCTTTCAATGGATTATTTTCACTACAAACGCTAACGAATTCGTTTAAGTAACCCTCAGGAATAAGAATCGGTGCGAAATAACTAGTTACGTCTGATTGATTCGACAAACCAAAACTTACTTTATCAAACGATTTGAAACTGTCCTCTACCACCATTCATCATCCCACTTTCTTTTTCTTTTCGATTCTCTATAGTTAAATCTTCCATGTCTTTTATTGTGACAGTCTTTGCACAACGTGCGTAGGTTGTCTATATCCAAGGCATGCTGAGGATAATGTTCCAACTCTTTAATGTGATCCACTTCAAGAATAGAATCATATTGAGTTGTTAACTTACCTTCTTGTTTGCACCACTGGCATTCGTAATGGTCCCTCTCTAAACACTGCTGCCTTAATCTTCTCCACTCTGATGAACCATAGAACTTCGCTCGCGCTTGCTTTGATGTGACATCAATCATTAGTTAATTTATTGTGTATACAAGTTATTTCTTCTAAGTTATCGCAATATTTAACTCTAACTTGGGCATCGCCTAAACTATCCGCTGTTTTTGTTCTCCAATAAAAATATACATCTACTAATCCTTTTGGCATCTCGTCTATACGTTCGCCTTTGTAGTAAACTTCTGGAACTGAATCAGTATCTTTTAGTTTGATTTCAAGCAAATCAGCCGTTGTTTCTTTCAGTAATGGTACATCTGAACTTTCCTTCTGAACGTATTCTTTCATCTTCTTTTGAATTTTTTCATCATATTTAAGGCAATCTGTATCTCTTTCCCACGGCTTATCTCTACAATAAGAAGTGGAATAACCATCGTTAAGTATTGTTCTTCGTGTTGCTTGTTCAATCAATTTCTCAATATACTTTGTGACTTTTGGATTCTTAACGATCATCGTGCCATTAGATAAAACAACAAAATTTACATCATCATTGAACGTTTCATCAAAGTTTGTTTTGGTTTCTGAATACTCATCCTTAACTTCTAACGTGAAAATTTTATCCGTCATATCCAATCACTTCCCTTTCTTTAATCCATCTATATAAGTATTAACCAACGCACGTTGTACTTGCAGAACGCCTTCAATACCTAATGATGTAACATCGAGTTTCAATCGTTCGTTTAAGAACTGTGCATTGTGATCTGCTTCAAGTGTTTTCTTTTGAACGTAATAAAGTAATGCTGATGTCTCATCCATCTTCATCCCGTATACTGAAATGATTTCAATAAACAATTCTGCAAGCGCATCTATATCTTTCTCCTCACGAACCTTCTTCATGATCTCTAAGAACTGTGCCTGCTGTTTTTTAATCTGTTCTTTTTTACTCATTTGTTATCACCTCACGTACTTCTTTATATTCTCTTGTATATGTTTATTTTCCCAACAACCGACGCCGTAATAGGCCGCATCAATCTCTTTTGTTGTAGATTCTCTCATCGTTTCGACAATGGATGCATTCTTCTTTATTCTCACAGATATTACAACACGTGATGCATCGAGCGAGTGGTTCGGTGGCGGATATTTACGTGTTAACGATACAAACAAATAATTTTTCATACTCTCTCTCCTAATTGTTTTTATGTATTTTATTCAGCAAATTACTTTTTGCTATACTATTTATGGGTAGAAGATTCTTTTTGTAAGTAGCAACCAACAATTTTTGCACGAATGCTACCTAGCCAATAGTTCCCATTTTTAGTGTTTTTTTATATACAAAAAAAGATCACTAGAATGTGTGATCTTTTTGTACATAGGTGTAATCATTATTGTAAAACAATGTTTGATTTCACGTCCGTATTATTCCACTTTCAATAATCCTTTTTGCGTAATCAATTCAGCAATTGTTTCCCTAGAAAGATTATTTTCCCTATACTTTTCTAATAATTTTAATAGTTCACTTGTTTCTATAATAAGAGAGCCATATTTCCCTTTAGCAATATCAATCTGTTTTTGATCCACCGGATCTCTTTCGCTTAATGCTTTATTCCTTTGATGATTAATAATTAACAATTTATAGATATTTTCTTCCGGGATTTCTGGATGGTCTTCTATAAAATTCGTGAAATGATTATCTAATTGAGATAAGAAAGACGTTTTTACATTGCTTGTTTTACCTTTTATCTCTCCAATAAAAACATTATTCCCTATAGAAAATGAAATATCTTCTTTTTTCTTATCTTCAAATCTTGATAAATCAACATTTAGCATTTCTTTGAATATTTCAAAAACAACTTCAACCAATTCATCAGACTGAGTATATAAAATAGATTTCATCCGTTTATTCTCATTCAATTGTGTTTCAGCCTTCTCTATTCTATCTTCAAGATCAGATATTTCTTGTTTTGTCATTTGAATAGTTTCAAGCTGTTTAACGTCATCGAACATCTTAACCTCCCCCATCCATTCTGGGATCTCTTCAGTTTTACTTTTGATTAATCTTAATTCAGTTAAAAAATCCATTAGTTCTTTTGAATTGTTTATGCTTAGTGTTGTCACGAAGATATTACCACTGTTTATTGTAGTAGCTTTTTTACTCCTAATAGATTGGGTTAACGTGCTATAATAAGTCGAATCATTCATAATTGTAAAATCAGAGCTAAGTGTTCCTTTATTGACCTTAGTTTGAGTTGCACCATACATTAGCTCAATAGTAATACCAGATAATAAATCGATGCCCTTATGAACTTTTTCAAGATAATCTTTTAATCCGTATTGATAGATTTGATTCTTAGGTAATGAAATTACTAAATTCTGTTTAGAGTTATCTATCAATTTGCGAATTGTTACAAAATCGTTAGCATATTTCGTTCCGTATTGATAGAAGCTATTTTCTAGTACAGACCATAATTCTTCACTATCCAAATCTATAAAGTTTAAATCATAATCATCAAAATCTTTTGGACTTAGGATAGATGAACAAGTAATAATATCACTTGCGAAATTTTCTTCATTGAATCCAATGTATTGTATATTCATCATGTATAACCTCATTCTTTTTTTCTCTATAATACTATAGATTTTTGAAAAAAAGAATAAGAAAAAGACTGCACTCTTACGCGGAGTCTAGGATAGGAGAGAAAATCTTAACCGTCATCTGATCGTAAAGGTAGTTACATTTGACTTATTGACGATTTTTTATTTAAGTAGCTTATGCCACTTACTGGAACAATAGGACTCGAACCTATACTAACGGTTTTGGAGATCGCTGCTCTACCGATTAAGCTATGCTCCATTAACTCTCGCAAACCTGTAGAAAAAAGAGAGAGGAAATTCACCTCACTTCTTTAGTTTTATAATTGGTGGTTTGCGAGAGAATCTAAATGAGATCACAAGTGACTAAACGAAGAAAGTAGAATTTTTTTACTTCCTTGTAATCTCAAATCAAAAAAATAAGTAGGCAATCGTTCCGTTAATGTATTTGTGTAAGTGTGTCGCATTTCTTATTTTTTTGACACTATCATAATAACCCGTTTCAAAGGTATATGAAGTGTAGATAAAGTGTATAAAAGAAGTATAAAAAGTGTAATAAATGGCTACTTAAAAGCAACCAGTTCCAGTGCCGAAGCAAATTGAACAATAATCATATTAGATTCTTGTTTCACTGATTCTTCGCTGATGCAATTCCGTTGCGCTGCTAGATAGATCGGATTGCCGTTGATATAACGGTCATAGAAGATTCTCTTTCTTCGCTCGGTAACATCTGGTTTGTGCGGATGCTGAATCGCAGAATAACCTCTAACAAAAAGCTTATGAAGATAATCAAACTCTTCTTGTGCTTCTTCTTTCTGGATTAACATTTGTTCGGCTTCGAAAACGTTATTGGCCGTTGATGGTGGAACCAAAGAGAATGAAGCTGTTACTTTTGGTTCCCTCGGCTGGCCAACACGACATCTAGCAGCAAGGTACGCAGACAAGAATACACTGACGTTATGTTTCGTTTGTTCCATGTCTACATCCTTTGCATCTGGTGTTTCATATTTCTTTACGTCAAAAAGTACCATTCTTTGATTCCCCCGTTTATGGTATAATATTCGTGTCGAGAATATTACCAACAGTCGGAGGAATCCGGCTTTTTTGTTGTCTTAAATTCCATTTCCCTATACTATAAATGTATCTCTCTAGAATAATTAACGGAATTTGTAAGGAGCCTGTGAAATGAAAAAGTATTTATTCACTATTCTATTAAGCTTGTTCAGTCTTATCGTTATAACTACTTGGGTTAGTGGTTATGACAATAAGGGATTCCTATTTGCTATTACAGATTTTATAGGTACGAATCTGCTTATCAAATCCCCTAAGTTAGATGAATTTTATATGAATCAACCTTATTCTGTAAGAATGTTTACTTCATCTTTAATTCATTTTATTTCATACTTTTCTCTGGGTTTGATTATAGACATTATTAGGAATTGGTTTAAATCTCTTAAAACTTGATTATCCGTCCTCCAATAATTCTGGATTTTCGTGGATATTTCCAATAACAGTTACATAAGGCTTTATTCTTGCTAACAAAAGATTTCCAGCACACCAAGTTAAATCATATTCATTCCAAGACACTTTATAATCACCATCTATTTCAATCCCAACGCTGCTTTCTGTTTTCTGAAATGGATGGTTTCTTACTGAAACAATATCTCCCTCAAAAATTTCAACGCCGTTCAGGTCTTTCAAACCTGTTGATTGCATGAGGACTAAATTTCGTACATGGTATGATTTCAATTCGGAAGGTGTCTTCCAATATTCGATACTGTTGACCTTACCACCTTTAGTAAAATGTAAGACAGCTACATCTCTCATTGTGTTTTCTCGCTTATCCCACGCTCTAAATTTTGGAATCATTTTCTTCACTCGCTTTCTAATCTACTGGCAATATCAGCAATGACTGGTACTGTTACACTATTTCCAGCTTGCTTATATAACTGACTGTCGCTATTTACTTCTTTTGCTTTATCAAACGCCCAGTCAGGAAACCCTTGAAGTCGCCAACACTCACGAGGTGTTAGTTTGCGAATTCTAAAATTATTAGTTACAACGGCTTGTTCTTCACCTGTTAATAAAGTATTAGCAATCCCCTTGCCTACTCTCCCTCTTCTTGTATTTGAATTAGGATGGCTAATATTTACAGAATCACCTGGTAAGGCTTCGGCATATCCTTTTGAGGTTGCTTCCTTAACCATTATTCCGTGTCGGTCTTGAGCTGTGAGTGTAAACATTTCTTCTCCGTTTCCTTTAAACCGTCTTCCATTTTGTCGTTTTTCTATTCGCTCAGGAGTTAAGACAGGTATTGCAATTTTTGCCCCTTCTCCTTTATTTGTTGTTAGAGTAGGTGCTAAACCATTGCTTGAATAAACTTGACCGTTCATTCCTGAGCCGCTAGGATTCACATTTCCTACCACTGCAATCTTTGGCTCTCTATCTCCACCTTGCATAGTATTTAAACAAAGACTAATACCATTAACATCGTAAAATCTGTTAGTACTATCGAAGTTAAGCAATTCCCTAGTCTTTTTTGAATTGTTGATAGGTTTTATATTGTTTTTAGCAGTTGTTCCGTTTTTTCTCTCGAAAGGAAATACTTTTCTGGTACGTTTTCCTCTAAGATGTCCGATAATGAATACTCGCTCCCTGTTCTGTGGTACGTAGTCTTTAGAGTTAAGCACTTGCCATTCCACATCATACCCGAGTTCATCCAAGGCTCTGAGGATTGTCTCGAACGTAGCCCCTCCTTCGTGGTTAAGCAATCCTTTGACGTTCTCAAGGAATAAATAGCGTGGTCTGAGAATAGATGCGAACCTTGCAATTTCAAAGAAGAGAGTTCCTCGAGTATCTTCAAAACCTTTTCGTTTTCCTGCAATCGAGAAAGCTTGGCACGGAAATCCTCCACAGATAACGTCAACACTTCCGATTCCCCGAATAAATTCATCTGATATTGTTTTGATGTCATGCATTTCCACCTCTCCTGTTGTGTCATGGATTGCTTTATAGCTAGTTCGTGCGAACTTATCTATTTCACAAAAACCTATGCATTCATGACCAGCTGATTCCATACCCAAACGGAAACCGCCAATGCCTGCAAATAAATCTAAAAATTTCATAATTCAAAGGAGTAAAAAGCTTTTTACTGTGGTCGACCAAACCTCCACTCCTTCCTTATAAATTCACTGGTTCGTTTTTATAACCAGCATCAATCAAAATTCCCTCAATCACATAAAGGTCCGTTTTCTGCTTTAAACTAGCCTTAAATTTCTTGGCAATATTCCTAGCTGTTTCTAAAGAAACAACTTCATATGTTTTAGCCAATGCATCCGCAATTATTGCGGATGTTGGCGTATAATAAATCTCAAGCAAAATGAACACTCACTTTCTACGAGATTATTCTTCGATTTCTTCTTCATCATCTTCAACTGTCTTTTCAGGGAAAATGATGTTCTCTTTGTTTTTGCTCCAAGAATCTGCAAACGGTGCAAAATGTTGGCGTGCAAGTTCAACTTGGTTGATTAGATTTTCAACTGAAACATCATGATCAGCCGCAATTTCTTCTAGCGCTTCCCCTTCATCGATTCGATGCAATACGCCACGAACGTTGATTGTTACTGATTCTGGCCATTCGATAGTCGTTGCTTTCTTTATGAATTCGTCAATGGTTTCTTTCGATACTTGCACAGCAACTTCTTCGACTTCTTGCACATCATCGCCCATTTCTAAAGAAGTTTGTTCTTCTTTTAGAACTTCAACTGTTCCGTCGTTATTTACAACGTATTCGACATTTGGTTTATTCGTCTGTTTGTTTACTGGCACCTTATACTCTACAGTTTCTGGCTCAATAGTCGTTGATACTGTTTTGCCTAAAAATTCGTTTAAACTTTCATATTTTCCTTTTAATGAAGCGTTGCTAACCACTAATAGCACTTCAATATTTCCGTTTGATTTAGATGTCACTTTTTTCACTTCTGGTCTAAAATTTACTTGTTTTGTCATTTTATTTTCCTACTTTCGTTTAATAATTAGTTGCATCTTTCCATTCGTAATCGAAATTATCGGTTATGAATGGTCTTTTTTCGTTTAAAGGCTTAGTTACACCTTGTGTGATCACTTTAAAATCTCTAGCACGAACAACAATCGCTTCAACTGGATGACCATATCTAAGGGCAAATAGACGAAAACGAAGCTTAACGGATTGGTCAATACCATACACGCCAAAAGAGTTTTTAATATCAATGACATGTCTCCAACTCCCATCTAAGTTTTTTATGATGAAATCAGGTGAATAAGCTATCGCCGAAATTTTGCCTATACCATCCGCAGTTGGTGTAAGTTCGGTTAGTTTAAAACGCGGATGAACTTCAAAAGGTAACCCACAATTTTTGACAAATTTTGTATAAAAGTTAGCTTCCTTCTGGCTATCAAATGTGTAACCATCAATCGTGACTTTATTTCCTCGCTTATTCAGGGCTGTTGGGGATTGCATTGTTTTAACTCCCTTTCTTTGGTCGCAGTTTCCGCTCGAACTGCTTTTCCATCTTTATTGCATTCTGGGCATGGAATAGGTGTTGCATAATTAAATCTGTCTTTTCCCCAAATCACACGCTGATCTTGACATCTAACACACTTCATTCTCATTTAGCCCCTTTCATCCAAGCTTGGTTATCTTTTGTTGCTTTTTCAATTGGTTCCTTTTTAAAATCTACTTTGGTAGATTTTGCTGTATACCTATTCGGTTTTTCTGGCATTATGATGGCTTCCTTTACTTCTGAAACAGTTCCGCCAGATACGATTGTTGCAATAGCTGCTGTCTCTTTTTGCTCAAATAACACAGCATCTTTTAAATTGGCTACTGGTCGACCATCTTTGCCAAGATAGGCTGAAATTTTCACTACATACGGCATTGAATGATTCCCCTTTCTATCGATTTGTTTTTAAGGCTTTAAAATGCGTTTTAAGCCGTTTTTCTTTCTTTATATCTATTTATTCACTTGATTGCAAAACTGCTCTACGCTGAATATATTCGCTAAAAATAGCATTTTAGATGCCTGCTACTCGTTTGTCTGATGTCCCCTCAATTTTCATCACGAATCCTTGTGAATTACTCATGATGCGAGAAAGGATTCTCTCACCATAGGCTTGACTCATTTCTTTACCAGTTAAATTGGTTGTAAATACTGTTGCTTTATTCTGCCGAGCCTCTACAATGCGATTTAAGGTGTCATTATTGAAGTTGGTACTGTCATTCCCTTTAACGCCTAACTCGGCCCCTAAGTCGTCCAAAACAACTAAATCAGCGCTTTTTATCTCTGCCATTAAGGTTCCTGTTATTGTCTTTCTGGCTTGTTCATCTTTCATCGCAAATTTTAGCTGTTCTAAGAGTTCCGCATAGCTAATAAATAAGCAGCGTTTATCATAGTTTGATTTCTCCAACACTTCCCAAGCCGTTGACATAGCTAAATGACTTTTCCCAACACCACTTTTGCCTGAAAGAATCATATGAATTGGTTTATTCAAAAGAATTTCAGTTGTGGCTCGATTGGCAATTTCAAAAGCAAGCTTGGTTTCTGTGTCTACTGTTTTGTAAGTTTTAAAACGACAATTAATTAAATTTTTGTCGGTATAAAGAGAACTATATTTCAGATAATTAATCGCTCTGGCTTTCAAACTATCGTTAAACATTTTCTCTGTTTCGAGGTCTTCTGCTTTTTTGCGTGCTTTATATCCGCATTCCATACAAGTTGGAGGACATCTATCGGACCCATCTTTGTTTTTTGCACGCCAAGCATAAAGATTTCCATTGCACTCTGGACATGGATTGGGTGTGATATAAAGCAACGTTTTAATCATTTTTGAAAATCCATCTGATGCTGACTGCATTCTTTCACTTCCTAAAATCCAAGATCATCGTAATCCGAATGACCTGTATTTGATTTCTGTTGCTTGGTTGTATTCTTTTGCTTCCTTGCCGCTTCTCGTTCATCAACAGATTTGAACCCTCTTTGTTCCCAATCTTTCAATATGGCATTGATATAGTTATAGTTTCTTGCGTTTGCATCAATAGCAATTTCAATAGCTTTAACAATTAATTGTTCAGCATCTTTTTGACTAGCTCCGATTTTTTCAAAATCAGAAATCCAATAATCAAAATCGGTCATAGTTTTAGACGACATCAATCCAAATCCGTTGTTTTCCCAAATTGAACGAATGGACGACCCTTTATTGTTGTTATTAATATTCTTTTCATTCTTATCATTCTTTTCATTCTTGTATGTTGTCAATGGCTTGTCACTCGATTGTCTTCGGCTTGTCAACGGCTTGTCACCTGATTGATAATCAGACCAATTTTTTATTGTTATAACGCTGTATCTAGCGTTTGACTGGATTGTCAATAATTCTTCATTTTCAAATTTCTTAAGCCATCTCCATAGCGTTCGCCATGCAATCGCTTTGTCACTCGACGCTCCTTCGTTGTACTCTTTTGCTATCGCATGGGCTCCCGTGACGAATTGCCCGCTTGTCAAGCGTACTTCTTGACCATTAAACAAAAACTTCCTGTCTTCATGACTTGCTTTCATTAAACAAAGTATCCAAAGCTTGAACATATCGGAATTGGTCCAAACGAATGAATTAGTCACTTTTCGATACAATTTTATATATCCAGTATTCATTCGTTATGCACCTCCTATAAATCGTCCATACTGGTAAAATTTGTAATTTTGTTGTGTCCTCTACAATATTCACAAATTCCACAACTAACTGGTTCTTCTTCACCGTTTTTCACTCGTACAACATGCTCGATGTTTTCTTTTAATTCTTCTAATTCGTATATCATTTTTTCTTCGCTAAGAGTGATTAGTTTTGCTTCACTAGGTGTTTGTTTCGAAACGGCTGCAATGAGAGGAAGAAAATTTTTGTCATATTGTTGACGAAGCAATTCGCAATAAACAGCCATTTGTAATACGTAACCGAAGCGTTCAATGAAGTTTGCTTTTCTGTTTAAACGTTCGTCCCATTTTTTCTCGTGCATATCTTTGGTTGTTTTGATGTCTACAAAATACTTTTCTTCTAAATTCAAACAATCAATTTTTCCTTTCCACATTGCACCGCCGATTTCACCTGTGACGATCACTTCTTTTTCGCCTTGATAAATATTTAAAAAGGCTTCTTCTTGTTTTAATCTTTCAATCATCTGCTCGGCAATTTGGAAATCTTTCAGTAGCCCAAACGGCTTTCTTGAAGAAAACATCTTGCTTTTGTTTTCTTTTTTAAATGCTTCATGAATTTCTGGTGATTCAAAGTAAGAATGAACATAATTACCAACTAGCAATGCTTTAGGATCGTTTTCTGGTGTCCATTCGCCTTTTAACTTGGCAAGAGCTGCAGCTTCACATTCAAGAAATTTTTTATATTGAGAGACAGACATATAAGCTAGGTCCGCTTCTTGTGAATAATAATTTTCATCAGAAAGGATAATCGTCTTCTTCAATCGTTGAGACATCAGCTTCACTCTCTTTCTGATTGGTTTCATAACCAGCCATCACATCTAAAGTTTCTTGAACTGGTTCTTCTAAAATTTGGTCAGCTACTTTCGTTAAATTATCTTTTTCAATTGGTTTGGCTTGTTCAATATCGGGTTGCTCTGGTACGTCAGCTACACGTGTAATTCGTTCATTCTCGTTTTCTTGATCAACAGCTTTTATATTGTTGGAAAATAGTTTTTCTTCAAGTACCACAGCTTGCTCTTTTCGCTCTGGTGTCACATCTTTTCGTTCAAATTCATTTTCGAGTGTGTCTTTAGCAGCTTGCACAAATAAATCATTATCGTTACTAGTATTGATTAAGTATTTAGCAGCTCGATTGATGACAGTTCTTTTTGCCATTTCTTCTGGGAAATCGTTTTGAACATTTTTTGTTTTTGCTTTACTCCATGACTTATCAATTTGTTTTTTAGTCATGACCGTTGTTACTTCTTTACCATTTGCTAGCTTAATAACCACATAAGCAGCCTTGATGTCGTTGTCTAGGTTTTCGAAGGATGTTTCATGTTTAGCCACGACTAAGTCTGGTCCGTCCATAGCAATTTCAAATACATCGCCTTCTCTGACTACAACAGGCGTGATATCTGCCCCTCCTGTTACTCGATCTAACACAGCCATGGTTCCAAAATATGAGCGCATAAGCTGAACTTTATTTCCATATTTAATGAAATAGCATTGTTTCTTCGCAGGTGATAATCCTTGGATGACCATATCTAGTAAGGCATTAGAAATAGATGTTTTAGTTTCTGGGTTGTTAGCTGCCAACTGAAGAAGGTTCCCTCCTGAATTGTTAGTTAGTTCAAAGAAAGCACTTTTCAATGCATTCTGTGGACTATAGCCTGGCGGCATTTCTAATCCCTGCTCTTGCAATCTATTTAAATTTCCGATGACTTGTTCATCTAAAGATCGTTGTGTCATTTGTGTTAAATCGTTACTCATTGTCATTCTCCTTTTCTTCGTCATATTCCCACGTTGGCTCTAATGCTTCTTTTTCTTCTAGCGCCTCTTGTCTAGCTCCTAACGAATCAAATTCAGGCATTTTCACCACTCCCAGAATATTTTCGTTTTGTTTTCTTCAAGTTCAACGTGATCAAATCCTTCTGTTTCTAATTGAGATAAAAACGTTGATGTAAGACCTTTACTATTCACCACGCAACTTGTATTACCATTTGATGCTGCAGTTCGAATTGATTGAACAATTCTATTTTGAGCATTTGCTAACATTAATTCGTAAACATCATCACTTAAACCTCTTACTTCAATCATTGCAGTTCACCTCGTAAAAATGCAGTTAGTAGTTCATCCATAGATTTTTCATTTGCAGCATCTTCGGATTTTTCTGCTACGCATTCTGGACAATCACAAGGTTCGCTTATATTTAATTGCTCTTTTAGATCACCTACAAGTTTTTGCAAGAGTATAGCTAACCCGATAACTGAACCACAAAACGCAGTACTTCCTTGGCCTGTTTCAAAATTTGTAGCACATAGAAGAAGTTCAACATTCTGTGCCTTACATTCTTTTTCGAGTTCAATAATCATTCTTTCAATTTTTCTATTCATGTGGTACACTCTCCTTGAATTTGATATTTGTAACTGACCTACTTTGATGGCCGTCGAAGTGGGTCTTTATTTTTGTTTTTTTACTTCTCGATCTTCCAACGCTAAATCGTAGTAGAGCAACCAAATGATAAAAGCTGCTATATATATGTTTTGGATTAATGGACCAATATTGCCACCTACTAAAAGTCCCAAACCAAAAACGATTAGCAATGCCGCTATACGTCTTAAGTGATATATTTTTTTCACTGTGATCATCCTTTCTTTAAAAACGATCTTTCGTCTCCATGAATTCTTTCCAATGAATATCTATAAAATGAGCGGTCATCTTAGCATGAAACTTCCAAGGCATCCCTTTACTAGTTGGGAACCTTACGAATCCGCCGTTTCTTATATCTACCTCTTCGCGATATTTATAGAAAACGAGTTTCCAGTCACGTATATCTTTCCCACCTAGGCGGTTAGTAACATCTTTTGCATTCCACGTCTGACCAATTAAGGTTTGATTTTCTAATTCTAAAATCTTTGCCTTTTCAATCAGAATCAAATTAGACGGTATCTCAATTGAAATTTTTGATTCTATCAGTTGCGTCATCTTACTGACCCCCTATCTAATTTTGTAGTATTCAATTATTGCGGTTAGCGTTTCATGAGCCTTTTTACTTTGATTTTTCCCAGAAAGATAATCATTCAAGTCTTGTTTTGGAATATTGAAGTATGTTGCTACAGTAACTAAAGAAATTCCTTTTTTATCAAAGTATTCACGAATTTTAGTTCTGCCTGTCGTTGTGTCTGGCATATTATTTATCCCTCCTTTTAATAGTTAGTAAGTTAATTAGATAGAATTGTATAAAATTGTTGACTGAACACTACACTATAGTGTAGTATATAGACATACGAAATAAGCCTATAACAAAACCTTTATTATGCACTCGGTCGCCAAACTTAATGCTATAAGGTGTGTTTTTAGTTTGCTTTTTTCTATCCAATTAACTTACAAGAACAATATACACTATAGTGTTGTATTTGTAAATAAAAAACTACACTTTTTTATTGTTTTTTTGTAAGAATTTAAGGAGAATGCTGATATGACAGTATTTGAACGTGTCAAAACACTTGCAAAAAATCGATCAAAAACTATGAAACAAGTAACATTAGATTTAGGATATAGTGAAAACTATTTCTATAGTCTAAAAAGTGGCAAACAGCCATCGGCTGAAAAATTAAAAGAATTAGCTGACTATTTTAACGTGTCTGTAGACTATTTACTTGGTAGAACTGAAAACCCCAATCCAGTCGACAAAAATCAACTAACAGTCGAAGAAGCTTTATCATCTGTTATGAGTAGTGACGGAAAACCGCTGACTGAAAATGATAGAGAAATTTTGTCAGGCATTATTGAAGCGTATTTGGAGAAGAAAAATAAGTAGGTGTTGTTGTTGAGGAAACAAATTGAAATGATTGTTAAAGAGTTAGGTGTAATCATCTTAGAAAAAGAGGATTTAGATGCAGATGGACATTATATTGCGTCGATAAATACCATCGTTTTAAAAGATTCTTTGGACGAATGGAATAAAAGAAAAACCCTTCTTCATGAATTAGGCCACGCTAGCGAACATCAACATAACTACCAATTATATAATTTAGCTTTTTCTTTACATTCTAAAATGGAGCATGAAGCTGATGTATTCATGATTGACAATCTCTTAGATGATTATATGTCTAAAACTGGTTTAACTGTTGAACAAGTTAACTATATGCGTTTTATAGAAGATGCTGATATTGATGCACGTTATGAAGAGTGTATAAGAACTCTTTTGTTTAATAAACTACGAAGAATTAATTTTGCATAAAAAAGCCCGTGTGGGGACACGGACTTCAATCTCATTTCGAGATTTAACTTATGAAAATATTATAACAGAAATGAGGAATTTTTAGTGAAAAAGATGTTTTTTGGGGTAATAATCTTAAGTTTATTTGGAGTATCATTATCAGCATGCAACTCTAAAAATACACAAGAAAGTAAAAGTAGCTCTAGTGAAATATATGAGAAAAAAGAACTCTCACGTAGTGATATTGAACTTATAAAAGTTGGAAATTCATCCAAAACTGTTTATAAAAAATTAGGTTTACCTATGAAAGAATGGGATACTAATTTTGTTTATGATGAACTTAATAATAATGTGAATAAGGACAAATTAATGATTGATTTATTAGACGGTAAAGATAATGAAAAACTTGTTCCAAAGTATAAGAAGTTATCTGAACATGGAGAATCGGCAAAAGACATAAAAAATCTTAAGATGTTACAGTATGCATTTGAAGATAAAACTTCTACTTCTACTTTTCTAATTTGGATAAATCCTAAAACAGATAAAGTTGTATATTTAAGTGAACGAAATTATTTAGATGAGAATGGCCAACATCCTGAAGAATCTTCTGATGATAAAACTACTGAAGATACTAATAGTATAGATATAAATAATAAAACAGCTGCTGTCGGAGACACTATTTCGTTTTCTAATCAGCAGACTAATGATAGTTTAGAAGTAACAATTAACTCTGTTACAAAAAGTAATGGAGACGATTGGCATAAACCAGAAGGACTATACTATGCCAAAGTGGATTTTTCAGTTAAAAATACAGGAACTAAACCTTTTGATGTGAATGCGCATATGTTCGAGTTTTATGATTCCAACAATGTAAAATCTAATCTGGATTCTTGGGATTATTTTTCTGAAAATATACAAGCTGGCAAATCTGCAAATGGATCCGCATACTTCGATATTACCAATGATGGGAATTCGTTTGAAGTTTTCTTTGCAGACAGCTCTTGGAAGGGTAGCTATTAATTTTTTTCTTATCCCCTCTCTGGTGAGTTCTAGCATGTTCGATTCATGCTAGGGGTTTTTAAGTGAATATTTGGGGTGATACAATGGCAAGTATAAAAAAATTGAAAAGCGGATGGCAATTTCGAGTCTCTTATAAAGATAAAGATGGCCGATATAAAACAAAAAGCGTCAATGGGTTTTCAACAAAAAAAGAAGCGCAATTGGCAGCCTCAGAAATTGAAGCTAGGTATTCTAAAGGATACTCACTAAAAGAAGGCGAAAAATTATTTCATGAGTATTTTCGAAATTGGTTTGAAGTTTACAGGAAAGGCAAGTTATCACAAGACAATGACGGTGATATTCGTCGGGCTGTTGATTTTAGTGAGAAATATTTTCCTGATACAAAATTAAAAGAATTGACTCGACAAGAATATCAAAAGGCCCTGAATGACTATGGGGAAACACACGCTACAGCTTCAGTAAAAAAACATCATACGTATATGCGAGCTGCTCTTAAAGATGCTTTGGAAGAAGGCATTATTCATAGAGACCCTACCTATCGAGTACAAGCTATAGGCAAAAAGAATCCTAAGCACGAAGAATTGAAATATTTGAATTATCAAGAGTCTATCCATCTAGTTCACGAAATATTAGAAGGTATAAAACCCACTTATACTTCTAGATTTATTATTCTGTTTGGTATTGCGACTGGTTGTCGTTTTTCAGAAATTATAGGCATGACTTGGGACTGTATCGACTTCAAGAATAAAACTGTAAAAGTAAATAAAACATGGGACTATAAATATACAAATACATTCTCTAATACGAAAAATTATCAATCAAAAAGAATAATCACTATTGATGATGATACGCTCGATTTATTAAAGAAATTACAGTTACATCAAAAAGAATATTATTTAAAATCTGGTCTACGCAACGAAAATAATTTAGTATTTTTAAATGACAATATGGAACTTGTATCGAATACAGCTGTAAATAAAGTCCTTCGTAAATTCTGTAGAAAGATCGGTACAAAAGAATTGACTTGTCATGGTTTAAGGCATACCCATGCTTCAATAATGTTGTATAAAGGAATAAATATAAAATATGTATCTCGTCGCCTTGGACATAAGGACATTGTAACCACTTTACAAACCTATCAACACATTTTAGACGAGATGGAACAAAAAGAAAGTAATGCTGTTAATGAAGTGATGAAACAAATGTATGTATAATTTTTTTGCATTATTTTTGCATCAAGTAGTTAAAAACAGCCATAAAACCAGCATTTACAAGCTAGGTTTTACGACCGCCGTCTCCATTTTTAGAAAAGTAGAGAAAAACAAAAAAGAGCTAAAACCTTATAAAATAAAGGTTTTAGCTCTTTTTTTCTATAAGCAAGAGAAGGCTCGTTACCTCCTCTTACACTTCC
>Ga0153943_1000087_pt1 | contig 35516 bp, 69 predicted proteins | sample TSNJ027MetaG_FD_104721 | JGI IMG/M metagenome (GOLD analysis project Ga0153943, IMG submission 104721) | Attine ant fungus gardens microbial communities from New Jersey, USA - TSNJ027 MetaG | ecosystem: Host-associated > Fungi > Mycelium > Unclassified | place: USA: New Jersey, Brendan T. Byrne...
CGCTTTTTCGGAATGCGCTGATCTGGATTTCGTCCATCACATCATAGGTTACTCCATTTTTTGTGAGTTTCACACGCTCACCTCCTACGCGGATTTGTGAACATATATAGCAGGCGCTTTATTTTGGAACACTCCACAGTCATGATAGATTCTACCCTCGATCAACCATCCATTTATCCCGGGAGGGTTGTCATGGATTTTGTAATCGGCGATTTTCTGCGCCGCCCATGCCGCAATGCGGTTTGTGAGCATAAACTCTACACCGGCGGGCATATAGCTCTTAGGCACGAAGATGATCGGAATATTCTCGATCATGCCGACCTGCCCGGTAATAAGCATGTTCTGCGCCATATCGGACGCCTGAATGAACGCCGTGTCCAAACGGATATAGCGGTAGAATCCGGTGGAAATAAATCCGAAGGTTCCGGCAGTAGGGGCCTTGTTATCAAGCAGGGTTTCGACACCCTTCAAAAAGCTCTCGTAGGCGTTAGCCTGAGTAATGGCGGCAGGTGTCGAAGTATTCCCTGCATTGGCCGCAAGAATGGAAATTCTGTATTTGTCAACCTCGGGAATAACAACCTCGTCCAATTGCCGACGTAGGGCACGGCCAGATTCCTTCACCATCATGGTATCAAGGTAGTTCCGGCGATCAATCGTGAATGTAAAACTTCTATCCTGCGTCAGTGGAAAGGTCTGTACTGTGTCACCAAGTTCATCAGGTGTACCATAACGGTTATCTCCCGCCATAGTATAATCATTCATGGGCGCAGTGGGAATGCTGTAAACATTTACGGTATTCACGCCGGTGAAATCCAAATCCTGATTAAATGCACTCTGCGTAACGGAGGCTTTTGTAAAGCGCTCATCTACTTGATCACTGTATTTTTCTGCAAAGTTAATTGCCATAAATCATTTCTCCTTTTTTATTATGTTTCGTTGAATCCCGCCAAAAACGGGTCTGTTTCTTTGCTGCCTGCGCCCTTGCTCCCGTCCGGCTGAAAGATTGACACTCCTACGGGAAGCTGCTGCGCGGCGGTTTCCTGTGCGACCTGCTCGATATCAAACAGATAACCGTGTGATTCAGTGAACGGCTTCAACTGTTCGTCCAAGCCCTCAATGCCCTTATCTGTGCGCTTTAGCCCTTCACGGTTGAGAAGCGGCAAGACAATCTTCGGGTCTTTGACTTTTGCGGCTTTCAATGCAGTGTCCAAATCCCTGTCAAACTCCCAGCCGGATATCTTTGCGTCCGCTTCCGTCTTGGCCTTTTCAATCTCTGCCTGCGCTGCTTCTGCTTTTGCCTTCCAATCATCAACAGATTTTTTCAGACTGCCGATATCGGAAGATTCCGCATTGAGCGCGGTTTTCAGTTCTGTTTCCATGTCCGACATTTTCAGTTTTAGATTGTCGTGGTCTTCTTTCAGCGATTTTGCAACGGCTTTCTCTCGCTCAATGTCGCGTCCATTCTCGTCCATGATTTTGCTGATAATATCGTCATCAAGGCCGAGGCCGGTTAAAAATGATCTTTTCATATTGTTTATCCTCCAATCAAATACGCTTTAATTACGCGGGTCGCATCCGCTTTTGGCCTGTTCTTTTACGCCTACCGACAAAAGGCAAAATAAAACGCCCGGATGGGCGCGGGGTTAAATAATTAAGTGATGATATTTTTCCTATAAACTGATGCATTTCTAAGTAGTGGTTCGGGAACCCATGTGGTGTTATGTTTTTTGCCGTCTGTGTCCTCACCAGGTTCATAGTTTAGGCACTGTAATTCAATCAATCCTTCTTGTCCTGTCCCGCCCAAACAAATTGATAGCACTTCCCAAAAACGATGATGTCCAAACCTTTCATCACGATAAAAAATAATATCTCCTGTTCTCATGACTACCTCCCACAAATTACGCATAACGCCGCGCCGCGAGATTAGGTTGCGCCCTTGCTCTGCAAATAAGCCTTGAGCGCCTTCTCAAAACGTGCGGGCATAGCAGCTCTTATTTCGTCCATAGAAATTGTAAGCATGAACCGCCCGTCCTGCCATGCACCGTTGACAAGCCTGTGGCCGTATTCCACGAAGGATGCATATTCCATGCTGTTGATCAACTCAACTTCCAAATCCTGCCCAGCGACTTTAACCTCCCCGACCATCCACATATTGCGCAATGCGCCGGTGTCTACAGGCGTTCGCGGTTTTGTTTTGGCTATGACGCGCAAGCCTTGTTCAAGCAGGAAGTCTTTCAGAAAGGTGTCAAAATCGTTATAGGCATTATTGAAGTTTTGAAAGAACCTTTCCAGTTGGCTAAAATCGGCTTCGCGGCTCATGGCAACATTCCTTTCGGGCAAAGAAAAACCGCCTTTATTCAAGACGGTTTGGTGTGATTACAGTATTCCTCGTTTTTCCAGTTCTTTACTCATGCAGTCAGGGCAAACATCAGCGCGCCCATAGAATGTAAATCTTTGTGATACGCACATTTCAGGATGAGTTTTAAACTCTGCTCCACACAAATGACATTTTTCGATCCTCAATCCATTTTCATCATACTTAGGAATTGTGGCTTCAAGCGCCTTGACAAATCGATACAGATAATCAATTTTTTCATCTGTTGTCATAATATCCTCTCCACCGCCTTTCATATCTCATTCAGTTTTGCAAACTCGCCATGATGTTTCAAGGCGGCCTCATTGTACGCGCGGGCAGCAGTTTCCTTGTCGTCAAAATGCTTACAATAAACCCGGCGACCATTTGAGAATAATTGAGTAGTCCATTTTTTCTTTTCGCTATTCCAGCAAACTCCCTTGTAACCGCTTTTATTGTTTTTGTTTGCGCCCCTATTTTTCTGATTGTCAAATTGGGTACATATTCTCAAATTTTCCTTTCTGTTATTGAGTGGATTTCCATCTATATGATCAATAACATCATCATCCTTTGCGTTCATCACGATTCTATGAACCCTAATTCCGGTGTGAGAATTTTTTGCGTATCCATGTCTATCTAAACTCCACCAGTAAGAAGATACAAAAGGAATATCATCCTCATCTATGATAAATGTCACGGCTGGCTTGCAATTTGGGTTTGTCACAATCGCGGCTCCGTTGCCAACGCAGTCAATTATTAAGGGGCAAGCAATTTGTCCTCTCTTATAGTTAGAATATGCCATTCCGCATATGATTTCGCCGTTCTCAAATTGTAGGTCAATATCTTCTTTTCCCCTATACTGGACTATAGTAGCCTGCAATCCATTGTTCATTGTTCGGCTTTCGCCAGTTCGATCTTTTAATTTTGCCATATAAAAATACCGCCTTTCGTATTGCCTTATAATTTATGGTGGTAGGGGAGATAAGGCAATCTCCCCGCGCCTTGCAATGCGCTCCACCTACTTAATATTATAGCATGAATACCGCATAAAATCAAGATTTTACATGCTGTTTGCGCCATTGCGTATAGCTTAAATCTGCCGGTACATAATAATTTTTTCCTGTCTCATCCCTTGCAATTCTTTCAGACTTCGCGTACATAGCGTCAATCTCATCGGGTGGAAAGTAAACGATAGTGGTACTTCTACAGTTCGGATGCAACGGAGGCCACGTAACGCCTATCATTTTGTCCGCTAAATCAAATATCTTCAAATCGGTTTCAGAGCAAACTTCTGATGTGCGATTGTCCAACGTGGCTAAAAACTGATATTGGGATATTCCCGCTTCTTTATAGCTGTCATATGTGGCGGCGTTCGCAATGAAGTTCGTTTCGGTTCGAGCCAATCTTTCACCATAGGAGCGTCTTACATTTAACTGCTCAGATATTTCTTTTCCAATCAGGCGTGGGTTGGTTCCCATTGCAATTCCCCTCGGAATAATCTGTCCCATTGCGATTGTCAGCCGGTCTTTATCCGTCCATATGCGGTCAGAATAGTTCTCACCAAGCCACTTTTGAGAGACGGCTTTTTCTATGGCTGCGACATTCAGCGAAGAGAATGGAGAGCCAAAGCCTATGCCCTGCTGGATGTTGAATATCGTCCGGTAATAAGCGTCCTCATATGTACCGCTCAAGCCCTCCCTAAACGCATCCTGCTCCTGTGCGTACAGCTTTTCAACCTGAAATTGTACATCTGATTGCAGAGCCTCCAAACGGCTCACCGCTGATTTTAGGGATAACTGCCGATGTAGCTTTTGGCGATAGGCGGGGTCGAATGCATAGCCGGTTTCTTTGATTGCGTCATAATACTCTTGCGTTTGCTCAAGGTAGGATTTCAGCTCGGATTTATTCAGGGCTTTCCGTGCGTCTTCGAGGGAGACGCCGACATCACGCGCCCATTTTCCGTAAAAGCTTTCGATTTCCTTCTGTATGGCCTTTTGCGCTTCTCTATACGGTTTTGCGAGGTCGGATGTCATTTCGGCTGCTGATTTTTCGCCTGCTTCAATAACCCGAATAGCACGCTCCGACCAATATTTTTCTTGGCGCTCTTTTGACTGTCGTAATATTGACATTGTTCACCGCCTCTCTGATGGAATTGTGAGGTTAATAACCGCCCAAATATGTATTTACAGTCATTTTCTGTAGGGCTTGATGTTCAACATCATGCAAGCGCTGTCTGTGCAGTTCAATATTTTCGGCCTGTGCTTTTTCTGCACATTCTTTTGAGCAACAAGGATTATAAGTGCGTTCACCGCCGTACTGGATTAACCGTACCTGCCATATCGAATCATCATCTTGGCATATAGTCCCACATTGAATGCATTTGATTTTCTTCATTTCTCCCCACCTTTTCAAGCTTAATCCCGCCGGAGGACGAGTGATAAAGATAAATGCAACCATCAAGAAAATATGATTTAATCTTCCGGAACATATCCCCATATTTTTTGATAAATACTCCATTTCCCATATGTTCCAGTTTGAAATTTAGCATATGATTCGTTTACAATTCTTGCATTGCCCAAAGAAATACCCCAAAATGTTGCTTCTTCTATAAACGTTCCATCATTTGCGATATATAAATTAAAGGTAATATCACTGCATAGACGTTTCATTTTTCGAGTGTTATATAGGGTTCCACGCAATACATACTTTGCCATATCAATACCGCCTTTCGTATAGCCTTAACTTTGTTCGCCCTCCCGCTCCCGCGCCAACCGCTCATTTTCTTCTCTCAGCCTTGCAAGTTCGCGCTCTGTGTTCATGTCGGACATGGCGGCTTGCTGTTCTTTTTCGCGGCGGGCCTGCTCCACCTCATATGAAGGTACAGCCGGGTTCCACGAATCAACCGTTTCCTGACTGACATTGGTTGACATGAGCATCACTGTCTCTTGAATATCAGCCGTGCTGTTTGTCATCATGTCTCTATCGAATTTGACGGTTATTTCGTATTGGCTCCACTGTTCGGCCTTCCCGATACCCTTGAATTCTAAGTAAATGTCAAAGAAATACTTCAACTGGTCCATAAACGCCTTGAATTCTGTTTCAAGCCCGTTGATGTAAATGTCGAGGTCAGTATACATACTTTTTAACGCCACACCGGAAGGATTGGAGCCGAATTTTACGTCCTGTGTATCAACAGCGTTTCCGAATTCTCTGATATCCTTCCGCAACAATTCAAGCTTCGCCTGTACCGCCGTAATATCGGGGCTAACTTGAACGTAATGAAGATCGCCAGCATCAGCGCCGAGGCTTCCGGAGGGAATTCCGGCCACTCGCGCGTTCATGGCAAGCTGCCGTGCCTTAATAAGCTGCTCCGCATCGCTAGTGAATCCCTTAAACACCAAAATCGGGTCAATGTCGTCCAACAGTGCATCCGTGGATTTGCTTTGCAGCCTATCGTAGCTGTCGATCTGTTGCCGGATGATGTTGAGCATTGGCAATTCATCTTCGTTGCCCTTAAATGCAATAAACGGCACTCTGTCCCATACGATTCCGACACTTGGCAATTCCATATGTGCCGTAGGTTGCGGATTATCAGGGTCGGGGCTTAGCGCAGCATGGCCATCGTCAATATATCGTTCAACAGCATCCTTGTTCCAAAACTCAACCTTGTTGATTTCCTCACGGTTGTTATTGATATACTGAATAACCTTGTAGTCCCGCACGGTTGCGTCAAGTATGGTATGCTCCTTGTCAGCCCACGCCGGATATAGCTGCTCCGAATCCACATGCTGCATGAGCAGGTCGCCGGTCTGGTCGATTGTGATGTAGGCCCAGCCGATACCCTTATTGATTGCGCCATGCTTACCGATGCGCTTTATGGTCTTACGGCGGGCAGGCGAAAGGTATTTCGACCATTCATCAAGATAGATTGCGGCCTGCGGGTCTTCTATCTGGTTGCCTTGCTCGTCAACTGTCTCCGGTACCGGACTTTCCACGCTGATAAGGAACGGCTTTCCAAGCGCATAATCGCTCTTTTGCGTAACATTCGTTCGCAGGAACGCAGACGGGATTTTAGCGTTTGACAGCGTGGAGTTTTCGCCATAATCGGGCAGGTCGCGGCGCTTTTTCGCTATAGTGGTATTTCGGCACATAAAGTATTCTTCAGCGTCAAGCATATCTTGGATGATTTGCTTCTTGTCAAGGTTGCGCCACTCGTCGAGGATGGATTTCGTTATATCTTTATTTGATCGGCCCCGTCCATAAAATTCAATCTGTGCGCTGATTAGCTCTTGCGCTTCAATCACGATATCACCACCTCCTTGCAGCAATCCTTCGCCAAACCATGCATTTCCGAATGATTTGATTACGGTTTTACGCCATTTATTGCGTTTTCAAATTTTTGAAATATGTTAAAATCCAGTTTTTTGTTGAAATTATACAAATGACTGCGCAGATTATCCTTATGAACTCATCAATTTCACCGCCCAACAAAAAACCATTCGCGGCTGTTGTCAGCGATACTTCTCTACAAATACCCATTGATTCGCCGTGTTGAGAACCGAAAAAGCAAAGTACCGGCAAGCGTCAAGCGCGTGGTCGTTTGCTTTTACCGGCTTATCCTCCGGTGCTTTTTCATCCCACACATACAGGCCAAATTCCTTTATCAGGTTCTTGCAGCAATCGCATATTTTAATAGCCCCACTCTGCAGGCAGCTTGCGGTAAGCCGTATGCCGTCAATTACGGCATTGTTTGCTTGGCGTGTAGGTAACTGCCTTTTTTGTAAAGCTGCGATAAACGAAGCCGCAGACGGGTCTATGATGATTGACAGAATGGGAATGTCACCAATGAAAGCCTGTAAATCGTCGGCGAACTCTTCATCTGTTTTCTGCCGGTGTTCGTCACGGCCAGAGTAGTAGTATTCTTTGATGCAGTACCACACGCCGCCGCAATAGCCCCATAATAGAAATGTGGTCGCGTTCTTTGTGCCGTAGTCGCAGGAGACATAATATTTTGTGTATTTTTGGGGAATCGAAGGAACAACATGCAGGGCTGCGTCAAACATATCATAGACCAATCCATGCGCCTGTACCCATTCGCCCAGCACATAGCGGTTATAAAAAACGCCGGTAAAATCTCGCTTCGCTTTTTCGAGTGATTTCTTGGATAGCCCTGGATTGTCGTCCATGAGAAAATGCAGATGCTTGGCATTATGTTCCTCGGCCTTTTGAATCCATTCGACATAAAACCAATGCATGGGGCTTTCGGGGTTGCAATTGAACCATAATTTTGAGCTATCGACTGAAAGCGTTCTTGTAATCGCCTGCTCTACAAAGGATTGCGGCATGAGCGCCACTTCATCCAAGAGGACGCCGGACAACGTAAGCCCCTGTATGAGCATGTAGCTGGATTCGTCCTTTCCGCCGAATATGTAGAAATAATTAGTCTTGTCGCCGCGCCTGATCGTCAGCAGCTTCATACTTCTGGTATAGGCAATGGCATATTTATCTGTAACGCTCTTGGTTTCAAGCAGAGGATGAATTATATTTCTCTCAGCGGACTGGACGGTTTTACCACATATCGCGAATATCGCGCCGTTGAATTCCTCCATAGCCCACCAGACAAAAGCATATATCATCATCATGGTTTTACCGGAACGCACAGCGCCGTCGCAGATAAGCGCGTCGTAATTCTCAAAGGGAAACTTAAACACTTCCGCTTGTTTTGGCGATAGCTTATTAAACTTCATCTTTTTTTACCGCCTCTGCTATCGCGTTCCATAGGTTATCGTCTTCGCGTTCGTCTGAAATATTGTGTTCGTCCGGCTTATCGCGCCATTCGGCGGGCTTGCGGTTTTTCAGCCAGAATATTTGCGCAGTGACATCTGGCGCAACTTCTTCAACGAATTCAGCAATTATTATTTCACCCTTATATGCGAATGGTTTCACGATATTGTGAGTATATCCGGTAGCCCGCTTAAATAAGGCATTCTCAACCTCAATATCAGCTATTTCCTTATTCTTTTTTAAGGCGTCCGATATGTCCGAATATTTATCTTTCCATAGTGCCAATGTAGAACGGCTAATCCCACAGTTTTTTGCTATCTGTTCGTCCGTCAGCCCATCCCGCGCCCAAGCAGCAAGCAACAAAAGGCCGTCATTGGTCAACCAATATTCATATTTACCTTTCGCCATCACCTCACCCACTTAAATCCATTTTTCCCACCAAAAAAGCGATCACATCAGCAACCGCCCTTGAAATTTATTGCTTTTGTTTATCTTCAATCATTTTTTTTAATAATTATTTTTTCAGCTTTTTGTTCTGCGAAATAAAATACCGCAATTAAACCCAAGCATACCAATATCGAAATATTGGCATACGATCCATTTAAGCCGAACCATATACTTAACGATATGACAATGATTCCATAAATCAATCTTAACAATCTGATCTTATTCATGTTAATCACCTCATGTAATCAAATTATCATGGCTCCCATAAAACATAATACTCTCTCAAACCCTTACCCAAGAGCCTGTATATGCACATACGGTTTTTGGCCGCCGTCATCGCGGACCTGTTGGGAAACAATATATCTTAACCCCAAGCCTCAGCCCACCCTCGAATCGTGAGGCGCTTACTGCTCAGGATATCATTTTTTACGCCCCGGCAAGCGATCATGAAAGACATCCCCTAGACATTCTAGGGCTCTTTCATGCTGATCACCTATATACCGGGGCTGTTAGAAGGAGGTCGATATTAACCCAGCCCTACACAGCGCACATTATGGCGCTCCCTCCACATCCGCGTTCACCTCGGGCTGGTATACGAGGCTCAAACCTCATTGTCTTCGGGCCTATAGCCCACTATGTTGGAGCCGGGAGGTTGGCTCCTTGGGTTTCACCCATAGTAACATAATAAACTAAAACGACGTCCTATATAGCACCTATTTTTTTAAACTCAGCAAAAAGAAGAACTTCCTCCTGGTTAGGTTAAATTCATTTCGCCCACATGGCGGTTGTAGATCGTACCAAGTTAAATCTTCTGATACAGCTTTCAACATCCATTGATACAAGTCCCCGCTAGACTCAATAGCCGTCTGTTCTATTAATTCAATGTTTTTGCTTAATTTATATGCCCGTTCTGCCTTATTGGCCGTTGTATCCGATACGTCACCGCCTCTTGGCATCCCGTCAAGATTCTTACTGTCAAGGCTATAACAACTATTTTTTTCTCTGATAAACTCTTTATATTGCAAACAAAAATTATATAGCTCTCTGTATCTGTGTTTGCTTATTCCGTATTTGTCAAGTTTTAAATCTCGTTTATTTGGCAATTCCCCACCTCCTTACCCCTCCAGCATCTCGTCAATCTCGCCTCTCGGAAACAACCCTGATTTCCTCCAAACCGGCTCCTCGTCCCGCATAACTATCACCGTCGGCAAGCTACCAATACGATGCTCATTAGCCAACCTATCACCGGCCTCTGTCCCTAGCTCTATCTTTTCGAGTCCCCGCAGCCCAGCCAGCACTATATCCATCTGTGGGCATGTCGGGCACCACGGGGCCGTGAATTGTAGGATTTTAAGCATGGTCTGTTCCCCCTCCATACGGATTTTCCCCCGCCGGCCGCACCGGCATATCATAAGCCCGCCTGACGTTATTCAAAATCCGGTTCCATAGGTCCCATCTTTCGCGGTCGGTTATGGGGGATGCTTGGGTTCTCTTTTTTAACGGAATATTATTCATTGTCTGTATCATCTTCCTTCCTGTTCGACAAATAAGGCCTTACAGCAATGCCTATCAGTATTGGGATTCCCCAAAGATGCAAATTCAAAATGCAACCCACAGAGCCTATGATCAATAGCACTGACGATGAGACGGCTCCTATTATTACTTGTTTCTCTGTCATTCTTATCCCTCCAACAATTCTTTATGATCCCAGCGGTTCCCGATGATTTCAATATCATTAAACTCACTCAGCGGCCCCGAGTTATGGGTATACCATCGCATAGTGATACTATCCCAAACAATAACATCGTTTTTGTGACAGGTTTTGATAATATCCCCCTCAAACACCAATCTATCCTCCGGTCCATCCCCCCGATATGACTTGGTGGCGGTGAGGCCCGTGCATTGGCCGATTGTCTCGGGGTTGACTTTCCACCACCACGCATGAGCTATATATTCATCATCCCAGTCAACTATTTCGCCAGTAATAAAAGGTTCTTCATCGAAATATGACACTGAGCCATAAACCCACTCCTTGTTATCAACCCGCATTCCACGAAACCAGTATCTATCGTTCATTAGCTGCCCCGCTTTCTTTCCTACAATGACGTTGTGCCTCATTAAGCACGCCTCTCCCGCATTTTTTGTTATGTCTGGCCCATAAAGTAGCTATAATGATTAAGGCAGTAGCTGCCATCAACTGAATTGCGTTACACATTATTCTTCTCCTTTTTAACCACAACCATCTCATACCCAAACGGCCCCAATATCTTCCGCACCGTATCAATATCCGATACTACCAGCCCGTTATATATCCGGCTTATCGTGGATGGGCTTACACCTGCGAGCCTGGCAATTTCGCGGATGCCGAATCCGCCTTGGATTTGATCGGATAGGAATTGATAGATGGTCATTTCACATCCTCCGAATCTTCGCAATCACTACAATCCCCGTCACATTCATTGCACCCATCCGTGAGATCAACAACGTCATCACACCACATCTGATATTTATTGCACCAAATCCCATAAGGGTAATATCTATTCATTTTGCATCCCTTCCAGCGCGGCCTCAGCTTCTTCGCGGGTAGGGAATGCGCGCTCGCACCACTTGTAGTATCGCTCTCCGTCAGACACCATCAAACCCTTGTCTATAGCATCGTATCTTACGTTGGAAATTATCCCCTTGCAAACCTCATACCTTTTATTTTTTATGCTCCAATGCAATGAAAATACAGTATCCCCGACCTTGCACGGCAACTCCACCGCCTTTTCCAGCCTTGTTTTCAGGTCGGCGATTTCGGCGTCCTTGGCGGCAATCTCATCCAATAGGGTGCCTATATCAACATTCTGTTGTGCTAATACCTGCCATGATGGGCCGCTCATAGGTGATGGAGAATAACCGCTTAACTTGTCTTTCCTTTCCCGAATTTCGTCAGTTTTGTTCATTAACAACCTCCTCTTGCAGCTTATAAATCTTACAACCATCAAAATTGGCATCATCTATATTTTGCATAGAGTATTTACCCTTACGGGATTTGCAATAATACCCGTCGCCGTCCCAATCTGCATGTTTACAGGTTACGCATCCATATGTTTCAAAACTGGAAATTGGCTTTCCGCAATGCGGGCAATATTGCCATTCCTGCGCAGACTCAATGTCTATGCAATCCGCGCCGCAGGAACATCGATAAAATCGGCCATTGGTATCTGGATAGCCTTCTTCCGCTGGAACATATATTGAGTATTCGCAGGTGTTTCCCTTCGCCTTACGGTATTCGGCGAGTTCTTGGAGTTGTATAGCGATTTTTGCACACTCGATGGCGTCAAACCACTGGCCTTGTTTGTCTTTTTGTTGGTATTTTTCAACTTGAGACTGCAACGCTTTTATCTCGTCCAGCAGCCACGGTACGTCTTGACGGGCATTAGCGATAAACTTAGCATCGTCTTCATCGTTAACGTCACATATTTCTATGCGCCCATCGCCCTCATCAGCGTAAATTTTATAACCAATATCCTGACGCTCGATATACCATTTACCAGGATGATTTGTAGGCCAATTATCCCCATCGGTAGCTGCCTGTAACCGGGCTTCGATTTCATTGATTCTGTTCATTAGCGGCCTCCTCACACAATTTATCCAACCATCGCAAATCGCTTGATAGACTGTCTATGCTGGAGCTAATATCATCCAATTGCTCGCGAAAGTTCCGAATATTAGCGTCTTGATGCTTAAACAGGAATGCTTCCAGGCTATCGTCATCGGCCACATGCAGGTACACAGTGTCTTTATGTCCGGAATTGTTGTATTCATGAATTCTGGTTCCTATTGTTCCTTCGTTCATCAAGTCATCAGATGCTTGATGAACGCGTACAATCTCCTGCGTCTCTCTGTCACGGTAGACTAATAGATTCATGCAATACCCTCCCAATTCCATAATCTTTGCTGGCCCCGTGCTGGTATCGGCTCCGGCAGCATTGTCATGTTGGCGAATTCCCAGGCGTAGCGGCCCGGCGTCCAGTCGCCGAAAAGGAGCTCATTACCGGATACACAAGGATTGCCATTCGGTAAATGCAACATACAAGCCCGTTTTCCGTCGCTTGCCGTTATCCTCCAACACCCCACAAGCTCCGCTGTGGCAATGACGGCACCATAAGGGAGTAAATCAAATGGCACATACCCAATCGTCGGTGACAACTTGTCGGTAATTGGACGTATCGCCTGAACCATTACATAATGGGCTTCTCTCGGCAGTTCTCTCCAATCGCATTTTTTTGCCGCCGCATGAATCGCAATCGGCCCCCGGTAATTCGTCGCCCATGACCGCGTTTCGTATTTCTTCGCTCCGCAGGCCAGCAGCGAGGCCCACGGCTGATATAGTGTAATGGCTTTCGTTGGCTCAATCATTGTCGCCCTCCTCAAACACAGCCCCGCATCCGGAGCACTTCCCATCCCCGCGCCTCACTCGGACCCCGCACGCCGAACAAGCATACCTTTCCGACCCCGCACTGAAAGGGTGCGGCGTGTCGTCGATGATTCGGGCTGTTTTGGTGGGTTGGCTTGGCGGCAATTCCGGCCTCGGCATCCAGTGGGCAACTCTTTCAAAATCATAAAATCCAGATTTTAAATCCCATTGATTTGATGAGTTTAAACAGCCAAAATCAATACCATTCATTGTGTCATTACTAACGCAAGCAATTATGCCAATGTAACGCGGTGGCAACCTATCCTTCACGCTAATCCACCCGCACGGCTCCTTCTCCCGGTCAAGCAGGGCTTGGAGGGAAAATAAAATAGTTTCCCATTCATTTAGTTTGGTTTCGCCTCGTTTCGCTTCGCCAAATTCTATATAAGATACAAGCCTTTTTCGGTATTCCTCCGCAAATGCTATCGCCCGTTCAATTTCCTTGCTCATGATGTTCCTCCTCGTAATCTTTGCATCCTATCCACGGGTCATGATCGTCGTCATTTATGGCATCATAATACCCGCCTTCCCAATGGCCTTTTGCGCAGAATAAATCACTATCGTCTGACGAATAGCGCTGATAAACACAATCATCACATATCATGATTTTTCCACCCTCTCATCCATCCGCTCAAAATAAAACACAACCCTATGTGGCTCCGGCACCACCATCCCAAATCTAACCGCATTTCGGTATGTCACGCTATCCCTAGCCAGCACCGCCGGGAAGCGTTCGATCGCCGCCCGGAAGTCCTCTAATGTCAAAGTGTGCTTGTAGTGATTGCACGACCGGCAGGCGGGAAGCATATTGTCAATTTCGTCCTTGCCGCCGCGGTCAAGAGCAATGATATGATCAACCTGCATGGTCTTTAGAGTTATCTCGCAGCCACAGTAGGCGCAGTGGCCGGTTGTTTTTTGGTGGATACTGTGGCGTTCGGATTTGGTTAGTTTGCGTCTCATTGGTTATCCCTCCCGCCGGCGCCGCGCCATTCAAACTTCATTTTATCTGGCGTAAGACAAATCCAATCGCCATTACAACAAAATGGATATGACTTACGATATCTACACCCTTTATTTCCTGTGATAATATCCATCATCTCTGCATTTTCAACTTGCAGGCCAGTTATTTGCTCCGGTGTCAATCCGGTCCTCTCATAAGCCGCAAGGTCTTCGTGCGCCTCTAAAACGTATCGCGGATAAGCGCGCCATTTTAATTGTCCTTGACTCCGCAAAAATATCTTTCCATCTTTTTCAAATGTTTTTCGGTTCATTGGATCGTCCTTTCATCCTTGCTCTCGTCCCATAACGCCCTTATCATCTCCGGCGTAATCCCTGCATCCTCGCAAACCCCCACATACTCTCTAACCTTCCTCCCGACGACATCAGGGTCGTTGGCGGCTATCTCTCTGGCAAAATCCGACCAGTCGTAGCCGGTGGCGGTTTTTATGGTTAGGCGGTTCATTAGCCCACCTCCGTCAAAAGTCTTTCGATATATCCATTTGCTGTCTCATAGGGCAGGAAATATCCAAAAATATCGTCGATATTGACACAGATCACATCGCCTTGCCATTTGATATCAATGCCGCCATCATCAAAATATCCATAGCCAGCAGCCTTGATAACGGTTTCGAAAAATTCCTGTATCCATAAAATCGGAATCCATGTATGAGCCGTGCCATCGATTTTTCGTACCTCGTCTGTATGTTCCTTGATGAATTCATATAGGTCTAAGCCGTTCATTTAAATCATCCTCTTAATTATTTTTTTCGGAGGAATGCGCATTCCTTGCTTGCCAGCAGATGATCAGGCCGCCGGGGCTAACTATGGTTGTTTGAGGTTAATGTGTTTTTAGGTGTCAATATTTCTCCTGTCAGTATTTGACGCCAATATAATCTAAGACTTTGCCGCACCCCAATTTATTGATGCAGTAATCGTATTGCTTTGGATGCGTTTCTTTCATTTGCTGAAAACGGTTAGGTTCTTTTTCAAGATGGACGCCAAACATACAAAACATACAGCCTGTGCGACCTAATCCCGTCATTTTTAACGTTAAGCTATTTTCATGAACAACCTTGATGATTTCGCCATATATTTTACAATATGGTATTTCTGTCAGTTTCAAATATTGAAAAACATCTTGCTCGGTCCAAAACCCCATAGGATTTGACATAGATCGGCCTTCAAACGCATTGCATCCGCGTTCTAACCATATTTTCTCTCGTCCCCTGCTTTCGAATGCCATTTGTCCAGAAATTGGCTTTTTCCTGCTTAATTTTTCGTGTTTAGCAAAAGGTTTTTTCTTCATAAATTCGCAGCATTGTTCAGAGCAATCGAAAGGAGCATCTAATAGCTTTTTCCATTTTTCCGCTATTTTTGTATAGTTCCCGCGCTCATCCCCATAGAGCATGGCAGTTCGATATCTATCTCCAACATTGGGATTCTTTATTTGACGTATTTTTTTGCTAGTCTCTTTGCTTATAACTGGATATCCATATTCAGCAATAATTTTGTCAAATGTCTTTTCGGGCTTTATCCAAGCTACATTGTCAAATGTTTTTACAAACTCTCTAATCTCTGGATATTCAAGACCTGTATCCACAAATACGGCCTCAATATCGGGATAAATACGTCTTGCTAAATCCAGTAGTACCGTACTATCTTTGCCGCCACTGAAAGAAACATAAACTTGACCGTCAAAATGCTGGTACCATTCTATTATTCGTGTCTGCGTGACTTGTATTTTTCGCTCAAGGTTCCACGCTTGCATAATTTTTAAATCCTGCTTTGTGTATTTCATTTTTTCCTCCTTCTTTGGAGGAATACCGGTATTCCTTACCGGCGGGTCATGAGGCCGCCGGGTGTTAATTAATTTTCTCCCACGTAAGCCGCCCGTACTCGCTCAGCGGCGGCTTCGGCTTGCTCTTCTGTTTCGTAGTAGTTGCCGGCCTTATACCGCGCATCATCTATTTCATAGCCCAGCTCGATACCGTCCGTAACTCTTCCGGTAGATATCACATAGCGATATTTATCGCCCTTTTCCGCCCTCCACCGCGGCGCCGGGATAAATTTGATGTATCTTTTAAGACATGTGATGCAATTCGTGTCGGCTGACTCCTCGCAATAATGCGAGTCATTAGGGGGACAAATTCCAGCCTCATGCATTGCCTTTACGAATGCATACAGTTCTTTTCGCGTGCCCTCAAATGTTATTTTTGACATGTTGACCTCCCTTAAAATTAATCGCAATCATTCTTCAATTTCTTTTACACCCTGAATTTTTAACAAATTGTATTCATTCTTGCCAAGCCATTTTTGCCATTTGCCGCAATTTGAGCAATATAAGCCCTTGTGATTATCTTTCTGCATGATTGCAAATTCGCTGCTTCCGCATTTGCATTTCACAATAATCCCTCCTGTGCTTTTGATGCGTTTAAATGCGTTTATTGAGAGGGTATCTGACGGCGGTGTATTATCCCCGCCACATAATCCGCCACCTGCTTGCAGTAATTATCCCTTGCCTCGTCGTTAAATTCGCACGCCTCGTCCGCGTAATCCGTTTCGCTGTATCTGTAAGGCTCGCAATCTCCACGCACACAGCCAGCGCAAACGTCTAATTTTTTTATGTCGGTAGCATTTTCCGCGATCCGCTCATAGGCGTACTCGTCTACCTCGAAAAATCTTTCGTCAGCACAGAGGCAGTAACAAGACGGATTACCGCAATAGCTTATCAGACCGCATTCGCCGCAGTGTTGGCCTAGGTTACTTATTTTCATTGGGTGCCTCCCTTGAAATTAATTCGTTCGATCTCCTCCACTGTCGCCGCCAACATACCCGTCACGAATTCCGATCCGTCATACCTCGCCTGTATATCCTGCATTTCCATGATGCAAGCCAGGCAGGCAGCGTCGTCCTTGGCTTTAGCATGTTTTCGGTGGAATACTAGTATGTCGTCGTGGATGGAGGTGTATTTGCCGGCCATGTCATCCCGCCTCGCTCTTATCGATCGGCAAATCTGTTCCAAATGCCCTAAGAATATCCTTGATTGAGCGTGTCACATATTCCGGGTTATCGAAAATTTTATGGTTATCCTTGATCAGATCGTTAACAATACTTTCCCAGAACGGAATAGCCTCAATTTTTTTCATTACATGAGAGTATCCCGCGTATTCCTTGCCGCAATTACAGAGATAATATTGTTCACATTCAAGCCCGCTTCCGTCTTTCTCTGTGAGTCTTATAAATCCGGTATCGGTACATGTATAGCACTTAATAGTAATCACTTCCCTCTAGCGCCAAACCCTTATAATGTTCCTGCTCTAACTTCATTCGCAATGTCCCAATAGATACTTTTACTTTGTCTGACAGCATTTTATCTTGGGTTGAAGCCTTGATAGCCTCACGGTAGAGTTTTTGAAATTCAGGCCGCAAAAACTCAGGGTTGCTATTGCAAAGATTGATAAAGCCTATACTTTTAACAATTTGATAAATTATTGGGTTTTGCTTTTCAGCGTATTCCATAGCCTCTTTTTGACAATACCGACCAAAGCCAATGATATTATTCAGCGCTTGCCACGCACCAAGAATGTCTATTTGTGGCTCCGCTAATTCAACGCAAGCCTTTCTGATATGTGCCGGCGTTATATTAAATTCCTCGGTTCGTAATAATTTCTTGAGCGCTAAATGGGCTGTGGTAAAATCCAAATCTTCCAAAAGGCTAAACCATACCTGTATTTTTGCCGGGTCAGCGAACGAGACGCCTTGTGCTGCCGAAATCAATGTTGTCAGCGTTACCGCCTGGTCATATGTCAATTCTGTTCAACTCCCCATTGTTATATTTTTCAATGCTTTCCTTGGCTGTGTCCATCGTCCGTTCGAATGCGGTTTTAAATTGTTGTCGTGGTTGAGCGCTATCTTTCCGGTTGCGCTCCCAGGTCCTGACAGCAGCTTTCCAGTCTTTCATTTTATTTTTGCCTACCATCCATCCTTTGGACTGATAAAAGTCAATAAAGGCTTGTGCGTCAATTGAGTTGTTTCGCTCAAGACAATATATCTGTACTTCATCAAGTTTTGGCGGAATGAAAATTGCGGTTTTTTTCTTTGCGCATGCACTATGTTTTTTATCTTTAAAGTTTTCTTTAAAGTTTTCTTTAATATTTCTTTCTTGGGCATCTACGTAGTTGCCTGTAGACGCATCTACGTAGTTGCCTGTAGACGCATCTACGTAGTTGCCTGTAGACGCATCTACGTAGTTGCCTGTAATCGACGTAGGTGCCTGTGGGGTAATCCATGCCTCATAGTCCTTATTAAATGCAATAATTTTTGCATTATTAAACGTTGCATCTTTTATAACCAAAATAATTTTTCGTGCTATTAAAGGCTTAATTTCTCTTGCTATTTGCTGTCTGGGAGCTCCAATGGCCACGCTCAAAAAAGTATCCGACATTTCATGTGATTTTCTACCAAATCCATATGTATGACGCCATACAGCAAGAATAATTCTGAATTGCGTCCCGTTTAGCTGACTTTTCATTATATTTTCCAATATTTCGTTGGAAATAGGCGTAAAGCCATTCTCTTTTTGTGGATTAGCCATTTATTCACGCCCCTTATTTGAAACTTGGCTAGAAAGGCAGATCATCATCCTCAAGCACGTCCTCCGAAATGGCAGCATATTCAGGCTGCGGCGTATAGGCCGGCGAATCATTTTCCTGCTTCTTCTCGCCAGTAAACTCAAAATCGTCAATGATGACATCGGTTGTATATATCTTCCGGCCCTCCTTATTTTCATAGCTGCCAGTCTGGATATGACCTCGAATTAGGATCAATCTGCCCTTGCTGAAAAACTTGTTAATATTTTCAGCCGTTTTCCCGAACGCTTTGACGTTAATAAAATCCGTCTCGTCTCTTTTGTATTTTCGGCCTACTGCCAAGCTATTTGACAAAATTGCCATGGGCTCGGCGGCTTGGGAATATCTTAGGTCATGGTCACGGGTAAACCGGCCACATAAAATCACATTATTCATGATAATTGCTCCTTTATCGTTATTTCAATTCTTGGGTTTTTCGCATCCACAGCAAATCGGTGAGTAAATCCAACTATATTCTTCCATCCGTCGTTCTCCAGGACGCCGCTTGAAACAAGAGCGTCCTGGATTACCTTCATGCCGAACGAACATATATTGTCAAGATCGCGTTTGTGATTGGGTTCAATCCATAAGTAATCAATATGTACTGGTTTTGATATTTTTACGTTCCTAAGTTGTCGCTTTATGTGTGTTGTTATTAGCCGTTCCGATTGCCTTTTTAATTCTGCTCCTCGAAACTTGTTAATATTGAGCTGTTTTATATAGTCATTTAGGTTGGACAAATTACCATCAATAACAAGTCTGTATGTCATATAAACATCTCCCTGTTGCTTTTTACAATGCCGTCACAATTAGTTCATTGTCGTCCGTCACTCTTGTCGCAACGAATTGCAACCCTTTTTCCTTGCATTTCTGGTAAAGCAGCTTCCGGTTTTCGGTTGATAGATTCTCAGTGCCATCAATCAGGATGATTTGTAACCCGCTGGGCTTGCTGATTGCCACGTCAACGCATAGTTGTAATTGTTCTCCCTCAGACAAATTGCTTATTGGTAATCCATTTACAAGCGGTATGCCATCCTTAACCGTGAGTCCCTTAACTGGTATTGTGGCCGTCTTCAATATCTCACTAGGCAACTCCCGCGCTAACTCAATTTTCCGGGTCAATTCCTTGCTTTGCTCGGTCAGATCATTCCATTCTTCTTTTGTTTTCATCAAGCGCCGGTATTCGTTCAGGTGCAGCTTCATTTTTTCAGCGGTTTCGATTTCGGATTGTAGGCCAGATATATCAGCAATATCTTTACCTGTGTATTTGTTGGCAATTTGGATATCACTGTCAAGCATTGCGACCTGCTCCCGGTACTCAGATTCCGCTATTTTTATTTTGTCCTTTAGTTTATCGTCCAACGTGAGAAGCTTTTCTTCTGCTGCCTTGATTTCGGCCTTAAGGCGCTCGATGCTAGATAATAGCCCTTGCTTCTCATTAGTGATAGCTTTCTCCTCGGCGGTTATGGCGATTTGCTTGTTGGCCTCCAGACTTCGAATTTTGCCGTCATAGCTGTCTTTAAAAGCTTTTGCTCGTTCGATTACATTGTTGGATTCCCGGATAGTCTCAAGCTCTTTATACTTACCTCCCAGGTTGTAATCCTCCCATTTCTTAGCCTGGTAATTCGCCGGTATTTCAGAGGCTATATCTTCAATGGTTTTTCGTAGGTGTAGGGCCCTCGAATTTATTTCTTGCCGATCCTTGTAATACTCGCCATTGTCAGCTTGGATGTCATTCAAGACTTGCAGAATATTCTGCCCGTAATCAATGCCGGCTGGTATCTCGCTAAATTGCTCTTTGATCCAATTCAGGTCCCAATCAAATTCAATAAGGTCCAATATCATCCGGTTCTTTTCCTGCCTCGACATTTGTGTAAATTGGACTGGATTAAGCTGCAAGGGCGTGAAGATTTCGTTTAAAAATGTTTGCGGCCCAGGAATCTGTTTACCGTTTTCCGTCACCTTGAAATAGTCAGCTTTGTCGGCTCTAATTTTCCGCTCAACCTTTAGTCCGGAATCAGTTTCAATCAGGATTTCACTTTCATTTTCACCCTGCCGGACAATGACATCGCGTGGAAAGTCGTTCGTCAGGGCCTTTCTGATTGCGTCAAGTACAGAGGACTTCCCGGCTCCGTTTGTGCCGGTGAGCTCAACGGATTCGCCGTTAAGCTCCAACTCTTTTATTCCAAGTACATTTTTGATTTTTAATTTTGTTGTTTTCACTCCTCGTCATCCTCCTCTTCCTCTTCAAGATATCTGTCGTATGCGTTGCCACAGAAACGACCCTCGCACATTGACGGACCGTTTGGGGTTAATATGGTTGCTTTGGCTCCGCGTTCTGTTTCATAACAATAATTGCATAGCGTATCGCCTAATTCCTCTATAGTTTTCATTAATAACCTCCTTGTTAATATCAACTATTTATTATTATTGATACTATTCAAACTCCATTATCATATCAAAACCAATCAAAACCTTTTGAGACTTGCAATAATCACATGTACTGCATGGTTCTGGTATAATTAATCCCGTTTTGATTTTGGCGTATCTGGGGGCGTATTCTTTGATAATTTCTAATGCATTGTCCAGAATTTCGTCTGAAAAATAGAGCGCGGTAATGTCCGGTATATCCTCTTTGCTCACAGCTAATATGTATTGTTGGCCTGCTCTGCCATAAGTTTGCTTTATGAGTTCCTTGTAAATCGCAGCTTGGTAATGGTATCCGTATGCAAAATACCATCCGATTTTCATCTTATCGGTCTCGCTCCAAACTTTTTTGAAGTCTTTTATGCATTTGGAATCAAAGCCTTCCAATGTTTCTGGGTCCAGGAAGTCAACGCAACCCTTGAATGGTACGCCGGCAATTTCGCCGGTGACAATCACCTGTTTCTCGCAGCGGCTTACGATATCCATAAGCATTTCCTGCCGCTTAAAGGCTTCCACGCTCCCGATGACTTTTTTAAAATTACTTTTCAATTCGCCCTTGGTGGCCCCCCTGCTGGAAACCATGTCGGGATTTTGAAGCAAGAATAGTTCCTCGTTGCCGGTTATGCATGCCTCGAAATAATGACCTTCCTTGTAAACAGCCCTATCTTTTGCGTACTCATTTCTGACCTCTGCCAATGCCGCAGCCTCACAATTTTCAAAGCTCTTAAATTGGCTTGTAGACATATATTTCAACATCATTTCAGGCGAAAAATAATTCTCATTCGTCAACTGCATCTGCTTTTACCTCCTCGGATTTTCGCTTATTACTGCATTCAGCGCATAGTGGCACACCGTAACGCTTTTGATTTACCGCGGCTATTTGTTCAGCGGTGTATTTTCCCAGAGCGGTTATTTCGTTGTTACAATCATGGCAGAATGGTATTGAGGGAGGAACTGGTTGTGGCGCTTGTTCTGGCTCAGACTCAGGCTCAGCATCCTTACTCTTAACTCGCAATGCCTCCTCCATCTTCCCAAATGCCCTGACTTTTTCTACTTTAATCGTAATTGCGCACCCGGCCCATTTCTCAATAATTGGCGTTTTGTATAACTCTTGAATTGTTTTACAGTTAGTCTTATTCAGGATCATAGGCTTGGAATTTTCGCGGAAATATGCCACTATACAGCTCTTTTTAGCTTTGGCATCTTTTTTTACTTTTTCCATGTCGACAACCTCTTCTTGTACAACCCGGCTTATAGTCAAGGTTCGTTCCTCTCCTTTTTGAAAATCCCATGAGCCCAAATAATTTGGGTCAGATAATTTTTTCCAATGTGTCTCAGACATTTTCCAGCACTCCCTCCACGATCTCCTCCGGCCAGCTCGCCCCAGCACAATAGTACACACCATCCCGATATTCAACCGGCCCTGTTACCGTAAATTCCTGCCCCGTCACGGTTTTAATTTTCAATCCCTCTTGCATATTTGCCTCCTTTGCCTTACAATGGCAGTATCAATGTTTTTACATGCCCCCGACGGTTGCCGCCGTCTTAAGGGGCTGTTTTTATTCCAGGACCTCCCGTATCTTCGCGAGGATTTCGGGTTTATTAGCTTTAGCTTCGTCCAATGTCCGGAAGCAATTGCCCATAAGATAGCGAGCAACATCAGCGCCACACGTAAAGCTCGTGTACATTACGGGCTCGCCGGTATGAACATACCAATACACCTCGCCGAATTTCGGCTTCCAAGGCAGCTTTTTGACCTCAATATCGCCATCTAACATACCTGCAAGATAAGCATCTCTCATCCTGTCGCCTTCACAATCGTTAAATCTGCCATTTTCGTACTTATAAGGGTTATACACACCGCCCTCAACATCAAATTCATCCCCATCAACCAGCCCCAACCATTCGGCTAGCTTGGGTATTAGATTCTCACCCATTTGATTCATCTCCTTTCTTATTTTTATTTATATCCGCCTCTGCCCTGGCACCACTCCGGCACGTTAGTAGCCTTGAAATTGACTGAGCTGGTATAATGTTGACACCTTACTGTCGCACCGCCCTCATATATTGCCGTAACCTCGCCATACACTGGGCCGATATCGTCATGGGTATGGACTTTAACGCGGTCACCGATGCTGATGGTACCGGGTGCGTATTCGTGATAGATCATTTTTTCACCCGCTTTCCGAATATCCGGCCATTTTTCATCCACATGAACCAACCGGCATGCTGATATGCTTTCATTTCTTTGGCTCCCTCTTTTTCAGGTTTAATCCGTAAACATTTTCGATTATCTTGAATTTCTCCTCATGGTCATTCCATGCTTTTTCCAGTCTATAGTACAGATAGGCAATGATTATGATCGCAACGCCGAGCGCGAACGTGTAAGATGGCATCAGTTATCACACCTCCCCTTCAATTATTTTTCTCAACCACTTAACGTCCGATATCAGCGTCCCCTCCATAGCGTGATGCTGGGACACAAAGTCATGCGGGCATGCTTTCCGCGCTGTCTCCTTGGCGTTGGGTAGCATGGTTTCAAGCGCTTCGTATACGCGGTCGAGGCGGGTTATTAATTCGATTTTCGGTAGGTTGGTTAGGTCTTGCATGTGGGGCCTCCTTTCAATATATCCGTTGGCCCTGCCTGGCCTTCGTCGTGAGTTCAGCCCCGCTATGGTCATATCCCCGTTTAATGGCGTATATGGCACAAATAGCGGCTAGGATTATTAAGATTGTAAGTGGATTGATTTCCATAGATAAGATTGTTAATAGCTCGATTTTCATGATATGCCTCCTTGATTTTTTTCCAAGGAATGGTATACTGTAGTTGCGCCATTCCTTGATTTTGGCGTAAGGACGCTCTGTTAATCTTTGCCGGATTGGAGCGTTCTTTTTTGTGGTATAATTATTAGGTATGTAGATGCGTTTATATCCATATCTTTGTGACTTCATCACGAATAGCGTCTCGTAGCTCAGACAAGCACTGCTCAGCAGCAATAGAAAATGCTGTTAATGTATTGCCTTGACTGGTATCAGTCGTATTGGTTGATCCATTCAAGTTGCAATGTTTCCCTTTGCTATCCTCAGGGATAAATTTAGATTCTTCTTCCTGCTGGCCTTGTACCGCTAATACAAAGTCGGCTATTTCCTTGGGGGTTCCTTGAATTTTCATGGGGTTGTTCCTTTCTCAGCGATAAAGCAATAAACAGATCAATATAGAAGCCATACAGCCCAGCACAGAGCTTATAATTATTGACAAATATGGCTTAACAGTATTCCATGCATATATTCTTGCTTGATGTTCTTTTTCAGACTCCCACTTGGGAGCTTTTTCTTTTACCATAACAGGCCCCTTCCTTTCTTGGTGGCTGGTTAACCCTTAAATTTATATTCCAACTTAGCTTTCGTGCCATAATTATATTTTTGGAAGATTGCCTTAGCGTATCTTAAGTCGCCGCTGGCGTTTAGGTCTGAATTACCGATAACGATGATTTCATGAGAGTTTATGTTTTGCAGGACCTTCACAAGGCGTTTTTCACTGAAGTCCCCTTTATATGTTTCATGAAATATTGCCATGCCACCAACAATCCTTCGATCAAGGGATTTTCTATCGCCATCCCAAATAGTTTTTATCAGCTTAAATATGGCCTTGAAGCTTGGATAGGAATATTTCCTGTATAGTTCAGTGACTTTATTTACGCACGCAATAGTGTTATTTGAATGGTCGCCCTTATCCTTGCCCACACTAAATCCAATATCATTCAAGGCTTTTTCTATAGCATTCGCCTCGCTATCTCGGGCTTCAAGATAACCATTAAATTTCTGACAAGCGTCCAGAGGAGCTTTGTCATCATGTTGCTCGGCAAACAATCTTGCTTCATCCTCATAGGTCAAGCCATTATGTATTTCGCAATTCACGAAGTAGTCCAGATTGGGATATAAGATTTTTAATGCAGTAAGCCGATGCCGTCCATCGTAGACATAATACTTTCCATCTCTATGCGATACCCACAAAACACCCAGCTTATGCGGATTAAGATTGTTTACGATGGTATTTACTATGCGCTTGTTCAGTCTTTTTCTCTGGTACTCCTGAGTTGATATCAGGATGCCAATTGGTAATTGACGATACTCGATTTCCGCGTTATAATTGTTTGAAGGGGATTTCTTCTTTTTACTCATAGTTATTCTCCTTAAATTAGATATTTTTTTATTGAATTCACAGTAGCTTCCAACTCCTGAATAGCTATTGTGATTTTCTTTTTATTCTCGTCACTGGCCTTTTTAACAGAATCATCTCCGTTGGTATAGGCTGGCAACGTGTGGGCGAATACGGTAATGTGATTTGCTAATTCCATGGCCCTGAAGTCGCTTGTAATCTTGACGTTTCCGGCTATTTCGGGGTCTTGTATCGTGCGTAGGGTTTCAGTTATTAGTTTGTTGTTAGCGGCTTTTGCGGTTTGTAGCGAGTCGTGCTTGCCGGAATCGGATTGTGAGGATACCTTTTCTGCTTCTTCTTTTTTATTGCGTAAACGTTGCAACTCATCCTCACATTGTTTGCATGCCCTGCGACCTGCATAATACTGATCTATAGTTTTCTCTTGGCCACATAATCGACATTTTTGCTTCTCTCCTTTGCTTTCAGCGATCAAGATATCCGTATAGGCCTTATTGATGGTTATTTCGCCAGTACGTAATTTTTCCTTTGTGGCATTGTCAGCTTTTTCGGCAATGACTTTTCCTTTCGTTACGGAATCTCTGCCGACACCGGCTAATTTCGCCAATTTATCTCGTGTCTTGCCTTTTTCTTGAATCGCTTGTGCCGAAGTCAGCACAAGCGATTTTGCTTGCTCACTTCTTTTGTCACCTCCGGCCATTGACTGTCTTTCCTTGGCTTGACCTCTATATAATTCCTCAAGTCCCAAAACAATCTCGACGCGCTGAAATGGTTGTAAGTTTCGGCGCCCAAGCTGATTGGAATAAATCCATATTTTTGCACTTTGACGATCAGGAAAAGTCTTTTCTGTCACCCTAAATTTGATGCTGTGCTTTTTACAGATATTGAAACGATTATGTCCGTCAACGATTACCGTTTTCCCGTCGACAGTGGTCACAATCAGTTCATGTAGACAGCCATCTTTTAAAATGTTCTGTTCCAGCATCTTAAATTCCTCATCTGCAAGCGGTGGTATCAGCGATTCGAATTCTGGGTCAATTATTAATTCGTTCATATTTCCTCCTTCCTATGTGTTATAACCACTTGCTTTATGTACTCTTTAAAATCTCATTTTTGATTACATATTCTTCATAGTTCCCGCCTGTAATAACGTGAGCCAGGATTTCCGCAAAATCTATATGCTCATCTGATTGTTTAATTATTACTTCTCTTTCTCCACACCCCATGTGGGCCTCCTTCCAAAGCAGAGTTTTCGCTCTTTGGGAAAACTTCGTTTGGTAAGATGTTCATACCTATGCAGAATTTTTCAATATCCGTATAAGTTATTGTTTTCCTGCCATTAATTAATAAACTGAATTGAGTCTCATTGAAGCCGCACCGCTCAGCCCAGTATTTCTTTTTAGTCCCCGTGGCCTTGCATGATTGCTCAACAATTGATTTAAATAGTTCGTGGGGCTGCATCTTTTCACCTCCATCCTGATTGAATTTTTCAACCATAACGCTATTATAGAGTTGAAAAATTCGATTGTCAATACTTTTCTAGTTGAATTTTTCAATTTTTTTATTGATTTATACAAATATTTGTGATAGCATTAAAAAAAGGAGGTGGCATTAATGGCAAACAAAGAATTGGGCGAAAAAATAAGGAGCTATAGAAATAATGCAAAATTAACACAGCAAGAACTTGCGGATAAATTAGGGCTAAAGAATAAGAGCACGCTTGGTTCATGGGAAGTGGGTAAGTCAGAACCAGATGCAAATATGATAGGAGAAATGTTAGGGGTGTTCGGAATAGATGCAAACACATTTTTTGGCTGGACCGAAAAACAGCTTTCATCTCCTGGTATTAGCCGTGAAACAGGTCATTATGTTGACCGCACTACCACTACTCAGTTGGAAAAGCTCTCTGATTATTTTAAGGAAACCGATAAGATGCCAACAGCGGAAGGTTTGATTGACATAATTAACTCTCTCCCTGAACAATCGTATCAAGAAGTTAAGGACAATTTGCTCCTAATAAAGCTAAAATATCACTTAAGGGCAACTGATAATTAAAACAGAAAGAAGGTGAGCGAATTGAGGACCGCCGCTTACACCAGATATTCTACCGACAACCAGACTGAAAATTCTATTGCTTATCAGATGGAGGCAATACAAAAATATTGTGCCGCCAACAACCATGTTTTGATTGGCATATATGCAGATGAGGCAAAATCGGGATTTAATACAGAACGAGACAACTTTCAAAGGATGATTCAAGACGCGGAAGCGCAAGTATTTGAAGCTATAGTTTTTTATGACTTAAGCCGAATAAGCCGTAACGTTGTGGACTGGTTTACGGCAAGGGAACGTTTTCGGCAAATGGATGTTAAGCTGTTGAGCTGCACAGAAACAATAGGAGAGGCTGACGATCCAGCCTCATTCTTGTCTGAAAGCATGAAAGCTATCATATCTCAGCACTTTGTGATGGAAACCCGTAAAAAAGTCATAGCGGGGCAGACGTCTAAGGCAAAGCAAGGCGTTTTTCTTGGCGGCATACCTCCACTGGGATATGATATTGTGGATGGAAGATACGTTATTAATAACTATGAGGCTGGAGCTGTAAGGCTGATGTTTGAGTTGTATGCGGAGGGTTACGGTTATAAGTATATATCCAGGGTGTTGAAAGAAAAGGGGTACAAAAGCAAGCGCGGCGGGGTTATTGGGGTTAATGCTGCCAGGTCTATATTGCAAAACGAGCGGTACAACGGTACATACTGTTGGAACAGGGTAAAAACCAAATACTTTGGCAAATGGGCCGGCGGAGAGTTGAACCCTGATGTAGTCAGGATTGAAGATGGATGTCCGGCAATAATCGAAAAAAAATTATGGGATGAGGTTGTACGAAGGATGAAGTCTAAGAGTAGGGCAAGGGTTAAGTCGGAGGGAATGAAATTTGACTACCTCCTGAGTGGCCTTATTAGATGTGATAAGTGTGGAGCTTCATTTTGTGGGAATTACAAGAAGAATACTCGTGGTTATATTAATCGCTATTACACCTGCACCGGCAAGCTGAACCGAAAGGGCTGCAAAGCAAAGCCCATGAATGCTGATGAGCTTGAAGTGTTGGTTGTTGCCCTCTTAAAGGATGAGTTTTTCAATAGCAATCTAATCGATCGGACGGCTGACTTGATTACTGAAAAGGTTAATAGCGGAGCCAAGTCTAAAAGTCAAAAAATTGGTGACATAAAAAAGGAAATATCAGATATAGATATGAAAAAATCTAATTTGATAAAAGTGCTCATGGATGGATTTGACAGCCAATCGGTTAGGGATAAGGTCGCTGAATTGGAGCGTGAAAGAGGCTTGTTGGATCAGTCTCTTGACGTTATGAATATTACCAAGGACGATACGATCGACCGCGAGGTGCTTGTAAAACAACTCAAAAGAGATTCTTTTGCTTTGCATAATGAGCCGGACAAAATAAAAGACATCCTCCGGAAGTATATTTCAAAAATTATCATTTCAGATGATATGATTGAAATAACTTCGTTTACAGATGTCGTTAGTGTTGGCAATAGCGGAGAAGGGAAACCCCCGATACTAACGATAATCTATAACTGTATTACCTGCGAGGCATCTGTAAAATGGTGATATATTAAGCCCCCTGCCGTAAAATACAACAAGGGGCTTGTTTTAGCTTGCTTGCTTATAAGCATTAAGGCTATCCATGAATTCAATGACGTGATATTCTTGAGCATCCAAAGATATGTTTATTATCCCCTCCTCTTTATCCAGCCATATGTAAAACTCGGGTAAGGCATTACAAAGTTTTACTTCATAGCCTCTCTCTTCGCAAACCTCCCTCAACATTTCCACAGCAAGGTTATTTACATCCTTTTCATTTTTATTCTCTATCTCTGACTTGTCCAACGCTAAAACACTTTCCACGTAAATCAACCTCCTGAGTTCCTTAGTGTGTAATTCGAAAATCTGTTCGGTACTTTAGTATAATTTTAATCCTCGAACATATGTATGTCAATACAAACCCCCTACACACCCCCTACGAAAAATTCTGATAAAATTGACAGCAATTTTAGCAATAATACACAATGCGTGTTATAAACAAAAAAGCTGCCGGAAGCCAGCAGCTAAAATATAAAGTAGGTAACCGGCTACCATGATCGTAAAGATTTTAGGCCCGTAGTTTTGCGCCCCTGCCTTTCGGTAAGTTTGCCCTTTGCTGACTTTTAGTATATAAAAAAATAGCACTGAAACTGATTATTGTCAATGCTATTTTATGATTTTTTTGAAAATTTAATTTCGACAAATTATTTACTATCGGTTATTCGGGGAGGGCGTTGTTTTGTTTTGAGTCTATATTTTCCCTACCATCTCATCAATCAACCGGGAAATACTCTTCCCGGTTTCCTGTCGCATCCTTTCCAACTTTGCTTTTGTACTGGCCAAAACCGACAAGTTTAACGACGCCTTACCCTCTGGACCCTCGCCCGGGTCGCCGAATTCGGCAATATAGACATCAGCGTCCAGATGCTCCTCCGCCCATTCCTGCGCTTCTTCCGGCGTATATGGCCTGATGACCTCGCCCCAGCCGCCGGTGTTGCCGTGCCATACTCCATACTTGGAATTGGCGCCGCCCTCACCATGAAGGAAGTATTCCCCGGTTTTCTTCCGGTACAGGGTTTCCTCCACATATTCAAAATCACTTAGCTGGCAGCCATTGTCCCAGGTGCCAATCTTACTTGCTGTATCGGTGTTGTACAGCAGGTTGTTAATTACCTTCTTCATGATATTTCCTCCTTATTTTAAGATTGCCAATACGGTTGGTTCGTCTAAGATTATCTCCCCAATATCTTCCGGCTCGCCGTAATCATCAGCTTGGTAGTCTGAACCTAACAAATATTGATGGTCGCAGCCATAAATACCATTGAGCTTGAGAGCTTCTTCAACAGCTTTGATTGCTCTCTCGTCTACTTCATAACAGCCACAGAACGTTGTATCGATCCTGATGGCGCATACGCCGCCAATATATTTATCGGTGGAGTAACCCACCCCTGGCTCCCAGTAAAATGATTGCTCCAGGTTATCGTCCCCTATCTTGTATTCTGCATCTCTTGAACAGATTCCGTAGAACCTGTAATTCGAGTTGTCTATAATTTCGATGATTTCGGTTGCTGTCATTGTGTTTGCCTCCCCCGTTCTTTATTATGTATTCATTATAACATTGACTATGCGCAAAGTCAATAAGATATATAGTAAAATATTACACAAAGTTTATGTTTTATTTTGTGCAATACTGATAATTTAAATCCCGCCAGGCGACGAGCTTCGGGCTGCTGCCGACGGGATATTGTCAGGCGGGGGTCCATGGGAATTCCCACAGACGTATTTTGGGATAAGGAAAAGGCCGGCGAGTGATTGCCGGCCCTTGTGCGTTTTAACCCATGTTCTTAACTATCATCCACATAAACCCCAACAAGCCAACAATCCCCAGCGCCATTATCATAACACCGGCAGCATAAGCCAATATCAGAGTGAGCCCAGTCAGGACGGTACCGGCTGCTATGTAAGCCAGCTTCATCAGATCGTCACGGGTAAGCTCCTGCTCTACTATGTGGATTTCCTGCAGCTGCCGGTTGGGACGTAAGTCTATAATATCCTTCATAATATACCACCCTCCAAACCAATCTTATAGAGCAATGCCAAGGCAGCGCTTGGATTATTTTCAACGTCTATGACATCGTTATAAATGATTACCGCCTCTATGCGGTCACGTAAGGTTATAGATTCAAGAATCGCTTTAATTCTTGCTGGGTCCATTTAGATAGCCTCCTTTTGTGCGCCGTATACGGCCTGATACTTTTTAACGATACCTTCGAATATCGGGCGGAGTTGTTTGTCTTCGCTGATAACATCTAATTTCGTCAGATACTTGCAATCTGTTTTCTTTGCGCCATGTTTTATCTTGCGGCCTCTTAAGCGTCCTAAACGGCTCTTCAAATCTATACCGGCAACAACATCCATTTCGTTGTATAGTTTTTGGAAATAGCTATTTGACGTAATGCCTTGTGCGTCCATTAAATCCCGGATTGCCATTTCCATGTTCTCTTTCCAATCACTACCGGGCTTTGCGAAGATTTTGACAGCGGTGTCAAGTTTTTGCTCGATGGCAGTTTGGGATTGCTCTAAAGCATTAATTTTACGCTCCATTTCTACAGCGGATTCGGCCAATTTTAAAACCATTTCGTTTGTGGTGAGCTTTGGTAGGTTTTTATTTTGCGCTACAGCCTTTAGCTTGTCCTCTACCAGAATGAAATAGTCTCGGGCTTGTTCGCCTCGTTCGTTGCGTTGTATCATGCAGAGTTTTTTGGCGAAGGGGACGTTGAGTTTGTAGTCAACCAAAGTTCTTTTGTAGCTTCCACCGGAAGGTGATACGAACCCTTTCTCAAAAAAGGCTTCGTGATAATCCTCATTTTCAGCGGCGAATTCATTTTCAAGAATGTTTCTTTTACACCATGTTGTGAAATTGTCAGGCTCTAATTCCAAAAACTCATAAAGCTTCCTTGTGGACACCGCTCCATCTTCATCCATTTGCAAGGCTACCTCAATGGGTGTCTTGTCTTCTGTGCTGACAAATTTCTGTAATTCGTTCAAATGAAAAACCTCCTTATATATTCTTAATTTTTTCAGTTTTAACATTAACCGTACAATAAAGCCCGTCATCAGAAAATATATCAACTTCATTTTGATTGAATTCAGATGCATAGGCCCGATACTTTCCCTTCGCATCAGGCAGTTTGGCCTTGAATATTTCGATCGCCCTTTGGGTCTTGCTCTTTTCTTTTTCTTCCAAATAAAAAACCTCCTTAAAATTTTGATTTTGACAACCAAACCAAAAGAAGGTATAATGAATAAACCTTGCTTCGGCTTGGTGCATGAAACGCTCGTGCTTATCTTCCTACGGATAACGGGCGTTTCTATTTGTTTTCCGAAATGCTTTCTATTATAAGCAATCGGATGTAGCCACTAACTGTCATGCCTTTTTCCTTTGCCTTGCTTCGCAAAAGCTCTAATTGTTCTTTGGCAATATACGTGCTCACCCTCTCGGTATTTTCGACCTCCTTTGGCGACACATTAACACCTCCCTTATGGGTACTATTATACACCTTAATAAGTACCTGTCAAGTTCTTTTTGAAAATATTTTTTCGCAAAGAAAAGCCCGCCGGTCAAGGCGGGTAATTTTTATCATTTAACTATGCCCAATTCTCTTAGATTCTGCCCATAAAAATAAATTTTCCCATATTGATTGTCTGGCTTTATTTTAACTCGCAGTCCATTTATAGCAAACTCAACCTCGTCTTCATGCTTAAAACTTTCATTTGCGTTGATCTCAAAAATAATGCTTCCGTCCGGACTTCTGAATTGTATATTGCCCTCAAATACGTAAGTGGCTTTGCCGCCAATATCTTCTTGTATCTTGCTTGTATCCCATCCTATTTTCACATCTGAAACGTCAGCAACGACATTAAAGAGTCCCAATTCTCCCGAAGAATACCAGCGGTCATCTTCGATTTTTAACCGTTCTTCTTCAGCGATGTCATTAGAATTATTATCAGATATGCCAATCGATACAGATGGAGAAAGATTTTGGTAAGTTGTCTCATAGAAATCTCTAGTGGCTAACTCTAAGGCGATTGAACTATCCAACACGGAATTATCGTCAACAGTATTTATGCTTTGTGTTTTTGCTGGAAGGCTTCCCACATAAACAATTCTTGCATCTGCATTGTAATCAACTTTAACACCCAAACTTTCGGCAATAAAACGCACAGGCACAAAGGTTCTGCCATCTATTATGACAGGCGCAACATCTAAGACTGCAATGGTAGGTTCTACGCCTGCGGCTGCTCCAACCTTAACTTCTTTGCTTCCTATGGTTAAATCGTAACTGATACAATCACTATTAAAATAAAATATGCTTTGCGTTTTTTCGCTCCATAGAACTTCAACATCTAAAGCTTCCATTATTGCCCTTAACGGCACAAGTGTTCGTCCATCTTGTATAATAGGTTTGACATCCATTTCTAATTGAGCGCCATTCACAAAGACTGCTATATTGCGATTTTGCATCTCCTGAGTAGCGGCGGGCGTGGATGAATTTAACCCTATGGTTGGCGTAAGGGTTTGCGGTTGTGTAGATGTGGTTGTTCCGAACATCCTCTCAGATATATCTTCTCCGTTTGAAAATGCCTCAACAATTCGCGGCGAACACCAATATTGTCCCATGTAATATATCACATCACCAGAAGCGATATATTTCAACAACGTTGCCTCATCGTCAGTGTCATATCCTATCCAACCGGTCAGATTCAAGGTTCCATCTTCGTTTTCTACGGGATAGGGATATACCGTATCGTAAGCATAGGTCTCATTAATAGCCACTCCAAAAACCAATCCCATTGTTAATAAAATCAATAACACCTTTTTCATAATATTACCTCCCTTTTTCCAATATTCTACCACGCTCCGTCTGAAAAATCAAAAAAAGACTGAGTATCCAGTCTTTTTTTATCAATAAAATTTTCCGGCTCAATACCCGGCAGCTTCTTCCATGGATTTGTATTTTGCATGAAGCGTATCATCCAAATCGTGCATATCATGCATGCTTTTAGTTTCCATAAAGCGCTTGTACCAGCGTCCAGCCTTTTCATAGTTTTTAACCATACAAGCTAAGGCAGCGTCAATTACGCAGTTGTCTTTGCCGGCCCATTCGCGATACATATTATTGTAATGGCCGAGTGCCTTAATATCCTCGCCAAGCTTCATGTCCCATTTCTGCAAATGATTTATAAGATCGCTTGGATTATAGTCAAAATCCGCAGCCTTGGTTTCCAGCGTCATTCGGTACTTGTCATAAGCTTCATTTTCAAGGTCAATGTGCCAGCAAAGGAACTTCTTTGCATTCCAGCGATGCATACGTTTATATCCATTGAATCCCATTGCATGACAATGCTTCATTGCCTTGTCATTAAACATGAGGTTATGAAGCAAAATTTCATCAATGCATTCAAGGAGTTCGCCCATGTTTTTAGGTTCATTTCCGGGATTGCCGAGGTTCCTCATATCATAAGGCATAATTATCCCCTCCTACAACGCCGAAGATGCTCCACTCCACGGAGGTCGAAAAAGTCGCTCATATTATTGTTGAGATAAAGCGGAATGCGTGTGCGGCCGCGTTCGGGTAGATCAATTCCAAATTCCTGATCGCCAAAGGTGCATTGCGCACAACCGCCGCGACTATTGGTTATGCAGCAGATAGTTTTCAGCAGTGGTATAGCGGTGCCTCCAGTTGGCAATATGGTAACAGGTAATGCTTCGCCAGCGTCGGGAATGGGCTGCGCTAACACAAGGCAATACTTCGTGCTGGGAGTAAGTGCCGGGTCGGCGGGGATGGTAATTTGCAAGTTAGTGCCAACTACCGCAATAGCAGTAGACACAATCTTGGTGGGACAATTGCAGCAAATAGACATTTAAGTCATCCTTTCTAATTGAGAGTTTATTTTTTTGAGTTGTTCAATCATTTCGGTGGTATTATTGGCGTTCCGCTTGGTATTTTCAAGGTTTTCGCTAGTCAGAGCAAGGGTTTGAGTATTAATGAACAAGTTTCTTATCGCCACGAGCATAATAACAGAGGTTAGCCATGACCCCCACCAAGCGCCGATAGAGCTGCGAATAGCTATTTCATTATCTAAACTCAGTCGATTCTTCTGCGGCGGCCGCGTCATCATCTTTAGCCACCCCGCCTTTGCTCGTAAGATTATTGATTGTTTTTTCGATGCTCGCGCCGGAGCTGTTGATAAAAGTCATAAACTGTTTTCGCCTCTCAGGACTCTCAATCATCATGCCAGCGTAAATAAGCGCAATTGCTTGAATGGGTATCATATATATCACCTCACAAAAATTAGGAGTAACGTCATTGCGTCACTCCTAATGACGCTTTAACGCAAAGCGATAACGAGTTAATTATTAATTTTCGAGATTAGCAGAAGCAGCAATCGTCACGATCGCGTCTGCCTTCGCCGAATTCGCGGAACCTGTCAAAACAGTTCATCTGAGGCTGCACGCAAGCGTCAACAGTCTTTGCGAAATGCGGTACTGCGTTGGGCTTACGGTCAAGCTGCTCTTCGATAGCATTGAACTTACACGCCAATTCCTTTTGAAGGTTTGCGAACATGCCG